>Ga0247727_10000116_pt1 | contig 176462 bp, 214 predicted proteins | sample WisWelCaveWW1625_FD_202498 | JGI IMG/M metagenome (GOLD analysis project Ga0247727, IMG submission 202498) | Biofilm microbial communities from Wishing Well Cave, Virginia, United States - WW16-25 | ecosystem: Environmental > Aquatic > Deep subsurface > Groundwater > Cave microbial mat... | reverse complement strand
TCAGCTATATCTTTTAGAATATGATAATCGCCTAAAGATGAAGCGTAATCTTCAGTTGTTGAAGATTTGCATCTTGGATAATTAAAGCAGTCTATGTCTCTTTTTAGATTTCTTTTTAAGATAGAATATCACAATAATCCTTTTAAACTTTCAAAATTTGAAATAACCATGGCAGACAAAAGAGTAAAGATGGCAATAATTGCCGGCGCATCAAAAGCTTTAAAGTACAAGGAAAAGAATCCACATGCTTCTGAAGCTCAAGTTCTCGAGGTCATACATAGAGAAATTGATTCTATAGCTAATAAAATAGACTAATAATGACTGCTAAATCTTTAAGTCAAAAGGAAGCAATTGCAAGCCCTCCTTGAGTTTGTTCATACAATCCAAGTCCAGCATAAGCTCCTTCTTGGCTTCCAGTATATTGAGGAACTCTAGGAGAAGCAACTCCAGGAATACGATATATTACTGCTTGAGTTCCCAAAGCAACTCCAGCTCCAAATCCTCTAGAAATAGTTCTTGGAGTTATATCTGCAATTTTTCTTCCAGGAATTATCTGCCCTATTTGAATTGCTTTGTCTTTATCTGAAATAATAGTTTCTCTTCTTGCAGGTATAACATCAGGAAGTTTGACTTCTCCATATTTATTTTCAGGAGATACTCCAAGTCTTTTTGAAATTCCAACACCAATATTTTCATATCCTTTTCTCTTCTTTGCTTTTCCTAAGAACCGATACATGAAAGGAAGCTTCCAAGCTTTTACTTTCTTCTCTGCAGTAAGTTCATCAAGCTTATTGCTGACTTGTGCAAGCTGTTCTCTTAAATTCATCTTTACTTCTGTTTCTTCTTCCATTTTACCTCCTTATGATTGTTCACCTTCTACTGGTGCTTCTTTCTTTTTGAACCATGACTTATTCTCTTTCTTTTCCTTAGGACTTAGATCTGCAAGTTCTCGACGCTGTATAACTGCAAGCTTAGTAAGGAATCCGTGCTTGCTTAATGAAGTTGAAGTTCCAATTTCAGATCTGGCGTTGAAGAAATCTCTAAGACCTTCTTTGTGCATAACTTTCTCTGCAAACAATCCAAGAAACTTAAATGAACGAATTGGATTCTCTAGCTTTCCTATCTCACTCTCGTCGAGGTTTCCAAGCTTAGTAGTATCTTCGGCAGTCGCTACATTGTTCAAGAAGGTATGAACATTATGCTTGCCGTCTGGAACTGAACTCCCATATCCCAGTAATGCTTTTACTTCTTCCTTTTCAGCTTCGGTAATAGGTTCGTTGTCTTCACTCATGATCCCTTAACAAAATCTCTTATCTCCTCCAGGACATTTATTATTGTATCTCCCTGCATTTTTGCCCAGACTAAAAGAATTATAAATACTATAATCAAGAATGTAAGACTTATTCCAAGCCAGTCCATTGTTAATGAATCACCTCTGGTCTAAAACCTTTCTGCTGTCGAAGCTTAGGAACATAGCCATGCTTTCTCAAGTCCTGAATTATATAGTTGCTTCTTTCTTTTTCATTCGGAAGAGAAATAATCTTATGCTTGAATCTTGCAATTGCTTTTTCTTTCCACTCAGGATCTGCAGCTAAATCTGGGAACTCTCTTATAGTTCCAGCTTTGTCAAGCTTCATGTTACCTATCTGAGCAACTACTGCTCCCTGCCCAGAATTTCCAAAGTAAACATTAACTCCGTCTATTCTTACAAATACAACATCCATTCCAAAATTAAACATTAGTTCGATCATTAAATTAATCCTTTCTTCAATTGCTTTACAACTTCAAGAATTTCAGAGATAGCTTCTTCAATCGTCAGCAGATTATATTCTATTCCATCATCGCCGATAACTTTCTTTATCTGCTCAGTTGGAAGCTGCTGAACTACAAGTGTCTTGACTACTTTCTCTTCTTTCTTCTTTGCAATTTCAGTTTCTTCTTTTACCATTGTTCCCTCCTATGAATATTAATTAATTTAAATTATCATTTATAATTTTCAATCCTGCAGTTATTGAAAAGTAAAATCCTAAACCTAATGTGAAAAATGCAAAGGCGTGAGTAGCAAAGTTTCTAAATATATCAAGTCCATTATTAAGAGTATAAAGTCCTAGAATCATCAACGACATTCCGCCAAGAAGCGTAAGCCATTCATTCTCAAAGTAAGCAGAAACAAATGTAATAAAATAAAATATTACAATTAATATAATCATCAATCCTAAAATATTTGTATCTCCGCTTGGTGTTATCTGATAAAAGAAAGTATCATCGCCGTTTAAAGTTCCGTCGAGGCAAGTCATACTTGCAGAATATATTCCAATATTAATTGTCTGCGATGGTGTTAAAGTAATATTATGAAATGAAACTTGATTTGTCATTCTGACGTTTGATCTTAATAAACTGCTGTCTGGATTGAAGATAGTCATGTTACAAACTGCTGTTGGAGAACACCATGTTCCATTATCAAAGCAAGGAATGGGAGAAGAAGAATAAATACTTTATAGGACATTTTAAAAAATGTGGTAAATGTGGCGGTACGGAACAATTATACACTCATCACATTAGCTATGAAAATTTTGGTAATGAAAAAATTGAAGATGTAGAAGTCTTATGTTGGAATTGTGGAATTGGAAGAAAACAAGAACCCATAGAACTACCCAACCAACCTGAGCCACCCCTACTGAAAGATTTAGAGAAATTCGTTTCATTAAGAAGTATCTTTGCCCATGTTCCAGTAAGTTGGTTCGCTATAGAATTAGAATTTGATGAAAACCCTCGTTATAATCGTTTCTTTAAATTAAATGAAAAATGGAAAAATATATCTTTTGCCCTAAATGAATTTATGAGTTTACAGGAAGAGATATTGAATCTTATTACAGCCTACATCAAATCAATATTCTTGAAAAGAGAACTATATTCAAATATTTTGTTAGGAAAGAGCTATAATGAAATTTTAGAAGATACAAAGAACTTAGAGAATAAAAATAATTTATCTTAATTTAATATTTTCACAAAAAGATAGGATTTTAAAATTTTCAAAACTCTTGAAGAACATTTTAATTAAAAAATTTAATTTATTCTTTCTTTTCCTTATCTTCTTCAATCACTATTTTTTTATTTTTTGTAGTTATTTTAAGTTCTTTATTTATCAAACCAGAATCTTCGGCAACCTTCTTTGGCAAAGGAGCTCGATATTTGTAATATTCTGTATTCCCTACTTTTTTATCAAAAGTCTTAATAATTTTCATAAAAATCTTAGGTGCCCTAAGTATTTAAGCGTGTTGATGCCCGAACCAAAAATCAGAAAAAAATCTCACCAAATTAGGTGCCGTTAAGTTTACAGCTCACTAATTAGTAATCTTTATAATACTAGTTTTAAATATAGTTTCATGCGGGGATTCCTGAGTGGCCAAAAGGGCAGGACTTAAGATGTCAGTCTTCCATTATCTTCAATCTCGTAAGAGTTGAAGGTACAGAGATTTTTAATCTCTGTGGGAAGATATAAGTTCAGGATTTAAGAAATCCTGTGTGCTTAGTGCCTTCGTAGGTTCGAATCCTACTCCCCGCATTTTCTTTTTAGAAAAGTTTAAAAGAAGTTAATTTTGATCTTATTTATGGACGAATTAAGAAAAAGCTTTGTAGCGCTAATGGATCCTCTTGAAGAATTGGAAATAGACACTTTCAGAAATCTCGCAGATTTACTGGAAAAAATACCTAATTCAGAAACAATATTCGAGAGATTCTATAAATGCGGCCTGAAAATTTTGGATTCAAAAGGTAAAGAGATAACTGCTTCTCCAGGAACAAGGAATTATGAATATACAAATTATGCAGCCAATATTTCAGTTCGTTTAGAGCACAGGAAGCATTCTAAAAGCGATCAATTAAATGTTTGGTATACTTCCAAAGGAAGATCTAATTTTTTTAATTTAAGAAGAAAATCTGATGAAAAACTTTGGTGGATGATAATGTCTTCAAAAGAACAACAAGCAGAGCAAGAAGAGCCAAATTTAATAATATATTCTGATATTTCTTAATCAGGATTTTCTCATCAATTTTTTTAAATGGTTTAGTTTGTGTTTTTTCAATTTCCAGTTTCTTATTCTTTTATATCTGATTCCTGCTAAAATAACAATGACAATAATTAATCCTATCAAGCTGATAGCAATAATTAAAGAGAGGTTTGTAGTTTCTAATTCAATTTCCCCGCATTCTTCACAAACACCTCCTTCAAATCTTTCTGCTGTTTGTTTTTCAGGCTCATTAATCAAAACTTCTTTTATACTCTTTATTGTCAAATTAGCTTTGCCGTTTGTTACGTCTTCTAATTTGATATACAAATCATAGTATTCGGGAGATGTTAAGTTAAGATTTTTTGATTCTCCTGTTAATAAAGTCAAATTAATAGGATCACTTCTTACAATCAGATTTACATAATTGCTGCCAACAAAATCAATTTCTATTATGTGCTTTTCCTGTTTTCCTGTTTCTGAACTTGTTAAATAAAATTGTATTTTTTCATCTTCTTTTAGAGCCTTTGTATATCCTGCTTCTACTTGTTCATTCAGAGGTATGTAAGTTTGTCCAGCAGTTGTCTCAGCACCTCCACCTCCTCCCCCTCCGCCTCCCCCTCCGCTGCTGCTTCCACCTCCAGACGAAGTTGCAGTTAAAACAAGGTTAGATGTGCTTGAATTTTCTGTATTTCCTGCTAAATCAGTGCAATTAACACTCCAATTATAATTTCCAGCAAGCAATGATTGTACGAAGCTATGTGTTTGACTGAAGTTTGTTATGGAATTATTTATTGATTGAACAGTTCCGTTTATTATTAGGCTGCAGTTTGATATATTTTGATTGTCTGAGGTATTATATGTAAAGGTTATTGTTTGTGATCCGCTGAAACTCTGCCCGTCAGCAGGGCTTATAATTGTTGCATTTGGTTTTGTAAAATCAATACTTACAGTTCTTGTCTCTGTAGAATTTGTATTTCCAATAGTATCAAAAGCAGTAGCATTAAATTTGTAAATTCCTTCCGGCAAACCAGTTATATTTACAAACAACGGGCTTGTCGTGCCGTTTGTCAAATTAACAAGGCCAGTTGTATTAAACAATCTTATAGTTATATTAGCCAATCCAGGATTTGAATCAGAAGCAGTTACATTGATTATGATATTTGTTCTGCTTTGTCCAGATCCCGAAGTCTCTGTAGGCGACACAAACTGAATTAAAGGTTTAGTTGCATCAATCGTAATATTTCTTGTTTGTGTTGAATTGCTATTACCTGCCAGATCAACAGCAGTAGCATTGAATGAATAATTTCCATCTGCCAATCCGCTGAAGTTCACAAACTGATTTGTAGTACTATTTGTGCTGTTAACTAAGCTAGTTATGTTGTACAATCTAATTGTTATATTGGCAAGATTTGTATCACTTGCTGTGACATTAATTACTATATTATTTCTGTTATATACAGATCCTGAATTTTCAGTAGGGCTAGTAAAGTTAATTGTCGGTTTCGTAGTATCATAAACTACAGAAAAATTGGTTTCAGCATAGCTTTGATAAGACAAGTTATTAACAAATAAGCAATTCCAGGTATAATTTCCTTCTTTAGTAAAATTATACACAAAATTTGAGGTGTTTTCTAAATTTCCATTTATTGAATAAACTGATATATTTTCTAAAGCAGTAGAATTCCAAAAGAAGAAAGTAACATTTGTTAAATTTAGGAAAGAAGACACATTGCAGGAGAATGTTTGATTTTGGTTTGTTAATTTATTATTTGTTGGAGAAATTAAATTAACATAATTAAATGACAGCATTTGTAATGCAAAATTTATATTTATTCTAGAATAATTTATTCCAGTAGAATCTATTATTTTGAATCCTGTTTTATTTAATGTTGATTCTATTTGTTCAGGAACCTTTGTCTGCTGATTTGTTAATTTTAAGAATTGATTTAAAATAGCAATTGCGCCGGCAGCATGCGGCGTTGCCATCGAAGTTCCAGATTTAGTGCAGTATCCTGTGCTTGAATCGGCAGATACACATGTAGAGTTAATTGAACTTCCAGGCGCTAACAGCAAAGTGAGATTATTTCTGTTTGAAAAGCCAGAGATAGCGTCTGCCTTAGTAGTCGATCCAATAGGGGTTGCATTTTGCACGCACGCAGGGGCTGAAATCTGTGTAGTTGAGCCGTCATTTCCTGCTGCGACAACAACAGTTATGTTTTTCCCCACAGCGCTGTTAATTGATGAAGCTAAACTGTCAGTATTACAATAATCTGTAAAAGAACCTCCGCCAAGACTCATACTTATTACAGATATATTAAAAGTTGTAGAATTCCCCACACACCAATCTATTGCTGCAATAAGATCATCATCAAAAAATGTTCCTGTTGAATTTGCTGCTTTGATCATTATTATTCTAGCACCCGGGGCGACTCCCTTTATCGTTCCATTTGCAGCAACTGTTCCTGAAACGTGTGTTCCATGTCCTTGGATATCCATAGGATCATTATCTTGAGTCGTACAGCCGACATTATCTGCACAATAATCCCATCCTCCCCAAACTTTACACCCAGAAGACAGAACATTATCGCCATAACATCCTCCAAGATCAGGATGGCTGTAATTTATTCCTGTATCTATAACACATACAGTCTGTCCAAGTCCTGTCAAATTCACTCCTGAAACTAATTTAGGCCAGGTCAGAGAGGCGTTAATTATCTTAACGGAGTCTTGAAGGAAAATGCTTTTTGTGCCGACTAATACGACACTTGCAACTTTGCTATCTTGGGCAAGCAAATCTATTTCATCCTGTGTAAGTTCAGCTGAAAAAGAATTTCCAAAATCATGCCTGACTTTTTCTTTTCCAATTTTATCAATCGCGTTGCCCTTATCTTCTGCTATAGATCTTGAAATAGTTCTGTCATTCTTATTTTCGTTAAAATAAACAATTACTCTTACTTTTTCCTGATCCTGGAGCTTTTCAGTTATCTCTTTAGAAATTTTATCTGTATTTTTAGCGCTTGCATTAATTAAAAATACTAAAGAAAAAGCAAGTGTTAAAATAAGCAAAAAATAAACTTGTTTCTTCATTTGAAAACTGTCTCACATTTGTTATTTATGCATTCACACTCTGCTTGCCCGCAGTCAAGTGTTCCATGCACACAATCTTGAGTGCAGAATATTCCAGTTTTATTCGGAGCGTTTGCTTTTATAGTACAGCTAGAAGAATGGCAGACACCTGCAGGAACGCAATCGCTGTCTATCTGGCACAAGGCAGACTGAGTTTTATTGATCTCGTAATTATTATCAGTTTTATATTGAGAATATACAGCGCTTAATAAGACAATAAGTGCCAAAATACCCAATAAAATCAGCCCCTTATTCTTCATAATTAGAAAACTTAATCGATATATTTAAGCTTTAAGATATTAAAAAGTTTTAAGCATTGTCGTCATCTTTCCTCTTTCCCTACCGATTTTATAACCATTTTTCCTACACCAATGTACAGTATATCCAGAAGCCATGCCCTCCATACCTTCAACTTTCATAAGCATTGCAATATCCTTAAGCGACCTAAGTAATTTAGCCCCAACACCTTTTCCTTGAAATTTTGGACTGACTCCTACAAATCTTACAGTCAAATATTTCTCTTCCATTTTTTTATCCCATATAAGTCCGCCCGCAACAGTTTTTTCTTCAGTTAAACTTGCTATAGTGCGCGATATATTTCTTAATTCTCTATACAATCCAGGATATTGAGTTCCAAAAGCTTCTTCAATTGTACTTACTACCCCAAAATATATCGCTCTATCTTTATTGCTTTCTTCCAATCTCCTTATATGTATTTGACTATTATTCATTATAACAAGTTAAAAAAATCATTTATAAATCTTTCCCAAACAAATTCTTATAATTATTTTCTATCGTATTTTCAACATCTTTTAAGTCAAGATTTTTCTCCTGGGCTATTTTTCTGTAGCTTTCAATAACATTCTTTGGCTCGTTGTTCCTTTCCTTTTCAGGATGCATGAATGGAGAGTCAGTCTCGCACAGCAGATTCTTAATATTGATTTTTTCAGCTATAATCTGGAACTGCTCGCTGTATTTTGCATTTGTAGGCACTGTGATGTACCATCCATTTGCCTCAATTCTTTTTACAATGGCAAATTTTCCGGAAAAAACATGCATGATCACCTTTTTAATTTTGGATTTTTCAAGCATTTCAATGCACTCAAGTTCTGCCTTGCGGGAATGAACAATTATAGGCTTGTCCAACTCAATAGCCAAATCAATAAACTTCTGAAAATTTTTCTTTTGCTTTTCTAGATCTTGAGATTCTTTTAGATCAATTCCAACTTCACCTATTGCTGCAACATCATTTTTATTCTCTCTGATAAAATCAATTTCATTGTCTATGTCAGAATCGCTCATTTTCAAGGCATCTATCGGATATATTCCAAGAGCAGCCTTGATTTCCTTATACTCTTGGGCCAATTCAAGAGTTCTTCTATTTGTCTCTGGATTGATGCCATTATTAACAATAATGCCGACTTTTGCTTTTCTTGCCCTTTCTACAATTTCTTTTATTTCTTTGTCTTTGTAAGAATCAATGTGGCAGTGTACATCTATGAACATAACTTTTAACAGAAAATATGATATTAATATCTATTGTAATGCGGCTTCTAACGAAAATTCTTTTATAAAATCCGCAGATAATCTTTTCAATTCATCTTTTTCTTTTTTATTAAATCTTGATTGAGAAAATCTATCAAAAGCAACTCTACATACACCATTTTCAATACAATGGGGATTAAAATCAGGACTCATAGAACAAACTAATCTTGAAACTTGTAAAGTTTCATATCCAGAATCAATCTCTCTGCTAAATGGTGTTAAACCATCAGTATCAAAAGCCAATTTATTTAAAACGCCGTATTTTGTTCTATTTTTATAGAAAAAATTATGTAAATCTTCCCAATCATATCTGTATTGATCTTTTCCCTCAGGAAAATTGCTTAAAATTCCAAGCATAACATCGTGGAAATTATATTGTGACATATTAGTTATAAGAAACAATCTTTACTTCAGCTTTACTTTGCTCAAAGGAGTAAATCCTTCCCAGGCAAGATCAAACATCTGTTCAAAAGCTTGAGCAAAAAAATGAGTTGATATCCAAACAGCCACATCATAGTTAGGATGGACAGCTTTATCATCAAGCAGCATAAACATCAATTGCTCAGAATCAATTATGTTAAATCTAGCTTTCAAGTCGCCTGTACTTCTAACATCTGCATACTTTGAAAGATCTTTTGCAACTTTTATGTTTGTGCTGTCAATAGGTGCGGCAATTCTAACTGATATGCCTCTCTTTTTTGCTTTCTCAAAAGCAGAAGATAAAGCTTCAAACTTTCTATTCAGTCCATCTGCTGTAGTTACAATTGTTACTTTTTTATTTGCAGATCTAATTAGCATATCAAGATGATTGTACATATTCTGTCTGCCTCTCAAGCTTCCTGATAAATCGCTTGGTTCAATAAATTTCACGCCGTTAGTATGTAAAGTGCTTAATTCATCTAAAACTTCATCGTTTCTCAGCTTATCGAGCCTCTTGCTTTTTTCTTGTGCATTAACAATAAGATTTCTTTTAACTCTTTCAACAACTTCTTCTGGCTTAAGCGCAACAAACTTAATCGGTTTGCCTATTTTCATAACAATGAATCCTTTCTTTTCAAGTGATTCAAGAATATCATAAGTTCTGGAGCGAGGAACATCAGAAATACTGCTCAATTCACCGGCTGTTGATACACCTCTTGATAAAAGTGCAGTCCATACCTTGGCTTCATAAAGATTTAAATCAAATATTTTTCTTATTCTGCTTAAAAATTCATCCTTAATAATCATTTAGTTAAACACCTCTTAAACTTTTTAAATATTCCCAGTATTTAAATCTTTTCGAGGTAGAACTCCTTTTAAATTACGAAAATGAAATACCAATTTTATTTTCCCTGATTAAAAAATCAATCCATTTATTTTTCTTTTTATCGTCGGTAAAGTCAATTTTGCTTGAATTTGTTCTCTCCAGTAAGAAGTGAATATTCTGCATAAGCATTTCTTTGATTTTTTTGTCTGTATGCACCTTTAATTCAATTAGGTCTCCCTTTTTTAAGCCGGCATTCTTTCTTTCAGCCTGAACTTTTCTTGCAAACTCTCTAGAATATCCCTCAGCTTCCAAGTCTGGAGTCATTTTGGTATCAAGTTCAACCTTGATTTCACCTTTCTTAAATTCAACTTTTTTCACATTAAGCTGACGGGCAATTATCTCCCCAAGTTTATTATCAAGCTTGGCATCTGAATAAAATGTAGCTTTGGCAAGAGGCCATCTAAGGCCTATCTTTGCCCTATCTCTCTCGGCCAAACCAAGTTCAATTATTTTCAAAGTTTTATCAAATTCGCCCTCAAGTTTATCATCAATTTTCTTTTTATCAAATTCAGGCCAATCTGCCAAATGAATGCTTTCTTCTTTAACAATTCTTTTTTCTTTTAAGTCATGCCAGAATTTCTCGGTAACAAATGGAGAAATTGGAGCCAGCATTATCAACAGGCCGTTTCTTATCTTATTTAAAGTTTCAAAAGTTTCATCAGATCTCTCCCTTATAATCTGAATATATCTTCTGCTAAGATCAAATACCAAAAAATTCTCAATTTTTTGTACAGCCTCTGGAAATCTATAATTATTGTAGCTTTCTGTAACTTCTTTAACAAGTGAATTGAATTTAGAAAGAATCCATTTGTCTTCAATTTCTATCTTTGATTTTTCACTTGACAGTTGCCCGATAAAGTTATTTATATTATCTAGAATGGTAAATACTTTTTTTATCTCCTGAAATTCCTTTTCGTCATAAGAGAAGTCTTCTCCTTTCGACATTTTTGCAAAATAATATCTCATATAGTCTCTTCCGTACTGTTCTATAATTTCTTTAGGAGATATTCCTGTTCCGGTCGATTTCGACATTTTCTTCTTTCCTAAATCCAAAATCATCCCATGAACTAAAATATTTTCAAATGGCTTTTTATCAAATAATATCTGCGATAATATTATCTGCGAATTCCACCATCCCCTAACTTGATCTTTTCCTTCTACATTCAAATCGGCCGGCCAGTATTTTTTAAACTGTTTTCCTAGTGCAGCCCAGCTGGAGACTCCGGAATCAAACCAAACATCAAGCACCTCGGGAACGCGACTTAGTATTTTCCCCGATTTTGTTTTTATCTTAATGTTATCAATGCCAGGCTTATGCATATCAATCTTTTTAGCTCCTGACAGCTTTTCAAGCTCTTTGATGCTGCCAACTACGACTTTTTCTCCAGTTTTTTCATCATACCATATAGGGAGTGGTGATCCCCAGTATCTCTGTCTTGAAACAGGCCAGTCTCCGATTCCTTCAAGCCATGCCTTCATTCTTAATTTCATCCAGCTCGGAGTCCAATTTGTTTTTTCATTTTCTTTCAGCAGACTGGATTGTATTTTTGATATTTTCAAAAACCATTGAGGCTGGGATATCATCAGCAAAGGGCTTTTGTCTCTCCAGCATAAAGGATAATCGTGCTCATACTGCATTTTGTAAACCAAATAACCTTCTTTTTCAAGATCTTCTATTATTTCAGTATCAACTTCTCTTGCTTTTTTGCCTTGATACTTTCCAGCTTCTTCTGTTAGCAGTCCGTTTGAAGCAACTGGCGAAGGTGCATCCAATCCATATTCTTTTCCAACCTCATAGTCTTCTTTTCCATGTCCAGGAGCACAATGCACTAGCCCGGTGCCGTCTTCTGTGGTAACATATCTTTTTGATAAGACTATCTTATATCCATTTTTAATCTTTAAATTAATATGATCAGCCAGTGGATTCTTATATTCCCATCCTTCCATGTCTTTTCCTTTGTATTCTTTTTTAACTGTAAAACCGCGCTCAATTTTTGTCATCAAAGACACAACAAGATCTTTTGCAATAATCCATCTCTCTCCATCTGAAGTTTCTACTTCTTGATAAACCACATCTGGATGAACCATAACACCTGTATTTCCAGGCAATGTCCAGGGAGTTGTTGTCCAGATTATAAGATAAACATTATCTTTCTTTTTCAAAGGGAATTTTACAAATATCGAATTATCCTTTTGTTTTCCATATTCTATTTCGTTATATGCAACTGCTGTTTCGCATCTTGGGCAGACATGAACTGGATACTTTCCCAGATACAAAAGACCTTTTTTATCAGCTTCTTTGAAAGCACTCCAAATAGATTCTATATATTCATCATCAAGAGTCAGATAAGGATTATCCCAATCCATCCAAACTCCTAAATTCTTGAAATCGCTGCTCATTGCACCTATATATTGCGTTGCAAATTGCTTGCACCTGTTTACAAATTTTTCAACACCATATTTTTGAATATCTTGCTTTCCTCTGGATCCAATTTCCTTTTCAACTTGGAATTCTATAGGAACGCCATGAGTATCATATCCTGGTCTGTCAAAAACATCAAAACCCTGCAGTCTTTTTGATCGCATAGCAATATCCTTCAAAGTTTTGTTCAAAGCATGACCTATGTGAATATTTCCATTTGCATATGGGGGGCCATCCATCATATAGAACTTTTTGCCCTTTGCGTTTTTCTTCTTAGACTTCTCGTAAATCTTGTTCTTTTCCCAGAACTTTAGTATTTCCTCTTCGGCTTTATTTAACTCAGTCATAAGTATTCTCCTTTACCTATACTTTTATACTTTACTTTTTATCAAAGAAATAGATGCAACAATTATAATAAATAGGAATGTAAGGGCAAGATAATAAGTGTCTTTAATCAAAAATATCAATCCCAAAGCAGAAAACAATCCAATTATAGCCTTAAACCATTTTCTTCCAGCAACTAGCTCTTCAGCAGCAAGCCAGGCAATAAGGTAACCAACAGGAAATGCAAGTAATATTAGAATTATTTCAATAAGCATCTATCTTTTTCTCTTATTTGAGAATACATACAAGTAGATAATTTCAAGAATGCCAAATGTTTGCAAGATTAATATTGCTATAAACCATCCCCTGTGGCTAAGTTTTGCAGATTTCCATAAAGCCATACCTTTCCAAACAAGAGCCCATACAAGCAAAGCAACAAAAACAACAACTGCTAAAGCTGGAGACAATCCAACTTCAATAAGTTTCTCGATAATTACTGGATATACTGCCATAACATAATATAGATTTTATGTTTATAAATATTGTCTCTAATTTATTACTTTCCCATTTTCATAAACTATCATGCTTCTCTTTCTTAATTCCTCAAAAAAAGGCTCTGGAGGAACAATTGCTTCAGGAGCAAAACTTCCTCTAGCTTTTATTATCCCTTTTTTTATCATTTGAGCCATAATGCTTATAGTCATGCCTGTGTCAATATTGCTTCCTGCATCTTCCCATCCCTTTAATGTATGAACAATACATTCCATATTGATGGTTTTATTCTTTCCTTTGCCGCTGCCTTTAATCTTAACCCAAAGGTTTTCTTTTTCTCTGTAATCTTTTGGAAATTCAAGATCTTTTAATACTTCTGTCAGGAAATCTAATGTTTTCGCTTTATTTTCCTTTATTGTAATCTCTTTATTTCTTCCAAAGCCAACTTCTATCATCGATTTTATAACGTCAAATGAATGTTTAGGAAAGCCTGCATAAAATCTAATGTTTTTTACTCCTTTATCTTTAAAATAATGATAAAAAGTGTAAGTTTCAGGGTGTCTTACAATAAAACAGTATTGATTTCCAACTTTTCTGATATTTTTTTTAACAATAGTATCCATTGGAGTGACTTTCACAAATTTTCCATTTTCCAATATTGGTGCAGGATCTGTAAATTCCTCAATAATGCTCTGAATAGAAAATGGAACAACAAATTTTTTTATATTTGAGCTCCAGTCAAATCCAACTTCTATTGTTTTAATTTTACTCAATTTTTTTGCAGCATAAGCAAGCATAACATTTCCAATTCCAGGAACAGACCCGCACCCAGTTATATGAATTAAATTTTTTCTTTTTAACGTGCCATTTAATTTAAGCTGTTCTTTAGTCATCCATATTTCTGAACCAAGATCAAGGCAGTGGACGTTTGCCTGCTTGCATGCTTCAAGTGCATTTAGATTCCAATCGCCCTCTACACAATTTAAAACAATATTAGCCCCGGAATTCCTGATTTTCTTCACCACATTTGAGATATTCTCCATTTCAACATATTCAAATCCTGCATTTTTGTATTTTTTCAGCAAAGGCATTGCTCTTTCTTTTTTTCTTCCGCATAAAAGCACAGAATATCCGTTTTCAAGCAGATCTCTAGAGGCAATTTTGCCCTGCATTCCTGTTGCGCCTAAAACTATAAAGTCATATTTCACATTAATGTATAGTTTTCTTAATTTTAAAATATATGCAATACAGCAAACTATCATATATTTTTTAAACTAATTTTACTTTGAGATATTATGAAATATAAGGTGTTCTGGAAAAATCCAGGTTATAAAGTTAGACCTAGCTTAAAGAAAGATATTGAATGTGATTATTTAATAGTGGGGGGAGGTATAACTGGGGTTTCTTTAGCTTATTTTCTTGCTAAAGATGGAGCGAAAAATGTTATTTTAGTAGAAAAGGAGAAAATTGCTTCAGGAGCTACTGGACGAGCTGCAGGAACTTTAGTGCTAAAAGGAGAGTTGGATCTTAAAGATATAATAAAAGATTACGGAAAAGAAAAAGGCCGTCTATACTGGAAGGCTAATCATGAAGGATTTAAACTAATAAAAGAATTAATAAAAAAAGAGAAAATAGATTGTGATTTTGAAAAAATGCATACTCTTTACTGCGGATATAAAAATAAAACTTATAACGATGTCGTTGAAGAATATAAAGCAGAAAAGCAATTTGAGAAGAAAACTAAGCTTTTAGTTGGAAATGAAATAAAAAAAGAAATAAATACAAACATGTTTGATAAAGTTGTTTTGTCTTACGATCATGGAATTTCTGTAAATCCTTTAAAACTGACACAAAACATTTCTATGGCTTTAGAAAATAAAGGAGTTAAAGTTTATGAAAACACACACGTCACTAAAGTTGGAAAAAATATAGCAAAGACTCCCCATGCAAAAATAAAGTTCAAAAAATTAATTTGGGCGATAGATTCGGCTCATCCAAGTGAAAAAGTAAAAAATCTTAAATCAACTATAATTGTTACCCGGCCTCTAACAAATAAAGAAGTTGAATCAACTGGATTAAAAGGAAAAATTATATGGGATTCAAAAGAGAATTATAAGTATACAAAATTGACTAAAGATAATAGAATGCTTGTTGGTTTTGGAGGAATTATTGTACATAAGAAGCATAGAATTTATGATCCGCATTTTCCACATCTTAAAGAATTGAAAAATTTTATTCCAAAAATCTTTCCAAGACTAAATCCAGATATTGAATACACTTGGTCTGGATCTTTCGGAATTACAGATGATTATTATCCTATAATAGAATTTAAAAAGAATCAGATTTCGATTGCAGGAGCTGGCTCCCAGGTTGTTTGTGTTATGGCTGCAAAATATCTTGCTGATAAACTCGCGGGAAAAAAATCTTATCTTGATAATTTCTTCAAAAATAAGCTAAGCTAATTAAAAATCTATCTTAGGAACGACATGGCAGTAAGGCTCTGAGCCTTTCTTGTCGTAATACTTCTGATGATATTTTTCAGCAGGATAGAACTTGCCGGCTTTGACAATTTCAGTAACAACTTTTTTCCCTAGAACTTTTTCATAATCTTTCTTCGTCTTTTCAGCCTTTTTCTTCTGATCGGCGTCAAAATAAAAAATAACTGATCTATACTGGCTTCCAAAATCAGGCCCTTGCCTGTTCATAGTTGTAGGATCATGGCACTTGAAGAAAATCTCCAAAATTTTTTCGTAGCTTATCTTTTTTGGATTGTACTCAATTTTAAGAGCCTCCGCATGTCCAGTAAGGTCTGTGCTTACATCTTCATATCTAGGATTATCCATTGATCCGCCGGCATATCCTGCTTCTGTTTTTACAACACCTGGAAATCTGTCAAAAACATACTGCACACCCCAGAAACATCCTGCTCCAAAAACTGCAATTTCAGTTTTTGCATTTTTTGTTTCTTTACCCTTTTTTGATTTCATTATTATAAAGACAAAAGGAGTGATATAAAGTTTTGGTTTAATTACTTGGCTTTTTTATTTAATTAAGAATGCTAGAATAGGTTAAAGATAAAATCTATTTTATCTTTCCAGCATGCCAATCCTTCAAAATCCTTCTTGCAGCTCTATCGCTGTCAATTGCTCCCTTATGTTTCATTAATTTCCATATTTTTCCCAGTTCTTCAAGCAAAACTTGATAGTCTTCTGTAATCGGAACATGATAGTATTTCTCTAATTTTCCAGGATTTAATTTCATTATTTTAGCAACAATCAGATTAGGATTTTTTACTGTTTCCGGAGTATGAACTCCTAGTAATGCATGTTTGCTTACATCTGATCCGAATAAATTCTCATTGCTAGGAATAATTCCAGGCATATCAAGAATTAAGATTCCTTTTGCAAATCTTATTTTATTCATCCCCTTTGTAAATCCAGAATGGGCAGATACTGGCGCTGCAGCACGTCTTGCAAGAAGGCTGATAAGCGCGCTTTTTCCAGTGTTTGGATAGCCAATTACTCCAACATGAACATTTACATGTTCCTTGAATTTTTTTGCAAGAATATGGATTCTTTCCCGCAGACTGCTGATGCCTTGCTTTGTTTTTGCAGAAATAAATATTGGATGAGACAATCCGCTTACATCGGGCAATTTATCTCTCGGCACTAAATCAATCTTAGTTATAACATGAATCAATAACTTGCCCTGTTCAGTTACATGACTCTCCATTTCAGGAATTCGCGATTTCTCAACATATCTTGCATCCAATGTCTCTAAAACAATATCTGATATTCTTATAACATCTAGCGCCTGCTCAGAATAAGCAACTTTATGCCTATTATGTGTATTACTCTCCAGCTTATTTGTTTGAAAGGTCATATTAAATCACAAGAATCTAGTCTTTTAAAGGTAATTAAAATCGATCGAATCTAGATATATAAACATTAATTTGCGTAAATGATAATGGTTAATTCAGTCGAAAAAGAAATTAAGAGGCTTCTTTCACTTGCAAATATTAAGGTTAATGGCCGTCGCCCATGGGATATTCAAGTCCACAATAACCGATTCTACAATCGCGTCTTTACAAATGGTACAATGGGCTTGGGAGAATCTTATATGGATGGTGATTGGGACTGCAAGAAGCTTGATGAATTTTTTAATCATGTCTTTAAAGCCGAGCTTGATACTAAAATTAAGATAAATCCTCTTCTTATATTTCAATTTATCAAAGCAAAATTTTTTAATCTGCAGTCAAGTAAAAGGGCCTTTCAGATTGGGGAGAAACACTATGATCTTGGAAATGATCTTTTCATAAGCATGTTGGACAAAAGATTAGTTTATACCTGCGGATATTGGAATAATGCGAAGAATCTCAATCAAGCCCAGGAAGCAAAATTAGATCTAGTTTGTAGAAAATTAAAACTAAAGCCTGGACAGAAAATTCTTGATATTGGCTGCGGATGGGGAAGCTTTATGAAATTTGCAGCAGAGAAGTACAAAGTAAAGTGTGTTGGTGTTACAGTTTGAAAAGAACAGGCTGAATTAGGGAGAAAACTATGCAAAAGGCTGCCTGTTGAATTTAGACTTCAAGACTATCGAGAAATAAATGAAAAATTCGATCATATTGTTTCATTAGGAATGCTTGAACATGTCGGCCCGAAGAATTATCGAACATATATGGAAATAGTAAACAGGTGTCTGAAAGATGATGGTTTATTTCTTTTACACACTATTGGATTTGAGAAAGTCAAAGCAGTAATGGATCCCTGGATTGAGAAATACATCTTTCCAAATGCTTACATTCCAGATGTGAAAGGTATTACAGAAGCGATGGACGGCTTATTTGTTTTGGAAGACTGGCATAATTTTGGAGCAGATTATGATACTACTCTAATGGCTTGGTTTAATAATTTTGATAAAAGCTGGAAAAAATTAAAAATACACTATAGCGAGAGATTTTATAGAATGTGGAAATATTACCTGCTCGAATGCGCAGGCATTTTCAGATCAAGAAAAGTTCAGTTATGGCAGTTAGTTCTTTCCAAGGAAGGAGTTACTAAAGGATATACATCAGTAAGATAAATCTTAGTATAATATATTATTAATTGATAAAAAATAATTAAATCTGTCCTGTTTGAATGAACTTTCTCATTGCCTGCTCAAGAAGTACCTGTGGAGCATAGCCCTTTCTGCTGCAGGCCTTCATAAAATCATCAAATACTGCTTGATCTACATTATAGTCTAGCTTTTTTTTCTTTGCGCCTGGTGGTGTTGATGCCATATTAAATTATATTAAAGTCCCTTTATAAAATTAATCATCTGGTAGATCTTCAAACTTAACTTTCCATTGATTATCCCACATCTTTTTTCTTTTCTTGCTGCATTTTACACAATATTTTCTTTCAAATCTTGCATGAGGAGTAACTTCAAATTCTGTTTTGCAATCAATGCATTTTTTCATTTTCATTTGCTTTGAATTGCTTGAGCAAATGAGAGCTCAAAAATATTTATTTTTGTTGTTTTCATAAATTAATTATGAAATCTGAATTTAAAAAACTAGGTATTCACTATTATGATAAAATAAAAAATTGTTCCAAAAATGTAGTTGCATACGTACCAGAATCTAGGATAAATGATAAAATAATTTTCTTGCTTCCCTGAAATAATTCATCTTCTTCTACTCGCACATCAATCCCTTCTATCTTTGAAAAAGATTTTCTCATAGAGCCTTTAAACTTTAAAAAAGGTATTTCCTGAATATTAAAATCCTTAATCTCAAGATCATATTCATTCAAAATTTCCGCTTCTATTTTTCCAAGCTTGCCCTCTGAAAATTGAGTGCTATACCCTGGTAATATCAGCTCATTATTTCTTACATCTATCTTTTTGTCCACAACTCTTTGAAGAATTTCATTAAATATCCTGCTTTGTACAGATTGAGCAATTATCAACAATGTCTTTTCATCAATCATGCCCAATGCACCTATCCAATCTTTTGGAAATTTTGATAGATGATTTAGAAGTTGATGTTCTAATCTTAATTTTTCAGGAAAATATTTTGCCGCTTCAACAATATTTTTTTCAGACTTTAATCTCTTCTTAGCTTTTTTTACTTCGTCGTCCTCATTCTCCCCGAAACCAGTTAAAAAAGTCCAAATTGCTTCCTCAAATCTTTTTTTAAAGATTAATCTGCCGATATTAAAATTATCTTTTCTCAATGAACCAAATCTCTGCGGTCCAAATGAATTTGGCAATAACTGAAGATGTCTTACTTTCGGCAATATCTTGATAGCTTCTTTGCCAGCATCTCTTAAAATTATATTAAAACTATTTCCCTTTAAATCTCCTACATTTATTTTATGCTTGGCCCATTTGAAATTTTTTAAAACAATTCCCGAATGAGAAAATATTTTGATAAGTTCCATGTTTGGGTTAAAAATAGAAATTCTCTGACAAGACCAAGCAGATTTGTCTTTTGTACCTGCATATCCCAGTTCATGCTGCCCTTTATTCAATGCCTTTCCCAGAATCTCAAATGCGCTAAAATGATCAATATTGTATTTTTCGAGATCACAAGTAATGAAAGTTCTTCGATCATTAATATCTAATTTCCCAAAATCAACTTTTGAATTCTCAAATACTTCCTTTGATTCAGAAACCTTGCAAATCCAAGATCTTCCGATTTCCTCAACAATAAAATCTTCCGGAGAGTTTTTGAATTTTATTGCTGCTTTTTCGCTTTCATCCATATAAAAACCAAAGGCAATGTCATTTTAAATCTAATGCATAGCTGATAAAATAAAAAAGTCTCTATAAATTATTATCATTCATCAAGGCCCTCTTTACTACAACATCAATTATTTTATTCATTGTATCTTCTCTCTTCGCCCTCAAAATCCATCTATAAAACATATATTTTGTAGAAGGAGAAAAAGCCATGAAATTTTTTAACGCTTTCTTTTTATTCAAACCTTTTTTTAGTTCAGCAGGCATATTTGGTTTTTTTGGAAGTCCATGATCAAGCGGCTTCTTTTGCAATCCTTTGTGATAGTGAAGCATTCCTGCAGGAGCCATTCTTCCTGCAGCCAGCAATTCTTTTCCATATTTGAGTGTGTTGATGCTCCAATTAGCCCCGTCGCCTCTCCGCACGAAATATCTTATAAATCTTTTATCATCAAGTCTTTTAATAATTGTATCAATCCATCCAAAACATATTGCTTCATCCATTGCTGCTTTGTGGCTTATTGAAGGTTTTCCGGTATGCTTCTTATAGCTTACAAGTCCGACTTTTTTTTCAATCAAATGATTTTTCTTAAGCCAGTTTCTCCATTCCTCTCTAGTCTTAATCGTAATCAGAGGAAATTTTTCATTCATATTCTTAATTTTTGAAAATTCCGCAAAATTATTTTTGTTCATACGCCTGCTTCAATTTTTTAATATCTATCTTTTTCATTTTAAGCATTGCCTGCATGACTCTTCCTGATTTGTCTTTGCCAATCAATTCATTAAGGGCAGATGGAATAATCTGCCATGACAATCCGTATTTGTCTTTAAGCCAGCCGCACTGCTCTGATTTTTTGTCTGCTGAAAGCTTTTTCCAGTAATAGTCTACTTCTTTCTGGTTCTTGCAGTCAACAATAAAAGATGTTGCTTCGCTGAACTTGAATTTATGCATCCATGCAGAATCCATTGCTGCAAACCACTGATTATTAATCATAAAATCAGTAAACATGATTGTTCCCTCTTTGTCTGGTTTCATATCTTTTGGATAGCGGGCAACCAATCCTCGTTTTGAGCTTTTGAACACTGACATGTAGAAATTAGTTGCTTCTTCCGCCTTGCCGCACACTTTGCCTACAAACATTAGAGATGGAACTATAAACGGTCTCTTTTCGCCGCCTGGATTAGACAAAATGAGTTGCCAGGATACACCATATTTATCCTGCACCCAGCCATAGCGTTCACTGAACGGATACTTTTGAAGAGGCATGAGTGCCGTACCGCCCTGAACTAATTTCTTCCACAAAGCGTCGAGATTCTTTCGTGCATTTTTGTCTTTTGATGGATCAAAATTCAGAAAAAACGAAACTGACGGATTTAACTTGAAAAGAGGACCAGCACTCATAAGTGTAAATTCCTGGCCCAAAATCGCTATAGTATAAATCTCAATTGTGCCCGAAGGAGTATCTGTAAATATTGATTTATTCTTAATTTTTCCTTTGAAAACAGAAGTATAAAACTTTGCTGCTTCACCTGCTTCTTTGTCAAACCAGAGGAATGGAGTTATTTTTTGCATAATATTCTATAATTTTATATTATTTAAATTTATTTTTATTCTCGTTAATTTTCATCTGTGTTTTAACAAGAAGTTTAATCAACTCTTCAGATTATCTCAACGATGGGGACAACCGCCCCAACAACAAGGCCGACGCATTCCACCTTTTAGCTTAGAGAGCCCCTTCCCGATGCGGATGTTTCTAGTCTCCGATTTTTTGACAGATATGACCCAGCAGATCCACTCATTACGTGCTAAGGGTGTAATATCTTTCCATACTGCCAGGGCCTTTGGGTTAGAATTAAGCGCTTTTCGTAAATCAGCCGGCATACTGTGAACTGCTCCTTCTCCGGCTCTCAAATGGATTATTGATTTGTTTCTTTGCTTATCGATTGTTTTCATAATATATATTTACCCAAAATTCTATTTATTGTTTATCTTTATGATAAATATCTAAGAATATCAAGATCTCTTTTGATTTATCAAAGATATAGTTTAATCTAAACGGATGAATATAAAGTTCTCTAGTTTCTTTTCTGTCATATCGCATTGGTTTTCCAATCTCAGGGTCATTTAATATTTTAACAACTAACTTTTCTGCTCTATCTAAAATAGATTTATCCAATTTTTTTAATCGTCTCAAGAAATTATCTGTTCTTATAATCTCTTTTACCATTTTATTATTTCAGGCTTCTTATCTCTTTAAGAAAATCCTCACTAGACATTCTTTTATATTTCCCTTGTTCTATTTCTTTCCAAGCAGCTTCAACTCTTTTCGCAACTACAATGTCTTCTTCTATTTGTTTATCAAACTTATCAGCTTTTTTTAAAATAATCTGGTCTTTATTTCTAATTACAACTATTTTATCTCCCTCAACCATATCTCTTCTAAGATCAGCAGGGATTACTATTTGTCCTTTAGAACTCATTCGGGTAATATCTATTTGACTCATAGTAAGACTATTCTTACATAGTATATAAATATTGTGATATGATTAATTTTATTAACTATATGTCTGCCATGCTATTTCTTGAAAGAGCCAGATAATAAACCACGACCATCAAATAGGCGTTCAACAATCATAAAAACGCCCGGACCAGGATTTGAACCTGGGAATCGCTTGCGCGAAAACGGATTAGCAATCCGTCGGAGTAACCGCTGTCCCATCCGGGCATAAAAGAAAAGAACAAAAATGGCTTATAAGCTTTGTTATTTATTTCTTTTTTATATCTTTAATATAATACATTGCAGAAATTGTTCCAGTTGCAGCTATTACAATAGACAGCGGAATTGACAAATAAGCCCAGGCAGGATAATAGATGCTAAGCATTAATGCAGGAAGAGCAAATCCTTGAATAAATGTGGTAACTTTAGCAATATATCTGGCTTGAGGAATAGGCTTTCCTGTAAAGAAAGCAGTTAAAGCAAAAGGCATGCTTATTATTTCTCTTGACATTAGCATTAGCAACTGTATTCCATGAATGGGCAATAAAAGTCCTTTAAATCCTGAATAAATCACAAAGGCTATTGCAGTTCCAGACCACAAGAAACGATCTGCTATCATATCCATTTTTCTGCCAAGTTCTGTTGTTTGTTTCCATCTTCTTGCTAATCTTCCATCAAACAAATCAGTCAATGCAGCAATTGCAAAAATTGCCACAACAAAAATAATTTTTTCTCCTGTAAAAATCATATAAACAACTACTGCTGCAAGTATTATTCTTAAAACAGTAAGTGCATTTGGAATATTCCAGTTATTTTCTGCTTTTTTCTTTTTTTTGCCTCTAATTTTTTTCATATAAGTATATTATAATGACAACCTTTAAAAGTCCTTTCTTGTCCTTATATTTATAGCGGAGTAGAGGAGTCTGGAGTCCTCGCCAGGCCCATAACCTGGAAATCGTGCGGTTCAAATCCCACCTCCGCTATTATTTTCATGAAAAGAGCAATAATTGTTCACGGATGGGATGGAAATCCTAATAATCACTGGTTTCCCTGGCTAAAAAATAAGCTAAACGAAAAAGGATTTGAGGTTCATACACCTTTTATGCCTGGCGGAGAAAATCCAAAACTGGAAGAATGGCTTCAAGTCATCTCTGATATTGTTGGCAAAGCAGATAAAGATACTTATTTTATAGGGCATAGTTTAGGTTGCATTACAATTGTGAAATATTTAGAAAGCCTTGCAAAAAATACAAAGATTGGAGGATGCATATTTGTTGCCGGATTCAGTTTTTCACAATTTAAAGAAATAAAAGATTTCTATAGGAGAAATTTTGATATAAATAAAGTGAAAGAGCATTGTGATAATTTTACTTGTATTTATTCTGATAATGATAAAGGAATATCTGTAAAAGTATCTGAGGAATTTGCCGATTTGCTTGAAGCTAGGAAAATTCTTTTGAAAGGCAAAGGTCATTTTACAAAAGATGATGGGGTAACAGAGTTGTCAAGCGCATTAAAAGAACTTCTTGAAATGAGTGAGTAATCAAATTTATATATAAAACATTTCTTTTTGGATTATGGCATTAATAATAGGTATAGACGATTCAGGCCGAGGCCCTTTGATTGGGCCGATGATACTTGCAGGCGTGCTTGTCGATGCAGATCAGGAGAAAATTCTGAAAAAAAGCGAGGTAAAGGATTCCAAGATGCTTACACATGCGCAAAGACTAGAATTAGGAAAAATTATTGAGAAAAACATAATTGACAAAAAGATTGTAAAGGCTTCTCCAAAAGAAATTGACGAAGCAGTTAATTCTGGCACAAACTTAAACACTCTAGAGGCAATGAAGACAGCAGAAATCATTAATTATTTTACTAAAAAAAATAAAAATAAAAAAATATCTATTGTTATTGACTGTCCTTCTGTTAATAAAATAATGTGGGGAAATAAGATGATGACTTTTTTAGAAAACACGGAAAATTTAGATATAAGATGCGAGCACAAGGCTGATCGGGATTACGTTGCAGTATCTGCTGCTTCTATTCTTGCAAAGAATATGCGCGAAGAAGAAGTTGCTAAAATTAAGAAAGAATACGGGCCTATTGGAAGCGGATATCCTGCAGATCCAGTAACAAAGGAATTTTTAAAAAATCACGGCAAGCGGCTTGCAGATTCAGGCATATTCAGAAAATCCTGGGCAACTTGGAAAGCTCTCTTCCCAGAAAAATCACAGGCGACACTTGGTGATTTCAAAAACTAGCAGGATTTAGCCTTGTACCTTTCTAATTTGCTAGATTCTACTTCTTTATTGCCTATTTTTACTTTTAATTTTTCACTAATATTAACATACATTCTTACTCTTTTTCCTAAATTTAGCCTTTGAAACTCATCGTTTGAATGTACAAATACATGTTGACCATTGTGCATTTTAACGTCATAAATAACATAACTTTCGCCCTTAACAGAACTCTCACTAATATTAGCAACATATCCGCTTATTCTTTTCTGTTTTCCCAATATTATTTCTAACAAATCTTTAAACTCCATAAAAATTGCGAGAATTTTGAGTATTAAAATCTTATCTTTTAAGGATTTATCTTCAGACTAAGAACTTTAGAAAGGCCGTCATGCATGCTGACGCCATAAAGAACGTCAGAATCTGTAATTATTGCGTCGTTGTGTGTGATTACAATATATTGTCCTGCTTTCATATATTGCTGCAATAGGCCAGCGAGCCTTTCTGAGTTTCTCTTGTCCAATGCAGCATCAATTTCATCAAAGATATAGAAATGATACGGCTTATATTCCTGAATTGCAAATAATAATGACAATGCTACGAGGGTCTGCTCTCCGCCTGATAAGGAAGTAACGTCAAAATATTTGCCTTTTGCAAGTCTTACCACTATATTCACTCCGCCCTCAAACATGCTTTCTTTGTTTTCAATTTCTAAGAAGGCAGTTCCTTTGTTCGATAGCTTTGAAAAGTTTTGGGAAAACAAATCGTTCATAGCATTGAATGTCTTCATAAATGTCCTTACTTTTTTCTTGTCAATTTCTTCTATAATAGAAAGAATTTGCACCTTTTCAGTTTCAAGAGTGCTAACTTTTCCCTGCACTATATCATACTCTTTCTTAATCTCATCATAAACTTCCAGCGCGCGCATATTAATTGAGCCGATTCTTATCAAAGACTCTTGAGATTTTTGAAGTTTTTCTTCAATAACGGCCAAACTGCCCTGCAGAAGCTCAATACCTACAAAGTCTCGCATTTCCATTTCAATTGCTTCACGCTCTGCATCAAACTTTGCATTTCCTATCTTTAGATAATTTATCTGATCCTCTATCTGCCTTGCTTCATTCTGCCTCTCAGATAAATTTAAGCTCTTTTCTTGAATTTCAGTTTGCAAAACTTCACGATCTTCAAACATCTTCTTGAACTTCTCATTCAACTCTTTTTCTTGTTCTTCTTTTTCATTTAAGTTTTCAAGTTTGTTTTCAATATTGCTTGAAATCTCTCCAACATCTGATTCCACTTCTTCTAGATCTTTTTTGCTTCTCTTCACTATATTATTAAGATTCTCAATTTCCCTTTCCTTGTATAATATTGTTGTATCAACATTCTCTTCTGTTCTGGCAGATATTTCTTCTATCTCAAGTATCTTGGAGTCATATTTTTCTTCTATCTTCGCTATGTCATAAACTTTTTCTTCAAGGCTCTTTCTTCTGTCATCAAGAAGCTTTATTTCGTTCTTCAGATCTTTTTCCTCTCCAACAACTATTTTTATGTGCTCTTTTTTGTCTTTGATATTTTTATGCTTGTTTAGTTCATTATTGGCTAAAGAAATCTTGTGCTCCAGTTCAGTATTATGCTTTAGAACTGTCTGTTTTTGAGATTTTATACTCTCAAGCTCTTTTGACCCGTTCTTTAGACTTTCATTTGATTCATTTATCTTTTCATCAGCTTCTTTGAATACGTGCCCCCTATGGTATTTGGTAATTTTGCTCTGGCAAAGAGGGCAGTTGTCGATTTTGTCTACATCTTCTTTTATTTTTAATGTTCTTTTTATTTCTGCTTCTGCAACAGAAATAATCTTTTCATTTTCCAGCTCTGATCTATGAAGATTTTCCAGTTTATTTTTATTTTCGGCAAAAAGAGACTTTTGATTATTAATTGCTTTCAAGCAATCTTCTTCATGTTTATATAATAAATTTTCAGAGTTTTCCTCAAGTTGTTTTAATAATGATTCAGATTCCGCAATGACTTTTGCAAGCTGTCTTTCCTTATCCTTTGTTATTTCTCTTGTCGAATTTAGCTCATTCTTTGTGCTAAGAAGTTTTTTTCTTTCTTCTTCAATAGAAGACAGTTCGTCTTTCTTTTTCTTAAGCTCTTGGGACTTTTTCTCCATTAGAGGAGATCTTTTTTTCAATTCCTTTATCTCAGATTCAAGCTCCGGCATCGATTTTGTTATTTCTTCTATTCTTCTTTCTAATTCATGCCCTCTGTTCTCATAATTCTCTTTTCTTACTTTTAGGCCTTCCATCTCTGCCTTAAGGTTTGCTATCTGAGTATGGAGTCCATCCTGCTCCAATCCCGTAGCTCTTTGAATATACTTGTTAATTTGATTTATTTTTTCAGCCAGGTTGTCCAATTCAATTTGTATATTTCCAGCATTTTCTTTTATTTTGTCTTTTTGATTTGTCTTTATTTCAATAGATTTTACAACACTTGAGAGCTCTTTCTTTTTTTCTTCTATTTTTTTATGCAAAATAGTGGCTTTGCTTCTTTTTACAGTTGTTTCCAGTTCTTTAAACTTTAAAGCTTGGGAACGCTCATTTTCAAGATTTCTCAAATATGCGGTTCTCTCTCTCAAAATGGTTGAAATTTCTTTCAAACGAGAATCTGTCTTTTCCAATTCTTTCATAGATTTTTCTTTTCTTGATTCATATATTGCAATTCCAGCAACTTCTTCCACTATTTTTCTTCTGTCTTCTCCATGCATCCTCACAACGCTCTGGATTTGACCCTGAAGAATAATATTAAATCCGTAAGGGTCTATTCCTGCCTGCGCAAGCATTTCAATTACTTCTGATCTTGTCTTTGATTCATTATTTATTTTATATGCACTCTGTCCGTTATGCCTTACAATTCTTTTTAGATTGACTTCATTATTGTCTATAGCAAAAGATCTGTCAACGTTGTCAAAAATAAGTTCTACATATGCTTCCTTTGCAGGTTTTATGAACTTAGATCCCATAAACATCAAGTTCTTGGCTTTTGCAGCCCTCATAGACTTAATACTCAATCTACCTAGAGCAAAGCATAATGCATCAGAAATATTGCTCTTTCCAGAGCCGTTAGGGCCCACGACAACGTTAATGCCCTTGTCAAAATCAACTTCTGTTCTTTTTGCAAAGCTTTTGAAGCCGTGCATAACCATCCTTTTGATATGAACCATATCATAAGTCTAATAATTAATGTATATAAAAATAACTGCTATAGAGAATTTACATGCTTGCTACAGAACAATATACTCTTTCAATTTCATAATGTTTGCTAGGATCTGCATGTTTTTTGGCTTCCGTCATATAACATAATACCTCTATATATCTGTCCCAGCCTATTTTAACACATTCAATTCTTTCTCTATTATCAGCTATAAATTTTCTTAACTCAGGATTAGTATTATCTGTAAATATTTGAGAATTAAATTTATCAAAAAGTTCTAAAGAATTATCTGCTACTATTTCATCTATAGTCATTTTTTTGTATACTATTCAAAATAAATTATAATTCGAATCTACTAAAAAGTTAGAAAAAAGAAAAAATAAAAATTTAAACTTTAGTAGTAGCTTTCTTCGAATTCTTCTGATTTTTCAGGTTTTCTTGTAAGTAAGACTATTAGCACAACAAGAAGGACGATAAAGATTATTGCAAGAACAACTGTTAACAAAACAGCTGCATTAGCAAATCCTTTTCCTTCTACATCAGCTACTAGGCTGTATCTCTTGAAAAGCTGGCCGTTCGAGTTTACATCTACTGCAAAGTTATATGTTCCTGCTTTTGAAGCGCTTACATCTAACATTACAGTCTTGCTTGATCCTGCTGGAACTACTACAACTGTATCATCAGTTGCAACTTTAAGTCCATTAGGTGTTTCAAATACAAGTTCGTAAACCCTTATCTTATTTCCAGAATTAACTAGTGTCATACTATATGATGCTTCTTCTCCAACTGCAAATGATTTGCTAGTCACAGATGAAACAACAGATGTATCCTCGCTAGCGCTAAGTACTGCAATTTTCTTGCTTACTTTTGCTACAGAGTCCGCGTTTGAGGCTTCTACTTCAACAAGATATACTCCTGCTGGGGCAGATGCTGGGATGCTTACGAACATCCTTCTTTCAACAGCGTCTTCTTTATCCGGATCAGATTGATCGGTTGGTGATTGGTCTCCGAAGTATCCTTTTTCTTCAATGCCTAATGCTGGGATCTTTACTTTAACAAATGTATCTTCAGCTAGTTGTCTTCCTCTATTCTTCAATACAATGTCAAGTGCAAGTCTGTCCCCTGCTTTAGCCTGTGAAGCTGTTATAACATCAAGAATCTCAACTTTGTAAGATTCTCTTTGTCCAGTAAGGCTTACTACTTCAGAATCAGCTATTCCATCATTTCTGTTTTCAACAACAATCTCTAAATCAAAACTTTCATCAGGATCGATGTTTGAAGGCATTTGGACTGATACTAATCTGCTGTACAAATTGTCAGAGATTACATCAAATCTTTCAGACGAAACGCTGAGTTCCTTTTCACCAGTTATCCAAGCTTTCACTCTTACATCGGATGCATCAGCTGTTGCGAAGAATACTACTCTAACAGACATTGTTTGTCCGTCAAAAGCAGCGATTGAAGTGCCTGCAAGGCCTTCAATTCCGTTTACTTCCACGCTAGTGATGTCGCCGAATGCGCTAACACTGCTCAAGGTCAATAGAACTAGAGCGAATGCAGCTACAAGCGAAACCAAGATTTTTTGGGATTTCATTTTTTCCATGGTTAAAATTTAATTAATATTCTTATTAATACTGGCTATATAAACTTTATGGTGACAACATTAAAGCAACCATTTTAGAGTAACAAATTAAATGACATGGTAAGATATAAATAGGTATCAGTATACTTACGTATACCTACATGTTACCTCAAGAAAAAGCCAAAATAACGACGATAAAACTGTATAAAGAAACAAAAGAAAGAATTGAGAAATTTCGCTCTTATAAGCGGGAAAGCTATGATGAAATCATGCAGAAGATACTTGAAATTTTAAACCTCTCTAGAGCAAATCCAGAGCGTGCAAGAGCTCGCCTTTTAGGATTGGAAAGAAAGAAAAGAAGAGTGGCAAAAAGCCCACAAGTTCAAATTCAAGTTAAGCCTGTTAAACTTTCTTAAATTAATTTTTTGTACAAAGAAAGGCCTTCAACACTATCATCAACAAAAGTTGGAGATTCATTTATGATTATTATTTCTTTATTTTTAGGCAGATTTTTCAGCAGTTCTTGCCATGATTTTTTCTCTGTAGTTATATGATGCTTCTCTCCTTTTTCTCCATAAACAATTCCTGAAAAATGAACATGCCATTCCTTCTGTGGAAAAGCTTTTTCAACTTCCTTATAATTTACTTTTTTCTCCCTTGCAAGAATATGCGCAAAGTCTATGCAGAATGAACACCCTGTTTCTTTCACTAGTCTTGATATTTCATCAACGCTCCCAAACACATTAACTTTCCCCATTGTCTCAGGGGCAATTTTGATTTTCCAGCCCTTTTTCTTTATCTCTTTCATTATCTCCAATATGCCTTTCTTTATATTATCAAATGCCTTTTTCCTGTCATCACCGTAATAACCTGGGTGAAAAACAACAGTCTTTGCCCCTAAAAGCTCGCCTATTTCACAGCAGGCCAATATTCTTTTCTTTGTAGCTTCTCTTTTAGATTTCTCATCAGAGTTTAGGTTAACCCAATATTGGGCATGAATGCTTAAGTCAATTCCAAGCTCTTTTGCCTTTTTCCCTATTCTTTCAGCATCCCCTGGCTTTATGTAAACACTGTAAGTAAAAGCTATTTCGCATGCATGCAAGCCTTTTTTGTGATATTGCTCCAGAACTTTCTCTGCTGTTGCCGCAGGCCCAAGTCCTGCCGGGCCGAATTTGATTGTCATTTTAACCTCTTAATATTAAAGTTTACAAGAAACTTTATATATTATATGTTTTGTAGAAAATATATGGCAAGAAAAGCATTCTTTAAAGAAAGATCAAAGAAAGAAATCAAAGATTTAAAATTGAAAAATGTCAGCAGGCATATCATTCAAAGAATAAGGGATCTTCAAATTAATGAAGGCCTGGTTATTATTTCTCCTATAATTCCATTAAGCTTTTTAAGAAGGGATAAAACCTTCGCTGAAGCGGCACGATTATGCTATAAGCATGGAGAATATATTCATCTATCTCAGCCTCAAACTTTAAAAGAAGCCCTGGAATTAAAAAAGCCATTCTTATCAATAAGAGCAGGAGACTTAGACACTCTCAAGTCTAGAAGGCAAGAAGAAATTGCAGTTTTAGGCTATTCTTTCTTTCCTGTTCAAGGCCCAGATCGTTCTGTAAGAAGAGTCCCGTTCTATCCACAAATTGAAGGAACAAAAATTTATACTCACTCTAAACAAATATCTCCCGTTAGAATTGACAAGAATAAAACTGGCAAAGGTATAGAAGTAATACCATACGCAGATGCAAAAAGAGTTGAAAAAGAAGGAGCAACAATGCTGGTTAATGTTCCTTCAAGAACAGAAAAAAGACCAAGATATGATTTAAAGATTAAGAGCATTCCAATAATTGATTCTGCAGAAAAAAATGCAATTGCTTTTGGATTCAAAACAGATTTTGTTCATAGCAATGATGAAATGGATGATAGTGAAGTATATTCTCCGGGAGCTCCTGGACACAAGAAGGCCCTGATTCGTTATGCTTCCGGAAGGGAGTCTAGCGACACAATTATAATTCATCCGCATGAAGTTGCAGCAGCTTTAGGTATTGCAGAATTTTTTGCAGGCAGAGATAAAAATCTTGTTCCCTGGGATATGAATCCTTTTTCAAAACCATCTAAGCTGGAAGCAGAACTATGGAGCAAAATTGGAAACAACGTTCTTGTTAGAGATCCTACATGCGGCTCAAAAGATATGTTAAGAAAGCCCTATGTTGCTGAACGTTCAATTCTTGCAGCAAGAAGCATTGGAGTATATGGATACGATTCTACAATGTGGTGGGATTCAGAAAGAGACGGGCCTCTAAGGGCCTATGAATGGTAAATAGTTTTATTATGAAGTTGCTTGAGTAAGTTCTTCTTTGATTTGTCCGAGATTTTCAATAATATAAGAATGCAGCTTGTTTATTATAATAGTCTGAAGTTCCTCTTTTAATTTTCCAGTGCATTTTCCTAAGTCTTTTTCAGGATATGCGCTGAATCCTTTAGTATAAAAGCAGTTCATTTCTAATCCTGTTAATTTTTCAATTCCAAGTTCTCCCTTCTTGGCTAATAGAAGTTTAACATTGATCTTGCACTGGCCGTTTGAAGTTCCTTCAATTTGATATCTCCAGGAAGCTTCAGGCTCTTCATTTATGTATGTTGCTTTGCTGCAAGATTGCATAGAATCAAGGAAACACTCAGGGCTTGTGCATGTTTTTGGACGGTACAATATGTAAGAAGATGCTACAATCATTACTACAATTAGAGTAATTATTGTTATTACCTTAAAATTAGCAGCACTCCACTTATGTGCTTTATGAATTACCTCTCTCATAATAGTAATAAATTTATTACGTATTTAAATTTAATCAACTCTCTACAAGCTGATTAGATTTACTCTTGCGCCTTCTACGTTGGAGAAATTAGTTGCGGCAAGATGTTTTACATTGCATTCATCGCATGCTTCTATTATAGCACTATTTGCAGATCCATCAATTACTATTGCAAATATTGATTTTTTTGAAGTCCTAATGCTCTTTGTAATTTCTTTAGAAGTTATTTTTTTAATGACATCAAGGCTTCCATCCAATAATACTGCATTTTTTGTTCCCTTAATTTTATCATAAGCTGTTCTTACAGCTTCTTTTATATTTCCTTTGAATTCTTCAACTTCAGTTGGAGCTTCGCTTGCTGCTTGTGGTACCTGTGGTGCCTGTGACTCTTGTCTGTTGAAATATATTCCTTCTCTTGACAAGAATTCCCTTGCAGGCATTCTCTTTCTTAGAGCCATGAGTATTTCTTTTCCAGTCAATTCTTCAACTTCTTTTCCATCAGGGGCAGAAGTAATATACATAACTTTTGCATTGCTTATAACATTCTTTGCTATAAGTCTTCCTCCTCTATCTCCATCTACAAAAAGTGTAATTTCTTTATCTTCGCTTAGTTTAGCTATTGCAAAAGGCAGTTTTGTTCCATTCATTCCAATAACATTATTTACTCTATTCTTCAATAAATTAACAACATCTGCTCTTCCTTCAACTACTATTATTTCTTTGCCTGAAAGATCTCCTGCAGGAAGTTTTTCTTCACCGTACTCTTGAATTTTTTCTGCTCTTGCTTCTTCTTTCAAAGTTTTAGACATTTCCTCAAATTCCCCGCCACCATCCAATCCTGCTAATAGTTTTTTTGCTCTTTCAAGTATAAAATCTCTTTTGCTTCCTCTGACATCTTCAATTTTTAGAATTTTAATTTCAGCTTCAGTCGGACCGATTCTATCAATAGTTTCCAGAGCTGCAGCAATTATTGTTGTCTCCGATTTATCAAGAGCGCTAGGCAGTCTTATTTCCCCAACGCTTTTGCCGTCAACCATTTCCAAGTCTACTTCTATTCTTCCAATTCTGCCTTCTTTTTGCAGCTCTCTCATTTCAAGATCAGCTCCTAAAAGGCCTTCTGTCTGCCCGAAGATAGCTCCAATTACATCGGGCTTTTCTACAGGTCCCAACGCCTTAAATGTTGCATAAACCATATATTTTATCGATACTGGACTTATTTTTGCCATTTTGTTATTTGTTTTTCTCCCATTTATTGAGAGACTTATTTACTTATTTTTAATTAGCCAATACTTAGTTTCCCTGTATGCTCTAATCAAAGTTTTAGAAAGAAGTCGATACGACATTAGTGGCCCATAAGGGCGTGAATATGATGAGTTAATAACCTATTAACTTCTTCCTACAACACTAAAAATTGCTTGTAAGTATTTAAAGTTTTGCTTTAATTATCCGCTTCAAACCTTTCAGTTAACTTATTTTCAAGATCTTTTCTTATTTGTTCAATGTTTCCATAGAAATCATCAATAATCTTTTTGCCTTGATCTAAATCTTTGTAGTTTTCAACTTTAAGCCAATCGCATCCGCTTATCATAGCACTCAATCTCATTCCTTCTTGAGGCCTGTAAAGGCACAAAATTGGTCTGCACCCCATCCATAAATTTCTTTCAATCATTCTTCCCAACTCATAACCGACACCCATACTCGTTTTTGTAACTTCTGCTACAACAGATGTTGATGAACTAAGCCAGTCCATATCTCTATCATGTATTTGTTGATCGCTGATGTCCTTTTCACCTGATGAATCTAAATTCTTTGCGCCAACATGTTCAGTCAAAACTGTTCCATAATTTCCAAGATGCTCTATTAATTTAAAATAAAGTTCAGCATCTTCTCTTCCGCCCCTGATAGAGCCTGCAAAATATATTTTTTCTTCTGTTAACATAGTAATATTTGTAAAAATAGCTAAAATCTAATAAAAAATTATACTATATAAATTTAATCGTGTCAAAAAGCAATGATTTTCTGCGATTTTATCGATGATAAACTTTATATATCACATTAATTAGGAAAGAGCATAAACGAAGATGGCGAAAAAAGAGGTAAAAGAGTTAAAACAGGTCTTGGAACAGGAAGTCGAAGAAGAAGAATTTGACGACGAACTTTTCGAAGGCTTAGATTCACTTTCAGATTAATTTTTAGTGGCCGATAGGGACGGCCCTTTTCTTTTTTTATTTTAAAATTATTTACTTTTGTTTAAAACAAATCATTAACAGAACATTCTAATTACAGTATCTAAATCTTGAACTAAATTTATTGTTAAAGCTTCACTAGGAGATACCCATCTGAAGTCTTTATGTTCTATTGGATTGATTTTAACAGGTGCTAGATGATTAAGGTTTATACGAAAGACGTCAGCTGTAAAATCATATTCGGAATATCGATCATATAACTTAACAAAATGAACAAGATCTTTATGATTGGCTTTTATTCCTGTTTCTTCAAAAAGCTCTCTTGCAATAGCCCGCGAGTAAGTTTCTCCAGCCTCAACTTTTCCGGCTGGCAGGCCCCATCTGTCTCCTTGTGATTTGCCATCCTGCCTATGAAGTAAAAGAAATTTATCATCATACTTGCAAAAACAGCTTACAATTTCAAATCGTGGATTAAAATTTTTAGGAATATATTCGTAAATCATTTTCTTAGAATTATTTACTTTATACTATCTCTTAGAATTCCGTATTCTCTGACTTTTCCGAGTTTTTGATACAAATCAAGAAGAATTCTTTGCGCTTCATTCTTTTCGCTTGCATCCAAATCTAAAGTCAAAAGCTTTTCATAAGAATCCATGGCATGTTTTCTTTTATCTCTCTTGAAATACTCTAAGGCTTGTTTTTTATAAAATTCTTTTTTAAATGCCTTTATATCCTGCTTTTGCTTTTCACTGGCCATAGCCATGGCTTTTCCAAAAGAAATATCAGATTGATCATAGCTTCCAGCTTTTACAAAAAGCTCCGCAGATTTCACAAAATCTCTTATTTTTCCGTCAAATGTAGTATTAATATCAGCAGCATTTCTTATTAGCTTTCCAGCCTCTAGAAACATTCTTCTTCCTTCATATGTTTCAGCAAGTCTTATCAGAACGAATTTCTTTGTGTCAAAATCCATATTCTTTTTAAGGCAGGCCTGAAGATAATCCATTTTAACATAATCTCCAACAATCGCCAGCTTGGCTTCAATCTCTCTTCTTGTCACACTCTCTAATGGCATAGTATTTTAGAATAATTATTGTTTATAAGTATTATTATAATAGTGTATTAAGCTGTTTGTTTTAATTTTGAGCCACTAATTGAAGGATCGTATTTTAACATATGTTCTAGAATGCATTCTTTTCCAATCTGATCAAGTTCTCGATCAATATGAAGCCTGAATTTTTCTATTTCTCTTTCTTTTCTTGATTTAATTTCAAAGAGATAATCTGTGGATTTTTCTCCCTTTCCTGCAGTTTCCGCAATCCAAGAAATATTTTCCGGCAGATTCATATCTACAAAAGATATCCATCCCCCATAAACTCTATTGATAAAATCTGCATAAGTTATTGCAATTTGATTTGCATAAAATAAGCCATTTCTAGGCGCGCGGATGTTTCTTTTATATAATTCTTTTTTGTCCTCTAATTTTACCATCAAGATGAAGACAAAATTAAATTATATAAACATTTATATAATGATATAAAAAATATATAAGTACTATGGAAGATAAAAAAAATGATACATTGGAAAATAAAGTAAAGGTAAGCAAAGCAAGAGAAGCATTTGCTTATGTCGCAGTTCCTATTTACATGGGTGCTGTCTTAATCAATAAAGTAATTCAAGAAGGAAAGCATGCATATTATCATTTAAGAGATATTCCCCATACATTTGTTGATAATGATTCAAATACTTCTTTTACTTATTATACTAGAAATTAATTCTTAACTTTAGAAAAATAAAAGAAAATTATAGAGCAATTTAATTAAAACTAATTTTTAATAATATTAAATAAAGAATAAAATTAAAGAGCCTTAGCCTTTAATTCAATACATACACCAGCAGCAACAGTTGTTCCAGCGTCTCTGATTGCGAATCTTGACATGTGTGGATTTTGCGACTGTGTTTCTAATACAAGGTTTCCGATAGGTTTGATTCTTACTTTAGCAACATCTCCATTCTTCAAAAAGTCAGGATTTTTTGCTACTGTTCCATCAGGGCTTGTTTTTTCAATAAGCTCGATAAACTGGCATGGAACTTGTGCAGTATGAATGTGGAATACTGGTGTATAACCTTTAGCAATAACTGTAGGGTGTGAAATAACTGCAACCTGGGCAACGAATTCATCCGCAATTGTAGCAGGTTTAGCTGCATCGCATACAACATCGCCTCTTGCAATATCTTTCTTTCCAACTCCTTTGATGCTTATTCCAACATTATCTCCAGCTTCAGCCATCTGTAATTGTTCATGGTGCATTTCAATTGTTCTAACGTCGCCTAAAATTCCTTTTCCAGATCTTCCAGGTAAGATTATAACTTTTTGCCCAATCTTCATAACACCAGTTTCAATCTTTCCAACTGGAACTGTTCCAATTCCTGTAATTTCATAAACGTCTTGAAGTGGCATTCTCAATGGAAGATCAAGTGGTTTTTCTGGCTGAGTGAATAAATCAAGTTGTTCAAGAATTGTTGGACCCTTATACCAAGACATGTTTGTAGATTTCTTTGCTACATTGTCTCCCTTGAATCCAGATGCGGCAATAAAAGTTATTGTGTCAGGCTTATATCCAGCCATCTTAAGAATAGTAGAAACATCAGCTTTAGCTTTATTGAATGCATCTTCTTTATATTCAACAGCATCCATCTTGTTAAGAATTACTGCAATTTGGCCGACACCCATTGTTTTCAAAAGCCATACGTGCTCTTTAGTTTGCGGCTGAACTCCATCTTTAGCAGAAACTGTCAAGAATGCAACGTCTGCCTGTGAAGCTCCAGTGATCATGTTTTTAACGAAGTCTTTGTGTCCAGGTGCGTCAATTATTGTGACTTCGTATTTGTTTGTAACTAGTTTTTGATAAGAAAGATCGATTGTAACTCCTCTTTCCCTTTCCTCTTTGAACTTGTCCATAACGAAAGCGAATTCAAATCCAACTTTTCCATGCTTCTGAGCTTCAGCTTTCAATTTTTCAAGCTCTTCAGGAGAAACTTTTCCAGAATCGAACATAAGTCTACCTATAGTTGTAGATTTTCCATGGTCTACATGCCCTACAAATACAACATTAAGTATTGGTTTTTGTTTTGCCATATTAAATTTTAAGTATTATTGTTTAATTTTGAGGGTATTTAAATATTTTGTTTTAACGACTATTAAACAGCTGCAAGTTCTTCCTCTTCCTCTTTTTCTTCCTTCTTTGATAGCTTTTCAGAATTATTCTATTCTATTTTACGTTTTTCAAGATATTTTTTTACTTTATGATAGCGAGGCCTGCATATTTTAAATAATTTTGAGGTATGATATTTTTGTAGATGATCTAATTCCACCCCATTCAGAGTGGTATTGCCTTTTAAGAAACTTCCATAAACATATAGATTATAAGGCAAAGCAAATAATGTTAAATGCAATGGTGCTGCTCTAAGCACAACACTTACTAGGCCTCCAAACCCTATTCTATCATAGATGCTTTGTTCACTCATTGCAGGAACTCCGCGATTTCTAATCTCGGATTGCCAAAGTCATTTGCAGCTTTATTATACAAATCGTCGCCGGGACATATTCTAATATCTTGACCATTACTTCTTACAATTCCAAGCTGATCCCACGAAGATAAATCTCCTTCTTTCTTTCGGCCGATTAAAACAACATAAGCTTCATCTTCAATCCTTCCAGTGTTTCTCGTCATATAGCAAACAGGATGAAAAGAATGTGAAAAGATGCTTTCGTAATAGCTTTTTCTTTCTTGAACTATCTTTTGCATAGTAAGCATGGTTTGTGCATGTCTTTCTCTAACATTTTCAACGAAATCATCTATACTAGTTCTAAAATTCTCATTATCTCTCGCAGTTTCGCATATCCAATTATTTTTAGTTGCAGAAACCATTATCTCTCCAGCCGCAACTAAATTATTAGGTGAATTAAACAAGTAAGAGTCTCTAAATAAATTTTTTAGCCAATTATTTGTTTGGATAACCTCTTCATCTTCAATAGGCATGACAAAATAATTTATATCACATTCATGTTTATCGCTACTAACATACTGAGTTAAAGCATAAACTAACGATTTGAGATTTCTTTCTTCATCATAGGTATAAAGGGGCAGTTCCATATAAAAGCACAAAAAATTCCCAATATAAGCCTTTCTATTTTAAGTAAGAATTATTATATCTTAAACCCAAATAGTCAGAATAGAACTCATTAAAACTAAAGAAACAAGATGAAATCCCGCGTTGAGAAAATATGCCTTTATTGATTCTTTTCCCCAAATTACATTATTAAGAAGCATAGTTGCAACAAATCCAAACCAAACCATAAATCCAACCTGCATTCCCTCAACAATTGTTCCTGCTTGCAAAAAGTCTACGAAATTTGCAAGAACAAAAGATGTAATAAGAACAGTTATAAAACTAGTAAAGTATAATTTGCCCATTCCTTTTTGTTGGGCTTTTTTCTTATCTTTGCTGTTCATTTTAGAAAGCTTCATCCATAAATTGCCGAATAACATTGGGGAATACCATATACTGCCAAGAATCATAGAAGCAACAGCTGCTCCCAAAACTGCCAAATAATTTATATCTGCTATAGGTGCCATCTTTTTTATATTCTATATAATAAATTATGATTTATAAAACTACTGATTCTCACTTAAGCCTTTTCTTGTTCTGATCTTTCTGATGACTTCATGCTGCAGTTCATTAGGCAGCTTCTGGAATTCCTGATCTGCTAAACTGCTCATACCTCTTCCCTCAGTCGCGCTTCTTAAATCGTTGCTCCATCCAATCATTTCAGCTACTGGAATTTTTGCAACTATAATAGTTTCAGAGCCTTCCTGCTGAACGTCAATTAGAACTCCGCGCTTAGATCCCACTAAGCTGGTTACTGCTCCCATAAATTCTACAGGAACTTCAATTCTATGAGTTTGTATAGGTTCAAGTATCGCTGCTCCACCCTTCTGCATTGCCTGATACATTCCTAATCTGATAGCTGGATAAATTTGTGCTGGACCTCTATGCATATGGTCTACGTGTAATTTTGCATCAGTCAATATGAATTTTGATTTCATTAAAGGCTCTTTTGCCAGCGGGCCTCCATCTATAACTAATCTCCAGCCGTCAATTATTGATTCTATAACTTCTGGCAATAGAACTAGGCCTCTTGTTCTGTCTTGGAATACATTTCCCTTGTAAATATCAGCATACTGTCTAGCTTCATCATTGCTTAATCCTAAGGTATTAAGTTTTTTCCACAAATCTTCTGCTTTTTTCTTAATTCTTCCTTCTGGTATTTCTCCTTTTTCTATAGCATCATAAATATTGTCTTCTAATTTTTCCATACTTAAGAATAAAATGTTGTGTCCATTTGGAGTTCTAGATTCTACTTCAGGACTTACTTTTGTAATAGATTCTCTGTATACTACAATCGGATTTCCAGTTTTTACTTCAAGGCCTTTTTCATTTTTTATTCTTCCTTCTATAATCTCTAAATGCAGTTCTCCCATTCCAGACATTAAGTTTTCTCCAGTCTCTTCATTAATCTCTATCTTGATGCTAGGATCTTCTTTTCCAACTTTTCTTAATACATCAATTAATTTTGGTAAATCTGATGATCGCAAGACTTCAATAGATTTAGTAATAACTGGCTGAAATATGTGTCTGATTTCTTCAAATGGTGTCTGTTCTTTTTCAGTTATGGTATCTCCAACATCTGCATTGAGGCCGGATATCGCAAGGACATTTCCACATGGAACTTTCTCCATTTGCTCCGGTTTTATTCCATTGTATACAAGAACTTGCTGTATTTTTCCTTTCTTTTTAGCGTTATTGGCATAAACCTCCATTCCATTTACAATTGTTCCCGAATATAATCTACCAGCAGCAATTTCCTTTCCAGATTTTTTATCAATAATTATGTTTGTAATAATAAATGCAACTTCTCCATTTTTATTGCAGGAAACTAAGTCTTGTCCAAACTTGCTTTCCTTATCTCCATTCCATATTTTCGGAATTCTATATTTTTGAGCTTCAAGAGGATTAGGTAAATGTTTTATAGCCATATCAAGAACAACTTCGTACAAGCAGGCATTTTCCCAGACCCATTTCTTTCTTTCCTCGCCTTCAAGTTCGTAAATTTTATAAATATCTTTGAAGCTTATATTTTTCTTCTTCATGAATGGCACAGATAAAGCCCAGTTGTCTCTGGCGCTTCCAAATGCAACGCTCCCATCCGAGACGCTTACTTTCCATTTCTCTTTATATTCCGGTTCTGCTATTCTCATTATAAGATTATTGAACTCTTCAATTATTTTCATAAAACGAGCTTGCATTCCTTCAGGAGTTAATTTTAATTCCTTAATCAGGCGGTCAACTTTATTGATAAAAAGAACTGGTTTTACTCTTTCTTTAAGTGCTTGTTTCAAAACAGTTTCTGTCTGCGGCATTATTCCTTCGCTTGCACATACAAGAGCAAAAGTGCCGTCAATAGCTCTCATAGCTCTTGTTACGTTACCGCCAAAGTCAACGTGCCCAGGGGTATCAATTAAATTAATCAAATATTCTTTACCTTGAAATTCGTGAGCCATAGAAACATTAGCTGCGTCAACTGTCATTAATCTTTCCTGCTCATCTGCGTGCTGCCAAGTCGTCATTCCTTCGTCTAGATTTCCAGCGATTTTAGCTGACATAAGTCCGGCCGCTGCAAGCAAATTATCAGTAAAAGCAGTTTTTCCATGGTGAATGTGCGCGCTTGTAGCTACGTTTCTTATGTTTTCCTGATGTTCTGTTAATCGGGTAATTTTCTGCAAGCTTGTTTCTTTGTCTGCCATTTTATATTTGTATTCTCTGAATAAATTGAGAATAAAAAGGGATAATAAGGAGTATTTTTAAAGCTTTAGCCCAGCTATCTTTCTTTAACTTTATTTACTTCTAAGTCTAAGAGTAAGAGGAGACTTATTTTCAGTTTCTCTTTCAGAGTGATGGGCTTCATCCTTTTTTACACTCCAGAATCCTTCATAAGTGCCATCTAAATCTTTTTTCTTATCAGTTTTTTTAAGAAAATAAAAAATGTCGCAATATGGGGTTCCATCAGATTTTTTAACAAAGTTTAATGCTCCTCCTTCTGCTGTTCCCTCAACTTTTCTTTCAGGATAATTTGAATTTAAATCTAAAATTTCTCCACTAATAATTCCTCTCTCATATATAATAAAACTACCCGATTGAACATTATTTCTTTCATTAAAGAAATAAGTTCCATTCATTTCATAAAAGGTCGCCACAATAAATTAACTTAAAGTTGCATTTATATTGTTAATTATTATATAATATCTATAATCAGAAAATATAATTATCTTGCTGAATCAGCCTGCTTCTCAGACTCATTCTTCTTTGACATTGCATAGCTTTCAAGATTTCCTTGTGATGCAAGTATGATTTCATTAGCCAGCGTCTCAAACATCTTCTTTTTCTTGCCGAAGGATTTCTGATAAGATCCCTGAACAATCCATCTTATTACAAGATTTATTTTTCTGACTGGGCTGACGTCTACTGCCTGAGGATATCTTGCTCCGCCCTGTTCAATAACTGTAATTTCATCTTTTGGAGAGGCATTTTCAATTGCTTTTACAAAAACTTGAACAGGATTTTGTTTTGTTCTTTCTTCAATCATTTTGAATGTTTCAAGGACAGTGCCGACATTCTTATTGTATTTTCCGGAGCTCCAAGAAGTTATTATTTTATGTTTTCTTCCTAAATGTCCTGGAACAGAAATTCTGTTTGCTAATCTTTCAACAATATTAACTTTTGTAATTCCAAAACGTTCCCTGTTTCTTCCAAATGCTTTCAAAAGCAGTTTTTGGCTTACATTAAGATAAGGCTTTAGAGATTTGTCAGTTACTACAACACTAGAAACATCATACATGTCGAATAATTTAAATTGCTGTTCTGCCATTATCTTCTTCCCTTCTCTATCTTGCCGGTTACAAGAAGTCTAAGCGGCTGATCATTTACTTTTATAACTCTGAATCTAATTCCAGGAATATCTCCCTTTGTTCTCCCCATTTTTCCGCCGATTCTTTCAATTATAACTTCGTCGTGTTCATCTACAAATTTTTGGGCTAAATTTCCAGGAATAAATGCTCCAACCTGCACGCTGTTTTTAATAAGCTGGACTTTGCAGCACTTTCTCATAGCAGAGTTTGGCTGCTTTGCTTCTTTTTGAAATTTACTGATGACAATTCCTTTAGCTTGAGAGCTCCCCTCTAGAGGATCTGATTTTTCTCTAAGTCCTAGAACCCTCTTTTTGTAAGCTCTCTGACTCCATCTAAATTTACGTTCCCGCTTCATCATTTTCCTTCCATTCATTAATCCCATGTTTAATCTTAATTTTTTTGGTTTTTAAAAGTTGCTATAAAGAACTGTTAAACAATTTTTAATTCCAAGTTAAAAGTATTTTCAATAATCTTCTTAAGTTCTGCAAAGCGCGTCTTGTTTCTGCCGAAAAGAGCTGCTTTGTTTTGAGTTCCACCGGCTGCAATTACAACAGCATTGTCCTTTATTTCAACAGATTTAAATTTTATAGGAAAAACAACGTCCTGAATAAATTTCTCGGCATCTTGTGTTCCTTCAGCTTCTTTTATTATTCTGACTCTTTTTCCAAGTTGTTCTTGTATTTGCTTTATATAAAGTGCATCAGGGCCAATAGCTTTTGCAAGCATAAATTTAGGAACTGCAAAAATTATTGTATTATTATAAATGAAGCATTTGCTTGTCTTGACTCTAGTAGTTCTATCTAATAAATTAATATATCTCATCGTTTGCATATCTATCGTAGACATTTTTATTCTTTACCCTTTGCAGACTTAATATCTTTTGCAGGCTTAACTAGAGGTCCCGTAATTTTTACAAGAAGTCCCGGCAGTCCAGTTCCAACAGGCACCGGCTGATTAAGCAAAATGTTTTCAATTACAGACTTCATTTCATCTCTTCCACCCTGTATTGTTGCATTTACAAATTGCTTGTCCGGAGTTTCAAAAGTAGCTCTCGCCAATATGCTTGCTTTTTCAGAAATTATTCCCATTCTTGTTACTCCCTTTACTGTTCCGGAGTAAGTCATTGCATCAGCTACAAGCTTAAAGTGTCTGTCATTAATATCAAGTCCCTGAGATTCAACAACTTTCTTTATTTCATTTACAATGGTCTGTCTTGCAGCTTCTATGCCCAGAACATTTGCTACGTCATATATATCGTTTGAAGTAACTTTATCTTTGTCTACTCCTTTAACTTCTATAATCTCGCTTAAGTTTGAGCCTGCAGTTATAACAACAAAGTCTTTTCCTCTTGTCGCAATAACAACTTGAGAAATCCCTTTAACGCCGGATATAATAGTGTCTTTTAATTTTTCTTTTAATTTGTAAATTGCCTTAAAATCTAATTCAGAGGCATGCACGCTTAATTTTAGGTCTCTTTCCTTCACTTCAAATCCTTTTTCTTTCAATCTTTCAGCAATTTTTTGAGATCCGACATGCACAGTTTTCAGAGCCTTGCTGTCAAGATCTATTTCTATTTTTTTATTTGTAAAGTCAATTTTGATTTCAGATATAATTTCTTTAAGCTTGACTTCTTTTACTTTTTCTGCAATGATTTTCGCGTCTTTTTCATTATTATGCTCTTTATCCAGATATACTTCCATTAAAGGAGTTGATGGGATTTTTCTGGCGTCTAGAATTTCAATTAATCTTGGCAGTCCAAGTGTGATCTGCATCTGAGAAATTCCTGCATAGTGGAATACTCTTAAAACCATCTGTGTTGAAGCTTCTCCAAAACCCTGCGCAGTTATAACTCCAACTGCTTCTCCTGGAGTTATTTTATTATCTTTTAGATGAAGCTTGGAAACGTCTTTTCCATCTTCTCCATATATGAATTGAACTATATTTTCAGAAGCATCTCTTACTGTTCCGTCATACTCAACTTTCAAATCCTGCAATGCGCTTACTAGACGTCTGTAAAGATATCCAGATTTTGGAGTTCTTAATGCAGTATCCATTAAGCTGTCTCTTCCAGTTATTGCTCCAAAGAAGAATTCAGTCGGCTTAAGACCGTCAAAGAATGAAGATCTGATAAATCCTCGAGCTTCAGGTCCTAAATCTCCGCGCTTAAAGAATGGAAGTGTTCTGTCAGTGTATCCAAAGTTTATTCTTTTATTAGACAATGACTGCTGTCCTACACAAGCACCTATCTGAGTTATATTAAGCATGCTTCCAGCTGCTCCAGAAGTAATCATTTTATTTATATTAGCATCTGCAGGGAAGTTTTCTTTTACTATATTTCCAGCTTCAGTTCTGACTTCATTTAATATCTGCAATATTCTTGTTTCTCTTGTCTCTTCAAGAGTCTTTCCAGGTATTAAAATAAGATTTCCAGATTCATAGTCTTTTATAACACCTTGTGTTTTTCTTTCTGATTCTTCTACAACTTTTGAAGTCAGCTCCCTTACTTTTTGAGAAACATTTAAGTCATGAAGTGATAAAGTATATCCTATCTTAGAAAGGTAATTAGTTCCAATTGTAAACGCTTTATTTATAGAGTCTATAGTTGCTTCTCTTCCAAACTCCTTATCTACTATTTTAACCATTTCACCGTCTTCAGATCCGAATGAATTGCTTCCAGTTATAGTTGCAGGCATCTTGATGCTCGATCCTTTTGGAATTACCTGTGCAAAAATTTCAGTTCCAGGAATATCTTTCTTTTTTACAGAATTTATTATATCTGCAGAGTATAACAACTGATTTGCATCGCTCTTTTCCAAAGTGCTCTTGCTTAATATATAGGCTCCAGTTACCGAATCAGAGATCGTTCCCACCAAGTTTGTATTATTTTTGGAAGAAATAATATTCTGCTTTAAGTCTAAAAGAATTTTAGCTTCTGAAAGAGCTTCTTCAGTCTGCGGGCTGTGTATGTTCATTTCATCTCCATCGAAGTCAGCGTTGTAAGGAGCAGCTACAGCCGGATGAAGTCTGAATGTTTTATTAGGCAATACTTTAACATAATGGGCCATGATGCTCTGCTTGTGCAGGCTAGGGTGTCTGTTAAACAGAACAATATCGCCGTCTCTAAGCTGACGTTCAATTTTATATCCTGGTTGTATTTCAACGCACAACTCTTCTTTCAACTCGTTTGTAATTTTTTTCTTCTTTCCGTCAGGTCTGATAACGTAATTTGCTCCAGGATAACTATCTCCATTTTTAATAAGATTTTTCATTGCTTCAATATTTATGGTTGTGACTGTCTCAGCCACAGTGATTATTCTTGCAACTTCAAAAGGCACACCAATTTCATTTAACTTTATGAAAGGATCTGGTGAAATAACTGTTCTTGCAGAATAGTTTACTCTTTTTCCAGCAAGATTTTGTCTTATTCTCCCTTCTTTTCCTTTTATTCTTTCACTTATTGTTTTTAATGGCTGTCCAGATCTATGTCTTGCAGGTGGAATTCTTGAGATATTATTATCAAAGAATGTTGTGATATGATATTGCAGTAAATCCCAAAGATCTTCTATAATAACTTCAGGAGCTCCAGCATTCAAATTTTCCCATAATCTTTGGTTTGCTCTTATTATATCTGATAATTTATGAGTTAAATCGTCTTCAGATCTTTCGCCTGATTCAAGAGTGATAGAAGGTCTTACAGTTACAGATGGAACTAGTAAAAGTGAAATTACAACCCATTCAGGTCTGCATGTAACTGAATTAATTCCTACTTTTTTTAATTCTTCGTCTTTTATTTTTACAAGTCTTTCTCTTATTTCTATAGGAGATAATCTTTTCTTCCCGATAAAGAATGTACTTGGCTTTTCTATCTTAACGCGTTCTATAGCTTCGTTGCAATGCAGGCATTTTTTCGCATCTCGTGCTTTTTTTGCCCTTTCTATAGGAGTATATATTTTTTGTTTTTCATCGCCTAATGTTAACTTTCCGCATGCAGGGCAGAAGCTTCTCAGACAAAGTTCAATTAATGGGATATACTTAATATGGACTACAGGCCTTGCAAGTTCAATGCTTCCAGGATGTCCAGGGCATTCTTTAACTCTTTTTCCGCAGGTTCTGCATTTTACTCCAGGATCTATTGCTCCAAGTCTAAGATCCATAAGGCCGCCGTCAACTGGGAATCCGTCAATATCATAAAGTTCAGGAGTCACAATTTTTGCAGAGCTTACTTTCTTTATCTGTTCAGGACTAAGTAAGCTGAATTTCAATGCCTTAACTTGTTTTCTAAAGTGTTGTATTTCTCTCATTGTTCAAACCTGTTTTTTAATTCGAAGCTTGTATGGACTCCTAATCCTAGTAATTCATCAACTAATAATTTGAAAGCATATGAAATTTCTATTGGATCTATTTCGCTTCCTCCGCAGATTTCACAGACTATTTTGTTTCTAATTGTATCTTCATATACCATATTTCCGCAGCTTTTGCATATATGGATTACAGTTTTGTCAGAATCATATCTTTCCTTCAAAAGTAAAGATGCGCCGTGGCCGACAAGTGCCTGCTGCTCCATTTCTCCCAATCTTAAAGCTCCGCCTCTTGCTCTTCCTTCAATAGGTTGTCTTGTAAGCAATGCAACTTTTCCAGAAGCTCTTGCATGCAGCAAGTTCTTAACCATACGCTTCAACTTTAGATAATACATATTTCCAATATAAATTTTTGCTTCCATTTTCTTTCCAGTAATTCCATTATACATTGTTTCCTTTCCGTCAAAACTGAAACCTGCTTCTTTTAATTGATCTTCAAGCTCTGGAACACTTGCTCCTGAGAATGGAGTTCCGTCAACTATTTTTCCAGATGTAGCTGCAACTTTTCCAGCAAGAAGTTCAATTAAATATCCTACTGTCATTCTGCTCGGAATTCCATGAGGATTGAACATTAAATCCGGCTTTACTCCGCGTGATGTGAAAGGAATATCTTCTGAATTTGCAATTATGCCTACAACTCCTTTTTGTCCGTGAGGCGTAGAGAATTTATCTCCAGGTTCTGGATTTCTGGAATCTCTTGTTCTAACTTGTGCTATTTTATTTCCTTCTTCGTCTACAGTTACAAAAACTGCATCTACAGTTCCTCTTTCTTCCTGTCTTATTGCAGAGCTCGCCTCTTTTTTAGATTGAATACTGATATCTTTTGCTTCGCTTAAGAATTTTGGCGGGGTTATCTTGCCTATTATAACTTCTCCAGAGTTCATATCTGCTTCAGGATAAGCAATTCCGTCATCTTCCAAGAATTTATATGCAGATTCGGTTCTATATCCTGATACATCTTTATTCGGAATAACTATCTCATCTGATAAGCCTCCAGCATATTGTAATTCAGTTGCAGAATATGGTCTGAAATAAGTGCTTCTTCCCATTCCTCTGTCAATGCTTGCTTTATTCAATACAACCGCGTCTTCAATATTATATCCTTCAAAAGGCATTATTGCAACAACAACATTTTGTCCAGCAGGATAAACATCAAGCGTGTCATAAACAAAGCTCCTTACCAGTGGTTTTTGAGGATAGTGAAGTATCGAAACGTCAGTATCTAATCTAACAAGATAGTTGGCTGCATAAACTCCAAGGCTCTGTTTTAGCGTCTTGCTTCCTCTGTTAAGTCTGGATGACTGATCATGATTGGCAAAAGGAACAAGCGAAGTTATCAAACCAAAAACATCGACCGGATCAATTTCCAGATGAGTATGTTCGTTATTTATATTTTCAGAACTTAATGCAACTAACGCATTGTCTTCTTCTGCAGCATCAATATATTCTATAATTCCTTCTTTAATCAAATCATTCCATTTAATCTTGTCTTCTTCAAGCAAAATTTGATGTTCATCTTTTAATTTACTTGCACCCTCTTCAACAATAATCAGAGGCCTCAAAACTCTTCCAACTTCTGTTGACATTGTAATCTGATCCAAATCTTTATTGTATCTTATGCTTAATGCAATAGGCAGCTCACCTGCTCTTCTCGACTGTCTAACTTTTTGCGTAAAATCATCTGTATTTTGCGCAAATCCTATAAATCTTCCATTAAAGAAAACATCTCTTCCAGCTTCCTTGATTAATCCAAACTCTAAAAATTTCTTTAATACTGATGGTTCATCAAAAACTATTGCTGTAGAAATCTTGCTTAATATAGCCAGATTTTTTCTTAAACCAATTTCAGTCCCCTCTGGAGTTTCTGTAGGACAGAATCTTCCATAGTGAGTTGGGTGTAATGTTCTTGCCAGGAAGTTTTCCTGCTCTCCAGGAAGCATGCTTGATACTCTCTGCAATTCTGAAAGTACTGCAAGATAGTTTGTCTTGTCCATGTTTTGTGTAACTCCAGTTTTCTCTCCAATCCAGCTTCCAGTTGCAATTGCGCTCTCAATTCTTTGTGTGAATAATGTTGATTTAGCAATTGTTTTAAGTGAGAAGAATTTTTTTCTTTTTGCTATTTTTTGCAAAGTATATTGTATGTCTCTTATTAATATTCCTAAATTTACTCTGAACAAATCAGACATCAAGTCGCCGGATAATTTAACTCTCTTGTTTGCATAATGGTCTTTATCAGTTCTTATTTTTTCATTTTCTTTTGATCTTAGATAAAGTCTAAGAAGTCTGCATAATGTCAATGCTTTTTCAGATCTTGAAGCCTTATCAAGTCCGACATGCGGAAGCAAGAATGAATCAATTCTTTGCTTTACTCTGTCAAGAATTTCTTTCTTTGTTCCCTGTATTCCGGATTTTTCTGCAACATAAATCATAGCGTCTTCCGGGGTATTCAAATGTCCAAATTCGTACAAATTAACAATTAAGCAGTCATTTTCATGAGCTATATTTTTAGCTATCTCTGCTTCTTTTACCATGCCTAAAGCTTTGAGAACAACTATTGCAGGAATATTTTTCAGTCTGCTGAATGTTAATTCTAAAATTCCTTCATTTGTTTCTGATATTGTTGTTGGAATTCTATATGCTCCTCTTTGCGAGAACAATCTTAATGTTAATCCAAGTCTTCCTTCTTCAATAAATGGCTGATTTGCTGCAAGATCCTCAGACATCACCATTACTCTTTCATTTCCATTTACTATAAAATATCCGCCCGGATCAAGTGGATCCATATAATTTTCAGCCAGCTGTTCTTTGCTCATGCCATATGTGTTGCATGATGTGCTTCTTACAATCATTGGAATTCTTCCAATTTCAACTTCTGTGCTGTCGGATTGATCTCCATATTTATATGTGACTTCAACAAAAATAGGTGCAGAATATGTAAGATTTCTTAAACGGGCAATTGTTGGTGTTACAAGGCTGCTTGATCCATCTGCTTCTATAATATTTGGCTTTTCTACTCTTAATTTTCCTAATTTTATTTCAACTTCTTCATTGCTTATTGTGTCATTGATTTCATTTACGATCTGCTGCATTTTATTATTAATAAAATCATTGAATGAAATTATGTTAGACTCAACTAAAGAATGTTGTTCAAGATATTTTTTAATTAAAAGATGTTTTTCCATTTTGAATTTAAGCTACAACCCTGTAATAGATATGAACTTTATCATCTTCTTTTCTTTCAATTTTTACCACATCGCCTTTTTGACATCCCTCAGGCAAAACGAGATCTATTTGTTTCATTTTTGGCAGTTGAGAAATAGCAATATTATAATTTTCAAGTAATTCTTTCACCTCAGCAGGTTTCAATCTTGTGTGTTTTGGCTGTAAAATATGCATGGAAAGTTTAAAGTGCAATAATAATCCCTTTTGGTATTATCATTATAACTTGGGTAACAATTGATTATAAAAATAGCTTTTTAAATCTTCCGTTTATATTCGCTAAAACTCTCAGAATCATAATATTCTAAAATATGGCCCCGACGGGATTTGAACCCGCGACACCTGGATTAAAAGTCCAGTGCTCTAACCAGGCTGAGCTACGGAGCCGTAGCTCAGATAAGAATTAAGTGTTTAAAAAGATTTAGAATTAAGAGATTTATTTATTAAAAACTCTTTTTTATCTTTGCAAGTATAGCTGCTTTATCTATTGCTCCGACAGTTCTCTCAACCTGCTCTTTGTCCTTGAAGAAAATCAGCGTCGGAATGCTCATTACCTGAAACCGCTGGGCTAATTCTGATTCATGCTCAGCATCAATTTTTCCAAAATTAACTTTTCCTTTCAAATCCTTCGCGGCAGCTTCAAAATATGGGGCCATTATCTTGCATGGCGCACACCAAGAAGCCCAGAAATCAACAACCCAATTTCCTTTTGCAATTTTCTTGTCAAAATTATTTGAATTCAGGACAATAACATCATCGCTCATAATCGTGATTAGAATGAAATATTAATAAATCTTTGGATAGAAAGTAATTTATATTTTGATGTTCTTTGATTTCTAGCAATTTATGTTAAAAGACGATCTATTATCAAGTTTAAGGCAAAAAGGCCTTTCAGAGCCAATTATCAATGCATTCTTAAAAGTAAAAAGAGAGGATTTTGTTCCAGATCATTTGGCACCCTATGTTTATGAGGACATTTCCCTCCCTATAGAAGTAGGATCTACAATTTCACAGCCATCTACAGTTGCTTTTATGCTGAATCTTCTAGATTTAAAGCAAGGCCAGAAGATACTTGAAATTGGCTCTGGATCAGGATATTCTCTTGCTCTTATGTCTGAAATAATCAAGGACGGCAAAATATATGGAGTAGAACTAATAGAAAGACTTGCAATAAAGTCCAAGACTCTTCTTGCAAATGATTCTAATATTGAAGTAATAAATCGCTCTGGTCTTCAGGGATTGCCGGAGTTTGCACCTTATGATAGAATATTAATCAGCGCTTCCTGCCCAAATAAAGAATACCTCTCCCCATTTATAGAACAGTTAAAAGATACAGGCATTTTAGTCGCAGCAGTTCATCAGTCAATCTGGCAGATTAAAAAGGAAAAATCTGTTTTAACAGAAAAAGAATTTCCAGGTTTTGTTTTTGTCCCCCTCATTAAAGATTTTAAAGAAAGCAAAGAGTAATATCTATAAACTATTTTATTCTTTAGATAAAATGCAGACTAAATTCAAGAAGCAGCAGAAAGTCAGATTGTTAGTCAATCCCGACACTGAATATATCGAATATAGATCAGAAGAAGAAATTCCCATTAAAAAAGGAATGCTTGGAATAATCAATATACATTTGCCAAACGGACAGTATCATGTTAAAATTCTTGATGAAGAAGGAAATGTTATTGCTTATGTTCCATTAGGGGAAGAAGATTTAGAAGCTGTTGATTAGTTTGTATATGATCTTATAAGATATAATACGTACCAATTAATAATAAGTAAAAAAATTTTATCATTTTATTAATAGCATATAAATATCAATTAAACAAAGTTGTGTTATATTATTAGAGTTGTATAAATTAGAATCAAACTAGCTTAACTCGATGTTTCTGTAGTTGTATTTTTACTCTCGTCAGATTCTACATTAGTAGTTGTTGCAGATGCATTCTTTGTTACATTTCTCAATGCAGCTAATCTTGCTTTTTCTTCTAATATTTTTTCTCTTGTCTCATTTATGGCAGATTTTCTTTCGTCTTTTATATCTGTTCTAAGATTTTTTACTTCTTCAATAATTTGTTTAAGTACATCTTTAGCTTCTTTCAATGCCTGATGTGCTTCTCTCAATAAATTATGAGCTTCCTTGTTTCTTTCTTCACTATGATTGCCTTGGAATACTGCTCTTGCGGCAGCATACTTCTCTTTTGCAACTATTATTTTAACATTATATTCTAAAAGTAATTCTTCTAATTTAGCAGTATCTGCTCCATTTGCTTTAAGAGTATTGATTTTTTGTTCTATTCTGCTGCTCACATTTTCTATTTCTTCTACTAATTTTCTTTCTCTAGCTTCCAAGACTTTTCCAGAAGATCTCATTATTCCTTTTCTAGTTTCTCCAGTCCATCTTGCTCTAATTTCTTTTTCTAAATTTACAATTTGATCATGAGTAGTTGCATTGCTTACTTCTGTCTTTTTGCTCTCGAAGAAAGCTATGTCTTCATCAATATCAGCAAGAATTTCTGTTCTTTCAGCATCAGTAAGTGCCTTATGAGTCTCAGTCTTTTCTCTAACTAATTGAAGATGTTCAGTCATTCTTTCCAAAGATCTTGTTAAAAATGCTCTTGCCTTTTCAAATGCTTCTTGCTTTCTTTCTTCTGTCTTATTAGCTTTATATGCCTCTCTTGCCTTTTCAAATTCAGCCTTCGCCGCTTCATGTGCTGCTTTTGCTGCTGTCACTTTATCTTTAGCTTCTTTGAATTTTGCTTCAACATTATCATCCTGTGCTAATACGCCTCCCTCATGTGCAATTGCCATTGAGGAAAATAGAGACAATAGTAAAACTGCACTTATCAAAGAAATAATCATGCCTTTCATTCTAAACCCACCCCTGTAGCAAAATCATCAACAGTCAAATCGCTTGATGTAGTATTAAAGTCACTCAAGTCAGCTTCTACTGCACTCGTGTCTTCCGCGCTCGCGTTTGCACTTGTTGTATCAGAAGTACTAGAGGCTTTCTTTCCCATATACTTATAGCCTGCAAGACCTACTCCTAATACAATCAATATAATTATTATCCAAGTTAATATCTTTGGCATTACACACTAAAATACATCTACTATTTAAACTTTTTTATTCTTTAATTAGAAATCAGTAACACTCAGTGAAAATTAGAGTAAATTTAGAATATACTATTTACTCAATTTCATCTTCAATTTTCTTTTTCTTCTTCCTGTTCTTACTTCTCTTCTCATGTTTTTTCTTGGATTTCCCTGCTTTTAAAACTATCCTATTATTTATAATAATCTTTAAATTACATCAATATAATTGGAAGCAATGACAATCGAGATAGGATTTAATCCAACAGAATATGTCGTTGAAAATTTTCCTGTTAGTAATGATATGTGGGTTGAATTAGACGGAAATGAAAGGGTTCCAGCATCAACAAAAAAGAGATTTTACACTCCTTCCAAAAATGCCAAAAAAGACTGGCCTGAAATGCTGAAAGTTAAATATGGAATTGAAGAATATGCTTTTTATGATCCTAAAATAACAGGTTTATTTCTCGAAGTAACAAAAGAGATGATTGAAGAAGGCAATAATAATCGATTTAAATGTCTAAAATTTGTAGATGATGATGGAAAAGAAGTGCAGCCTGAATTACCTCGCATCGATGATGCAGAAAATTACTTAATCTCCAAACAAGCAGGCCTTGCTGGAAGACTTGCGGCAGAAAATCTTATTAGAGTTTTTGGAACAAAAAAGGCTAAAGAAGAATTAAAAAAGAAAAAATTAACTAATTTTGAAAAGAAACTAGATCAGTGGCATCCAGGATATGGATTTTTGTATAAAAATCGAGAGGTTATGTTTGCTAGATCAATACCTCAAGAAGAATTAAAATACGAAATTGTTAGAGAATACTTATTTCATATCAGGGAAGCTCCAGATGTATTAATTTCGCTTGCTCAAGAGCCAAATACAGACCGCGCATTTTGGGGTTTGAGAAGATCTCTTAGACTTGACTGGCCTTTTGATTCTGCAAAAAATACATTTAGGCAAGTTATAGAAGGAGAATTTAGTTCTGTTGATAATTATATAGGAAAAATGAATAATCTTTTAGAGAATTTAGAATATATTGTAACTAAATAGTCAATTTCTTAACAACTTTATTTATCTCAGCAACGGCATAGTCTATATCTTTCTCGCTGACATATTCATTCAAAGTCAATCTAAGCGATCCGGCGATTTCTTTCTTATTCAAGCCCAGTGCTGCGAGAACATGGCTTTCTTTCAACTGCTTGCTCTTGCAGGCGCTTCCTGTTGAGCACATTATTCCCCTCTCTGATAAATAGATTACAGCAGTATCGCCTTCAATTCCGGGAAATGAAACACTGACATTATTGTAAATCCTGTTAATTTTTGAGCCGTTTATCTTTCCTCCGATTTTTTCCAATTCAAAAATCAGTTTATATCTTAATTTTATAATTTTTCCCTTATCAATTTTCTTTGTAATATCAAGAGCCTTTGCAAATCCAGCAATTCCAGCAACATTTTCAGTGCCGCTTCTGAATCCGCGCTCCTGTCCCCCACCGATCATTATTGGTTTTATATTGATTCCTTCTCTAATATAAAGAAATCCAATTCCTTTTGGCCCGCCAATCTTATGTCCCGATGCAGAAAGCATATCAATATTCATATCTTTTACATCAATTTTCATTTTTGCAAAGCTTTGAACTGCATCAGTATGAAAATAAACTTTTTTTTGCCTGCAGATATCTCCAATTTTTTTTATATCTTGAACTGTTCCGATTTCATTATTGACATGCATAATTGAAACAAGCAATGTTTCATCGTCAATTTCTTTCTCCAGTTTTTTCAGATCAACAATTCCTTCTTTATCGACGGAAATTTCAACAATCTTGTACCCCCAATTTTTCAGAAATTTGCATAATTCAGACATTGAAGGATGTTCGATTGAGCTGATAATTATTTTTTTCTTGTTTGGATTTGCTAAAGTTAATCCGTTGATAACTAAATTATTTGCTTCTGTTCCTCCAGAGGTAAATACAATTTCCCACGGCTTTGCTCCAATCTCTTTTGCAATTTTTTCTCTTGCAATTCTAATTGCATCAGCGGCCCTGTCTCCAAACGCATGAATCGAAGAAGGATTTCCAAAATTTTCGCTCAAGAATTTCTGCATTTCTTCTGCAACTTTAGGGTAAACGCGAGTTGTTGCAGCATTGTCTAGATAAATTATTTTTTTCATAAATTATTTTGCTAAAGCTATAACTCCTTCGATAATTAAAACTACGCCTGCCAAAAACCAAAACCAATCTGATGAAAAATCATAAAATCCAAGCAATTTAATTAATGTACCAATAGTCATAATCAAACCTGCTAAAATAATTGTCCCATATTGAAATATATGTTTAACTTTATTTAATACCATATTAAAAAATGAAAAAATTCATTTTTATATCTTTTGTTTAAAAATCAATCCCACTTCAAATTGCCTGCAGTCTGATATTCCGTCACGCGGGTCTCGAAGAAATTCTTTTCTTTGCTCAAATCAACAGATTGCGACATCCATGGGAAAGGATTTTCTTTATTGTATGCTTTTACAAGGCCGATTCTTTCTAATCTTCTGTCTGCAATATGCTCGACATAATCACAAAATGCTTTTGCATTAATTCCTAAGAGTCCGTGCGGACAGGCATCATAAGCATATTTTTTTTCAAGTTCAACAGATTTTTTTATCAGAGCAGTTATTTCATTTTGAAACTCGCTAGTCCATATTTCCGGATTTTCCATCTTTATTGTGTTTATTAGATCACAGCCGAAAGCTAAATGCAAGCTCTCATCGCGCATTATATATTCAAACTGCTCTCCGATGCCAATCATTTTTTTCTGTCGCTTAAGAGCGAGCATCATTGCAAATCCTGCATAGAAGAAAATTCCCTCCATTATTACATAATATCCTATCAGATCATAAAGAAACTTTTGTATATTCTTGCTTCCATTTGTATTGAAATTGGGATCAAAAACAGACTTTGTTAACTCAATGACAAAATCATCTTTTTCTTTTATAGAAGGGATTGTTTTATACATATTGTAAATTTCTTCAGGATCAAGTCCAAGAGTATCACAGCAGTAAATGAAAGTGTCTGTATGGATTGCTTCTTCGTATGCCTGTCTCAATAAATACTGCCTACATTCAGGATTTGTTACATGACTGTACACTGCAAGAATAATATTGTTTGCTGTAAGCGATTCTGCCGTCGAGAAAAATCCAAGATTCCACATTATCAGTCTTTTTTCTTCTTCGCTGATTTTTGCTGATTTCCACTGCTCAACATCGTCCTGCATCGGAATTTCTTCAGGAGTCCAGTTGTTCGCAACACCATCTTTATAGTGCTTTCTCGCCCACAAATATTTCATAGGAAGAATTTTATTCGGATCTGTTTTTGGATTATTTATTATTGCCATAGAATATACCCTTTTTCATGTAAAGAAAATCTTTGCGAACTATTTAAACTTTTATAGGTTAAAGTAAATAATAATTGTAATTGGGTATTTTTTGTTACACAAAAAATGGTAAACGTTTTATTTATAATTTTCTATAATTACTGGCAGGCTTCGCAGTCAGGATCGAGAAGGCTGCAGAATTTAACAACTTGTGTTTGCGCGCCCGATTGTGATAATTCAATATCTGAAGGATTATCCATTTGCTGCGTTATATGCATATTCTGATTTTGAACTTCTGGCTGCATAGCAATTATTTCCTGCATAGGCATTGCAATAGTTGGAACGATCGTCTGTGCTGATGGAGCAGTTTGAGCAATTGCCTGTATTTCAGCTACTTTATCCATTGCTTTGTACTCGCGTCTTTGAGTATATCCGAATTTATTTGCATCTAGCGTTGATTTCTCTATCTGCGAAGCTGCAAGGGTTCTTAGATAATATGTTGTCTTTAGGCCTGATTTCCAGGCAGTCATGTAGACATTGCTTAATTTTGTTCCAGAAGTGCCTTTCATAAATACATTATGGCTCTGGCTTTGATCAATCCATTTTCCTCTTGCAGCTGTAAGCTTTACACACCATTCAGGATCTATTTCAAATGCTTCTTTGTAAAGATTTCTAATTTCTTCAGGAATGCTTGCAATAAGCTGAAGATTTCCATCATAATATTTTATTTGATCAAGCATATCTTGATTCCATAGATTTAATTTTTTAAGATCTTGAACAAGATATTGATTTACAACTGTAAACTCGCCGCTCATGTTTGATTTTACATAAATATTTTTGTATATCGGTTCTATGCAAGGATAACACCCTGAAATATTAGATATAGTTGCAGTTGGAGCAATAGCCATTATGTTTGAGTTTCTCATCCCATATCTTTTAATATGTGCTCTTATCGAAGTCCAGTCCAGACTTTCAGATCTTGAAACTTCTATTTTCATATTTCTTTCTACTTCTAAAATATCAATAGTATCGACAGGCAATATTCCTCTGTCCCATTTAGATCCTTTAAATGATGAATATGCTCCCCTCTCTTTTGCAAGTTCTGAAGAAGCTAAGATTGCATAATACGAAACAATTTCCATGCTTCTATCTGAAAATTCAAGAGCTGAAGGAGAATCAAAAGGAACTCTCAATTTGAATAGTGCATCTTGGAAGCCCATTATACCCAAGCCTATAGGTCTATGCCTCAAGTTTGAGTTTTTAGCTTCTATAGTTGGATAAAAGTTAATATCAATAACATTATCGAGCATTCTTATAGCAGTTCTTACTGTTTTTGATAAAATTTCAATATCAAGTTTTCCATCTACAAAATGTTTTTCAAAATTAATAGAGCCGAGATTGCATACTGCTGTTTCATCTACTGAAGTGTTTAGTGTTATTTCAGTGCATAAATTTGAACTATGCACGACGCCTGCATGATCTTGAGGCGATCTTATATTGCACGGATCTTTAAATGTAACCCATGGATGTCCTGTTTCAAACAGCATGCTGATCATTTTTCTCCAGAGTTTGGTTGCTGAGACAACTTTATGCTTTCTTATTTTTCCGTTTCGCGCTTTTTCTTCATACTCTAAATATTTCTTTTCAAATTTGCTCCCATATATATGGTGCAGTTCAGGAACTTCCTCCGGACTGAATAAAGTCCAAGGCTCATCGTTTAATACTCGTTTCATAAATAAGTCAGGTATCCAGTTTGCAATATTCATATCATGAGTTCTTCTTCTTTCATCTCCAGTGTTTCTTCTTAGATCTAAGAAATCCTCAACATCTAGATGCCATGTTTCTAGATACGCACACGTTGCCCCTCTTCTCTTGCCGCTTCGATTTATTGCTACGGTAGTATCATTTGCTATTTTTAAGAAAGGTATAACTCCCTGGCTTTCTACATTTGTACTTTTTATCCATGATCCTGTTGCTCTTACATTTGTCCAATCGTTGCCGAGGCCTCCAGACCACTTTGATAATTGAGCATTGTCACCTATGCACTTGAATATATTTGTTAAATCATCGCCGACTGTAGTCAAATAACAAGAACTAAGCTGCGGATGTCTAAGTCCGGAATGGAATAATGTTGGAGTCGAAGGAACAAATCTCATTGAAGATATTGTATCATAAAACTCTAGAGCTTTTTGATCCTTGTCTCTCTCGCCAAAAGCAAGACCCATTGCAACCCTCATCCAGAAAGCCTGCGGCAATTCGATTTTTTTCTCATCAATTTTAGTAAAGTATCTTTCATATAATGTTTGAATGCCTATATATTCAAACAATTTATCTCTTTCAGGCTTGAGGCTGAAAGCCAAAGCCTCTAGATCAAATTCCAGAAGTTTTTTATCCATTATCTCGCCTTCAACGCCTTTTTTAATTCCGTGTATAAAAGATTCTCTATAAGCTGTATCTAAAGAATTTTCATCTGTCGACTTGCCAATAACTTCTTTGTATATTTTCTGAAGAAAAAGGTTGGCAGAAACATGATTGTAAGAAGGATCTTTTTCTATAAATGAGACGCTGGATAGTATGAGTGCTTTTTCAATTTCATTCGTGCTTATACCGTCAAAAACATTTTTTATAACTTCTTTTGATATTAAATCAATAGAAACTTCTTTCTCATATCCGACAGATGCTCTGGCAAGGTTCTTTTTTACTTTATTTATATTAAATAATGCTATTTTTTTATCGCTTTTTTTAACTTTTAATCTTCCCAATAAAGATTTTTCAACATTTTTATTTTTTTCTTCTTCTCTTTCTTTTTGTCTTTTTGCCCTGTATAAAATATATTCTTTTGCAATTTCGTACAGTGCATTTTTAACAAGATATTTTTCAACAAGGTCTTGAATATTTTCTATATTGGGATAAAAATCGGTAAATCTTTCAGAAATTTCTTTAACAATATCATTAGTTATATTATCAGCAACATCCTGAGAAATATTAGCGCTTACAGCCCTTACTGCTTTCATTATTGCATTGCTTATTTTAGAAGAATCAAAATCAACTATCTCGCCGTTTCTCTTTACAACCATTAAGTTTGTCATTTTTGCACTCTTTTTTTAAAATCTATCAAATTATTTATGTTAATTTCATTTAAAAATATTTATGTTATTTAAAATTTATGAAAAATTTCATTAACAACTTTATAATAGTATCTAAAATAAATTTTTTATTGTGTTTTTCAACATTTTATATTTCCTAGACGGCAATTAAAATTTATGAAACAAATATTTATATTCAAAGCTTTGCCAAGCGAGAATTAAAGATTTGTTAGACAAATCTTTATAAACTTAGTAAACAAATAAGTCTATGGCAATATTAATATGGGTAATTTCAGCGCTTGTTTTAATAATTGCATTGTTCTTTATTATTTATTATAACAGATTCACAATTCTTGAAAACAGAATAGATAATTCTTTAGCCCAGATAGCAGTTCAGCTTCAGAGAAGGGCAGAGCTTGTTCCAAACTTAATAGAAACAGTCAAAGGCTATGCAAAGCATGAAAAAGGCATAATGACTGAGGTGACAAATGCTCGTAAGGCATTGTTAGGCGCCAAAGATATTCAATCCAAGGCAAAAGCAGGAGCACAGTTACAGACTGCCCTCAAATCAATTTTTGCTCTTGCGGAAAATTATCCTCAATTAAAGGCAAATGAAAACTTTTTGCAGCTTCAGGAAGAGCTGTCAGCAATAGAAGATAAAGTGGCTTATTCAAGGCAATATTACAATGATTCCATACTAAGCTACAATAACAGTGTTGAACAGTTCCCCGGAGTTTTCTTTGGAAAGCTTTATGGAAAGCATGAGAAGCAAATGATTAAGATTGCAGAAGAATTAAAAGCCGTGCCTAAAGTAAGTTTCTAAAATTTAGTTGTTCTCTAATTTGCTAATCTCTGATTCATTTTAGCCTTAATTATACAGTGTTCTCTGAATGCTTTCAGGCAGGAATTTGAACAGCATCCGTTCATTTTATTCTCGCAGTCTGGGCACATTATAAAAAGTTTATTGCAGGGAAGATTTCTGCAGTTTCTGTATAAATCGCATCCAGTATCGCATATTTCGCATTTTGCTATTGGCCTGTCTTTGGAATTTATTGGAACTAGAAGTCTTTTATCAAATACAAAGCATTTTCCTTCCCATATAGTATCTGGAAACTTCTTTCCAAATGTGACAATTCCGCCGTCCAGCTGGGAAACATCTTTGAAGCCGTTTTGTATAAGATAAGCAGATGCCTTCTCGCATCTTATTCCCCCAGTGCAGTACATCACAATTTTTTTATTCTTTTTGCCTTTCAGCATTTTTGCAACTTTTGGAAACTCTCTGAAAGTTTCTATATTTGGAGTTATTGCATTCTTGAATTTTCCAACTCTTGATTCATAATTATTTCTTGCATCCAAAATAATTACATCTTCTTTCTTTTTGTAAATATCAAGAAATTCCTTTGGTGAAATATGATTTCCTGTTTTTTTCAAGTCAATTTTTCTTTTTCCAAGCCTTACAATCTCCTTCTTCACAAGAACAGACATTCTGGCGAATGGATGCATTTTTCCTAAGTCTTCTTTAAACTGAATATCAGAAAATCTCTTGTCTTTTTTCAGCTCTTTCTTATACTTTTCAACTTGCTTTTTAGTTCCAGAGATAGATCCGTTTATTCCTTCCTTAGCAACAAGAAATTTGCCCAAAACACCAATTTTTTTGCACATTTCCAAATGAGTGCTTGCAAAATCCTTCGGGTTTTTTATATCTGCATATTTGTAGAAAAGCAGGATATGTATTTTCTCAGCCATATACAAAAATCTATAATCTAATTTATAAAATTAACTAAATCCTTATATTCTCTAATTTATCCTAAAACTCATGGAAATCAGAGATTTCAAAGATTACATTCCATTAGATAAATCCTGGATGATAAGGATGGGAGTTTTGGACGTTCTAAACAATTATTTTGATATTATTAGCTTTCTTCACACGCAAAGGGAAGATTTTTTGGGAGATGACTTAAAAGCTTTAAGAGAGGCATGCAGAGCATGGAATTCCAATTATTCCATAGACATTGGAGAATCTGGAACATTATATCGATTTTTACAATTTGCTTCTTGGAAATCTGATTTGAAAAAAGAATTTATCAAAAAAGGAACATTAAAAGATAGACCAATTTGCAATGATCCAAGTATTGTCAAATTGCCTTTAGAAGAGCTATTAAAATTAGACGACGGTACTTCGCAATGGGCAAGTGCATCGGTCTTGTCTGGAAATTCACAAAGATTAGAAGATGTTCCTTACAAATTAAAATTGTCTTATGAAGCAGTCGATCACTGGAATTCACAGAGAAATCAAGATAAAGTTTGGGAGCCAAAACATGATAAAACAATTGAATATCAAGCCCTTTCTTTTATGGAACTTGCATCTTTAGGAAAAATGTTACCATTTTTTCCTTCCCACTCAGAAGATTATTGTTTTGCTAGAGCATTTGGCTGGACATTAAAAGAGGAAGGAGCTAAAAGATTTCCAAGTTTGAAAGGACACGAAAGCAATAGATTAGAATATATGGAAAATTATTTAGATAAATTAAATAGTGGAGAAGAAATAGACTCAAAAGATCATAGGGTAATACAATCTATAGCCATGCTTGCAAAATCTCAGAAAAAAGATGTTAATTTTACACATCCAGAATCCGTAAATAAAAGCTGGCCTCAATTTTGGGATTTCTTAAAAGTTGCACATCTGCTAAAATCTCCATATGTCCCAAAGGGATAACAAATCTTTTTATATATCACAATTTATCAAGTTGTATGGTTGAGCGTTTAAGTTTTGAAGATCAAATATCAAGCAACAAGCTTAAATCATTATTTCTTATAGCTCTGATATTTGTTTTCTTCCTAGTTTTGGGTTTTGTAATATCTTTTGTTTTAGATCCAGGCTATTTCTTCATAATTATGATATTTTCAATAATATTCTCAATGACTTATATTCTAATCAGTTATTACAATTCTGATAAAATTGCTTTAGCTTCTGTAAAAGCAAAGCCTGCATCAAAAACCCAGCATAGAATGTTATTCCATGCAGTTGAGAATATGTCTATTGCTTCTGGATTGCCGATGCCAAAAGTATACATTATGGAATCAAGCCAGATAAATGCATTTGCATCAGGCCGTGATCCAAAACACGCAGTAATCTGCGTCACAACAGGGTGTTTGGAAAAGTTAAACAAGCAGGAATTAGAAGGAGTTATCGCCCATGAAATGTCCCATATTGCAAATTTTGATATAAGATTCATGACTCTCACAGCCGTGCTTGTAGGAATGGTATCAATTATAGCAGAAATATTTCTAAGAAGTCTTTGGTTTTCAGGAGGAAATAGAGATAGAGGCGGCAGAGCCGGAGCAATTTTGATAATACTCGGAATACTATTTGCAATTATTGCTCCAATTGCAGCCCAGCTCGTTTCATTGGCAATATCAAGAAAGCGCGAGTTTACAGCTGATGCAACAGGTGTCAAATTCACAAGATATCCTTCAGGACTGGCCTCAGCTTTGAAGAAAATAAAGCATGAACATGTTTCAAGTGAAGATAAACATCATTACGCAAAAGCCATGGCTCCATTATTCATCAGTGATCCCTTCAAGAAGAAGTTTCAGAATATATTCGCAACGCATCCCGATGTCGATGAAAGAATAAAGCGCCTAGAAGCGATGTAAATCATGAAACTAATAAAACAAATAAAATCCCTTGATAAAGGCATAATCAATCAAGTTGAATCTCGCCTTTCCGAGTTTCAAGCTTTCAAGCATAAAACCAATCTTGATTGGTTTTCCGAGTTATGCTTTTGCATCTTGACTGCAAATTCAAAAGCAAGAACTGCGCTAGCAATTCAGAAAGAACTAGGATTTCAAGGTTTTGCAAAACATTCTCAAAGTAAGTTGGCAGAAACAATAAGAAGAAATAAGCACAGATTCCACAATAACAAATCAAGATACATTGTAGAAGCAAGAAAAAATTTAGACATAAAAGATATAATAACCAAGCATAAAACCTCTCAGGAAGCAAGAGAATGGCTTGTAGAGAACATTAAAGGCCTGGGATATAAGGAATCCTCTCATTTTTTAAGAAATGTGGGATATACAGATCTGGCCATTCTTGATAGGCATGTAATCAATCTAATGCTTGAAAACAAATTAATAAAAATAAAGCCGAAGTCTCTTAACAGAAATACTTATTTGGAAATGGAGAAAAAACTAGAAATATTATCGAAAAAGCTGCAATTAAATCAAGCTAAGCTTGATTTGTATATGTGGTATCTAAAAGCAGGCGAAGTTCTAAAATAAATTTATCCAAATACATGAAATACGAATATCAAGTAATACAAAGATATTCCAAGCATAATCATTCCAGCAATAAGATTAATGGCTCTTTTGTTTCTTATTAAAAATCCTATTGCGCTTGTGCTCCAGTTTGAAGAAATAAATGAAAGTAATAACAATGGGAAAGATAGGCCTATTCCGAATGAAAGAAAATTAATAATATTGGCAAAAGCACTTGTTATCAAAGCAGATTTTGCGAACAAAGCGGCAATAAATGCGGGATTGCATGGAACAACAATAGCCCCGAAGAAAAATCCATATACAAAAGCACTTGCTAGCGGATTTTTTATCAAAGGTATTTGTGCTTTCGGCATAAATCTACCTATGTCGATGTCAAAAATAAGAAATAAGCTGATAATCGCCAAGATACTAAATGCAATTGGAGAAACTATTCCTATAACTGTTGTTAATGACATCTGCAAGAAAGTTGTAAATACAAGGCCTAGCAGAAGCATAAATAAAATTACTCCTGAAGCAACTAATAATCCAAATGTAAAAATAGGTATTTTTTTATTTTTAGTTAATGATAGTTGACTTGATAAATAAGCCAAAAATCCAGGATATAAAGGTAAAACACAAACTGCTGTCAATGGAGTCAGCAAACCAAGGATAAAAGAGCTGAAAAAATTAGTTATTATACTTGCCATTTAGCACTTTGCCAGTTCAGCTTTTAACTCGCTGACTGATTTGATTCCAGATGGAAGCTTGCTAGTTTGTAATTTTGGACAGATTAATATTATAGGAGTTGATGGAGCATTGACTATTCCAATCCCAAATTCATCTATTAGATCTTGCGTAACTTGTGTCGGAGAAACAGCATAATACCAGTCATATCCATATCTGTTAATATGATCTAAAACTTTATTTTCATCTTCATTTGAGTCTGTATCAAGGCTTATTAGGACAACAGAATCTCCAATTTCTTGTTTTAATTTTTTAAGTTCATCCTGCTGCTGCTTGCATTTTGGGCACCAAACAGCAAAACTTTCAACTAAGATTGGTTTGCTGTAAAAGCTGCTTATTTTGAATTTATTTCCAGTTTTAACATCTTTTAATTCTGAATCCTGCCAGCCAGTATCAGCAGTCGTTTCGCTAATATTACTTGCATTGCCAGAATTTAAAATTTCTTCTAATTTTTTTTCTATTTCTTCAGGAGTTGTTTTTTGTTTATTATAGACAAAAGTCCAAATTCCTCCAACAATTAAAATTACAATCACTGCAATAACAATCATAGAAAATCCTCTTTTATTCATAAGAAGATAAGCTAAATACTATATATAAAAATATCGTTGGAAAAACTCACTTATTAGCTAATTTGAAAGCAGAATAGGCCAAAAAGCCTGAAGCAATAAGTGCAACCCATGAAAGCCAGATAGGAACTGCAAAAGTCCCAATTTGAGCATCCCAAGAGTAAACTAATCTAAGAATATGAAGAACTGCAATTATACTGAAAACTATTCCAGTAATATTATTATACGTGCCTTGTTTGATACACATGATTAATACAATATAATGTAATATTTAAACATTTCTAGATTTTATATTTATGACAATAAGTTTGTTTCTAGAAGATAGTGATTTTAAAATCAAAATATATTTAAACTAGTTCTGCTTATAATAATCATGAAAAATGGTGAAGCAATTTTAGATATGAAGCACAACTATAGTTTGAAATGCCTCACTATGCGTTATACTTGGGTCATTTTTTCTTTCTGCAGATAAACTCACATAAAAACCCGGGTTTCTGCGTACAATGTTTAACACTAACATGATAACCAAAATAAAATATAAGGATTCTGAAAAAACAAAAAAAAGAGTTGGGAAACTTCCTGACAGTTTTGTTAAAGAATTAGAAAGTTTCGCAAAAAGAAATTCAATTTTCTCAACAAAGGTTGATGATCAGTTAGTTTACCACTGCTGCCCAAGCTGTCTAAAGGCGCATGCTTTAAAGAAAGCGGGAGAAATGAAACATAATCTCAAAGAGATAGAAGAAATGTTCGATTGTGAAATAGGGCACTTAGGATATTATTTAGATAAAGGGGAAATCATTAAAATATAGGAATCCTAGAACCTTGGTGCTAGTTTGTCTAGTTTATTGATTATATTTTTTAATTTAGACAAATCATCAATGATAAAATCAGGCTTCGATTCTATAATATCCTTTCGAGGGCTCCAGGAAGCCTTAGTTGAAACAACTACTGAAATACAGCCGACTTTTCTGGCTACATATGCATCATAGTTTTTATCTCCGACATAAACTGCTTCTTTTACATTCACTTTTTTCTTTTTTAGCAAAAGCTTTAGATGCCCTACTTTGTCTTTTGCCTTGCCTCCTCCGTGAATCTCGTTGAAAAAATCAACTTTAAATCTTTTTAATATAGCTCTAACATATCTTTCATCATTATTTGTTAAGATGATTTTATTCTTTTTTATCTCTCTTAACGATCTAATATTTTTTACAGGTTTTACTTTTTTTGATTCTTGTATAAAATTGTTTTTTATTTCATCTGCTATACTGGCTGCATCCTTTTTTATGCCTATTTTATGTAAATGTGCAAGAAGAGGCATATTTCCCATTTCATATAAATAATTTTTTGGCAGTTTATATCCTGCTTTAATTACACTTTTTTTTATTATATTAAATATAATTTTTTGATTATCAGTTAAAGTTCCGTCAAAGTCAAAAACAACTAGTTTTATCATATCACTTGTTCAAAAAGCGATTGATAAATTCAGAATGTCTTTCTCTGTCAATTATATGCTTAATTCTCCAGAATTCGCCTATTTTTTCTCCCCTTGCCTTTCCCGTTATTCTTCTATGTGCATTATCAGACATAAGAGTTTCTTGAACAGCATTTTCAGATATCTTTTTAGACAAAATTATTACATTTCCTAAAGAGCTGAACTTAAAGTTTCCATCTATTGATTCAACTATCATATCGCCCACATTTACACCAATTCCAAAATCAATTTTTTGAGCAAATTTTTTATTGTGCTCTTTCAAAGAGGCCTCAATTTCTTTAGCAATTCTAGCAGCTAGAAGAGTATTATCTTTTTCTCCGGTTAATATCTTAGAAAATACAAATGTTCTGTAATTTCCATCTGAATAAACTTTTGCTTTTGCTTCTTTTGCTTTCGAAATTCCACTTCTCAATACATCAAGAGCAGGCCCTCGGGCTTTTTCTATTTCTTCAAGATTTTTTATCTTTAAAGTTATGATAGAACAATCTTCCTTTTCACCATTCTTTATCAAATTACTTGCAGCAGAAAGTATTTTAGGCTTTGCCATATGCATTGGAGGTCTGGCAAAAGAATGCTTCTTTGAGACCTTATTATAATAATATAATACTAATAATCCCAAACCTATTATTAAAATAATCCACCCCATAATAAGCAGGTTTCCATTAGAAGTGATATCTTTAATCGCAAAAGCATTTCCAGTCAAGAAAATTCTTCCAAAATTAATAGAATTTAAGCCATCGCTTACAGTTATGCTATACTCTCCATTAGGGGCATAAATTTTAAATCTTTTTGTCTCCCCTATTTCAAGCTGAACATCTTTAACATCTCTATTACCATCAACAGTTATTTCAACCATTTTATTATATGCGACATTTCCAATATTGCTGATTACTAATGTGCTGTTTTCAAAAGTGTAAGAAACGTTTTGCTTGCTTTCAACATTAAAGTTGGCGCTTGCACTTAAATTTTCAATTTTTGCATAAAATCCCCAGTAACCGGAGGAATAGTTTGAGCCTATTGGAAAGCCATTTTGCTGGCCGGATTGAACCGTGCTTTTGCTGAAAAGCTTATTCTCTCCACTGTATATTCTCAACTCAGCAGTTTCTCCTTCTATTTTATTCCCTGATTGGTCATATGCCAGAATTGTATATAACATTTCTTCTCCTGGAAATATGCTTGTAGAGCTTAATGCTATGTCAACTAGTCTGATTACCTGCTTTATTTTAATAGCTGTGCTTGCAGTTCCGTCATTTGCTATTATTCCAGATTTATCTTGGTCATAAACATAAATTGTTACATTATAATCTCCTGCAGGAGCATTTTTTGGAATAGGCATATTTACTTCAAATTGCCCAGACGTTACAACACCAGAGGCATAGCTTGATTTTAGTCCTTGAATTTTTACCTCAACAAGACCATTTACTATCTTTCCGTTTTCTTTTGTTGTTTTGCCAGAAACTTTCACAATCTCGCCAGGTTCAAAAAGAGTATTTGCTGTTTGAGCGCTGACAGTAATTGTATTTGATATCTTGAATTTTTCAGTGTCAAAAATTTCAGCGCCGTATGATGCGTGTAAAAAACACTCACCGTTTAGACTGCCTATCAATGCTCTGCCAAGATTCACAGAGATTAAGGTATTTGTCAGCTCATTAGCCTTGACAGAAAAAGGAGACTTATATAAAACAATTCTATCAGTTCCACAAACAAGCTCAGTAGTTAAGAATTCATAAGCGTCGATTTTTGAGCTCAAAACAATGCTTGCATTAAGTTCATCACCAATGCTGTAAAGTGTCGAAACGTCGCCTACTGCAATCAAAGCAGAAACTGATGGAAGCAGAAGCATTAAACCTAATAAAATCACGTACTTTTTCATCATAGACTAATGCCTGTATTCGTATATAAATTTTGTTCTATCGTCCTAATGTTTATAAATCTCTGGCATTATAATTACATATGAAAAAAGAGGCCAGTTTTACAGTTACGCCGTGGGAAGTTTCAGGGGAAGTTGATTACGATAAGCTGATTAAAGAATTTGGCACTGGGAAAATTTCAAGCTCTTTGCTGCAAAAATTCAAAGATCTACACCCTCTGCTTAGGCGTGGAATATATTATTCTCATCGGGATCTTGATTTATGGATTAAAGATGCAGAGGCTGGAAAAAAAGTTTCCATTGTAACAGGCCGCGGCCCTTCAGAAAAAATGCATCTTGGCCACTTAGTCCCATTTATTGTGGCAAAGTCTCTGCAGGATAAGTATAACTGCAATGTTTACATCCCAATATCGGAAGATGAAAAGTTTTTCATAAAATCAAATCTTTCATTTGAAGACGCACAGAAATTTGCTGATGACAATGTAATAGACATACTTGCCCTTGGATTCAAGCCAGATAAAACATTTATTGTAAGAGATTTTTCTTATCAAAATTTATACAAGCATTCCTGCAAAGTAGCCAAACTTATAAGTTATTCAACAGCCAAGGCTGCTTTTGGCTTAAAGAATGAAAATAATATCGGCTGGACATTTTATCCGGCAGTTCAGGCAACTCATATTTTGCTGCCGCAGTTTGTCTCTGGATCTCATAGAACTATAGTTCCAGTGGGAGTAGATCAGGATCCTTTCATTAGATTGACAAGAGATATTGCAGAACACTCTTCTTTAGGTTTTGTAAAGCCGGGGGCGATACACGCTAAATTTATTCCAGGTTTGAGAGGCAGCGCAAAAATGTCTTCTTCAGATGCAGAAACTGATGTTATTTATCTTTCAGATTCAAGCGATGAAGTCAAAAGAAAAATTAACAAGCATGCTTTCTCAGGGGGAAAAGACACTCTAGAGGAGCACAGAAAATTAGGGGGCAATCCTGATATTGACATCAGTTACCAGTATCTAAGAATGTTTTTTGAATCAGATGATAAAAAGCTGGAAAAAATTTACAAAGATTATAAATCAGGAAAGCTTCTTTCAGGAGAATTAAAGGCAATTTTAATTGAGAAAGTCTCCTCGTTTCTAAAAGATCATCAGAAAAAACGCGATCTTGCTAAAAAACAAGTTGATAAGTTTATTTTGAAGTAAATTTATTGCGCACAGCCCAATCTTGCTCTTCGTCCTTCATCATTATATCTTTTTAACAAACCCTTTATTTCTTTTTTACTTGCTTTTGGTTTATGTACTAATTTTCCTTTATTAATTCTTGTTCTTTCTTTTGTGATTTTTTCAATTATTTGAGCAAAAGTAAGATTTTCTATACTGCCATTACCCAGACCAATTTTTATTATTTTTGGAGCCCCATTAGGTCCGCTATTTATTGAGAGTGAACCAATTAAAGCCTTAAATTCTTTAGGAAGGTCTTGTTCCTTTAGACCATATTTATCTTCTAAAAATTCAATGACTTCTTTATAAAAATTATCAATAGTGTACATTACTTGAGCTTTTGCAAAATCATTTGTATGATTATAAGAAATATATTTCCAGGCATTTCCAAATTTTTTATTACTAGGCCCGATCAATTTTCCAGTTTTTTTATCAACAAACATAAAAGCCCATTCATGTCCTTCAACGCCTTCTCGTGCTTTTACATAAGAATCATTCAAAAATCCACGCAAAGAACTTTTATTTAACCCGCAAAGACCCCAGGAAATATATCCTCCATTTTCCCGATACCTTGCATTTAGAGCATCAGGGTCTAGATAATTATCTGGTCCAGCAATACCTGTCTCTTTTTCAACTGCCATTTGTATAATTTCAAAATATTCCTTCATTTTATCAGACTCTTTATCTTGTTTATCCTCTCTTTCTTCATTTTCAGTTGCCTTTTCGGAATTTATCTTTCTTTGAGGTTCTCTTATTTCTTTTATTTCGTTCCTTGCTGCAATAGGGCTAGTTTCTCTGCTGCTATGAGTAGAATAGTTCCATATTGAGTTCTCTTCCAATTGCTGAGATTTAGGACTCATAGTAGTTTCGTATTTATCTTCATTTATTTTTACAGCTTCACCCTTTACAGCGTGATACTCTGCTAATTCTTTATTGGTTAATTCAATTGCACGAATAGATTTTGGCCTTTCTTCCTGCATATTAGAAACTGCTTTCTTCTTTCTTACTTTATGTTTTTTGCTTATTTCATGATTTTTAGCTTTATTACTGGACGTCTTCTTGGCAGAATGATAAATAAAAGGCATAACATCAGAATCCAAGGCGGCATATTGTGTGATTTCACTGTAATCTACATTTGCTGATTCAATGCCTCTCCTAACTGCATCTTCAAGCAAGTTATCTTTTCTTTCGTTTGATCCAAATATATTCCATATACTTTTTTTGTATTAGTTTTATTTTGTTTTTTATCATCAATTTTATCTTCAATCTTAATTGGAGCAGCATTTGTTGCATTATTTGGAACAGAGTAATTATTATTAGTAGATGCTGGAACAGTTGTCTCTGGTTTTTTACTTGATGGCCTTGGGCCTCCAAAAATATCCATTATACTATTTATAGAATCATTAATTTTTTCTCCATCCATAACATGTTTATCATTAATTGATTTTTGAACAGAATTAGTTGATGCAGAATTTGTAACGCCAATGCTTAATAGATATTTTTGTCTTGGTGTTCTATATTGATCATTAGTATTTTGATTAGGAACAGAATGATAACTATTTGTATTATTATCTGTTTCTGGATCTACTACCGTTACAGTAGGTCTAAGATGTTCAGGCACATCATCTATATTAGGTATCATAATATATTCTGGAGTTATTAATTTTGGTTCTTTTTTTTATATCAGTCTTTATTTCTTCTTTAACTTCAGAGACAGAGTTTGTTTCAGTTTCGTTCGGATCTTCATAAATTTTTGGAGTATGTTCATCAACTATCGGGGCAGGACTTGGCTCGGAAACAGTTTCCTGATAAACTTCTTTAGCAGGAACAGAATTTGTTGCTGGAGCAGAATATAATGGAGTAATTTCTTTAACCTTTACAGGAGAGTTTACTTTTTCTTCTAAACTTTCCGTCTTATTTGTCTTTGTTGTTTCATCCCTTACCGTGCTGACTTTTTCTGTTAAATTTTCTATAATTACTGGAGGAGCAACACTCTCTTGTTTTTTCACAGACTCTTCAACATATTTTTTCTCTATGTTTAAAATCTCTTCAGATTTTTCTTTGATATATTTTTTTCTTGTCCTAAAACTTCTTCAGTTTCTTTTTCAGTATAAATTTTCTGTGTTTCAAATCTGTCTAAACTTATTGCTTTCTCATATTTATCTGTCTTATCAGAGGCATATTGTATTTGTGATTCAAACTCTTCATCGCTTACTCTTTCTGCACGAATAGCTTCCGGCCTTTCTTCCCGGTTTTTATTTTCAGAATATTCATTTGCAGGAACAGAATTTCTATTTTTCTTTGTGCTTGGAATTGCATTTCTTTTAATCTGTTTTCTGCTGCTTAATTCCTCAAACGAAGGAGATTTGTATGATGTTTGTTCAATTTCATCATTTTTATGATTGTTCTTAACTTTTACAGATTTTTTAGGCTCAGATCTGCTGCTCAACTCATGGAATTTTGGTGCAGAATAAGAATGTTCTTCATTTCTATCTTTTTTAGTGCTGTAAATTATCCTTGATTCCCTAGACTTAGGAACCATATTATCATTTTGAGATATATAGCTGTCTTCTCTGGTATTTTGTTGCTCATCAGCTTTTGTAGTATAAGCAGATCCGAATAATCCGGCAGCCAACATTCCAATTTGGATCCAGCGTTTTAATCTATTAGTCATTTACAATTTTGAATAAAATTGTTATTTAAACCTTTCTAGACTTAGTCACTTTAAAGAGACGAAATCAAATTCATTAACCAGAAGAAAATAATCTGCTTTCTCTTTCTCTTCTATTAACGAGCCCAGCTGATACTTTTTTTACTTTCTTTCCATTTTTATCCTTTGCAGTAACGTAAATCCAATTATTGATTTCATCTGCAGCTCCAGCATAATCTCCACTATTAAGCTTTTCCAAAAGTAAGCTTTTTTCGAAACCACCTACTCCGCTATTATATGCAAAACTTACAAGCGCATCATGCTGATTTTGTGTTAAAGGAACTTCAACATAATCATCTACGCATCTATCGGCTTTTGAAATATCTTTTCTAAGCAATTTTTCAGCTGTATTATGAGTTAAAAATTTGAATTTTTCTCCTTCCTTGACTAAATGTCCATAGCCAATTGTCTTTTTCCCGGCGCAATCGTTGTACACCTTTGACTTAAATCCCTCAAACTGCTTTACCAGCATTAATCCTTCATCAGAAATGTCTCTCTCTTCTATGTAGTTATCATTATTTGGAGTATCTTCATTTGTGTCGTTTTCATCCTGTTCTTTTCTTATTTCTTCAATTACAGGAACAGATTGTCTGATAGATGGTCTATATGGGTCAGACTGCTTTATTGTAGGGCTGTAAGCTAAGTATGCCATTCCATCTATTGCTGCGAGTCCTAAAACTAGTGCAGCCAGTGGTGCTTTGATTCTTTTGATTGTACTCAAATACTCTTTTATCATAAAAATACTTCAAAAACTTGATATTTAAAGCTTTCTATTTGTAACTACTAGTTAGTAACATTAAAATGCCTATTCAAATCGATGGCTATTGTTGTTTCATAATTAAAGGGTAATTTTATAAAATACCTTAATCTCATAAAAAGTATGAGGATAATAACACTACATTGCGATTATATTAAATTTAAACCATTAAAAAAAGCTCTGAAATCAATCCAAGAACTAGAGGAAAAAGAAAAGAAAGAAAAAGAGGTCAAAGAACCTCTTGTTGTTCTAACAGCTGTTGAAAAGGGTGATGATAAAAATATATTGAAGCAGATGACTGATGCTGTTAAAAAAACAGCAGAAGAAGTAAAAGCAAAGAACATTGTTCTTTATCCTTATGCTCACCTTTCATCAAATCTTTCTTCTCCAGATCAGGCTTTAGAATTTTTAATAGAAGCAAATAATATCTTACAGAAAGAAGGCTACAAAGTCACCCGTGCTCCCTTTGGATATTACAAAGAATTTGAGTTAAAGGTAAAAGGCCATCCTCTTTCAGAACTTAGCAAGGAATTTAGATTTGAAGGCTCAGCAGGCAAGACTATGCAAAGAAGCGAAGAAAAATATGATCATACTAAATTGATTAGAGAAGTTTCAAGAACAAAACTAGATACTTCAAAATTAAAAGAAAATGATCACAGAATTCTAGGCCAGAAGCTTGATTTATTCAGCTTTAATGAGGCCTCTCCAGGCTCTGTTTTTTGGCACCCTAATGGTCAAATAATTTTTGGTGAACTTATAAAATTATCAAAGGAATTGCAAAAGGCAGCAGGTTATGAAGAAGTTGCAACTCCGCAGATATATGATAGTAAATTATGGAAAATATCAGGGCATTGGGATCACTATAAAGAAAATATGTTTCTAGCAGATTATGAAGGCAGACAATTTGGTATAAAGCCCATGAATTGTCCGGGACATATGCTTCTTTACAGAACCAGTGTAAAAAGTTATAAAGATTTGCCATTAAGGTTTTCAGAGTATGGACCGCTGCATAGAATGGAGCTGTCTGGAGTATTAGCAGGTTTATTTAGAGTTATAAGAATGCACCAAGACGACACTCATATATTCTGCACAATGGATCAGATAGATGGCGAGATAGAACAGATTTTTAAGCTGGTAAAAAAGATTTATCAGGAGATATTCAAATTTGATAAAATTTATGTAAAACTTTCAACTCGTCCGGAAAATTTCTTAGGCGATAAAAAGGATTGGGACAAAGCGGAAGCAGAATTAGAAAAAGTACTTAAGAAATCTAAAATGAAATTTGAAATTAAAAAGGGAGAGGGAGCATTTTATGGCCCGAAGATTGACTTTGATATAGAAGACTCGCTTGGTAGAAAATGGCAGTGTGCAACAATTCAATTAGATATGCAGCTGCCAAAAAGATTTGAATTAACATATGTAGGGCAGGATAATAAGGAGCATACACCATTAGTTATTCATAGAGCGATATTTGGTTCTCTTGAGAGGTTTATTGGAATCTTGCTTGAGCATCTAAATGGAAATCTTCCAGTATGGCTCTCCCCTATTCAAGTCAGAATTGTCAACTTTACAGACAGAAATACAAAAGCTGCACAGAAAATTATAGATAATATGAAAAAGGAAATTCCAAGCCTGCGAATAGACTCTGATTTCAGATCTACAACAGTAAATGAAAAAATACGGGATGCAGAAGTAATGAAAATCCCTAACATAATAGTAATTGGAGACAAAGAAGAAGAAGCAAAAACCCTTGCTGTAAGATCTCGCGGAGCCAAGCCGAAGTTTGGTGTAAAGCCTGTTGATTTTATCAAAGAATTAAAGGAAAATATTGAAGAGCGTAAATAACTTATTGCAAATAATCTTATAACCTGAAGATTCATACTTTAATCGAAGGTTTAAGATTATCGCAGATAATCTTATAAATACCCATCTTCAATAATAATTAATAAAGAGATAAAAAAAGAACATGAAAATAAAACCATATGTAGAAAAACTGAATAGTTCAAAAGAGTACAAAGAATTTCAGAAAAAATACCCTGATGCCTTTATGATTGCAGGATTTTTTATTCTTGACTTGGAGGAGGCAAAAAATGTTCATCAAATAGACTATTTTATTCCTTCGCAGAAGAAAATAGCTGCTTTTACTTTAGACGGCAGTGTAAATGTGCAGCTTCTTGAATTAATGAATCACAAAACTCCAGAGAAGCTTGATATGAAGACAGAAACAGATCTAGATGCTCTGCCTGGAATTCTTACAGATGAGATGAAAAACAGAAGTATTACTGAAGAAATTAAAAAAATAATAGCAATCATTCAGAATATTGATGGAAAGAAAGTTTGGAACTTAAACTGCATACTTTCAGGAATGGGAATTCTAAGAGCTCACGTAGATGATGCATCTCAGACTGTTCTTAAAATGGAGAAGACTTCCATAATGGATTACGTAAAGAAAATGCCTGCTGGTTTGGCAGACGCAATGAAGAAGAAAAAAGAATCAAAGGAAGAAATTAAGGAAACAATTGAAAAGCTGGAAAAATTAGAAGAAGCCATAGAAAAAGAAAAAGGCGAATTCAAAAAGAAACTTGGAAAAGCTGGGAAAGGAAGTAAGAAATCTAAGCCAGAGTCAGAAGAACCAGAAGATTTTGAAGAAGATTAATTACGCTTCTTATTCCAAAGCAATTTTGTATATCCTGCTTTTACAGCATCTTTATCTTTTAAGCCAAGTTTCTTTGCAGTTTCTATAACTGCCTTTCTTGCTCTGGCAATTTCCTTTGGTTTTGCAAGATATTCTACTTCAATAAACCATCCAAGTCCCCTTACATTGTTTATTTCTATGCTGAAATTATCTTTTATTCTGTACACTTCAGATATCTTCTCTTTGCTCAGCCATTTTCTAAAACCGAGATCCTTAATTAACTCAAGGAAACCAGAAATATTAGAAACTCTAAATTCAATTTCATTCTTGGCATGAACTCCGCCGGTATAAGAAAGGCCTTTTTTGAAGTTTACTTCATAATATTCTTTTTTCTCTCTTATTCGCAGGCTCTTTTTAGAATATTTGTTTAGAGAAGAAAGAGTATAATAGTCGTCAATCTTATTTTCTTTTCCAATAAATTTTCCCAAATGTCTCGCCTTCAGTCTAAATGGTTTTGGATCAGAAATTTTAAACTTTGCTTCAACCTCTATCATTCAAGAACTAGTTTTAGTAATTATTTAAATTTACGCTGCTTCGCAGTCTACTTTTGTATAAACTTCACATGTGTATTCTTTTCCGCCTTGATTAACTAAAACGCCAGTTGCGCTTACTTTACTAGGAATAGCTGTTAGCAAAACAGTTTCTTTCTTAATCTCAAGAACCTCAGGAATATTACTTGATTTTGCTATGCTTGTTGTTCCATCAGGAAATTCAAAAATTATGCTTACACTTCTAAGTTCAAAATCCAATTTCTGTCCACCCCTTCTATAATTGACAGAGGCATTGTAATTTGTTCCGTTTGCAATTGTAACATACTTGCAATTCGTTGCCTCCAAATTCAAATCTAAACAAGCCTTTGATAATGCTGCCTGTGACGTTGTTCCGGTAAGCTGTGTTCTTACAAAAGCTCCAACAATTACTACGGCCACTATTGATAATAAAACGAATAATATTGTTGTGACAACTTCACTGACTCCTTTTTTTTGCATAAACATAATAAATTATATTAGATATACTATATAAGCATTATCATTTATGTCCAAACCAGAATTCATACGCGCCTTTCTTTATGCCATCAAACCGAACAAAGCCAAAACGCTCAAACTGTATCAGTTCTCCAGGTTTTAGATAGGCTATCTCCTCATCAGCCAGTCCGGAAACCCAAGATCCATCAGGCATTAGAATCTTTGTTTCAGTACCAAATGATAACCAATTTATCTTTGGAATGTCTTTATTTTCCAAAGATGTGAAAACTGCTTTCTTGCCTTTTTTTGGAAATTTAATATTATAAAGATGTAAAAGTCTTATTTCCTTTCCTTTAAAGTCATTAAAATCTTTCTTTGATATAAAAACATCACCAACTACAACACGAACATCACGAGTTTCTTTTGGTCTGTCTGGATGTAATGGGACTTTAATTTCTATGATGCCTGGAGCATTTTCAACTTCTAATCTGATAGGATCCTCAACAAATGAATATCTATCAGCTGTAGGATCTATTATTTTTCTATTGACTGCTCCAAGGACTGACGGATCTATATGTCCTGAGCTTTTAGATAATCCAACTGTCTGTGCAAGCTCTTTGAACATCTCTGGAACAAAGCCTCTCCTTCTCAAAGCGCTTATTGTTACTAGCCTTGGATCATCCCATCCATTTATCTCTTTCTTTTCAATCATCTCTCTTATAATTCTTCCTTGTGTCTCTGCTCCCGTAATCTGGTATCTTCCTATTTCCCTAATTATTGGAAGTTTTAGTTTTAGTAAATCAATTATATGTTTATGAAGCTCCTCTCTTAACTCAAGTTCATTTGATCTTATAACATGAGTTACGCCATTTAATGAATCTTCAATAGAACTTTCAAAATCATATGTCGGCCAGACGCAGTATTTCTTGCCCTGAATAAAATGGGCATGATAAGATACTCTGAATATTACAGGATCTCTCATAACTCCATTATTTGATTTCATATCTCCCTTTAATCTTAAAATTATTTTTCCCTCTTTGTATTTTTTACCAATCATATCTTTCCATAATTCAAGATTTTTCTCAACTTTGTTTTTTCTGTGCTCGCATTCTTTCATTTTATCGCGCAGCTCTTTCATTTTTTCCTGCGAGCAGGAGCATACAAATGCTTCTTTCTGTTTTATCAGCTGTTCAGCATATTTGTAGAATACAGGCATATCATTTGACGCAATTATTTCTTTATCGCATTTTATTCCAAGCCAGGAAAGATCGGCTTTTATTGCATCGTAATATTCTTTTGCAGATTTTTCAGGATTAGTATCATCAAATCTTAAAAGACACTTTCCTTTATACTTTTTAGCATATAGATACTGAATCATAAATACCAAAGCATGTCCAATGTGCAGGTATTTTGACGGCTCAGGAGCAAGTCTCGTTATAACTTTTCCTTCTTTAGCATTTTCCAGTTCAGGCAGGCCTTCTTCCCTTTGCTCTTTTTCTTTTACATGGTCTTTATACTTGGAAAATTCCTGCTCCTTCTCGCCAGGTTTCATAGAATTAACTTTCTTTACAATTTCTTGAATATTTTTTATTACATTCTTTACGTCTTTTTTGTCTAATCCATGCTGAAAAAGCTTTGGTAGTACTTTGCCAGCATCAGCTTTGCCGAATTCAATTGCATTTTTCAGCGCATACGCCCAAATCTCTTTTGAAAAGTCCTTCATATTTCAATAAGAATTAACTAATTTTTAAGGTTATCTGGTATTATTAAATTAACTTTAAGTTTCTCCAAGTCTCTCTTAATTTATCAATGCTTATTTGTCCGGGAGCTGAAGCAGTTTTATCATCCATAGAAGCAAAAGTAAGATAACTTCCATAAACTGGCCCCCACTCTCTCGTTATTATTCCATCTTGACCCATACATATTCCAATTATAGGCTTTCCGTCTTGTATGTATACATTATTAATCAATTGAAGCATTTTCAAGCTGTCTGTTCGGGTTTGCGCTTGTGTAGCAATCTTTACAATATCTGCATTAGTTTTTGCAATTCGACCATATAACATGTCTATATCTGGAGTCATGTTAAAATCATGATATGAGACTATCAAGCTTGTTGATATCTTCTTAATTTGTTTATACAATCCGGAAGTGAACTCAATATCTACATAATCAGCTCCTAAATTAATTGCTTTTTGAAATACATCTAGTCTTTCATCTTCTGTCGTATTTGAATTTTTTCCGCCTTCAAGAGCACTTCTATAAGTAACTATCTTTGGAATACTTGTGCGTTCAGATAACAATCTCTCTAAATCTGGCTTTTCTTTTAAAAAATCAAGTCTTAATTCAATAATATCTGCTTTAGCTTCTGCTATTCTATTCATCGAACTAATCATTTCATCATTTGTCAAACCCATCGCAGAAACAGCAATTCTCATAAATTTTAGATCAGAAAACTCTTTAAAAAGATTATTGCTGAAGGAAATATATATCTATATTACACCAAGTTTTTCTTCTATTTTAGCAAGCCTTTCTACAAGCCTTTCCAGCTTGTATTCAGTATCCTCTAGTTTAAACTTTAAGGCATTGAGCTCAGAATTTGTATCACTAGAACTTGAAAAAATTGCAGGAATTGAACTTGGACTGCTTGCTCCAACTCCAGCCATACTATTAAGAAAGTCAAAAGGCGAGCTGCTAGTTGATGCAGTATTAGTAGAAGCATTAGATGAGGTATTTTGCATCTGAGTAAAATCAATCATTCCATCACTGTTTACTTTTATATCAGATTTTGCCTCTGGGGCTTTTTTCAAAAACCCTCGCTTTTGAAGCATCGTATAATCAATAAAGTCTATACTCATCTTTTTTTACTCGTTTTTACAGATTTTTTAAGCAAAAACACAATTACAGCAGAAGCAAGAAACCATCCTCCAGCAAACAGACTCACTCTGGGATCTACATTTTCAAATATTGCATTTCCTGTGAAACCCTTCAAGGAGTTAAGAAGCACTAAAAGACCCATGAATAAGAAGCTAAGCCCTAGAATAAGATACACTCTACTTTTCATAATATATTGAATTTAAGCTAATATAAAAATATTTGTTTTTATGTCAAGAAGTCTCCCCAAAAACCTTAAACAAAACTCAAAGGTTTTTTGATTTTTACTATCCTTAAAGGTAACAATCTATAATCTTTAAATTCGAAGATTTACCAAGCGAGAATCAAAGATTTTATTTAAAAATCTTTAAATAAAGCCTTTTCCATTAAATATCATCAAAAGAGAGGAATAAAAATGACTGTAAATGTTCATAATCTTATTGCTGCGATAAGTCCGGATATATACTGTGACCCTAGTGTTAAATCTGAAGTAAAGAGAATCGCAAAAGAGGAAGGGTACTTAAAAGCGGCGGAAAGAGCAAAACCAGTTGAAAGTGATTATGTGGACTTTGATGAAATTCTTTTGAAGAATCCATTTACAAAGCCTGGACAGAGAAATCCAATAGAAAGATCTAATTTAATTTACGATGCCTTCGGTTCCAGTCTTGAGCCGACTTATTTCTGGATTCTTGACTTTATGGACAAAGAATATGAAAAATCTTTCAAGCTGATTGACAGTTTTATAGCCTCTCCAGGATCAGCTTATTTTTCAGAACTGGGGCAGAAAGCTTCGATAATGCAGGATAGAGCAACTAAATTGCTTGGAGATGCAAATCAGGTAATTAAATCAGTATTAAATATAATTTATGATCTTAAGGAATTCAAGTTAAGACTTCAAGTATATGATGATATGCGTTCAGAAGATAAAAACAAAAAATATGCTTCTTTGCTTTCATTAAAGCAAATTTGGCTTGATACAGTTGACATTAAAAGAGGAAATAGCTCTGTTAAAGCTCTTGCTGTAGGTGGTGGCCCAAATTTTGTAACATTGATAGATGCATTTATGGTTGCAAATACTCTTTCTGATGTTAAAAAACTTGATTTAAATGAACGTGTTAGAAGAATTATTGAGCAGAGGGTCTCCGAATTTTTGCGATGGTTTGAGGAATCAGAAAAAGAATTAAGAAAAAGATTTGAAATTGAAAGATCTTATTTGAGAAGCCAGGTTAATGCCGTACAGTTATATGCTAGATGGGCAAAGCCTTATCTTAAAGCTGCCCGCGCTCTGGAACAGAGAGCTTCTCCATCTGCTGCGCTTGTTAATTCTTTCAACTCTGTAATTCTTGAATTGACTCTTCTTGGACAGCAAAAAGATCAAACTATGGGATATGTTGGACGCGGAGATCTGCCAAAATTTGCCAACGAAGTAAAAAGAAGAAAATATTATCCGATAGTGATTGTAGATATGAATTTTAGAACTTCTCCGGAAAGAATGCAGCAGGGAGGGCACGGTTTCAGAGGCCGTCTGGAAGCAGACTTTTCAAGTTATGGTTTAAATGAAATAGAGCTGAATACATTAAGAGAAGAATTAGAAAAAGATGATTTTGGAGACGTGCTGAAATTAATAGAAGGAGTAACTACAGACAGTTTAGGGCAGATACAAAAAGATATTGATGAATTTCTTAAAGAAGATAGTAAACCAATCGTAAAAAAAGAAGCAGACAATCCATTCAGCGCTCTTTTTTCAATATTCAAACGAGAGAAAAAATCCAGTGAACAACAAAAATCCAAAGGCATTGCTCCAGATTCTGACATAGAGACTGCAATCAGATCTTATATGATCATAGAGGGAAGAATGGAGTGCAGAAAATTGTACGGTTCTTATAAAAAAGCACACGGAATGTTTGGTTAATATCATTCAAAATGACCAAGGGTAAAAAGGAAAAAATAAAGAAAATTAGGGAACTGCCTTCTAAAATAAAAATAATTGAGCCAGTTAAAGAGCTTAAAGAAAATCTGGAATCGGAGCTCGAAGAGGCCGAATTGGAAAGTTTTGAAAATTTCATGAAATTAAAAACAGATTCTCTATCTTCTTTGTTAGTTCCAGAAGATAAAGTTTCTCAGCCAATTGAAGGCCAAGAAAGAAAGTATGAGCATGAGAATAAGGCGCCTGAAGAAACCCCTACCCATATGAAATATGAACATAGTTCTTACACAACATCTCAAAAAGCAGCAGGAGCTGCAAACTCTTCTCCTGTTTTGGGATCGTCCCAACTGGGGGAAAGGAGACTGCAAACTACAGAGCTTGAAAGATTCAGGGAAGAACATCAAAGAGAACAGCAGTCAGAACAATACTCTGTTGAAGCTTCAGAACTAAAAGTAAAAAGAAAAAATCATTGGGAAAGATAGGTTTAAATAAATCTTTTAATAAACATAAATAAGGTGATTAATGGGATATAATTCGAGTTTCTATGAAGGGGAAAATTATGGTTTTGATCCTAATTATGGTTCATTTCTAGGCATGACTTATCGTTCTCCTCTTTCGCAAATTGGTATGGCTACAGATGCTAGAACAGCTGATCAGCTCAAGGCGACTAGCGATAAGATAAGCACTGGAGCCAGAGTTGCAGAAATACAATTAACAATACCTGAAGTTGCAGAATCAATTCCAAATCAGCATCTTGAGGAACTAAATAGATTGAGAAAATTAACCGGAACAGAATTTACAGTTCATGGTGAGCTCATTGAGCCTACAGGTGTAGGTAAAGAAAAATGGGATGAAAGCAAGAGAGTGCAGGCTGAAAGACAGATGTGGACATCACTTGAAAGAGCCCACAAAGTAGATCCAACTGGAAATGTTGTAGTAACTTTTCATTCCTCTAACGGCCTGCCAGATCCAGAAGTAAAAGAAATGGTTTATGATCCTAAACAAAAGAAAGATGTAGTGAAAACAACTAATGTTTATGTAATTGATGAAAGAACAGGTGAAATGGGTGGAGTGCCTCCTAGATTTAATTATCTTGAAAACAAAGAAGAAACGCCTGAAGAGCTTATTAAAAAATATAACAAAGAATCTTGGTCAAACAAACTTCAGAATGTAAGTTTTCATGCTAACAGAGGAGATGAAGAAATAAGATCAGCATTATCTATGCCCAAAGAATTAAAATTGTCTAAAAAGGAAGTTCTTAAATTATATGGGGATTTTTCAAGTAATAAGATATCTTCTGCAGATGTGGATAATAGAATAGAAGAAATTGGAATGCAAGAAAGAATGTCAAAAGAGGATATAGAACAGATAAAAGAAAATGCCCAAAGATTCAAAACAGTTTTTGAACATGGCCATACTTTCTTAGTAGATTCTTATAATCAGTTAAGGAATATGTATGATCAAGCTTATGATGCTGCAAAAAGAAATAATCAAACTGATATTTTAAAAAAACTTGATGATTTTAGGAAAGAAATAACTCCAAACCTAAAGCATATTGAAAATCCTGAAAAAGCGGCTGTTCTAGCACAACAGGTAGCCAATGGAATTCATATTCTAAAACCAATTATTCCGGAAACTTACAAGCCATTGAAAGATTTTGCAATCGATAAAGCTTCTGATACATTCTCAAATCTGGCTTTCAAATCTTACAAAGAATTCAAAGATAAATCTCCAATAATAAGCATAGAAAATCCTCCAGCAGGATCTGGATTAAACAGAGCAGATCAGATTAAAGAATTAGTTGAGGCATCTAGGGACAAATTTATCGAAAAAGCATCTTTGTCAAGAAATCAGGGTGGTCTTGGTCTTTCAAAGAGCGAAGCAAAAAACCAAGCTGAGAAAATTTTAGGAGTAACTTGGGACGTTGGGCACATAAATATGATTAGAAAATATGGATATGGTGAAAAAGAACTTGCTGAAGAAACAAAAAAGATCGCAAAATTAGTAAAACACGTTCACTTATCAGATAACTTTGGTATGGAGCATACAGAGCTTCCAATGGGTATGGGAAATGTCCCAACAAAAGTACATATGGATATAATAGATAAATATAACAAACAGGTTAAAAAAATTGTCGAGACAGGGCAATGGTATCAGCATTTCAAGACGCCTCCTTTCACGGAAACCCTTTCCGCTTTTGGCTCTCCTGTTTATGGAATGAAAATGGCTCCTTACTGGAATCAGGCTGTTGGTACAAGTGGAAGTTATTTTGCAGGATATGGAATGAATCCTGAGATACATCACTCAATTTATGGAGCAGGCTTCTCTAATCTTCCTGTTGAATTAGGCGGGCAGATGGCCGGAAGAAGCCGTGTTTCAGGCGCTCCAATAGAGTAATCAAATCGAAGTAGTAAAGGTTTAAAAATAATATTTGGTTCAATAATTAAAGAAGATGGTAAAAAAGAAGATAAAAAGAATGGCGAAAAAAGGGCGATTAGTTAAAACTGAAAAAGAGATTGCTCTGGACTTTGCTGTAAAAGTTCATGAGAAATTTGATAAAATAGTCAAGGCCTCAATTCTTTTTGGATCGCAGACAAAGGGAACTTCAACTGCTTCATCAGATATAGATATTATACTAATTATAGATGATGCTGCAATAAACTGGGATTTGGAATTAATTGCATGGTATCGCGAAGAGTTGACAAAATTAATTGCATCAAGCGGTCACGCAAAGCGTTTACACATTAACAGCATAAAACTTACGAGCTGGTGGCAGGATTTGCTTTATGGAGAGCCTGTTGTTATAAACATATTAAGATACGGAGAGGCGCTTATTGATTATGGTGGATTCTTTGAACCTTTGAAAGCCCTGCTGCTTGAAGGAAAAATGCGTTCAACGCCGGAAGCAATTTATGCGTCGCTTCAAAGAGCTCCAGGACATTTAGCCAGAAGCAAGGCTTCAGAAATGTCTGCAATCGAAGGCGTTTACTGGACAATGATCGATTCTGCGCAGGCAGCTCTAATGACTGCTGGGAAAATTCCACCCTCTCCAGAGCATGTCCCAGATTTATTAAAAGAAACATTTGTTGACACCGGCCTTTTATCTATATCATATGTTAAAGCTTTGATTGATTTACTAGGTCTGCACAAATCAATAACTCACGGAACGCTTAGAGAAATTAGAGGTGTCGAAATAGACAAATGGCAGGATGTTGGTGAAAGATTCTTAAGAGAAATGACAAGAATAATAGATAAGTTAGTTGAATTGAAAAAATAATCTATAGGGTTTACAAAGACCTTGGTCTTTGCGAATCAAGAACCTTGGTTCTTATTTCTTGCCGTTGCCGTTTTTATCAGACATCTGAGCTAATCTTAATACAATATTATATGCTATTTCTGATTTCTTATTCTCATCAGCATTATTATATAAATATGCTAAATAGTCTCTTGCCTTTTCTGGTTTATTAAATGCCTCAAAAAGTTCCTCTTGAGCTTGTCTAGCAAGAGATTGAGCCCTTTTGGCTTTACTTTCATAACTGTTATCAACTGTAAATGCACCAGTTCTAGTTAAAATAGCAAGAGCCAACATTCCAGCACCGTCATTTTTATATTTTTGTGTAAGATCATCAAGTTTAGAGTGAGAATTATCTTCTGTTGAATCTATTTCTTTTCTGATACTTTCATAAGCTTTTTTGTGTGCAGCAGCTATATCATTAAATTGGCTTTTATCATTTTCTATAGGGCCAATATTTACAAGTAATCTTGTAATTTCAACCATTCCTTTTTCAGCAGTGCCCAACTGAGCAACTGCGGCCGGAAATCCAAAATCATTTAGACTTTTTATTGCAGCATTTCTTGCATCTTTTTGATCTGTTTGTAAAAATTGATAATTATGTGTAGAATTAAATAAATCTTCAATCTTTTTGCCTGTGCTTTCTTCAATATCTTTTGCCCTTGTAGTTCCTTTTATTCCATCTAAAAGTGGAAGTAATGGGAAGTAAGATATTCTTGGTATCTTGTTGAACTCTTCAAGCATAGCTTCAAATTGCAGTGCCTTTTTGCCTTCCTTGATTATGTCATCTAATGCCATAAGTTTCCGATAAAAAGATACTATTTAAACCTTTCGTTATTGTTACTACTTGCTAATTACAATATAAATGGCCCATAAAGGCCTATAAAATTAGTCTAAGAAGAAAGCTCTTTGTCGAGGTTAAATTCCTCTTTTTCATTGCTTGGCTGATTTAAAAGGCTTGAGTCTATAGGAATAGCATCGTTCAACACTGGAACGTCTCGATTTTCATTATTCTCTAAAATTCCAGGCCTGTATTCATCTTTATTGTCCGTTCCCTCTAACTCTTTTAGTATAACTTCCTCAATATCTCCAACATTATCTTGTTTCATAACAGCTACTTTAGGCCTCGCTCCCTTTACTCCCATTTCCCTTTTTTCATTATTATTATCCCTCATATCCTGTTTAACAATCATTTTCTGATTATCATTTTCTCTGGTTTCAACTTTTTTAGATTCTAATTCGGCTACTAATTTACTTATTCTTTCAGCGGCATCTGCATTTACAGATATGCTGTCTATTCCCTCTTTAACAAGGAATCTAACCATCTCATCCTTGCTTCCAGATTGTCCGCAGATGCTTGTTTCAACACCATATTTTTTGCATCTTCTGATAACATAACTTAATGCAGAAAGCACAGCAGGATTCATTTCATCATAAATATACTGCACTTCAGAATTATTTCTGTCAATAGCAAGCATATACTGTGTTAAATCGTTGCTTCCAAAGCTTATAAAATCAATTCCTTCTTCACAAAGTGAATTAATTATTTGTACAGCAGCTGGAGTTTCAATCATAATTCCAATCTTAACGTTTTTCGGCACATTAATTTTCTTAGCCATTTCTTTCGTTTTTTTCAGTTCATCTAAACTAATTAATTGAGGAACCATAAATCCAATATTTTTATCTGGACACTCAATAGCAATTCTTTTTACTGCTTCTATCTCTGCTGCAAGTATTTCAGGATGTTTTAAGGCAAATCTAATTCCATGATCCCCAAGCATCGGATTTCCCTCAACTTCTTTGCTTGATCCTTGTAAATTTCTAAATTCGTCGCTTCTTATATCAGAACTTCTTACCCAAACCTCTTCAAAGTGCTCTGCAATTTTTCTTAATCCTTGATATAGAACATCTACATAATCAGAAATTTTCTTTTCTTTTACAAATGCGATTGGATGTTTGCCGGAGCTTGCAATTATTCCTTCAATTCTTGTCAAGCCGACAGCTTTTGCTCCCGATCTTGCAGCACGCTCTGCAAAATTTGGAAGATCAACAATAACTTTTATCTTTGTTTTTGTTTGAACTATTGGATTTACCTCTGCAGCTTTAGATTCTCCAGTTCCAAGCAAAACACGGCCGGTGTTGCCGTCAACCGTTATTATCTCGCCTTCAACTAATTTTTTTGTTGCTTCTCCAGTTCCAACAACAGCGGGAATTCCCATTTCTCGAGATACGATAGCCGCATGACTAGTTACTCCGCCTTCATCTGTGACAATTGCTGCTGCTCTCTGCATTGTCACAACCATATCTGGATTAGTCATTTTAGTAACAAGTACGTCTCCAGATTTTATCTTGCTTAAATCAGCCATCGTATGAATAATTTTTACCATTCCAGAGCCAATTCCTGGGCTTGCCCCAAAGCCGGATAAAACAACTTCTCCTTTTGCTTCTGCTTCTTTTATATTAGTCAGCTTTTCTAATGTAGTAATTGGCCTCGACTGCACAATATAAATATCTCCGCCTGAAATTGCAAATTCTATATCCTGCGGCTTCCCATAATGCTCTTCCAGTTTTCTTGCATATTGAGCAAGCATTTTTACTTCGTGTCCTGTAAGCACTTGCTGTTTTGTTCTTTCTTCTGTTAATTTTACTACTGCATTTTTTCCGCTAGAGTCCCTGACAAATGCAATCTTTTTTTCTGAAATACTCCTTTCAAGAACTTTAAATTCATCAAGATTTTTATCAATCAAATAGCTGTCAGGCTTTATCTGTCCGGAGACAATGCCTTCTCCAAGCCCCCAGACTGCTTCAAGCATAATATTATTATCTGCTTTGATTGGATTTCTTGAAAATATAACTCCAGACTTATCAGAATCAATCATTTTCTGGACAACAACTGCAAGATATGTGCCTTCGTGCTTGAATCCCTTTTTAGTTCTATAATAAACTGCTCTTGCTGTAAATAAAGAAGCAAAACAATCTTTTACTTTTTGTATAAGCTCTTTGTGACCTTTAACATTTAAGAAACTCTCTTGTTGCCCAGCAAAACTTGCATCAACTAAATCTTCGGCTGTTGCACTCGATCGAACTGCAACAAAAGGCGGCTCGTGAGAAGTCTTCAAAATTTTCAAAGCGCTGGCAGTGGCATTTTCTAAACTTGCTTTGTTGACATCAAGTATGTCATATGATTCCAATATTTCATCAACCATTTCCTTTGGCATTTCAGCGCCTGAAATCATCTCGCGTATTTTCTTTGCGCTTTCTTCAAGCTTTGCAGTATCTTCAACATTAAAACTTGCTAAGATGCTGGAAATTTGTTCTTTCAGCCCAGATCTTTCAATAAAATATGAATAAGCTTGTGCAGTTACAATAAATCCTGGAGGAATTGGAAATTTGGAATTATACATCTCTGCCAGGCTTGCTCCCTTGCCCCCGGCAATCTTAATATCCTTATTACTTAGCTCAGAAAACCACTTTACAAAATCTACACTTCTTTCAACCCTCTTTTCCATATACGCTAAAGATAAAACAGATTAATAAATCTTCTGTCTTTTTTTATAAAAAGACGGAAGTATTAGAAAATTACTTATTATTCCTGCCGAGCTTCAATAAGAACCAAATTGCACCCATAAATACTACTGCTCCAATAAATGAAACTACAACATCTACATTTGCAGTTTCAACAGTTGTTGCTCCGGTAATTCCAAACTTTGAGGCAAATATTAACAATAAAGACAGGCCGATTGTTGCAAATATGCTTGATGTAACTAAATGCCCTATATGTCTAGATACTTTTCCTCTATGCGATAGCCTTATTTTTGCTAAATCTTCTCTTGTTTTCCTATCGCTTTCCGGCACAGCATATAAAATTGAGTTAAAAACATCATATCCTTTATCATCTTGAGTTATCAAATTGCTGTCATAAATAACTTCGACGCCTCTTTCTAAAATTTCCGGGCTGTGTTTGTAAACATCTCTGGCAGTTCGTTGTATTTCCAATAATCCTTCAGATCTTTCTAATTCATCACCAAAAGTCCCAACTCCTTCAGATAATAAATTAAAAAGCTTTGTAAACTTCTGACTTGCTACTTGCTTTCTTTCCCCTTCTTCAGGATGATATATCCTCTTTTTTCCAATTATCACCATAACTTAGATTAGAAATAGAGATTAATAAAGATTACTTAAGATTACTTAAGGCTTTTAAATTTGTTAATTATGTTCTCATATCCTTCTTTATTTACGATCTCCCATGAACGCTTATAGTCTGGTTTTATATCATCTTTTTTGATATTTCTTTCTAATCGTTTTTTGTCAAATAAATCTAAATATACCATTTTGTGCACTGCATGAAGAAATATATGTCGTTTTGTTACTTCTGTTTCTTTTTTGTAAGCTTTATCAACATATCTACGCCATTTTTGATATTTATTGCTATTTTGAGACTGAATTTGATGAATCATTTCATGAGTTAATGTATCTATAAAATCATTAGTATTAGAAAATAGTCTCACAGTTAGCGGATTAGAAAAAGATATTCCAAATCCTATCACATAGCATTTAATTTTTTCTTCTTTCCATTTAAAACCAATTATTTTTGCTATTTTTGCAAGTATCTTTTTTTCTTTTTTTCTCCAAATCTTTTCAACTTTTGAGATATATCCAGTTATTTTACTACTTGATGGATATTTTTTATTTTCCTTTTTGAGCATTATTTGTATATTTTCTGAAGTTCTATACTTTTCATTATAAATCCATGAATAAACAAATTCTATTTTTGGTATCATTTTATATCAAGATAGTATTAGATATTAATAAATATTAGCTTGCTAAAATTATTATAGTAATCATAGAACCTTGGTTTTCTGAGTCGTAAGCCCTTGGTCTTACTTAGCTTGTTTAAGCAGAGTATTTTCGAAAACAATTCTGTTCTTTCCCGGGATCTTCGGCTTTATCATTACTATTGATTCTCTTGCAACTCTTGCAGCTTTTTCATTTGCGCAGGAAACGAAAAAGATTTCTTTTCCCGGAGCTACAATCGCCGCTCTGCCTATAACACTTCCGAATGAATGGCTCATTCCGCTAGACAATCTATCTGCGCCGGCTCCCGCTGCTGTTTTGTTATCTCTAAGCATATGATGAGGATAAACTTTAACTTCCATGAAAAATTGTCCTGGAGCTTTCTCCTCAAGCATCTTATTTAACAACATTCTTCCTGCTTCAAGAGCAGTATCTCTTATTTGCAGTCTTTCCTGTGTAACTAATCTTATATGAAAAGGATGTTTTCCCAAAGTATAATCTGCCTGGCTTCCAAATTTAAATTTAGCTATCTTGCTTGGAGGAATTACTTTTATGTATGCCTTGCCTTTGCTTCTTGAATGTCTAGTATAAGGTCTCGCTTTTCTTCTAGAATATGATAATGCTTTTCTTAATGCCATACTACTTTACCTCTATCTCAGTTGTAATTGCTTGTCCTGGCAATCCTGTTTCGAAAATTGCTCTGACAAGGCCTTTATTTCCATGAGCATCGCTTATTTTTCCTTTTATTAATTTTCCAGCAGGGCTTTTCCATTCAACACTCTTTCCAGCCATTTTCTTTGCTTCAATTCTGCTAGGCATACCAATGTCTAACAAGTAATGTCTTTCATGAATTCTATGTCTGCTTCTTCTAAATTGTACAACAATTCCTTTCATATTTGTTCTTAGAAAATTTGGTTTTTAAACCTTTAGCTCTTTAGAGCTAAATGGGACAAAGATTGCAAACAATCTTTAGAGGTTATTCAAATTTATAAAACAAGCTCGAAGTCGCCCAGCACTCTCTTTAATGTATCAAATATGTCGGCAGAAATCTTTGTTGTCAGTTTGCCCTTGTTTTCCTGGAATATTTTATCAAATTCTTCCTTATTTGAATCAACCATCTTGCCCCCAACTATCTTCTTTATGCTTCTTCCTTCTATTAAGAAATTGTCAGTCCCCAGTAAAACAAGCTCTGCTTTTCTTCCCTTATAAGCAATCTGCATAAATCCTTTCTCGCCTTTTATTATGTCTACTCTCTGTCCATATTCAACCAATGCAGTTATTAATTCATAAGCATCTCTCTTTGCTTTGTCTACTTCTTTCTGGTTTAGTTTTCCAGCCTTGATTTTTTTATTCATACTGACAAGATCTTTTAATATTCCTGAGAATCTTGGAGATATTTTGCCTTTCTTCACCATCTTGCTTTCAAAATCTTTAACTAATGCTTGCTGCGATTTGTTTCCAAATAATATCTTAAGGGTCTTGAATACTTCTTCATAAATTTGCTCAGCTGATTTTTGCTGCACTCTTTTTTCTAATTTCTTTCTAAGAACATTAAGCATTTTGTTATATTCAAACATTTCTTTCATAAATTCATCAACTTTTGTTCCTGAGAAGTCTTTTAATTTTCCATATTCATAACTTTTGAACAAAGTAACAGCTTTCTCAAGTGTCTTTAATGCTGAATGAGACATTACTTTTTCTCTTTCTACAAGAACTTTCCTTACTTCAGATACTATTTCTTTAGGAACAGGCGGTGCTTCGCCGGCAAGCATCATCATTGCTTGTGTTGGAGTAACAACTCCGTAATAAATATCAACCATTACATCAAGCAGCCTCTTTTTAACAATCTCTTCTGTAAGCGCGCCCTGTTTCATATATTGATCAATTGCTTCTGGGCTTGGCTTAATCTTTCCTTTCTGCAAAAGTCTTTTCCAAGGAATAAAAGTTCCTCTATCATATAATGGAACTCCATCTCTGATAAAAGTAAACATTACAGGATGAGCATCTTTTACAGATTCCCAGAAATTAGTCAACAAATAAACTTGGGTATTCAAAATGTTCTTTACACCAGCGAGAGCGCTTGCCTCTCTTATATAATCATAAATCATTCCTCTAAGTCTTTCAAGCAGTTCCATGCTTCCCATTCTTTTAACATCTGTATCATCAATAACAATAAACACATCGACATCGCTGTCTTTGTCAGCTGTTCCTCTTACAAGACTTCCTGCAATTACATAGCTAGTTACATATTTGTCAAATTTTCCTAAACAAAGCGTCTTATGTATATTTGCAACTCTCAATGCTCCCAAAAAACCTTTGTCAAGCAGAGGAAAACTTCCAGATGCAGCATCTAAAAATTCAAATTTTCCATCTAAGCCGTAATTCCATAGATCAACAGGAGTCTTTATGTGCACCCAAATATTTTCTCCAGTTTCTTTAGCAAGCTTTACTATTTCCGGCTTTATCTTTGGTATCTCTTTATATTGTTCTTCAGGAATAATCATCATCAAATGCACTGGCTTGCTTTCAATAACTTCTTTTGGCAGTCCTTCATCTTCTTCAAATAATGGAGAAGCATTAGGAGAAAGTATGCTTAAAGAAAGAACAAACTTGTATTTCTTAACAACATTTTTTTTGAAATTCTCAAGCTTATCTTTAAGCTTGTTTAAATCAATTTTTGGCCTTTCAGCTTCAGCATGCTGCTTATTTGCCATGTTCATCGGGGTTCCCAACATTGAAGGCATTTTACTCTGGTATTTGCCCTTTTGATCTTTCATATTTATTAATAATTCTTTACTTATTTAAAGCTATTCTTGAGAAGGTTTTTATAACTATTTTTCTTATATAATCGATGCAAAAAGAAGAGGTGAGAAAAAAATATCTTGCAGAATTTGTTTATGGTGGCACTGATGGAGCTATAACAACATTTGCAGTTGTTTCCGGGGCAATCGGCGCTTCCTTAAGTTCTTCTATTATTCTTATTCTAGGATTTGCTAATTTATTTGCAGACGGCTTTTCAATGGCCGTTTCAAATTATCTTTCTGTAAAATCTGAGAGCGAACTGCATTATAGGCATGGACATTTCAAAGCCCATAGAAAGAATCCATCAAAAACTGCTCTTGCGACATTCTTTTCATTTTTGTTAGTTGGCTTTATTCCTCTTTTGTTTTTTGTACTAGCATTATTTATTCCAAGTCTGGAAAGCAGCAAATTTACTCACTCTATTGTCTTGACAGCATGCGCATTTGCCTTTATAGGATGGTTTAAAGGAGATGTAATCGGCAATAATAGAATAAAATCCTCAATTGAAACATTGCTTATAGGAAGTCTAGCCGCTTTAATTGCATATGCTGTAGGATACTTCCTGAAAGGAATTGTCGGTTAAGTTAATTTTATGTCTCAATGCCTAATACTTCGCCGGTGTTCATATCAATTATAACATCAGTTTCAGGCCCGTTATCAGCATCTATTTCAACTACATAGGTAATTTTTCCAAACTTTTTTTCTATTGCTACATCCGTAACTTTTCCAGGAACTCTCTTAAGCGCAATTTCTATGGCTTCTGCTTCAGTTATTTCAGCTTTTAATGCTTCATTAATAATTGGTGAAGGCGAAGGTTGTACGTTATAATCAAGACTTATGATTTCTACTCTTTCTCCACTATCTAAGCCAACTTCTAATACAACGCCTCCAGCTGCCGAGCAATAATATTTATGCTCCTTGACATCCAGCTCAAGAGGAGTATAATCAAGAGTTTTTATGCAGTCAGAAAAATTGCCATATTTAAGTATTAAAGTTTCATTTAAGGAAAGAACTTCACCCATGTCCTCTGCTTCGCCTTTATAATATTCCTGTCTGTATGAATCTCCTATTTTAGGATTTGCCTTCATAATAATTCCGGGTTTTGCGCCGTCTACTCCAGATTCCCATGATCCTTTAGTGCTTACTATTATATTATTAATAATTTCTTTAGAATCTTCCCCAAAATACCAAACATTTCCTTCTTTATCCTGTGCATACCAATCTTTTGTATCTTCAATTAATTCTCCATTAAGCCATACTCTGTCCCATACAACGCTCGTTTCAACTCCCTGAACTAATTTTTTCTCGCTGGTAACATAAACTTCATTTCTTTCTATGCCGTCGGAGGTATTTGCCTCATAAACCATTTTCTTTTCCGGGATTAAAGAAAAATATCTGTTTGTAACGTCGGATGTAAAATCTGATGGATTAATAGTTGGATTATATATTTCTGCGCTGTATTTGTTGTATAAAAAGAAAGAGGCATTAATTAGAACAATAACCGACACAAGGATTATTATCAAATAAGTTAGATTCTGTTTTTTCATATTCTCTTTTTAATGTTTTTTAATATATATAAAATTATACAATGTGACAGTTTTATATAATTTTATAATGGTGGAGATAGGAACTCAAATATTAATTGAAATTTCTTTAGGATTAATAGCACTTATATTTAAAAAGTTAGAAATCGAATCTGTTGCTAAAACATTTGGTTGGTTTACTATTATTTTTGCTAGTATTTTTGGAGTTATTGATATTATTGAAGCTCTGAATATTATAAAATAGTTAATTTAAAAACAATTATAAATCACATTTTATTGTTTAAATTATGACTTTTGGCAAAAGATTAGTGGGAGATATCAAAGAAGCATTATATAATATTTTAAAGTTTGTAATCTTAGTCATAATTGTTTTAAGTCTTTTACTTTTATATTTTAAATATGGTACTATAAATACACAGAATGATTATAAAACAAGCACAGAATCATGCCCGGAAATATTTAAAGTTGATAGAGTAAATGTTGAATATCTTCCTTCTTCAAATCTAATTTTTGCTTCTCTAACAACAAAAGATAATGTTAAGCTAAGAATTGAAGACTGTCGTAAAGGAACATCTGTTGGAGAGAATGTAAATTATATATATTGTAGTAGATTTGATAGATATAGTAAAGAAAATATATCTTCTGAGGGAATAGTTGAAAACCCTGTTTCTTATTCAATTGCTTCTATTATTTTTAATCCAAATGATTGCATAGAGAATAATTGTAAGATTATTGAATTAAAGTGCCCTTCCTAAAAATAAAAAATGCCAAATGAATTAGAAGAGAATATTTATGTTGGAGGGCATAATGAGAGATTTCAAGACCCTGCAATGGATAGATGGATTACCATTCAGAGTTTAAATGAAGTTTCAAGAACATTAAGAGAAATAAATGATCGAATAGATAATAAGATATCTATAGTAATTTCTACAATTCTTAGTATAGCTTCTGCTTACTTTTTAGGAACTAAAAATTGGTTAGCGATGATTTTTATGTTAATTCTTTTAGAAATTTGGACTCTCAGTCAATTAAAAAGACAGATCAGGCATAGGGGAGAGCTCAATGTGCTAAAACCAAGAATTATTTATGTATGCAAACAATATGGAATTGAGGTTCCAAAAGGAGATTAAGATCAACATGGCCCAACGCAGAATCGAACTGCGGACCGCTCGGTGTAAACGAGCTGTTTTGCCACTAGACTATTGGGCCATACATCGTCAAATAAAATGCGGTTTTTAAAACTTCTTAAATAAATCTTAATAATGTTTAAAACTTCAACTTGTGAAAGTTGAATGGGTTAAAGATTTGCTTGCAAATCTTTAAATAAACTCTAATTTTATCAAAATTAAGCGACCATAGTTTACCGGTAGAACGATACGTTGCCAACGTGTAGAACCGGGTTCAATTCCCGGTGGTCGCATAGATTATAAAAAATGAAAAAGAAAGAAAAGAAAGCGTACATTATTATTTTACTTCTTATTATAGCAATATCTTTACTTAGCTTGATTGCAATAAAAATAATTAAAGGGCTTGCACTCTAGAAGCTAAACTTTCTTTTTTTGAAATAGCATCAGCCATTGCATGATTAAGACCATTAGATCTTGCGCCTCGATAAATAACTACATCTTCAAATCTTGCCAAAACATCAGAAGGAGCATGCCTCAAAGCTTCATTAATAAAGTGCTTTCCTAATTCATAATTGCCGAAAAATAAATCTTCTCTATGCTCTCTTGCTACAGCTAAAATTTCTGCACATTTATTTGCGTCATAAAAAATTTCCATAGCGCTATGGATTGAAATATCATTATTTAAAGCTTCCTATATAGAATTACCAGACTCCCTTTCTTAGTCCTTTATCAGAATCTTCTCTTGTTTTTTCATCATCTTCGGCTTTAGGATCATAAAAAGGACATTTAGTATCATATCCGTCGGATTTTAAACATCTAGGCATAGCCATTTCACGAATTTTAGGTAAATTTATGTGCACATAACACCTTTCATCTTCTTTTTTCTCTTCAGCCATAGAAATTAATCCATTCCATCATATGGACTGCTTGGCAGCTTTCCCTTTGGATCCTTGCTGACTAGAATATCATCAATTCTAAGAATCATCATGGCAACTTCGCTTGCAGAGTTTATTGCCTGTGATTTAACTTTGACCGGCTCAATAATTCCTGCCTGCATAGTATCAGTTATCTCATTTGTGAATAAATTAATTCCATGAGTCGATAAGCCCGTTTCATGCCTTTTCTTTAATTCCGTAACAATCTCTATAGAATCCAATCCTGCATTTTCAGCAAGTGTTTCTGGTATTGATTCCAAAGAATTTGCAAATTCTTCTATTGCCAGTTGTTCCCTGCCGCCAAGAGTCTTTGCAAATGTTCTCAGACGCTTTGACAATTCAATTTCAATAGCTCCTCCGCCGGCAACAATTTTTCCGCTTTTTACAGCAGAAGAAACATCTCCAAGTCCATCTTTTATTGCTCTTTCTATTTCATCTATTACATGGCTTGTTCCGCCTCTGACTACAATAGTAACAGCTCTCGGATTGCTGCAGCCTCGGACAAAAGTCATTGAATCATTACCCTTCTTTATGTCTTCTACAGTATCTGCTTTTCCAAACATACTTTCATTAATATCATTTAAATTTGAGATTATTTTTCCGCTCGTTGCTCTAGCTAATTTCTCAAGATCAGATCTAGAAACGCGTCTGCATGCAAATATTCCTGCTTTGGCCAAATAATACTGGGCAACATCATCTATTCCTTTTTGGCAGAATATAACACTAGCCCCGGAAGCAATTATTTTATCAGTCATCTCTTTCAGATATCTCTCTTCAGATCTTACAAAGCTTTCAAGCTGCTCTGGGGTTGAAACAGATATCTTTGTTTCAGATTCAGGATTTCTTAGTTCAAGAGCAAAATCAACAAGAAGTATTTTTGCATTTTTCACACTTGAAGGCATATCAGAATTAGCTCTGTCTTTGTCCAAAACAATGCCTTGTATAAGTTCGCTGTCTGTAATTCCATCTCCTTTTATCTTTTCAATCTTGATATCATCTAAATTAATTTCTTTTCCATTCGCAATCTGATCAACTGCACTTACTATTATCTCTGAAAGTTTCTCTTTGTTTCCTTCTGCCCCTTTTCCAGTCATAGCAGTCATAGCTATCTGCTTCAAAACATCTCTACTCTTTATTGGGGAGGAAATTTCATTTAATATCTGCACTGCTTTTTCTGCAGCTAATCTGTATCCTTTTACTATTACAGTAGGATGTATCTTTCGGTCAAGCAATTTTTCTGCATTCTCAAGCAGCTTTCCGGCTAGCAATACAGCAGTCGTAGTTCCATCGCCAACTTCGTTTTCCTGAGTTTTTGCTATTTCAACCAGCATCTTTGCAGCAGGATGATCTATTTCCATTTCCTCAAGAATTGTGACGCCGTCGTTAGTTATAATAATTCCTCCGCTGGAATCTACAAGCATTTTGTCCATTCCCTTAGGTCCAAGAGTTGTTTTTACAATATCTGCAACAACTTTAGCGGCAAGAATGTTATTTCTTTGTGCATCTCTTCCTAAAGTTCTAGAAACATTTTCAGGCAGAATATATACGGGCTGTTTATCATTCATAAAAATAAGAAGCCGTTCAGCTTTTAAGTTTATCTGTGATTTTTTACAATAATTTTACATAAAAAATATCACATAAATGCTTATAATACTTCTAATATAAAATATAGCATGAGAAAAGTTGCAGTAGGTGACATCATGACAATAAATTTTGTCTCTGCCGCTCCAAATGCCAGCGTTTTTGAATGTGCAAAAAAATTAGTTAAAAATAAAGTTAACAGTATTCTGATTGTTCAGGAAAATAAGCTTAAAGGCATCGTTACGTCAACAGATATTCTTCTTACTGTTACAAAAAGGCATCATCCAAATCTAAAAAAGATAAGAGCTATTGAAATAGCTACAAAAAATGTTGCAGTAATAAGGCCGTCATCCGATATTATACAAGCTCTGGAAAAAATGAGAACATATAACTTCAGGCGTCTTCCAGTTCTTTCTAAAGGCGAGCTGATTGGAGTAATAACACTAAAAGATATTCTAAAAGTTGATCCTTCTCTTTATTCAGAAACCGGCGAGCTTGCGCAAATAAGGGAAGAAGAAATAAAACTTAAAAGAGCAAATAAAAACTGGCCTCTTGAAGGTTTATGCGAAAATTGCGGTGCCCTTTCAGAACTTTTAAGAGTCGATAGCCTATCGCTCTGCGAAGACTGCAGAGTTGAATTGTATTAGAGTATTAACGGGCAGTCTGCGCTCTATGTTTTCTAAGGGTGTCATTTATATTTCTCGCAGCTTCACTTTTAGAAAATGGCTTCTTTTCATCAGTCGCAGTCGGTTCTCTTAATAATAAGTTGCTTTCGTGAGGGAATCGATTTGCATATAAAGAATTAAATCTTTCCGAGGTTAATCCAATTGCCTCTTTTGCATCATCAGTTGCTTTGGCGCCGCAAATTAAAAATAGTATTTCTCCTATATTCTTAAGATTATATCCGAGTATATAAGAAGCACTGACATAATGTTCTCTAAGATGTTGAATGTCATCAACGCCTTCATCTCCAAAATTTATAATCATCCCATTGTTATGGTCGCAAAAAAATTCAGCAGTTACTGCCGGCTTTCCAGAATAATTTTCTATTTTTTTCTCGTTGATCTTTTTTCTGACTAAATAAATCATTCCACCCTCATTTTCTGAGGTAATATATGTTATATTATGGTCTAAAATTGCTTCAATATTTTTACCTGCCATGCTAATTATCCTTCCACTCTTCTCCTTTTGTATCTTGATCACATAATTCATATATTTGTTCTGTAAATTCTCTGTCTCTTTCTTGATTTTGTATTTGATGTTGATCGCATAGACTTGCCAACTTATAAGTAATAAAAGGAACGCGAGAAAATACTCTCCACATCTCCCCAAATGCAACTCCCATAAGAGGAGAAGGATTCCATGTTAATAAGGCATTAGCAATTGCTACTCCGCTGATTACATCTGGAAGCAATTTGCTGAGAGTTAAATCTAAACCTTGCACAAATTTTGATCTTAGTAGCATGCCTGATAATTGCCTTTTATTTTCTATATATTCTTGATAAAAACCTCTTTCTTGTTTATGAAAATTTATTGTTTCTGTTCCAATAAAGTATTCTGAAGCTACTTTTTTTAAGTTAATCATAATTTATATCTCCCTTCTATCAGCTCTATCGCTTTCTAGAAACACTGCTCTCAAAGCGCTGCAATACCTTGAATGTATATCGGCTATATTGCTATTTCCACTAACAAACTTTTCAACAAATTCTTCCATTATTTTATTATCAAGAGAATAAAGAAAATCATTATCCGTAGTCTTAGAGATGTATTTTAACAATGGATGATTGGCATTATGAGATTTCAATCTTTGATATGCTTCAATCATTGATTTACGTGCAGCCCTATCAGGTCTTTCTGTTATATCCATATTTCAGAACTTACAAATTAGTTTATAAATCTTACTATTTGTAACTACTATCTAGTTACACAAATAATATGAAATCCCCCCTCCCAGAGTCGAACTGGGGATCTTCCGGGTTCTGTCGAACCTTTCTGCTCTAATGAACAGAAGCCTTTCACGCGTCATCCTTTTCTCTTATGAGAATGTCAGCGCTAGATATTGTCTACAGCCAGACGCTTTAACCACTAAGCTAAGGAGGGGTTATAGAAGAATAAAGAAAATAGCTTTTAAATGTTTTTGCTGTATTATCTCTTTCTTACTTTAATTACCCAATAGATAAAGAAAGGAATCTGCCAGTAAAGATAATATGTTATTATAGTTAGAATTAAAGAAGAAAAGGATATATTTTTAGGAATAGCATAACTAGATATATTTCCCTTGAAAACAAAAACTAAAATTCCTAAAATTACCCATAAAATTGGCAGAAAATAATACCATCTATTTGTAAAAACCCATTTGAAATATCCTTGCTTCTTATCTTTCATCAAATTTAGTAAAGCCCGCTAGATGTTTCAGCTACAAAGAATGCTCTGTTAGATGAAACTTCATGAGTTTTTCCGCCTTCTTCAAAAACAGCTATTGAAGCGGGCAGTTCAAATCTTCCAACTATTTTTATTTTTGAATGTATTACATATGAAAATACTCTTTCTTCTCCAGCGTTAAGCTTTTCTATATTCCAGAATAATTTTCCATTCTCTATTCTATCAGGCTGAACGCCAAACTTCTCATAAAGTTTCATTCCTCCAGGCAGTCTGTCAATTATTTCAATATTATCAACATGCTTCTTAGATTTAACATGTACTTTAACTCTCAATGCAAATTCTCCACCCTTTGTCTTAACAAATGAAACTCTCTTCTCTAAAATCAAATTTGTCTGCGTGTAAATTCTGACTAAAACAGTTATCAAAACAACAAGGATAATAAGAATGAATGGGAATGTGTAATTTGTTGTAGAATTTACAGTAAAAGATTCGCCAGGAGCCAAAGTTCTCTCCCATACATACACCACAGATAAGCCGCTTCTTACAGAACTGGCTGGATCAAGTGAATATGTTGTAAATAATCTGGAGATTATATCTTTAGATATCTCTATTTTTGCCGCTGTAAGGGTATTTCCTTCATTTTCTTTGGTAATTGTAGTTTTTCTTAAAATAAATCCAGTGCTTGATTTTGCAAAAGATATTCCCTGCTGCTCAAGATATTTTACACTTCCCTCTAATTTAACATTAGCTCCCTCAGGGTCTGCAAAACCTGTGATGATATAAGTTCCGGCAGATACACCTTTAATTTTACTATCATCTATCTTTATCGTAACATTTGCTGTTTCGTAAGGCTTAAGAGAAATAACTTTTGTGTCATCAAATAATTCAGATTCAAATCTGATAGCCAAGTTTTCAATATTTGTATTTTGCAGGTTTTTTACTGTTAATGTTGCTGTTTCATCTCCTAAATTTACATTTGAAGATTCAATTTCCAAGGCATCTTTCAAACTGACAACTTGTATTGTTAACTTGTCTTTAGTAATTCCAGAATTCTGTCCTTTTATTTCATATTCGAAAGTAAGCGATCCTGTTTGTTTTCGCAGGTCAGAGTTTGGATAAGCTCTTACCTCAATATTTGATGCTCCCTTTGGAAGATCAAACGTTCCCCTTGGAGTCATTGTGATTCCAATAAGAGAATAAATTTGAAAATTATCTGCTTCTCCATTATTTGTTATTGAAAAATCAAAAATGGCTGGATTATTTATTTCAGAAAATACTGCAGATCCCTTGTCTGTCTTCTTTATGTCCAATGCAGCAGAAGAAAAAGGTACTAGCATTAGAAAAGCGGCCAAAAATATAATCAATATTGAATTAAGACTTCTTTTTTTCATATTTTAACAAAATTGAATGTTTATATAAACATTTCGCACTATCTTTTTCCGGTTAAATCTAAATAAGCTTTTAACTCGTCTTTCCAATTTCTTGTATCAGCAGTAATTTTTTGCTCAATACTTTCGACTCTTCCTGGAATTACATATTTATTATATACTTCTCTAAGAAATCTCATCATTGGAGTCCTGTCCCACTTGCTGTCAGGATCCCTTATCATTACACCTTTAATTTCTACAGCTATCTTGCCCTTGTTCATTTTTTTTCTCTTTCCATCTATTTCTACTTCCACCTCTGTCAAGCCGCTTATATCTAGTTTGATCTGCTGCTCAATCTTCCAATAATCAGAAAGCCTCTTGCTGGCCTTCCATTCAATGTATATTTCCTTGGTATTCCCGGAAACTTTTTCAGAATATTTTTCTTCAGTCACACCGTCGTATAAATGCTCTCTCCACCATTGATGAGCAAATCCATAAAAGCCTGCAAAATCAAATACGCCTGAATGGTCTAATTTTTCCTTAATAAGTATATCTTTTTCTGCCATCTTTTTGCTACCTTAAAACTATATCTTTGCGTTTATATTTAAAGATTACCCTTTAGGCAAAAACCAGCTCTATTTTGTTGTTTTTCAAAGAAATTTCTTTTGATGGATTATTTGATACAATAGTAAATTCTATTTTTTCACTGCCTGAAGGAATTCTTAGATTTACAACATTTAAAAATTTCTTGGACCCTATTTCTATATCTTTTAAATCAAATTCCTTGACTGCTTCTCCATCTGCTGAAACTTCAAGAGTAGTACTTTGGGTATCTCTTAGGCCGTAATTTACAACTACAATATTAAAGTTGAGATAGTTTCCAGTAATATTTGCATCAACTTTATCTATTCCCAAATCAGGAAGAGAATCTGCCTTGTATAAGTCGTTTATCACATCGATTACATACTGATCAACAACTTGATCGCAGGCTGTTACAGGATGCATTATACTCTTTGGATTATCACTATGGTCAAAACCTAAAGCATGCAGAGTCTCGTGCAGCGAAATTTTAGGCTCAGCACAGGTTTCCGGCCTATAAAGTGAAACTTTTCCAGTAAAAACAACAGCATAAGCGCTTGTATTAATAATTTCAGAAGGTCCTCCCTCTCCAGCAACGAAGTGGCCCTCTTCTTCAGGCTCCGGAGCAACATTAGAGCATAAATATCTGATCTCGGGATTGTTATTTGTCTGTATAAATGTCAAAATTGTTCTGTTGGAAATAATTTCAAGAGCATACTCTATATCTCTTTGCTTCTTAAGAGTGCAGTTGGATTCTATATAATAAGTTATTTTTCTGTCTCTATATCTCATATTCTGATAAAATTGAGTTCCGTCAGAATAAACTGTGCGATCTTGCTCAATTGTTCCGCTCAAATTGCCCAGTTGTTTCAAAGTAGTCGGCTTTGTAAGAATAACACTATGCAGCAGATAAAAGCTGAAAGCCAGCAGTCCAATTAAAATTGCCAAAACTAAAATGTCTGATTTCTTCATAGTTTAATCTGTAAAAAACAATATATAAATTTAATCAAATATAAGTTTTTTAAATTGGCAAAACATGAGATTATAATGAAAACCAAGTTCAAGTTTTTAGAGCATACTGCAGATATAAAATTTAAGGCATATGGGGCCAGTCTTGAAAAGGTATTTGAAAACTGCGCTTTAGCTGTGTCTCAATATATCTCAAGACAAAAAGTAATCAAATCAAAAATAAAAAAGAAGATAAAATTAGAAGGTCAGGATTCAGAGGCCATGCTGTATAACTTTCTTGACGAGCTTGTCTTTCTGCTTGATGCAAAAAGATTTGTTATATCAAAGGCAAAAGTCAAAATTAAAGGGAACAAGCTAAAAGCAACTTTGTACGGGGACAAAGCAAGCAAATATGATTTAGATCATATCAAAGCAGCAACATATGCTGAAATGTATGTCAAAAAAACAAAATCGGGCTGGGAAGCGCAAGCCGTTATGGATGTATAATATGGGTAGAAAAAGAATAATTAAAATACCAAAAACAGCAAGCATTAAATGCCCTCACTGCTCGCAAGTAAGCAGAGTTAGCGTCCCTCAAAATGCAAGTCTTCCCTTTTTAGAATGCAAGAAATGCAACCAGAAAATCTCTACACCGCTTGCATCTTGCTGTGTAATCTGCGCCTTTTCAAATAAGGAATGCTCGCGTTCATTAATGATGGAAGCTCACACAAAGAAGCTTGAATTAAGGATTTAACTATGACAATAAAAATCAAAAAAATAAAAGAAAACATCTGGGAAATTGAAAAAGAAGGAAAAATGAATGTTCCAGGAATAGTTTTTGCTTCTGACAAGCTGATGGATAAAATAAAATTAGACAAAACGCTTGAACAGGTAAAGAATGTAGCTCAACTCCCTGGAATTGTTGAAAAATCTATTGCTTTGCCGGACGCTCACCAGGGTTATGGTTTTCCCATCGGTGGTGTAGCCGCTTTTGATTTGAAAAAAGGCATTATCAGCCCGGGCGGAGTAGGTTATGATATTAATTGCGGCGTTCGTCTCCTAGTTTCCAATTTAACAAAATCAGATTTCCTGAAAAAAAGACCTCAAGTTTTAGATGAGCTATTCAAAAATGTACCTTCTGGAGTCGGAAAGGGATCTGAATTTAAGTTTTCAGAAAAAGAGATGAATGAAATATTAAACAAGGGAACAAGCTGGGCTCTAGAAAAAGGATATGCAACTAAAGAAGACATAGAAAAAATAGAAGACAGTGGACATATCAAAGAAGCTGATGCCTCTAAAGTTTCACAGAAAGCTAAAGCAAGAGGTCGCGATCAGCTAGGAACTCTTGGAGCTGGAAATCATTTTCTCGAAGTTCAGGAAGTTGAAACAATCTTTGATAAAGAAATAGCAAAAGTATTTGGAATTAAAGAAGTTGGGCAGATAGTAGTGATGATTCATTGCGGTTCTCGCGGTTTAGGCCATCAGACAGCTTCAGATTATATTAAGTCAATGGAAAAAGAATACGGCTGGAAGTATCTGCCCGACCGTGAATTGATCTGTGCCCCTATTGAATCAAAAGCCGGAAAAGATTATAGGGCTGCAATGTCTGCCTCAGCAAATTTCGCTTTTGCAAACCGCCAGCTTATAACTTATCAGATAAGAAAAAGCTTCAAAAAATATTTTCCAGATATAAAATTGGATTTGATTTATGATATCACACATAATATGGCAAAATTTGAAGAATTTAATATAAATGGAAAGAAAACTGAGCTGTGTGTGCATAGAAAGGGAGCAACACGCTCGTTCGGACCTGGAAGAAAGGAGATCACTGAAAAATATAGAAAAGTTGGATGCCCTATATTAATTCCAGGAAGCATGGGCACATTTTCATATGTTCTTGTTGGAACAAAGGAAGCAGAAAAAGTATCTTTTGCTTCAACAGCTCATGGAGCAGGCCGTGTTTTATCAAGAAGTTTTGCTGTTAGAAATCTTTCAGCAGATAAACTAAAAGAAGAACTGCAAGCCAATAATGTAATGCTGAAAACTGCAAGCACGAGGGGCGCTCTTGAAGAAGCTCCTGAAGCATACAAAGATGTTAATGAAGTTGTGCGCGTCTCTCACGAATTAGGAATCGGAAATATTGTCGCGAGGCTTAAACCGCTTGCTGTCGTAAAGGGATAGATCCAGTTTCTTCTCTTTTAATTTCTGCCAAAAGATGATAAAAATTATGATCTTGACTAATATAATCAAAGTCTGCAAGTCCTTGAGCATATTCTAAAGTCAAAGTTGCTAGACAATCAATCTTTTGTTTTATTTTAGCCTCTTCAGCCAAAATGAATCTAGAATGATATTTCACAACTGCTCTTAATAATAACTCTTGCGTAACTTTCTCTCTTATCTTTGAAAAAGAGTTAAGATAATTCATACTATCTTTAAAATCTTGAGCCGTTTTTTCAGTAATATCTTCTATAGGTATATCCTTAGAATGAAAGTATGTTATTGCTTCTGAGATGTTCTTGCAAAAGCTTTTATTTCTAGCTTCCATTTTATTTAACCTTTACAATCTCAAAAAATTTATCATCTTTTTCCAATTTTTCAGTTAATAAATCGTAACCTTTGAACTTATCATTAAATGCCCAATGTCCAAACCTCTCGCCATCAAAAACACCATATCCCTCAAAATACTCTCTATTAAAGCTATCATCGAAATAATCTTCAACTCTAAAAACTAGCGTATTTGCTCTTGGCTGTTTAACTTTCATTAATTCATAATTTCTTCCATTATTTTCACTAGTGATATGAGTGGCAGTAGTTATTTGAGAGTTTCTCACATATAATCCGTCTTTCATACTAAAAGCTGCATTTCCAATATCTTTAGTAACAAAGGCGCTTACTCCTTCAGTATTTTCTCCAGCTATTGGAATATTTTTAGGAACTAAATCTGGTATCTTTGGGAACCTTGGAACGAATGTCTTTGCCATTGTTCTTTTATTGGTAATTTTAAGTTATATAAACTTAACTCAATAATAACAAAGCATTTAAATAAAATAAAATAAACATAAAATAACATGACATTTAAACAATTTATCAAAGAACTCGGAGGAGAAAGGGTAGAGGGCGAGTTAGTAAAAACCATTTTCTACTCTTTATTAACATCATTCATCTTTCTAGAAGCATTATATTTCTTTAAGCTGAAAAACCTCGAAGGATTTATTCCTAAATATGGATTTTATCTTTTCTTTGCAGCTTTAAGCTATGCAACAATTACCCCTGCAATAAGACAAGTAAGATCATATTCACAAGGACTTGCCTGCATGCCTGGAATGATGATCGGCATGACTATCGGCATGTTAGCTGGATTCTTATCAGGATTTTATGTTGCTGCAACTAACGGAATGTTTGTAGGAAGCATATTTGGAATGTCAGTTGGAATTCTGCTTGGAGTTTGGAGTGGAAAGTGCTGTGGAGTTATGGGAGTTATGGAGGGAATAATGGCTGGATTTATGGGTGGACTTATGGGGCCGATGACTGCATTTATGCTTCTGAATGATAATATTAAAGCAATTGCAATAATTGTTTTTGTCATAAGTACAATAACAATAAGCGGCCTAAATTATATGATATACAAAGAAACAAAAGAAACGAAAAGAGAGAAAAAAGAAGATCATTTCTTCACTATCGTTTTGACTTTCATTTTAATTGCAATTACAACTTGGTTGATTGTCTATGGCCCAAGAAGCGCCATCTTTCAATAAATACCTTTAAAAATCAAAAAACAAAAATAATAATATGAAAAACTCAACAATGCTGATATCTATAGGAATAATGATTCTGTTAGTTGGTGGCTTTATCTTTTTTAATTCAGAAGCAGATAAAACTACTTCAAATACAATTAAAACCGAAGAAGCTCAGAAAATAACACTTGGAATTAAAAATTACAATTATTATCCAAACACAATAACCTTGAAAGTCGATCAGCCAGTGGAATTAACTCTTGATGAAAGTGTTTCTGGCTGCTTCAGGTCATTTACAGTAAAAGCCCTGGGAATACAAAAATATTCTAAAAGTCCGGAAGAAAAAATTGAATTCACACCAACTCAAAAAGGAACTTTCGCATTTGCCTGCAGCATGGGAATGGGCTACGGCAAATTGATAGTTGAGTGATTATGAAAAGCGTCTTTCAAAAACCATACATCTATTGGACTATCGGAATATTTTTTGTCTATTTAGTTTTAAATTTTGCAATAAGTGGATTTTACAAAAATATTCCTTTAATCACAGCATATGCAAGTACACTAAACTGGACGAAATTAATTTTATCTTTATTATTATCAATAGCTATAGGGATTTTGATATCTATTAATGCAGTTTATGTTTATATCAGGCATAAGGAAAGAAAGAATTGTTTGAAAGGAGAAACTATCGCAACAGCGGGAACATTTGCAGGGCTTGGAACAGTTGGGGGATTAGCTACCGGTATCTGCCCGCTATGTTTGACAGGGTTGTTTCCTTTAATCTTTGGAGTGCTGGGCGTATCTTTCTCATTTGCTTCCTTGCCGTTTGGAGGCATTGAAGTTCAAGTTCTTACTATTTTGATACTCTTATTCAGCCTAAATATTCTTAAAAAATGATAAAATCTTCAAAAAAAGAGTATAAAGAAACAGTTCTTAACATAATTGGAAGCATTTTCATAATTGTAGGAATCGCAGCCGTAATAAATGCAATTTATCTAAAAGATTATGCAGGAATTTTGTGGTTCTGCTATTCTGGCTTAATATTGCTGGGCATAAGCATATTAAAAAGAAATTCTTATCTTCTTGCAGCGCAGCTTAATATTTTTGCAATCCCTCTAGTTCTTTGGACGGTTGATTTTTTCTCTATATTGATTAACGGACAGTCTTTATTTGGAATAGTGGGCTATTTCTTTTTAAAAGGGCCAGTTATAGGTAAAATAATATCTTCACAACATCTGCTTACCTTGCCTTTGTCATTATATGCTTTGCATCTTATTGGCTTGAATAAAAAAGACACCTGGAAATTAAGCTTCATAGAAATAACTGCTTTATTCATTATTACTTTCCTAATAACTCCCGAAGCCAGTAATATAAATTGCATATATAAAGCATGTAATAATTTTATGTCCAGTGAATTTTATGTTCTTAATTTGTTTGCTCTCTCTTTCTCAATGATTCTGATAACAGCATTTTTTATAAACCTGTTTTTCTTAAAAGATAGAGAGAAATGAAAAAAGCAACAATACAAATTGAAGGAATGCACTGTGCAGGCTGTGCATCAAATATAGAGCGCAGCTTGGGCAAAGTTAAAGGAGTCAGAAATGCTTCTGTAAATCTGCTGGCAAATAAAGGATTTGTTGAATCTGAAGATAGTGTAAGCGAAGCAGATCTGCAAAACGCAGTAAAAAGAGCAGGATATACTGCTCAAAAAATAGAATTCGGATCTTCTATCGAATCAGCGTCTTCTCACAAACATAAAAAGACAATAAAATACGAAGAAGAGCATGCTGAAGACAGTCACAAGCACGAAGCAGGTGCAGAAGAAAAAGAATATAAAACATGGCTCAAGAAAATGTGGGGAGCTTGGCTGTTTACTATTCCTCTGGCATTAATTATGTTTTCTGATAGAATATTTGGAATTAAACTAATTACTGACGAATCAATAATGTCTATTGCTCTTCTTGTTCTTGCATTTCCAGTTATTTTTATCTTTGGATTTAGAACAATAATTGGGGGAACTCGCGGATTGTTCACATTCTACTTCAATATGGACTCTCTTATTGCTCTAGGCACGATTATTGCTTATCTAACTGGCTTGTTTTCTTTATTTAACATCCTCCCCGTTCAAGATTATTCTGGAATAAGCGCAATGATTATGGCTTTTTTTATAACAGGAAGATATGTCGAAGCAAAAGCAAGAGGCCGAGCAAGCCAAGAAATAAAAAAACTTCTAGAACTCGGGGCAAAGAATGCCTTAGTTTTAAGAAATAAAGAAGAAATTGAAATTCCAATCGATCAAGTCGAGGTTGGAGATATAATTATTATTAAGCCTGGAGAAAAAATTCCAACTGACGGCATAGTTGTCAAAGGCGAAAGTGCAGTAGACGAATCTATGGTCACCGGAGAAAGTTTGCCGGTTGAAAAAACAGTAAAAAGCCCAGTTATCGGTGCAACAATAAATCAAGATGGCATTTTATATGTTAAAGCAACTAAAGTTGGAAAAGATACCTTCCTAGCGCATATTATCAAGCTTGTAGAAGAAGCACAAGGAACTAAAGTACCTATTCAAAAAACTGCTGATAAGATAACATCTATTTTTGTGCCGTCAATACTTATTCTAACAGTTTTGACATTTATAGCATGGATTTACTTTACAAAAGATTTAAGCAAAGCATTTGGAGTATCAATAGCTGTTCTTGTAATTGCCTGTCCATGTGCAATGGGCTTGGCTGTACCAACTGCACTAATGGTAGGATCTGGAATGGGGGCTCAGCGAGGTATATTAATCAGAAAAGGGGAGGCCATCCAAACAATAAAAGAAATAAAAATAATTGTTTTTGACAAAACTGGAACAATAACAAAAGGAAAGCCTGAAGTTACTGATATTTATACTGAAGGAAAAGAAAATTATCTTATTGAAACTGCTGGAAGCTTGGAAAAACTAAGCGAGCATCCAATTGCAAAGGCAATAGTTGCAAAAGCAAATCTAAAAAAATACAAAGAAGTCCAGAATTTTAAAATTCATAGAGGTCGCGGACTTGAAGGAAAAATAGGAACTAAAGATATTGTCATAGGAAACATGACTTTAATGAATGAATTAGGGATTCCAACAAATGATTTTCAAGATATAATAGAAAAATATGAAAATGAAGGAAAAACAACCATGATTGTTTCTGAAAACTCTAGGGTTTTAGGAATTATTGCGGTTGCAGATGCAATTAAAGAGGATTCTATAGCGGCTATAAATTCTCTTAATGAAAAAGGATATACCACAATAATGATCACTGGAGACAATGAAAAAACTGCAAACGCCATAGCAAAACAAGTTGGGATCAGAGAGGTTATCGCTAACGTTCTTCCAGAAGATAAAGAAAATAAAATAAAAGAGCTGCAGGAAAAAGGAGTCATGGTTGCCTTTGTTGGTGATGGAATAAATGATGCGCCTGCATTAAAACAAAGCAATGTAGGAATTGCAATGGGAACAGGAACAGACATTGCAATAGAATCGGGAGATCTTGTACTTGCCAAAGGTTCTCTGATGGGAGTCGTTCAAGCCATCAACTTAAGCAAAGCGACATTCAAAAAAATAAAACAAAATCTCTTCTGGGCTTTTGCATATAATATTATAGCAATACCTGTTGCAGTAGCAGGCCTTCTTAATCCAGTTATTGCAGAAATTGCAATGGCTCTTTCCTCAGTTACCGTTGTAGGAAATGCGAATCTTCTAAGAAGAGCCAAAATATAACAAAATAATAACATGCCTATCTATATAATTGAACATTTAGAGCCAAAACTTTGGCCTTGGTGCATAATTGAATACGAGCATATCTCTAAAATTGTTGGAAAAAATAATTTGTGGTTTACTAATATAAAAAATAAAAAAGATGCTAAACTGCTTAAAAATTACGGAAAAGTGCTTCCAGTTTCTGTATCAAAGCTTAATCTAAAAAATGCATGTGTTCTAGATCCTGAAACACCTAAGACTCTATCTCCGATAGAAGCAAAGAAATTCAGGTATTTCATTTTTGGAGGCATCTTGGGAGACTATCCTCCCAAAAAAAGAACGAGAAAAGAGCTGACGCAATTTATCAATGCAGATGTTAGAAATATCGGCAAAAAGCAGATGAGCACAGATAATGCAGTTTATACAGTCAGTCAGATTGTGAAAGGCAAATCTCTATCAGATATGAAGTTTAAAGATAAAATTACAGTAACAATAAACAAAATAGAATCTGTCATTCTGCCTTATAGATATAATCTTGTCAAAGGCAAACCATTAATGAGCAATAAAATAATTAACTATCTAAAAAGAAAAAAGGGATTCTAATTACATAAGTTTAAATATAGAAATTTAATAATTTGATTAAGAATTCGCCTAAAAACCAATTCTTATAAGAAATGTATGGGAGGATATAAATAATGGACGGACAAAGACGCGGCAATTTTGGAGGAGGAAGAAGCTTTGGTAACAGAGGTTCTAACTTTGGCCCAAGAGAAATGCACAAGATAAAGTGTTCTGACTGTGGAAAAGACGCTGAAGTGCCTTTCAAACCAAGAGACGGCACGCCAGTTTACTGCAAAGATTGCTTCTTTAAGAGAAAAGACGCATCAGCAGAATAAATAAACATCAAAAACAGATAAACTTTTTATTTTTTATTTTTAGATATCTATTTCTCAATAATCAAAGATTATTTCATAATAATATTTATATTTGAAGCTTTACCAAGCGAAAATTAAAGATTTAGCAAAATCTTTATATACCCTATTTGTTGAATAAAAAGACAACAAAATGACAGATGAATACATTCCTGAAAGCTTAGCAAGAGAAAAGATTAATGTATCAGAAAGAGCATATTAAGTAATAACTAATTTTGTAGAACGTGTCGAAGACACAAGAGATAGAGATCAGCTTGCAGGATATATTGCAGGAGTAATAAATGGGCATAACTATCAAAGTTCCAATAAATTATTAGCAAATGCCTTATCTAGACCATCAGGCATGGATAGAGATTTATCAAAGCTTTTAAGAAATCTCGCTCCAGTTTTATCAGCAATACCTGATCAAAAAAAGAAAAAATCAAAAAGTCAAAGAATAAGATAATTATTTTTTTGAAATATATTTTTTCTTGAAATTTGAAACAAAAATCTTAAACTTTCCTTGTTTTATTGCCTTTCTAGATTCTTGCATTAAATTCTGCAGAAAATAAAGATTATGATAACTCGCAAGCCTCAGCCCAACGCCTTCTTCATGCATTAATAAATGCCTCAAATAAGAGCAAGTATATGTTTTGCATACAAAACAGGCACATTCTTTGTCTATTGGCCCATTATTTGTTTTGAAAGCAGCATTTCTAATTGAAATTCTTCCATTTGAAGTAAACAGCGTTCCCCTTCTTGCATTTTTAGTCGGAAATCTTGAATCAAACATGTCTACTCCTCTTGAAATTGCTTCAAGCAATTCAACAGGCTCCCCAGCACCCATAAGATAAACAGGCTTATGCTCCGGCAATATTGTTTTAGCAACTTCAATCATCTTATATTCATCTTCTTTTGCCTCTCCCAAAGCTAAACCGCCAATAGAATATCCATCAAAATTAATAGAACTAATTTGTTTTGCTGAAATTTCTCTCAAGTCCCCATGAATTCCTCCCTGACATATTCCAAAGAGCAGTTGTCTCCTGCCTTTAGAAATATTTTTCTGTAGTTTATCATGTTGAATTTTGCATCTCTTTGCCCAGTTTGTAGTTTTTCTTACAGCTTCGCGGATAGCTTCCTTTGATTCTTCAATAAGGGGCATACTATCAAGACACATAGCAACATCACTTCCAAGCTTAAGCTGCGTTTCCATATTTTCTTCAGGAGTTACAAATTTCTTTTCTCCAGTATATGGATCTCTAAACATAACTCCCTCTTCCCTGCTTCCAAGATACAAACTTGGAGAATACATCTGAAATCCCCCAGAATCTGTAAATGTTATTCCAGAATACGACATAAATTCCCCTATTCCCCCCATTTTTTTTATTAAATCGGCTCCTGGCCTCAACGAAAGAACAAAAGCATTAGAAATAATTGCTTTTGCACTCATAGAATGAAGATCTTCAGAAGAAATATGCTTTGCCGCAGTTTTTGTTGCAACAGGCATAAAAAAAGGCGTCTCTATACTTCCAGATTTTGTTTTCAATCGGCCGACACGGGCTTTTGTCTTTTTATCTTTGGATAAAATATTGAATGTCATATAAAAAAGCAAATTAGAATGTATAAAAACCTATCTAGAATCTTTCATCTTTTCAACAGTATAATTAACTTTTATTGAATTTTCTAAAGATGGGTCTCCAAATATCCACATTTTGTATGTAGTATTTCCATCTCTCTGTCCTATTTTTTTAAACTTGTGATAACCCCATTCAGCATTGCCTCCATGTTTAAGGTATTTTACATCTAATACCTCTGGCAATAAATCGTGGGCATCGCCGTTTGACGCAATTTTTCTTCTTCCTAGTTCTTGCGCAATTTCTTCTTCTGTCCAATCAGCAGGTAAAGTTCCAAGAATATAATTTGCAGCTTTTTGTGCAATATATTGAGGAATTTTAGAAACTTCTTTAAGACTGAATATTAGTGGTTTAGTAGAAAAACCTCTTGCAAATTTCTCCATTGCTTCTCTTTTCTGTTCTTCTGTAGCATTTCCGTTAAGACCTTGACTTGCACATACTTTATTTATAAAGATTTTAACTTTTTCTTCTTTAGAGGACAACTGATACATTCTATGCTCGTTATCTTTAAGTAATGCTTGAGTTTGTTCAAGGCTTGTTTCTAAACTTTTTATGCTCATAAAGATTCATTAAAATATACCTATTTAAATCTTTCTAATGTTATTACTTATAAGTTACATATAAAATAATAATACAAAATTTCTGTAATCTTTATATAGGGTATATCAAATGTAATTTAATGTCACATGATATTGAAGAGAAAAAATTAAGGCCCGACTGCCCTTTCTACGGATTACATTATGCAAATAATGCTTTTAGTGAAGGCATTTTCCCAAATCAATGCGGCTTGGACAAGAAAAATGTCAGTACATGTGTAATGGAAAATAAAAAGGAAAAAGTCTGCTGGGAAGAATACCCTCTAAACACTTTAGAAGCCAGAAAATGGATAAAAGAGTCTTTAGATAGAGTAACTGTATTTCCAAATTTAGAACAAATAGCTGACCCTCCTGAAGAGACATTAGATCCTGATTCTGATCCGGCAAATGGAATTCCTTTAAAAGAATGGTATGAAAGAAGAAAAGAATTTCCTGGAATAATTATATAAAGATGAAATAATAATCTATATTATGAAAGCAAAAATGCCTAAAAGCGAGGATGAATGGAAGAAAAAGTTGACAAAAGAACAATATCAAGTTTTAAGACAAAAGGGCACAGAAGCAGCATTTACAGGAAAACTTCTTTACAATAAATATTCTGGCATCTATACCTGCATGGGCTGTGGAGCTCCTCTTTTTTCTTCAGACACAAAATTCGAATCTGGAACAGGCTGGCCTTCTTTTTTTAAACCGATAAGCAAATATGCTATAGAAGAAAAAACAGATTCTGAATATGGAATGATAAGAACAGAAATAACATGCAAGAAATGCGGAGGCCATTTAGGCCACGTCTTTCATGACGGCCCTCAGCCGACAGGCCTGCGATATTGTTTAAATTCCTGCTCCCTTGATTTCGAAAAAGAAAAATCTAAAGAAGCAAAGAAAGCTAAAAGCAAAAAATAAATTTATTGCAATTTTATCTTATAATAAATCCAAACTGAAGAAAATACTGCATAAACGACAACAAAAGTCCAAACAATTCTAGGCGCTCCATTAATTATTGATAAAATCAATGCAGCAATGGCGCTAACAGACCAAATTACTTTTAATGTCAGTAAAGAATTATAGCTCTCTCTGCCTTTTTTATTAATAAGAAAAGAAGTTCCTCCAATTCCTAAAAGCGCTGCTCCAACAAGGCGAGCCATAACAAAGCCTGCTTGTGATTCATAAATGCCAAACAAGCCAAAAAGCCAATCAGGAAATAAAATAAGAGGAACAGCAAAAATCAAATCTGCAACAAAATGCACTAAAAACCAGATTCGCAATGATTCAGGAACACCTTTTTTCATTTTAAATAAAAAAGCACAGAGGGTTGGGTTTTGGGATCAGCCCTCTTATGCTAAAATAAATTGCAAAGGAGGCAATTTAAATCTATCTAAAATTAAAGAAAATTAATTATTTATGTCCGCTGATCTTGTAAACTTTAGGAGGAGACTCTATATTCTTGAGAGGCTTGCTTCCAAGGCTTTCAAATTTAATCGGCACTTTGCCCTTAACTTGATTGTAAACATCCTCTGAAATATATGTGCTTCCAGGCTCGCATATAGATTCTAATCTGCTTGCTATGTTGACTCCCTCTCCAAATATATCTCCTGCCTTGTGAACTACATCTCCCAAATGAATTCCTATTCTTATCTTGATATCTTCTTTTTTCAGAAAATCCTGAATGGCTGCTGCTGATCTGACTGCATTAACAGCAGAATCAAAGTCACCCATAATAGCATCTCCAATTGTCTTTACGACGCGGCCATGATGCTCTTTTATTATACTTCTTATTGCTCTCTCATATCTCCATGCTTTTTTTATGGTTCTTTCTTCATCTCTTCCCATCTCAGCGCTGTATCCTTTCATATCGGTAAACATTATAGCTGAAAGCTTTCTCTTGCTGTCATCATCTTCAGGCTCTTCTTTGTTTTTTGAAGAAAAGAAAAGAAACCTCACCCATTTCCATAATCCCTTAAAGATAAGAAGAACTAAGGCTATTACCACAGCAAAGATGAATACGACTGCAACAAGTTTGAAAAGACCGCTAATACCTTCTTCCTCTTTTGGTGTTCCAGTTTCATTCTGTGCAAAGGCAAAAGCCGAAAGAAATAACATTAAGAATATTGAAAATGCAATGAATTTTATCCTTCGATTCATATTTATCATTGATTTTTTATAATTATAAATCTTTTTACTAGACATAAATCACAATAATCATTAAAAAGGTTCTAATTAAAAGAATAAAATGGACAGAAATAGACTTCCTGAACTTCAATTAACAGTTGAAGAATATAATAGAATTCAAAGAGCAGAAGATCATCTAGAAGGTTTCGTAAATTATGTGCCGATTGGAACAATATTCAAATGCGCTGGAAGCAAAACAATTGAAGATAGCGTTATAGGTATTATTGTAAATGGCAAAGATGCCTTAGCTAGTCAAGCAGGCGCAGCACTTTTCTCTTTGCCTGAAAGATTCATAAATCGTTACAGACCAGTTATCAAAGGCATAGTTCAAACAAAATAAGTTTGTTATATATAATACAAATCCCCTTCAAATTCATAAGACATTGATTCCTGATGCCATTCTTTCTTTTTTAATAAAAGCCATTTTTCAAGCTTCTTTCTGTTTTTAATAAAAAGAGGGCCTTCAGCAAAGCTTACTATGCGAATTACTCTTTCTTTCATTATCTTCTTGTTTTTTGATATAAATGACCCTTTGCCTAAGTCAACGTAATTATATCCTCCAAAAAGTTCAAGAAACATTGTTTCGACTTCTTTTATTCGTGCATTAAGTTTTTTAGTTGTTATTTTATTTCCCTTATCATCAGTATCAGTCAGATAAACTGCATTTTCAACCGCCATTTTTTTTGTTCCCTTAGGCATTTTCTTAAATGGCGTAGGCGCGTAGCTAAAACTCTTTTTCATATACGTTAGAATGAATTAGTGTATTAAAATCTAACCAATCAACTCTTTTTGATTCAGCCAGATAATAATTGCCACAGGTAAAATGAACAACCAACTGACAAGAAACATTAAAGCAAGACAGATTAGTGCTATAATTGATAGTACAACAACTTTCTTATTGAATCTTCTTTTTATCATATAATCATCTCTCCTGCATTGCCCTCACAGCATCTAGAACTCTTATGTCTGGACTTAAAATATGAACATGATCGTCTTTGCTTCGCACGGCGCGATAAATTCTCTGCTGGAATTCTCTGAATGCCTTGTCCTTATAGAAGCTCCAGAAATATTCGGGATGCTTTTCCTGCAATATTCTCCAGAAAGTATCTTTTACGTTTGGATTTGGATATTTTGTGAAAATTATAGAATTGCATGTCTTGCCTGGAAAGTCTACGCCGCGGGAGCATTTAGTGCTGAACAAAAATTCCGATAAGCCTGATTTAAATAAGGAAACATTTCTTCCAGTTTTATCATCCTTCTGAATAGAATTAAGTTTTTCAGAACTCATCAAATTTGTTATTCCTCTGTCCATCTTCTCTTTCTCGTTTGGCAGATCATTGAAAGCATGCACATGTATCAAAACCGGTTTGACTGTCTTATCCATAGCTGAAGAAAGAGCATTCAGATATTCTTCTCTTGTATGTTTTTTTGAATTAAAATTAGAATATCTGCAGTCCATTTCTTTTCCAGTCATAATAATATCAACATTCCCCTGATTGAGCGTCTCGGCTTCAACAACTTTGTAATCTTTTACCTTAAACACTTTCTGCAGGACTTCCTCAGAATGTAGCGTTCCTGACATGAAAACCATTGCCTTGCTCTTTCCCAATATATCCTCAAATCTCCCTGATAAATTTGTGCTGACAATAGAAACATTAAGCCCTTCATCAGTTTTTCTGAATGTTGCATAAACTTCATCCATTGAATGTTTGAACATTCTAGCAGCTTCCAAAAATCTATTTGCATAATTCATCTCTTCAATAGCTATCTCAGACTCAAGTTCTGAATTGCTGTTCAAAAGTTCAAAAATCTGTTTTAACTTTGTCTCAGATAAAGAATAAATCTTATTTTCGTCAACTCCAAGTAGACGTTTATTTTTCTCCTCAAGTTCGAGAAGCTCAATCGCTCTCTTTTTGCCTTCTATTGCCTTTTCGCTGTCCGGAGACAATTGATCCAGGGCCTTAACTGCTCTTGTGATATTAAGTTCCTGCTGTTGAAACAAACTATCAAGAAAATCATCTGCTTCATCTATTATTTCAACTTCAGTCATTGGTTTTCTTCCTAAATCAAGCTCAGAAAGATATTTTGCAGAATTGAATATTATAACATCAGCAATTGAATAAGAAAGATACTGATCATAATACGAACATCCGTGTTTGCGATGATAGAACACCCAATCTTTTCCATTAGATCCGTGATATTTGTGCTTTTGCGCGTCTTTAAGAATTTTTAAATCCAAATCAGCAGGAAGAATAGGGCTCCAGTATGGATTAGCTGGAGCAACCGAAATTCTTCTTATATTTTTCAATTCGGGATCTTCTTTATTGTTTATATATGGATTTTCTTTATAATAATCTAACAGGGCTCTATAATTTTTCTCTGAGATTTTTATGTTCTCAGGCAAAGCAGGATCAGCGCAAGAAGATCCTGGTTTAAAGATAGAATCATGGTTGTCCCTTCCTGTAAGCATAGCGATTTTCATTCTCTTGCCGCTTTTATTAATAACATTCATCTTGCTTGTATAATCCTCTTCATACTGTCTTTGAAGAGCCTTTACTGGAACAACTATCGAACTCTTTCCAAGCAGTCTGGCTAAATTAAGAGCAATAGCAGATTTCCCAGTTCCGCATGTTCCATGAAGAAATATTGTCTTGTGCCCCGATTTAATCAAGTCATGAATTTCCTTTACAACATCTTCCTGAGTTTTCCCGTTTGAAAACCCTAGTGGATTCAGAAACTTGTCTCCCTGATACAAGCTCCAGCATCCGTGATCAAATATTCCCATGTCTTTAGATTCTTTTTCGTTTAAAAATGCAAGAGAATCTGATTTTTTCAGATTATTATTCCTAAAATCCCTATTGTCTTCATCATCTTCATCTTCGTTTCCGTTATTAGGAAAAACATTGGCTCCGTCAACTCCAACAAGCTTCCCTTGCGCATCGAATATAATTCTAGATTTTATCATTTCAACTCCTTTTACAGAATCTCACTCAGAATATTAAGTTTAAATGAATTTCTATATTAAAACCTTATCAAGAACGGGATCATATTTTACATTGCGTGTCTTTCCTTTTGAGGAAACTAATAGATTATAAACTGGATAATAGAACAAGGTGGCATTAATCAGACTATTCTTGATTGACAAAACATGCTTTTCAACCTCATCAGTTATATGGAATTTTTCCTCAACCTTTAATCTTTCTTTGTAGCTTTTTTTCTTTAGATTCTCCAATCTTTCATTAGACTCCCTGATTAATCTGTTCAAGATGTTGATGTCTCTGTCATAATATGTGTGCCTAAGCTTGCTTTTAAGAAGTTTTATTTTTTCTGCGCATCTTTCCACTTCTTCATCTTTTTCTTTAATCTGTTTAAAGTAATGATCCTTGACTCTGTGGATCTCTTTATCTAGTTTTTCTATTAAATGGATTTTAATTGGCTTGGTTTCCTTAATTACTTGAGAATCTAGTCTATTTTTGGAAAGTTTATAGGATTCATTTAAGTCTATAGAGGGAATTTCCTCTTTATGACCATTTTGAGTTTTAAACTTGCTAATATCTATATCTAAAAATTCCTTGCCCTTGACTAAAATTCTGCTTATGGATTGTTTTTTCTCATTAAGATACTGATAAATTGATAAAAAGGAAAACACAGACAGAAAGTCAAAATTAACAGGCTTAACCTCTTTAATCTTGCAATTTTTCAGTTTTGGATTTTTATTTAAGCTTAGTAAATCGGGCTTAATATTTATTTTTAATAGGCTGGTCTGGCCCTTATTGCTCAAATAATCTCTTATTGAAAGCAAAAAATAACTTCCCTGCATAATTAATTCAGAATCCTTGACTTTATTATGCAGCTTGAAATCAAAAACAAGCTTATAGGGGGATTTTTTGCCAATAAAATCTTCAAACTCTTTAGATACTTCACTGATAGTTAAAACTCCCTTTTCATCAGTAATCTTAGAGCCTTTAAAGAAGTCCAAGATAAATTCTTTTGGATTGTTTTTTTTCATTTTCATTTTAGTCGAGTAATTGAGAGGTGTATTTTTTGGTTTGTTCATATTCTTTAATTCCCTTGTTTATTTCATTGCCAACTTTGTGTATTTCACCTGCAAATCTGTGCAGATTATTTTTTGAGTCTAAAAAGGCATTCATAATTTTTTCCTCGAATTTGCTTGAACCTGAAGCCCCATTGGAATCCAACCCCATATTGAATAATATAATGGGCAGTTCACCCATAACAAGCCCGATACAGCACATCTTATTTATGATTAAATCAACAACATGCTCTTCCATTGTGCCTTTTGTAGCAAGACTGTAAACAAATATATTCTTCTTTTGGCCTATTCTGTCTAATCTGCCAATTCTCTGCTCAACAGCCATTGGATTCCAAGGAAGGTCATAATTAATCAGATTTGAGCAAAATTGAAAATTTAATCCCTCTGCTCCTGTTTCAGTGCTTACCAATATTTGAGTTTTTTCCTTAAATTCCTTGATTCTCGCAGATTTATCATCATTAGTTAATCCGCCTTTAAACTCAGTAATCTTGAATTTTTGTTTTCTTAGAATATCTGCGATATATTTTAATGTTGCGGGATGCTTGGTATAAATCAAAATTTTAGTGCCCTTGTCTCTTTTGTCTATTTCATGAATTAATTCAATTAACTTTTCTATTTTAGTATCTTGTGTTATTCTCTTAAAATCTGCAGTAATGCTCTTTGCTATATCTCTAGTCGTTTGATGATATTTTGGATTTTCCGCCAGTTTTTCCAGGAATTCAATTGAAGATTTGGATGAGCTGGTTATTTTTGGCAAAACAGAATAGGCTGCCAAATTTGTGCTTATCGGATCCCCTTTAAAATCAAAATAATGTACCAGCAGCAAATCAACCACCTCTTCATAGGCTCTTTTTTCCTGCCAGCTCAAATTAATTGAATGAATTCTTGGAATTCTTTTCATATAATGAATTCCCTTTGCTTCATCTCTTCTTCTCCTGACCATAACCCCTGATAATTTTCTTTTCAGCTCCCAAGGATTTAAGGGCTGTCTTTCATTTCCCCCTACTAAAAAGCTTGATCTGAATTCGCTTATTGTACCAAGATGGCCTCTTCTTAAAAGAGACAATAAATTATATAATTCTATCATATCATTTTGAAATGGCGTCGCTGTTAAAAGAAGCAGTCTTTTTTTTTGAAGTTTGTCGACAAACTTCCATCTGAATGTTTTTTTGTCTTTTAGTTTATGGGCTTCATCAATAATTATCATGTCCCAATAAATTTCATGGGCCTTAGAATGTTTAAACTCATTGGTTTTTATGTTAAAATTCTTAACCTTATCTATAGAAGCAATTGCAAGTTCCGCATTTTCCCACTCTTTTTCATCATTAACTTCCTTGGGATTTATATCGAATTTAGTCCTTAATTCTTCTTTCCATTGATTGACCAATGAAGGAGGTGTTAAAATTAAAGCTCTTTTTACAAATCCTCTGACAATGCACTCTTTCAAAACCATTCCAGCAGTTATTGTTTTTCCCAAACCCACTTCATCCGCTAAAAGAGCTCTTCCGTCCAAATCTCTCAAGATTTTCAGTGCCCCTTCCTGCTGATGAGGCAGATTATATGCAAGATTCTTTTTAATTAGAGGATAGGAGATTAATTCAGTTATTTCAGATTGTTGAGCAGCCTCCTCGGATTTTAGCTTAAGACTGAGTATTTTTATATCTTCAAAATGATTATTTTTTATTTTTTCTATAATCTCTAAATCATCTTTTGCAAGCTGCTCAACGATCTTAAGCTTCTTTTCAAAATACACTTTTTGATTAGAAATATTTTGAGAGTTCACTAATTTAGGAGTTTTTTTCTTTTCATCCATGTTTTCGCTTCAAGCAAAAGTAACTTTTAATTGTTTGCTTTACTAAACTCCTCGCTTTATTTTTCAGTCATTATTGAAATAAGTTGGGTTTGCGAACATTTTTCTTCTAGCTATTTCTTTTAGACAAGCTTGCTTCTTACTATTGAATAAATTCTCTATTTTACCGATCGGGTAGTTTTCGATATTTGTACCAAAAGATAATAATTGGCTTGCTATATTATGAAGTTCTTGTCTGAATTCTTCTATATTTTCTAAATTGAATATATAATCTTTAGAGGCGCCTAATTTTAGATAGTGAAAGCTTGTTTTTGATGGAATGATGTTTTTCTTTTGATGGAGTAATAAATTGTAAAATAGGGCTTGACGTTGAAAGTCCATCCCCTGACTTACGTTGTTGCTTGTTTTGTAGTCTATGATTACAAATTGGTTATTCTCTTTTTCTATTGCTTGTAGATCTATGACTCCTTTTATTCCTATTTTCATGATTTCGTTTTCTTTGAAGGGAAAGGAGATTGTTTCTTCACAGACAGGATTTTCGTGTTGATCTATTATTTGCATTCCTTTTAGCATTGCAGTTAGATAATCTATCTGGCTTAGTGAATTTCCTTTGATATCTTTATGGATATTGAGATTTTGCTTTTCCCATTTCTCTGCCAAGTATATGCCTGCGCCATCTCTGTCAAGCTCTTTTTTAGCATATTTTTCAAGACAATCGTGAACAATGTTTCCTGAGAGGCCGTAGCATACTGGTACTCTAGTATCGTCTGGAACTTTAGCAATATATGTAAGATAGAACAAAAGGGGGCTCTGATAGTATAAATTTAGGCTTGAAGGAGATAAATTAAATGAAATTTTGTCCTCTTCTTTTTTTTCGAATTCCATAACTTTTTGGAAAAGAAAACAGAGATTATATATTTTGGTGTTATGTCTCGGCATATTTTATAAGGATAAGATTGCAGTAATTATATGAATCTTAAAGACATTGTCAGAATATTAGATGAAGAATTTAATGTTAGGGATGTAAAGGATGATTGGTCTTGGTTGTTTGACAGGCTTTTTATCAAAAAATCTCTTCCTTCTTTTAGAATTCCATTACACAATACTGGACTTATGATTTCTAATTCGCAAGAAGCAAATAGGATTTATACTGCATTTGCCCCTAGTAGGTATATTCTGGAGGAGATTCAAATGAGGGGAATAGTCAACAGTCTGCTTATAGTCAAACATCCTTTTGATTGGGATGGGAGAAGAAAAGGGAAGGGATTTATTCATTTTACTGAAAGAGATTACCAGTTGATGGAAGGAATGGGGATTTCTATATATTCCTTACATACTCCCATGGATAAGAATAGAAATGATAAAGTTGTTTCAACGGCCTATGCTTTTGCTAAAATTCTAAAACTTAAGGTTGAAGAAGAGTTTGGCAGTGAAGGAGAAAATAATCATGATCTTCTTCTTGGATTGATTGGTAGAGTAAATGAAACTAAACTTAGTGCCCTTGTAAAAAGACTCAACTCTAAATTAGATTATAGGGTAAAAGTAAGAAAAGTCAATGATATAGTTGGTAAGATAGCAGTTGTTACTGGCAGAGGTTTTATCCCAAGGATTATTCAAGATGCCAAAGACAGAGGAGTTAATACGTATATTACAGGCATAATCACGCCAAATGCATCCGATTATGATAAAAAAAATTACGGAAGGATACTTAGCGAAGCTAATAAGATCGGAATAAACATTATTGGATGCTCTCACTACCTGACTGAAAAATGGACTATGGAAATGTCTATCCCCTACTTTGAACAGATATGCAAGGCAGAATTCATTGAAGATAAGGAAGCCTTAAACCTTCTTGAATAAAACATGCCTTTAAAACGGCTATCAGAATTTAATTCATCCCATATTTTAAATACATACTTTGATTCTTTTCTTTGTAAAAATATGGCTAAATATATAATCGAAAAAGAGCTCAGGCATCATGTTATTGAATGGCTGGCTACTGCTTTTAGTATTACTGGCGCTTTATTAGTTTCTCTAAAGATTTTTCAGGGATATTACATTTGGGTTGTTGCTAATATATTGTGGATGAGCTTTGCATACAAACATAAGCACTATGGACTTCTAACTTTGTCTGTATGTTATTTTATTATCAGCTGTATAGGAATATATAACCAGTTCTTCTGATAATAACTAATAAAATAAACGCCCCAACCGGGTGTAACGGGGTATTGAACTTTTCTATATAATCAGAACGAATTTTCGTTATATGTATACCCTGTATTAACATTGTTTATATTTAAATTATTCTTTTCTTCAAATTGTCCGATAAGAAAGTCTAATGTTTTTAATACTGAAACTAAAAATTCTTTTTTAACAGAAATATTAGTATTTTGACCTTGATTTGTTTGTTGCATAAATTCCTGATAGGTTTAAACTTTATAAATATCCTAGTGAGAAAAAACTCGAAGAAAAAAGGGATTTAAAAAGGGATTTTAAACTTGAAGAAAAACTTGAGTTTTAAGTTGAATAAAAACTTGAATAAAAAAGGTACTAAAAAATGGACTATTTTCTTACTAGACCATATTTAAGCCGATTGATTCTGAAAATTTTATGAAACAATTAAATAAAACCAGGAGGTTAAAAAATGAAAAAAGAATTTCTAGCCTTGACCTGTCTTTTGCTTTTGTTTGTAGTGGTTCCGACTTTTGCTATGGCTGTAGACTTTAATCAGAGCATCAGCTCACAGGATAAAGCGACATTTGACCAGATACTTACTCCAGTAATGACGATATATAACTTGGTAAAATATATTTCTTCAGCTATCGGTGGTGTTGTCTTGCTTTTTGCCGGGATAAATTATATGATGAGTGGCGCTGATCCAAAGAAAAGAGACGACTCAAAGAATATGGCTATGTATGTAGTTATTGGCTTGATAGTAATTTGGGCTGCTCCTATGATTGTTGGCTTGATTGCAGGATAAGCTGACAAAATGATCAGGAGAAGCACGCTGGCGGTAGTCTTAGCTATTATGATGCTGCCGTCAGCTATCGCAGTTAATTGTAATCAGTTTCAGGGAAGTGAATTGGAACTATGCAATACAATTAATCAGCTTAACGCAACAAATGAAGATAAAGAAGCAATAATGAATCTCGCCTTCTATGGAGATACAAGCACACCAAATCATAACTTTGTCTCTTTGTGGAATAATGATGTAAAGAGGGATTCGGCTCCGGATGGAATACTAGTTCAGAACAAAGGCATAATAAAAGACGCTTGGCTGAAAATACTAAGCGTAATGCCTTCTGTAATTGAAAATAATACCCTTTATTCCGATAATATCGGAAAAGTTCAGACAGAATACAACTACAGGATTGAATTGCCTCAAGGAACTGAATCAGGAGATTGCAGAACAGATTATTCTTTGGCAGGAAACAGCTCAAATATAGATTTATCTGCAAATGATATCTTATTCGGACATGATAAATTAAGTTCTTTTGATATTGATGCCGATAGTTTAGATTTTAAAGCGAATCTGGAAATTCAAGCGCAAGATAGAATAGATCACTACAAGAAATATACTTATTGCTGTCAATATGGAGCTTATGGATGCTCGCAATATTGCACGATATGTAAATATAGCAATACGGAAATAAGAACAGACTCTCTAGTGTTGGAAGACAATCTTACGGCAAAAGCAGACCCAGATAAGCCTGTTGTTTCTTTTAATACAACTAATAAATACAACGGAGTTACCAAAGGAGAAGTAAAAGCTGAAAACTTTACTTCATTTTTGCTTTCTTTTGCAGACTCTTATTATAAAAAATCAAATTATGCTTATGAATACACTTACAGCTTCAGGCCTTATGACATCATTACACTAAAAGCGACTCAATTTGAAGAAAAAACATCGCACAATATCAATATAGAATACACTAACAATTCAAATTTTAATTTTATTGTCAACAATGCCCATAATTGCACAATAAAGCTATTTACACATTTCAAAGAGATAGATTTAAGCTGTTCTGTAGAATATGAAAACAAAAATCTTTCAATTGAAACAGATAATATACATTATTTTGTTAATGATACAATTTTAGTTAATATTTATCCTAAAGGCCTGCCTGTTACGCTTCGATATGGAAATATTATGACAATAGCAAAGGATAATGCTTCTTTTTTGGCTAATTCTTTAGCATCCAGAGTAATAGCAAGTTATGGAGATGAAACTTCACAGAAAGTAGTAAGCGTTACAGAAAAAGAAAGATTAATTTTAGCTTCAAAGATAATTTTCTTCATTTTTCTGAATTACATTACTTTTTCCATACTAACTAAATCTTCTTTTGCGTCAAAATGGCTGACTGCGGCTTAACTAATTTAGCTTCCTGTCTTCCACAGGTATTTTTTGACTATCTTTTGACTATTCTTAATGCTCCTTTACAGCCATTGTTAACTTTTATAAATAATCTTCTTTCAGAGCCTGTTCAGATTCAGCTTTTTGTAAGCTTGTGGGCAATTATCATCTATGTTTTGTCAATGTTCTATGCTTTCCTTATAATTTATGCAGGTTTTACTTTCATTATTTCAGGATATGATTCAGGAAAAAGGGAAAACGCAAAATCTTGGCTTAGAAACATAGTAATCATGATAATTCTGATTCAGGCTTCTTTCTTTATTTATGAATTAGCGATAGAACTTTCATCAACTACCACAGCGGCAACTTTAAGCTTGATAGACAGCAAATTCTTTCTTTTAACAATAGATAATATCACAAATGTAGGCTTGGAACTGCTATTCGCTTTCTTCTATGTCTTAACGCTGCTTTTTACTTCACTTGTTTTAGTAATAAGATATGCGATTGTTGCTGTCGGAGTAGTTCTTTTTCCTCTGGCAATTTTCTTCTATTTTATCCATCCTTTGAAACAATATGGAATATTAATCCTTAATTTCTTGGGAGTATGCATATTCGTAACATTTCTAGATGCAATTATCTTAATAGGATTTTCAAAAGTAGCAGAAATAGGGCTTTTTGCAAATTTTAAAATTCTTGTCATGCTTTCTGCCTTTACTCTTGTTAATGTTTTGATGTTCTTCCTTATGTTCTTCTCAATAATAAAAGCAAGCATGAGCGTAGGCACGAGAATAGCTTCCTTAGCCTCTAAATTAGCATGACATACGAAATACCACAACAACTAACATACAAAGAAAAGATTATATTTAATCTGACATTCAAGCAGTTAGCATATCTTTTCTTATTTGCACCTTTAATGATAATCATATTCTTTAAGACAAACTCAAATATTTACGTTAAGTCTTTTCTTACTGCTTTTCTAGGATGTGTTTCAGCAGGCTTCATGTTCTTTGATTTGGATTATCACATAAAGGGATGGATAGCGTGGTATAAATTCAGAGAAGTCAAGGAAAAAGAAAAGTTAATGGCCTTTTCAGGCGTTAATGAGGTTAAAAATGATCTAATATTTACAAATGATAATAGAAAGATAGCCATACTCAAGATAGAGCCTGTTAATTTTGCAATTAAGCCAGAAGGATCGCAGGAAGCTATCATTGGCTCTTTTCAGAAATTTCTCAATTCTCTTGATTTTCCTGTTCAGATAATTATGAATACAGAAGCCTTGAATCTTAAAGATTATTTGAAAGAAACTGAAAACAAAGCCAATATTCAGGAGCAATTCAAAGATTTATTTGTAAAGTATAAAGACCATCTGGAAAAAATGATTTCAGAGAATAATATATTAAACAGAAATTTCTATCTTGTTATTCCAGAGAAGCATGATATAAACATACAAATTCAATTATGTCAGAAGAAAATTGAAAATATCGGATTAAAAAGTTCAAGACTTGATAATAAGGCTCTTAAAAATTTGGTTTCTAAGTTTTTTGCAGATAAAAATAATCTCTATCCATCAAATATTGAGAATTATCCTTCTTATATAAAGATAAACAACACATTAAATAAAATTCTTTACGCACATGGATATCCAAGAAGTGTTGAATTGGGATTTTTGGATAAAATTGTTTCACTTTTAGGAGATTTTGACTTATCTCTACACATAGAGCCTTATGATATAGAAACTATGATGATTAATCTTAATAGAGAACTGCAAAAGCAAAGCGCTGACTTATATTCAACACAATTGAAAGGAATACTCAATCCAAGCCTAGAAATTAAACATGCTGACACAAGAGCAATATTAGAAAACTTGCAGAAAGGAAAAGATAAGCTGTTTAATGTAAGCCTATACATAAATTGCAGAGCAGAAACTAAGGAATCTCTTGATATGCTTTCTAGAAGAATTGAATCAGAGCTTAATGGTTTATTGATTATTCCAAAATATCCTAATTTTAGAATGGCTCAGGGATATCAATCATGTGCCCCTTTGGCTCAAAACAAGCTTAAGATGAATAGAAATGTGCCGACAGAAGCGCTATCAGCTTTCTTTCCGTTTACTTCTTCATTCTTACAGGCAGACATCAGCGGAATATGGCTTGGATTAAATAAAAACAATATTCCTATAATAAAAGACATATTCAAGCTAAGCAATCCAAATGGAATTTGTTTAGCTTCTTCAGGCTCAGGAAAAAGCTACATGTCTAAACTGCTTATAGCAAGGCATCTGCTTCATGGAACAAAAGTTTTAGTAATTGATCCTCAAGGAGAATATGCTCCCTTGGTAAATCGTTTTAATGGTCAGAGAATAGATTTGAGCAGGACTTCAAAGACAATAATCAATCCTTTGGATTTAATGGGACATGATTATCAGGAAAAAAGACTTGCTTTAATGGATTTAATGCCCGTTATGTTAGGAGAATTAACAGAGCCTCAAAAGTCATTTATTGACAAAGCTCTGACTGAGGCTTATTTACTGCAGGGAATAACAGAAGATCCGGAAACATGGGATGAAAAGCCACCAATTCTTGAAGATGTATTAAACTGCCTTAAAAAAATGGAGAAAAAGGCTGTAAGGATAGAAGAGCCAACAATTAGAAGTTTAATCAACAGATTAGATATGTATGTAAACGGAGTATTTTCATTTCTTAATCAGCATACAAATATTAATTTTGATAATAGATTTGTCTGCTTTGACATTGGCAATTTACCTAAACAAGTCAAGCCGACAATGATGTTTCTAGTTTTAGATTATGTATATATGAAAATGAAGAAAGACTTGGAGAGAAAATTATTAGTTGTAGATGAAGCTTGGAGCTTGCTTGGAAGAACACAGGACGCTTCATATATATTTGAAATTGTAAAGACATGCAGAAAGTTCAATTTAGCTTTGTTCTTAATTAATCAGGAAGTAGAGGGAATGCTGGCTTCTGAAGCTGGAAAGTCTGTATTAGCAAACAGCTCTTACACATTATTAATGAGGCAGAAGCCAGCAGTAATAAAACAAGTTCAGGAAACTTTCTTCTTAAGTAATACGGAAAGACATGCTCTTTTAACTGCAGCAGTTGGAGAGGGCATCTTGCTAATGGATGATGAGCATTCAGAGATAAAGATAGTCGCATCTGATGAAGAGCATAAACAAATTACAACAAGGCCTGACGAAATTCTTGAGCAGAATGCAATAAATAGCAAGAACAAAAAGAAACAAAGCAAACCGAAAAAGAACGTTGCGGTAAAGGCTCCGCCTAAGCAACGTTCGAAGGTCAATGTTGATCCTGACAAGCGTTTCTTCAAGCACAGAGATTTATCACTCTATGATTTGAAATATCTTTTAGCGAAAGGATATCGGGAAGTCAAATATCTGAATATAGAAAATAAAATAGAAAGATATATGATTAAGTCAAGAAGCAATGAATCGCCACACCATTTTCTTTTGACTTATGATATAGCAGAATATCTGAAAGAACATATTCCAAATGTGGAGATTTATCAAACTGTAAAGCCAGATATTGTTTTTGTTTCAAATAGAAAAAGATATGCGGTTGAAGTAGAAACAGGAAAAGTTTTGTTCAAAGATAGAAAGAAATTCTTAAACAAAATTAGAAATTTAAAATCGGAGTTCGGCAAGAACTGGTTTTTTGTTCTAACTAATAGAAATCTCTACGATTCTTACAAGAAATTCGGAAAAACTTACCATAAACGAAATATTTTGAAGAAATTGAAGGGGTGTCTGAAAAATGGCTAAAAACATTAAAATTTGCCACCTGAAAAAGCAGGTTTTGAAGGCAGGTGGAGTGGAATTTACCGACGATGAGTCTTACACAAGTTTTCAAATTTGCCACTCCACATATCGGCTCTCCGCGCTTCTTTCGTATTTGTGTGTCAGCGCTCCGAGCCTCATTTTATCACTCGCTTCGCTCGTTTTATATTCAAAAACTGAAAGGAGGTGTAAAAAATATGAAAGCTAAATTAGAAAATCAAAGCCAAACAAATCAAATCAATCAAATCAGTCAGATTAAGGCGATTGTATTAAATATTTTGTCTGAAATTGGCTTAACTCCTATAAAGATTGGGCAGTTAGTAAAACAGCCAATTCTTGAAGCAACTGAAACTTTAAGCGAAGATGGCAAATGGCACATAGCCAGGGTTACGACAACAATCATAAAGCCAAAAAGTTATGTGAAAAAAGTCTTAGAAGGATAAACCTAAAGGAAAAAAGAGGTGACTTTTTATTTATTTTCATAAGTTCTAAATATGAGCATAAAGTTTAAGGTTTTTTACGTCTCTCTAACCTATCAAATAAGTAGGAAATAGTACTTAATATATCTAAACAATTTCTATCAGAAAAATGTTTAATTTTTGCAGCCCTACTTAAGCTAGTATGCCCCAATGCTGGATTTCTAAATCCTGTAATAACTCCCTTAGATAGAAATTGGTGACCCAAATCAATATTTTGTTCACTTTCATCGCTTTTACTAGTTAAAGCAATAAGACTAACATCATCTTTCTTAAAACAAATATCCATTAATTCACATCCGTCTAAAACAGATCCCGATACAGTTTTTACTTCTTCATTATATATTTGAACTGCTTCTCTAGCAGTCTCCAAGTATTTTTCGTTAAAGAATTTTTCTTTTATAATCTCATTGCTCGTAATTTTCTTATGTAAGCCTGACCACAAGACAAAATCTGCATTTTCTGGTGCTAAACTATGAGCTATTCCCAAGATGTCTGTCGCTTCTTCTTCAGAAACCTTTTCAGGATCGTCAAGAATCTCTCTTATTTTATCTATATTTTTAACAATTACAGGATTATTTTTATTAGTATCTCTCCAATTTGCTGTATCAATTGCATATTTTTCCTTTATCTTCTGATTAGTTCTTTCCTTCTTTTTCTCCCTCCAATCCTTATGTATAAAGCTGATCACTTCTCCAAGAAAATCCTTTAACCCTTGTAAACAAAGGTCATTCCAAGCCAAACTGCTTCTATTTGTGGAGATTACATCTGGTTTAAAGTCATCAATAAAATCAACTTCCAACCAACCCGTTAAATATTGAAAAAAGAAGCTAGATCCTTGTTCTGGAAAAAATTCTGGCAAATTAACTAGCTTCTTTCTAGAAAAAAGAGTGACTCCTCTTAGATTATTTCTAACTGGTTTATCAAACAAGATAACCATCCCATTTATATTTTCTGCAAAATCATACTTCTTGTCTAATTCAAGTTTCTTTGATATTTCTGGAAAAGACCATTCGAAATCTTTATTTCTGCCTGGCTGATCATATCTAATCTCATTACTTATTTCTTCAAACTTTTCATCATCTTTCTTTATGTATACTTTGAAATCTTCATCAAAAATAAAATAATTTGATATGTTTCTTTTTAAGGAGTCCACATCAAAATCTGTTTTTCTGTACATCTTAGTTAGAGTAATTTTTGTACCATTTTTTTCTAAAACATTCTTTTTTATGGTAAAGTCTGGTTTGTATACTTTATCAGAACTTTGAATTTTGTCTAAATCCATCTCAAAAATTGTTTTGGTTTTGTTTTTTACAGTTTCGATGACTGCTTTTCTTGCAATACCGAAAAATGCCAATTTGCCAAGCCCTTTTTTACCGATAGGTAGTCTATTGCAAGCAGTTTCTATTTTTTCTACTTCTCTTCTTTTTCTGCCTATTATTAGATATTTTTGATTGATTTCATCAAAAGACATACCTGAACCATCATCTTCAATAATAATTGATTTATTATTTCCACTACCAGACAACTCTATTTTTATTTCATTTGCACATGCATCGTATCCGTTAGCAATTAGCTCAGAAATTATCGGCGGCAGTGTAGAATAGAGTTTAGCACCCAGATCGTCTATAACTAGAGGATCAAATTTCATTATAAGTTCTTCAGAGTTTTCCAGCATCAAATAGCCCAATTATTTGACTTTATAAAATGTTCTCCAAAGACTCTGGCAAATTTTACAGGTACTGCATTTCCAACCCACTTTGTTGCATTAGTTATATTGCCATAAAAGATATATTTTTCTGGAAAAGTTTGTATGGTGGCTGCTTCTCTTATAGATATACCTCTATCTTGTTCTGGATGAGCAAAGCGCCCATTAGAAATACTTATACACTTGCAAGTCAGTGTTGGAGAAACATCCTCCCATCTCATTCTTCCATAAACATCTTTATGACCCTGATGGTTTTTATGGCATTTTAATATTAATCTGTTCGGAAGATCGGTTCTTGAACCGCCATCTTTACTTATATACCTGATTCTTTCTTTATTTGTATTGCTTAATGATCTGCATTCGTGATTTGGAATTCTTTTATGCTTTTCTCCAGCCAAAAGAGAAGGATATTTAGAAATAACATCTCTAACTGTTAAATATGGTTTTTTCCCAAGACCATGTGTTTTTATTGGAAGATTGATAGGGCCAAGTTTTGAAGCAATTAAGACGAGTCTTTTCCTGTTTTGCGGAACTCCAAAATCTTTTACATTTAAAACATCATAATCATATTCAAATTCTTCTTTGTCAAGTACTTGTAAAAACTCTTTGAATATATGTTCTCCTTTTTGGCCTGCTAAACCTGGCACATTCTCCATAAAAACAAAGTCTGGCTTTGTTTCTTTTATTAGTTTTGCAAATTTTAGAATCAGATTTCTTCTTTCATCTTTGGAGTCAGAATTATTATTTATTGTTGAAAAAGGTTGACATGGGGCACAGCCAGCCAAAAGAAAGAAATTATTTTTTAAATCTAATCCTTCTATCAACTCAATCGTAGATAAATCACAAATATCTTTTCCGATAAAAGTCGCGCCTTTATTATTTCTTTCGTATGTCTCTTTTGCTTTTTTATCGATATCATAACCTTTTTTTACTTTTATTCCGGCATCCAAAAGTCCACGAGTTAACCCTCCAACAGAACAAAACAAATCAACTGCTATAATATCTCTTTTCATATGAATATAATGCAACCTCACTTTTTAATCCTGCCGGCGGAACTTTTATTAATTTATGTTCCCAAATTCGAATAACTTCCCATCCAGAATTCTTGTAGTTAAGAGTTACTTCCTTATCATGTAAAATATTTTTGTTAATTTTATTTTTCCAGAAAATCTTATTAGTTTCTGGAAGAGCAAAGTGCAAATGGCATTTATGCCAAAAACAGCCATCTACAAATAAGACGATCTTATTCCTTAAATTTATGAAATCTGGCTTCCCATATGCATTATGTTGATAAATAAATCCTCTATTTTCAAGGTATTTTTTTATTTTAATTTCTGGCTTTGTTTCCTTTCCTCTGATTTTGGACATGTTGAAACTTCTTTGTTTCTTTGTATGAACATCTACCATTTTATTTTATTAATTTACTCAATTTTTTTAGTATCATAACCATCCCTTCCGTATCCTGCCCGCAATATTCCTCTAAATCTGCTCTAATTTTTTTAATTTCTTCTGCTGTTGCCTTCTCGCCTTCATAAGAGCCGTGAGCAATAAATAAATAAGATAATGAAGCATCAGAGCCATTGGCTATCTCAAAATCTTCATAGGTAACGCCAGTTAGAACTGGTAAAACTGCTTTTATTGAAGCAGAGCCTTTTTGCTTAGGATGATAATAGCTGAAATCCCTAAATGGGATAAGTAAATCAACCATTCTTTCTATTATAGAATCAACCCATTTTTGATGCAAGGGTAAATACTCTACCAGTTTCTTTAAGACAGTTTGCTCAAAGCTTTGATTATAGACAACAATGCTTCCCTTAGTGCCTAAAACTTTCTTTAACTCTACTATGAACTTGGGCCTTGGATCATCAGCACCTTCTGCAATGAAGGAGTAATGCTTCAATTTTGCATCTTTCTTATTCATCACATGTAAGGAAAACTGAAAGGGTATCTGCTGATAGGGTTTTAGGCCGTTGTAAAGAGGTATTGCTGTATTGTAGCTTTCAAAATCAAGGAAATAAAGAGGATACTTTAATTTTTTGATAAATGAATTTAATTCTTCATGGTCAATGTGATGATCTTTATTCTTCGAGCATGCATATTGTATTTTTTGCTTATCGCTTAACTTGTGTTCTTCAGAAATATCTTTTATTTGCAATATTCCTGCATTAAATAATTCTAGAGCCTTTCTACCGCCACGATAGAGATCTAAAATATCACATGCCGGATTTTCCTGCCAGAATTTATCATTTTCGTGCACTCCAAAAGAATCTTCATGATATTCTTCTCCCGCTTTTATCTCAGGACATTCTTTTAAATTGATTATTTCGAATAGCTTTTTTATCTTTTCAGGCACATCAGACATAATCTCTTTGACTTCTTCAGTAACTTCTACTTGAACAAAGAATTCTTTAGGCTCAATTTCACCGCTTCTAATATATTTATTATTAATATGAATAACAAAACATTTTCCTATCTTTAGACCTGCAGACTCATAACAGTATTTCTGAAAAGAAATGTCTTCAAAATATTCTTCTTTAACTTCTGTTGCACTTTTAACTTCGTAAATATCCCAAAGCCCTTTATCGGCTGGAACTAAAATGTCTGCTCTAGCATAACATTTGCCATTTTTATGAATAAAACCTACTTCAAAGAGAGGTTTTCTTTTTTTAATTAATTCTCTAGATTTTTTATCGTTTTCTGCTGGAATTAGTTCTTTTATGTCAATTCCGTCAGGAAATAGGCTCTTAGCTAGTTCTCCAACCCTGTGCCCTTCATCAAATCTATGCTGAGTCGCTTCATCAACTTCTGGCAAGTCCTCGGGTCGATTAAAAATTAACCAGATTGCCTTAGTACAATTTAATCCTACAACGTATCGGGATTTTGTGAGAAAAATTTGTTTAGACATAGAAATTATCTCGCATATAATGGTTTTTGAAAATTAATGAACATCTCTTTAATTTTTTTAACTCCGCCAAGCAATTCAATAGCATCAGTAACTTCTTGGTATCGAAGTTTTAAGAGTGGTGAAAGCTTGTCCAAGTCTAATTCTTCAACACCTGATTCGATGTATTTTTCTAAGACAAAATCCAAGAATTCTTTTTGATTATTATCTAAGTCGTCAAATATTTCCTTTTGGGATATTGCAACTCTTTCTTCTCTAGTAATTGGTTTTTTTGCTGAGAAAATATACTCTAAAACATCAAATAAGTCACTCTTTTCTGCTCCGATTAATTTCTGGGCATCTTTTAAGGCATCAATTCCATATCCTGCCTCTGCCAATTTAATTAAAAATGCTTTTCTTGTTATAGGGCTACTCCAAATATCTCTTAGTTTTTGTTCATTTTTAAATAATTTGGGCAAATCTCCAAACATTTTTTCCATAAATTGTCTTGCTGAAATCGGCTTTCCAGAAGCATCCAAAAAGTAAGTAGAGCTCATGTGCTGTATTTCTCTTTCTTTTCCATCGCCTAATTTAATTTTTATCTTTGCCCTCTTGCTTTCTTTTTCTAATTCCCCTTCGTAGGTGATTTCTTTCTTAATTGAAGATTTAGGTACTTTTTCAGTTAAAACTGGTTCTAATGGTTCTCCATCCCATTCAGGATCACTAAAATTTTTATATGCATCAACAAAATCATAAATTGTGAAGAAATGTTTTCCATCAAAAATTCTAGTTCCTCTTCCAACAATTTGTTTGAATTCTATAATAGAATTAATTGGTCTCATTAATATAATATTTCTTATATTCCTTGCATCTACTCCTGTAGAAAGTTTTTGAGAAGTTGTTAGGATCACAGGAATTAGTTTTTCATTATCTCTAAAGTCCTCTAAGTATTGATCGCCTAAAGCCCCATCATTTGCAGCGACTCTTACGCAATAATTAGGTTCTTTGTTTTTCTTACATTGATTAATTAAGTCTCTTATAACCAATGCATGATCTTGAGTAGCACAGAAAACAATTGTCTTTTCATTTTGATTTATTTCATTCATAAAAAGTCTAACTCTTTTTGCCTCTCTTTCTTTAATCTCAATTATTTTATTAAAATCAGTTTCTTGATAGACCTTTCCAGTTTCAACCTCTCCTTCTATTATATCATCATCTGGAGCATACATGTACTCATCCAAAGTTGTTTTGAATCTTCTGACTTTAAATGGTGTCAAAAATCCATCATTAATTCCTTCTTTTAATGAGTATGTATAGAGGGGTTTACCAAAATAGCGATATGTGTCTGCATTTTCCTTTCGTTTAGGAGTAGCAGTCAAACCCAACTGAACAGATGGGGAGAAATATTCTAAGATTGCCCTCCAATTGCCTTCATCATTTGCTCCGCCCCTATGGCATTCATCAATTATTATAAAATCAAAGAAATCTTTTGGATATTGACCAAAGTAAGGACTATCATTTTTTCCAGACATGAAAGTTTGGAATATGGTAAAGAATATGCCTGCATTAGTTGGAACTTTTCCGGTTTTGCTTATTTCTTTTGGTTTTATTCTTTTCAATGCATCTTCTTGAAAAGGCGAGAATTCATTAAATGCCTGGTTTGCTAGATTATTTCTATCTGCTAAAAATAAAACTCTGGGTCTTCTAGAGCCATCTTTTTTTAGATTCCATCTGGAATGAAAAAGTTTCCAAACTATTTGAAAAGCTATATTTGTTTTTCCTGTTCCTGTAGCAAGAGTAAGCAAAAGTCTGTTTTCATCTTCGGCTATAGCATCCATCACTCTATTTACAGCAATTTCCTGGTAAAACCAAGGTTTTTTAGTTCCACCGACAGGGATTGCATTAAACTTGTCTTTCCATTCATTTTGAGTTCTAAAGGTTTTGTCCCATAACTCTTGAGGTGTTGGAAAAGCTTTAACGAGTCTCTCTTTTCCAGTTCCCATATCTATTTGATAAATCTCTTTTCCGTTTGTAGCAAAGGTAAAGTCAATTTGTAATTTTTGAGCATATTCTTTTGCCTGTGCTACTCCCTCACCAACATTTAAAGAACTTTTTTTAGCCTCAATAACGGCAACCTTTCTTCCATCAAATTCTAAAACAAAATCTGCATAAAGTGGCTTAGATCTTTTCCCACTTCCCTGAATTCTACCCAGAGTAATTGGAAAGTTTCTTCTAATTCTAGAGTTTTCAACAACTCCCCAACCACTTTCCTTGAGTTTAGGTTCAATTAATTCTGCCCTTGTATCTTCTTCACTCATTTTAATCTTTAGTCAGTTCTCCATTTAAAGCCTTTTGTAAAATGGCTTTCTTTAGATCTTCCAAGTCATTTAATTTTTGCTGATAAATTGCTTCGAGTTTTTTGGTTTCTACTGAGAGTTTATCTAGTTTTTTTACAATTGATTGTTGTTCTTTAGTAGACTTGGGAAAAGAAATTTGAAGTGTTTGAAGTTCTGATTTCACTAAACTAGGTATAGTTGTGCCTCTATTCATCTTTCCAAAATTTATAGTTAAGCACAAATAATAGACAAGTTTTTTATCAAGTTCATTTTTAGGATAAAAACCGAATGCAGTGTCCACATTCCAAAATCTTTCATTAATAAATATTGGCTTGCTAATATTTCCTTTTCTTCCAATAATAGTAGTTCCAGCTTCACATATATAATCTGTAGCATGTCCCATTACGTTACCTGCACTACCCATAACAGGATATTTACCAGTTTTTGATAAAACTGCTTGCTGATTTCTACCATTCCGAATTTCTATTACTTCTCCCAAAGTCTTTTCTTCCCACGCTTCTCCCTTCTTTTCAAATATACTTTGTAAATAACTTTCAAAAACTTCTTTTGCATTTTTTAAATTATTTTCAGAAGTTTCTTTTGCTTTTGATATTTTTTCAAATGCTTCATCTAAGATTGAAACAATGCGTTTTTGTTCTTTAATTGGCGGAATAAGAACTAATTTTTCTTTTAACAATCTATAATGACGAGCATATCCCAAACTTTTAAGATTTACGCCCATCAAAAAATAATAAAAGAATTTAGAATAAAGTTCATCTATAGGCTGAATTATTTTTACTCCGTCTGCTCCTAAAACAAAATCAAAATCGACATATTTTAAAATCTGAGTGTGGTCGCCAAATATAATTACCGGTTTTTCTATTTTAAAAACATCTTTAGGATTATTCCAATAACCGTTAATCGCTTCTTGTTCCTGTGATACGATCGGAAATTTCCCAGATTCCAAAAAATATTTTCTTTTAATTTTATTAGTATATTTTATTTTTTCCAAGCAGTCTTCAAAATTCTTAATTTTCCAATCTTTCCTCATATTATCTTCCTAACTGCAGTTAGGATTTTAGCGCTTTTTTCATCAAGTTCCTCAATATGATCTAAGATTTTTTGGGGTTCCCTCAGGGGCGCCTCATCTTTTTTATTAGAGTTCTTTACAGAGAGGTCATAAGTTTCAATATTTATGTCTTTAATATTTAAAGTCCAAGAATTATTTGAATCTGCCTTTGTTTTCTGCAATTTTACAAATTCTGCTAAATCATTTTCGTTCAGAGGATTAGTTTTTCCTAAATTTCTATCTAAATTAAGTTGATAATACCAAACTTTTTTTGTTGGTGTTCCTTTATCAAAAAATAAAATAACGGTCTTGACTCCTGCTCCTGTAAATGTTCCGCCAGGCAAATCTAATATAGTATGGAGATTACAACTTTCAAGCAGATATTTTCTTAATGAAACTGACGCATTGTCTGAATTAGACAAAAATGTATTTTTAATAACAATGCCTGCCTTTCCTCCAGCTTTTAATATTTTAATAAAATGTTGTAAAAATAAAAATGCTGTTTCGCCGGTTTTAATTGAAAAGTTTTGCTGAACCTCTTCCCTTTCTTGTCCACCAAAAGGAGGATTTGCTAAAATAATATCAAACCTATCTTTTTCTTGTATATCTGCAAGATTTTCTGCTAAAGTATTAGTATGGATAATATTCGGAGCTTCAATACCATGGAAAATCATATTCATAATTCCTATTATGTAAGCAAGTGATTTCTTTTCTTTTCCATAGAGAGTTTTTGTTTGTAAAATTTCATCTTGTTTTGTAGAACGATTTTTATTATTCTCTTTCAAGTATTCAAAAGCCTCACATAAGAAACCAGCCGAGCCTACTGCACCATCATAAACCTTATCACCCATTTTAGGAGCAACTACTTTTACAATTGTTCTTATTAGTGATCTGGGAGTATAATACTCTCCACCGTTTCTTCCAGCATTACCCATGTTCTGAATTTTAGATTCATAAAGATGAGACATTTCATGTTTTTCAGAAGAAGAACGAAATTTCAATTGGTCTATAAGGTTAATCACTTCTCTTAAATTATATCCGCTTTGAATCTTATTTTTAAGTTCATGAAAAATTTCACCAATTTTATACTGGATAGTATCAGCATGTTCTGCTTCTACTTTAAATTTTTTTAAATATGGGAATAATTTATGGTCAACAAAATCTCTTAAATCATCTCCATTTAGCGCTTTATGATGATTCAATTTCCCATCTTTAGTTTTAGGCATAGCCCAAGCATCCCATCTAAACTCTGGAGCGAGAATTTCTTTGTATTTTTTTCCAGCTAATTCCGCTTCAGCTTTTCTTCTTATTTCAAGATCATCAAGATATTTTAAAAATAAAACCCAAGAAGTCTGCTCGATATAATCCAATTCAGTTCCGCAACCTGCATCCTTTCTAAGTACATCATCTATATTTTTGAATATTTGTTCAAACATTTAATCAAACCTCTTCATAAAAGTATCAATTTCATTTGCTATTGCTTCTTCACTTAATTGCATATGGGAACTAAGAAATCTTATCTTAAAAAGTTATTCTCACAAGTAATTCTTTCCCTTATCTAAAAAACCCTTAGCCTTAAGATGGTTGACGACTGCAGATCTTATCAAATCTGCCTCTGAATATCTTGGAAATTCCTTTTGCTTTTCTTTTACCAGTTTTTTAACTGCTTCAGCTACTACCATTGGAAATCTTGTTGCCAATACATCGCTAAATCGCTTTTCTCCTCTGCTCATTGTTTACCTACGATTTATTACAGCTATTTAAATATTTCTATTTGTTAACAATTGTAAACGCTTAATAACAAAACATAACATTTATATACATTGTAGTTACTCAAGAATTGGTACAAATATGGCTAATAAAGTGACTGAAGAAACTGAAACAAATATAAAGTTCTTGTCTCCTGTACGTGAAACGCTCGAAGTTAAGGGAAAATTGACCTATAATGAAGGAGATCGTGCATTTACTAGCTTGAAGATAAAGAAAGAATTTTTACAGGAATTTCCAGATTTAAGGGAGAAGATTGAGGAGTTCGATTTTGTCTATCTTATGAAGCTCCACCGCTCATTTAAGACGCTTAAGAAGGAAATAGAAACTATGGAAAAAGATTCTGAATCTGTGCCTATTGTTCTATTTTTAGGGAAAGAGAAAAAGGATAATTGAATAACTAATTATCTTTATTAAACAGACTAAGTATGTCTTTTGTATTCAATATCTTTATTTTATTCTGTTTTTTAAAATGTGCATCATCCGTCCAAATTCCATCATTATTAATTGCTAATGCTAAAGCTATAAAAGGAATATCTCCCCTGTCTATATGTCCGATAATATTTTTAGCTTCTTCAATAGAATCATGATATTTTTCTTTAGATATAATTTCAATATCTTCAGTTAAAAGATGAAATAATATTGTGAACTCCTCTTTTGCAATTCCTGACTTTTTTATAAGAATTTCTTTATATTTTTCAATTTCTCTTATTAAAATTTCTGGTGCATAAAGTTTGAATGGAGACTCAATTAAAATTTTTCTTGTAGCTCCTTCTTTTAATAAACCAGAAAAAATTATATTGCTATCAACAATAAATGCCTTCACAAATTATGCGCTTTTGCAATACCCTTCTTAACAAGCTTATCTATTTCTTCAACGTCTTTCTTTGTCAATTTACTTTTTTTAGCAATAGCTTCTGCTATTTCTATCTTCGTAATATGCTCTTGCAAGGCTTTTCTTATTACAGCACTCCAATTTACTTCTTGGTGGTGTTGCAATTCTTTCTTTAGGTCATCCGAAATTGCTAATGTTATATTTGCCATTTTACTTCTTGTGTAAATGAGTGTATTCACATATTTAAACTTTTCTATAGAACTTAAGTTATTCATTGCTTTTATAGCGGTCCTCCTTTTAGCTTTTGTGAATATTTCATGATTGTGCAACCACCTTGGCAACAGCTTCTCTTAATTTCTTGATCTCTGATGCCATCGAGCTATATTTTTTAGATTCTTTTTTCAATTTTTCAATTTCATTCTCTAGCTCTGTCTTAGTAATATCCACATACAAATCTTCATTTCTAATTGTATCTTTCATTCCCAAGAATTCACTATAATAATGAATATACTTAGAAGTCTTCCAACCAAACCTATACATTAATGCAGATTCAGTTTTATATCTAGGCAACCAATAACAGCAAGAGTTATGTCTAAAATCATATAGAGTCAATTTAGAATACTTCTCTCCACCTTTAGAAATTCCATCACCAAAAAGTTCTTTTGCAAGTTCTCCAATATAACGATTGATATAAAATGAAGATAATTGAAATAACAAATCATCATCACCTATATTATTTTCTTTCTTATATTGAATGATATTTTTTCCTGATAAAATAAGCTTTATTTTTCTTCCACTGCTCTTTGCTATTTCATCAGAGATATTACAAAAAACTATTCCTTTCTCTTCATACACATCTCTTCCCCTCAAACTAAAAGCTTCTGTAACTCTAGCACCACTATCAAATTGAAATTCTAATAAAGCAGAATATTTAGAAGAAGCTTTTTTAATTAATTGTGAAATTTGATTTTCATCTAGATAAACCCAAATTGGCTTCTCTTCTTGGCTTGAGTCTAAATATTCAGTAAGATCTTTTATATTCTTGTTATTTGCTGAATTTATCTTCATATACCAATGCCAAAAGCTTTTGAATGCTTTTACATAATCACCTGTTGATTTGTATTTACCGCCCCTATGGGTCTTTATGACTCCCTTCCTCATATCATCAAAAAAGCCTTGAATTTCCTTATCTGTTATTTTTCTAATGTCGTTGATTCCTCTTTCCTGAAGATTCTTTAACACTTGACAGACTTTTTGACGCAATGCGTTCAGTCGGTGATAACTTCTAGCTCCTTTTTTACTTTTAATAGAAACATTTGCTCCAACTTCCATATCAAAAATATATTTCAAAAGAAGTTTAGAATTATTTTCACTTAGCCCATCTTCACCATTCTCTATAACATGAGCTTTCCAAGATTTGTATCTTTTTTCATGCCCATAAATATCTTCCTTCATAATTACATCTAAGAATAAAGGGTTTATATAATGTTCTATTCCCCCAGACGCCCCAACCGGGAATTGAACCCGGGTCTCATCCGCGACAGGGATGTGTACTGGCCGTTATACGATTGGAGCTTAAAGAAAACTAGAGAATTTGATTTTTAAATGTTATCAATATCTTTTTAGTTAGAAGAGTATCAGCAGTTTTCTATTTCTGTCTGAAGCTTTGTAGAAGATTTGACTCCGCTGACAAGCAATTTAGCCTTCTGATCAGGGCAGATTAATATTATTGGAGCAAACTCAACCTTTGTAATCTCGCTTCCAAATTCGCTGACAAGCTTTTCAGTAAAACTGCTTGTAGAAAAAGAAGTATACCACTCAATAAAGCTGTTTCTGCTTAAATAATCTTTAAGTGCAACTTCTTTTTCAGTAGTAGAAACATCCAATGAAATTAAAACAGTATTTGGAAGCTTGCCTTTTAGAGAATCCATATTATTCTGCTGCTCTAGACACAATTTGCAATTTGTATCAAAAGTTGTCAAGACAACAGGTTTCCCTGCATAATCAGAAATCTTAAAGCTGTTTCCGGTAACTACATCCTTCAGCTCATAACTCTTCCATGTAACTGCCAAAGGCTGAATTGAATCAGGAACACTTACTGTTTCACTTGGAGAATAAGCAGATTCGTTTCCGCTATATTTTACACCTGCAATAATAACTACTGCTGCAACAACTGCAGCTATAATATAAATCATATTTTTATTCATAGAACAAATAAAACAAATCCGTATTTATACCTTGTGGATAAAAACACTTAAATAACATCTATAATAGAAGTTAAAATGGATATACAGGAAATAAGAAAAGAAATTGACAATATTGACAATCAAATACTTAATCTGATTGAAAAAAGGCAGGAATTTGCAAAGCAGACAAATGGATTCAAAAAAGATGTTATCAGCTTTAAGAGAGAGCAGGAGATATATTCAAGGCTGAAAAGCGATCACATTCCAAACGAACAAGTAAGAAATATATTCACAGAGATAATATCATCATGCAAAAAATCTCAGCGTGAATTGAATGTCGCTTATCTTGGACCTGAAGGAAGCTTTACAAATATTGCTGCAATAAAAAAATTCGGCTCATCTGTAAATCTGTTGGCGCAGGAATCTTTTGAAGATGTTTTTAATGCAATAAAGTCAAAGCAGGCAGATCTCGGCGTCTTGCCTGTCGAAAACTCAATCGAAGGCTCTGTAAATTTAACTCTAGATTTGCTTCAAGACTTGGATTCCGAAATAAGGATTTTGTCAGAAATGAATCTCAAAATTATTCATAATCTTATGGGATCTGATAAGTTCACAAAGATATACAGTCATCCGCAGGCATTTGCACAGTGCAGATCCTGGATAAAGAAAAACTATCCAAATGCTGAACTAATAGAAAAATCATCTACTTCAAAAGCAGCTGAAATAGCAAAATCTGAAGGCCAGGCAGCTATTGCCTCAAGCTACGTTGCTAAAAAATATGATCTTTCTATCATAAACGAAAGCATACAGGATAATCAGAACAATATAACAAGATTTATTGTTTTGGGAACACAAAGCAATGAATTAAGCGAGAAAAATAAAACTTCAATTGTATTTTCAGTAAAGCATAAATCAGGGGCGCTGTTTGATGCCATTGAGCCTTTCAAAAAATACAATATAAATCTGACAAAGATAGAATCAAGGCCCAATAAAAAAACTCCTTGGGAATATGTATTCTTTGTGGACTTTCAAGGCCATCCCGAGCAGGAAAATGTTAAATCAGCTTTAAAGGAAATAGAAGACAAATGCAATTCTCTCAAGATTTTGGGGACATTCCCTGAAGATTCTGCTGTCTTGTAATAATCTATGTTTTTGTAGTAATACACTAAGGTTTTTAAACCGTGATTTAATTTATTTTATTTATGTTGACTGTAACAAAAAAACGCAGAGCGAGAAGAATGGATCCTCTTTTAGATAAATTAATTCGCGAAACACTTGATGAACTTTTTTGGACTGAAGAAGCAAAGCTGAGTAAATTGCCTAAGAATAATATTGTTGAAAAAGCTAGAAAAGAAGGGTATACAACTTTGGATGAAGTTAAGTTATATCTGGAAATTAAAGCAAAAGATCTCAAAAGACAATATGCCTTAACACTGCATGATATAGCTTCTGGATACGATATAGATATACCAATACATGTTATTAGAAAAGCTAATGAAAGAGGAGAGATAGATAATCAATATTTATCAATTGCTGCTGCCGAAGGAGCAGGAAATAGAATGTTAGCAGAAAAGTAAAATACTAAAATTACTTTTGGCCGACTTTCTTTTCAATACTATGTTGTTTTTCAGCATATTTATCTTTAGATAAATTTTCAGATTGTTCTTTAGGTACATATCTTTCAGAACTATCATATATAGAAAATGCCTTAGTGACAAGATAAGCTAAATCCATATCATCAAATGATTCTCTGATATTTTGAAGAGGAATAAGCCAGCCCATAGCAAGGCCTTTTGGTGTAAGCATTATTGGCTTGCCTTCGAAGCACCGCTTGCCTTCGAAGCACCAGTTCTCTAAACGTCTTGCGCCCATGATATTACTTATTAATGACAAGTTTATATATATATTTGGTTATTTTACAGCTTCAACAACTTCCTCGGCTTCTGGGACTTTAACGACGTCTGCTACTTTGTCGCCTTCTTTTAATCTTACCATATGAACGCCTTGCGTTGCTCTTCCCATAACTCTCATATCTTTCATGCTTGTTCTTATCATCATTCCTTTAGTTGTAGTTGTAATTACAGAATCTTTATCAGTAACAGATAAAGAAGAAACAACGCTTCCTGTTTTATCAGATACCTTAAGATTGATAACTCCCTTTGCTCCTCTTGATGTTTTTCTATATTCTTCAAGACTTGATCGTTTGCCAAATCCTTTGTTTGTTACAGTTAATATTGATATTTTTCCATCTTTTGGAGGAAGAGCTTCAATAGAAACAACTTCATCCCCGCTTCCAAGCTTTACTCCAGTAACTCCGTAAGACGCGCGGCCCATGGCTCTTACTTCATCAGAATTAAATCTTACAGCCTGCCCTTTCTTAGTTATCAGCAGAACTTCCTGCGCATCAGCAACTCTTCTTACGTTAATCAAAATATCAGATCCGTCTGCAGGAAGATTAATTACTCTAACTCCAGTGTTTCTTGGCTTTGAAACATCCTTCAAAGGCAGTTTCTTTACAATTCCAAGTTTTGTTGCAAACATTAAATATCCATGCTCGAAATCTTTTACATCCATTACGTTTGTTATCTTTTCATCTCTCAAACTAAGAACATTAACTATTGCTTTTCCTTTGCTCTGCCTCTCGCCTGATGGAACATCATTTGCCTTAAGCCAGTAAATACGACCTCTTGATCCAAAGAATAATAAGTAATCATGAGTCGAGCATGTTACCATCATTCTAACGAAATCCTCTTCTTTTAGCTCTGCTCCCGTAACTCCTGATCCTCCCCTCTTCTGCTCTTTATATGTCTTTAAGTCTACACGCTTCAAGTATCCGCCTTCAGTAAGCATAACAACAACATCTTTCTTTTCAATCAAGTCCTTTTCAGAAATTTCCGCAACTCTCTTTATAACCGTCGTCCTGCGATCATCACCATAACTTTTCTTTAATTCAGAAACTTCTTTTTTAATAACTCCCAATATCTCGCCCTCGCTTGCAAGGAGTTTTATCAGATATTTTATTTCTTCATTCAAACCCTTTTCTTCAGTTTTAAGCTTGTCATTCTCAAGGCTTGTAAGCTGCTGCAATCTTGTTTCCAAAACAGCTTTGGCTTGTCTTGTTGACAAGTCAAATTTTTTCATCAAACCTTCATGAGCTTCACTGGCATTCTTTGATTTCTTTATAAAATCAACAATTTTGTCTATATTTCTTAACGCGATCAGTAGTCCTAGAACTATTTCAAGTCTGTCTTCTGCTTTCTTAAGCTCAAACTTGCTTCTATTCTTTACAATCTGCTTTCTGTATCTGACATATTCTTGGATAACGTTCATTAATGTCAAAACTCTTGGCTGTTTGTCCACAAGAGCAAGAATATTAGCATCAAATGTATCCTGCACTCTTGTTAATTTGTAAAGTTGATTTAATGTAAACTTATGATTTGTTCCTTTTTTAAGTTCAATAACAATTCTAACTTTTCCTTTTGCGCTTTCATCACGCAAATCGGAGACGTCTGGCAGCTTCTTGTCTGTTGCAAGCTGTGCAATACTCTTCACAAGATCTGCTTTATTTACCATGTAAGGAATTTCAGTTATTATTATAGATTCTTTGCCTTTATTCTCCTCAATTTTTGTTCTTGATCTGATAACCAGTTTGCCCTTTCCCGTTCTATGCATTTCTTCAATTCCAGAGCCCATAACATATCCTCCGGTTGGGAAATCAGGGCCTGTAACTATTTCCATCAAATCCTCTATTTTGCAATCAGGCTTGTTAATGTAATGAATAATTGCTTCACAAATTTCACTTAAATTATGCGGAGGAATATTAGTAGCCATTCCAACTGCAATTCCTGTTGCTCCGTTAATAAGCAAGTTTGGCAGTTTGGCTGGAAGAGTATCTGGCTCTTTAGTAGAATTATCATAATTAGGATTCATCTTGACAGTTTCTTTGTCTATATCTTCAATAAGTTCTGAAGCAACTTTGCTAAGTCTTGCTTCCGTATACCTCTGCGCAGCAGGACTATCTCCATCGAGGCTACCAAAATTTCCTTGACCATGAACTAAAGGATAACGCAAAGAGAAATCCTGGGCCATTCTTACCATAGAATCATAAACAGCAATATCTCCGTGAGGATGATACTTTCCCAAAACTTCTCCAACAACTGCGGCAGACTTTCTAGTCGGCTTGCTTGCATCCAAGCCAATAGAATGCATCGCATATAGAATTCTTCTATGAACTGGCTTTAATCCATCTTCAACACTAGGCAATGCACGCTGAACAATAACTGACATCGCATAATCAATATAAGATCTTTCCATTTCATCAACAATCTCTACAGCCTCAACGCCTTTCTCATTTCCAATCTGATCTTTCATTCTTCTTTTTTGTTCATGCTCTTCCATTTCTCTTTCAATTTTCTCTTCGTCCATTTCTTTTGTCATTACCACAAACCTCTATTTCCAGATTTTCTTATAAATTCACTTCTTTGAAACGAAATATCTTGTTCATCTGGCAGATAAACAGTATGAATATCATTTTTTCCGCAATAACTATGTGCTAAAAGCCTATTTCTTCCCAGTTTAAAGAACAAAAGTTGTGGAGTATATCTAAAATCTTCACAAACAGTTTGATCAGGTGTTATCATTGTTGTAATTCTTTCAGGTCTTGCAACACCTATATCTTCATCTGAACCATAAAAAGTAACACCATTTTCCCCAACCATTAAAACAATTCTCTTGTTAGTTCTGCCAAAACCTATTTCGACAAATTTTCCTTTAACTTTGCCTAGCTTTTTAATTAATTCGTTCATATTGTATAAATTTATAGGATTCCTAAGACCTTGGTCTTAGATATCGATCTTCGCCTCCTTCGCTTTTTCTGCAATGAACTTTCTTCTAGGCTCAACATCGTCTCCCATTAATCTAGAAAACACGTCATCAGCAGCAACCGCATCTTCAATCATAACTTTCTTTAGCAATCTATTTTTTGGATCCATAGTTGTTTCCCATAACTGGTCAGCATTCATTTCTCCAAGTCCTTTGAATCTCTGAACATTCGTATTCTCTCCAAATTTCTTAAGAATTTCTTTTAATTCAGGATCAGAATAAACATAATGATCAATTTTCTTTCTTACTTTGTATAAAGGAGAAACTGCGATATACAAATTGCCATTGTCAATCAGCTGTTTCATGAATCTGAAAAAGAAAGTTAACAGCAATGTTCTGATGTGGGCTCCATCAACGTCTGCATCAGTCATTATAATTACTTTAGCATATCTTAACTTGTCTAATGTAAATTGATCTCCGATTCCAGTGCCGATTGCAGTGATAAGATTCACAATTTCTTCATTTGAAAATACTTTTACAGGATTTGCTTTTTCTACATTTAAGATTTTACCCTTTAATGGTAAAATAGCTTGGAATTCTTTATTTCTTGCCTGTTTTGCAGATCCTCCAGCAGAATCTCCCTCAACAAGATATAATTCGCTCTCCTCAGTCTTATTGCTTGAACAATCTGCCAGCTTTCCAGGCAATCCGCCTACGCTGAATGCATTTTTTCTTCTGACAAGCTCCTTTGCTTTCTTTGCAGCATTTCTTGCTTTCTGAGCTTCATCTACTTTAGCTATGATTCTTTTTGCAATTGCCGGATTTTCTTCAAAGAACTCAGACAAAGCTGCCTTTGTTATACTGTCTACTATTCCTTTAACCTCGCTGTTTCCTAATTTTGTTTTAGTCTGGCCTTCAAACTGAGGTTCTGGAACTTTCAAAGAAATTACTGTTGCTAAACCCTCTCTTACATCATCTCCAGTAAAGCCTTCGCCTTTAACAAGATTATTTTTCTTTGCATATTCATTTATTGCTCTTGTTATAGCCGTTCTAAAACCAACCACGTGGGTCCCTCCTTCAACAGTATTGATTGTATTTACAAAACTCAATAAATTTTCCTGATAGCTTGAATTATATTGAACAGCACACTCTACTATAACTTTATCGGACTCTTTTGTGAAATAAATCGGCTTGTGCAATGCCTCTTTAGATTTATTGACCCACTTTACAAATTCTACAATTCCGCCTTCAGAAAAGAAAGTTTCCTTCTTATCTGAAAGATCATCGCTTAATTTTATTTTAATTCCCTTGTTTAAAAAAGAAAGCTCTCTGAACCATGTTTCAAGCAGAGAAAAATCAAATTTGTTTGTTGAGAATATTGTATCATCAGGCAAAAAGGTTACTTCTGTTCCAGTATCATTTTTATCGCACTCGCCGACAACTTTAACATCATAATTTGGCTTGCCAATCTTATACTCCTGCTGATAAATTTTGCCTCCGCGTTTTACTCTAACTTTCATTGTCTTGGAAAGAGCAGCAACAACGCTTATACCAACTCCGTGCAAACCGCCGGAAATTGCGTAACTTCCTTTGTCGAACTTTCCTCCAGCATGAAGTTTCGTAACTACTATTTCCAAAGCCGGCTTTTTATAAATTGGATGAGGATCAACTGGAATTCCTCGGCCGTTGTCTTTGACAGTCACACTTCCATCTTTGTTCAGATTAACTTCAATAGAATCGCAATAGCCCCCCATAGCTTCGTCAATCGCATTATCAACAACTTCATGTACGAGATGATGCAATCCAGGCTTTCCAGTGCCGCCAATATACATCGCAGGTCTTTTTCTTACAGCTTCCAGACCTTCAAGTACTACAATTTTCTCTGCGCCGTATCCTGCACTCTTTTCAGATTTATCAGCCAATTTGAATAAATTTTAATTAAATTATTAAAAACTCCGTTTCAAATTGAAATACTAAGAGATATTTATAAATCTTACGCATAGGATTCTAAAAACCTTGGTTTTTATCGTCGATAAAATAGTTCTAGAGTGTAATAAACCTTTTATATGATTATATTTTATTGCTTACATGCCGTCGCAAGAATACAAAATGAAGGTTGTCAACTGGATATATGAAACAGAAACCACTAGACTGGGAACTTTTCATGGAGCTTGGATCCCAGGTTGTCATGATAATCGTGAAATTAGGAATAAAAAACCAAGGATATCGAAAAATAATTTAGAGCAAAAATTAAGAAAGAAATAAAATTATTTCTTTTGAGCAGCTGCAGATTTTGCAAGTGCTATTCTGTAGGCTTCTGTCCACTTTAGCTTTCTTCTGTCTCTTCCAAGATCAAGAGAATTCCTTCTGCACTTGCTTGAGCAGTAATAACTTATTGTTCCGTCATTGTTTATTAAATGAAGGCCCCTATGAATACTTTCATCTTTTCCGCAGAAAAAACATTTAACCATATTTATACAGATCTCCCGAAGCTTCCTCTTATTCTTCTTGCTTCAATTTCTGTTTCTCTCAGGGTAAGCAAATCTCCTATTTTAACAGGACCTTTAACATTTCTTCTCATGCTTTTTCCCTGATTTCTGCCTTCTAGAATATTACATTTAATCTGCGTGATTTCTCCTCTCGCGCCGGTTCTGCCTACAATTTCTTCAACAACTGCATTTACAGGCCCCTCACCACTGCTTGATCCTTTTGGACTTGAACCAGTAGTAGGAGTATTTGTCTTATCCTTAACTCTTTGTTCCTTAGACATTTTATAGAAAAATTACTGAGACTGAGATTTAATTTGAGTTATTTCCTTTGCCGCCTCTCCGGCATCAATAACTGCAACGGCAGAAGCATTTACTCTTAATCCGACTGCGATCCCCAATTTTTGCTTAGAATCAACTTCAACACAAGGAATATTTTTCTCTTTACAGATAGCAGAAAGATGAGCTACAATTTCTTTAGGATTAACGTCAGCAGCATAAACAACAAGTTTGGCAACTCCTAGTTCAACTGCCTTAGTAACTTCATTTACTCCCTTGTCGACTTTTCCTGTTTTCTTTGATCTTTCAATTATATTATAGAAGTCCATTTTGGCCTCCGTATATTTAATTACCTTCAACTCGCTAGAGTTGTAGGGTTAGAGATTGTAGATCTCTACTACCTCATCGGTTATTTATAGTGCCAAAATAGAGTATATAAACTTTTTCTTGTTTGGAAAAAGTTATCCCTGATAACCAATATACAAATTAATTTAAAAAAATTATATTTTATGTTACAAAAAAGTGGTAACATCGGAAAGATTTATATATAGACTTTTTCAGAAAATATGATGCCAAGCGATAATCCTAATGTTCAAAGAGAAATGAGAAACAGTACAATAAAAAATGCGTGGAAAAAACTAGTCTACACAACAAGTGTTTTTGTAGCAGGAAGTGTATTTATGTATGGTATGTTGGTAAGACCTCTTGAAAATAGTTTAGACCTTCGCAAAAAAGAAAACTCATTGTTATACGATTTAAACACGATCTTAGAAAAACAAAACGATAATTATCAAATAATAGTTGAAGAACTTGAAAAGAAACTAATGATAAAAGAGCTGCGAAAACCTCAAGAGCCTCAAGCAAATCCGAAACTATTTGAAGAAAAAAAGGAAACTCCATCGATGGAAATAGAAGCAGAACAATACAACAAACTAGTAAGAAACACTGATTATATTGTATTAGAGGAAAAATTAAAATGAGAAACTATAGTTATCTTAGAAGAAACGAAAGAAATAAAAATGTTTTAGGAAGTTTAATTAAATATACTGCTATAACAGGTCTCGGATTTATTTTAGGAATCCCTATTGGTGCATTTTGTGTTGCATATGTTAATCAGCCCCCTATTGAAGAAATCAAACATGAAGTAAAAGTTAGAGAAAAGCCTTCTAAGATGGAACATTATGTTACACAAACAGGAGCAATTTCAGCAAGGCCCGCAAATACGAGCACAAATACTATGGATGAAATTAGATAATGAAAATGCAAAATTATCTTCAATCTCCATTATCTAAAGTTTATAGACCTCAAAAAAAATCCAATCTTACTTCAAAAATAACGAAAACATTTGGATTGATTTTATTTGGAGCAGCCTGTTTTTATGCAGGAACAAAATATGATTCAATTGTTAATTCCTTTAAATCAGAAGATTCAATAAAAAAAATTATCAAATGCAGTATACTCCTAATCTTCGAACAGATTCTGAAGAGACAAAAAATAGACAAAAAAGATAATTCTTCTACATCCAGATAACATCTACATCGTCAGTTCTCTCTCTAGGCTTAATATCGACATTTTCGGGAATTTCTTTTATTCCTGCGTTAAACATTATTTCTCCTGCATAAGCTATCATTCCTGCATTATCTACAAGAAATTGTTTTTCAGGACAAAAGAATTTTGCCCCCCGTTCTTCGCACATAATTCTGCACATTTCCTGGAAACGAGCATTGCATCCAACTCCTCCCCCCATAATTAATTCTTTCTTTCCAGTATGAGCCATAGCTCTCTCTGCAGCTTCTACAAGCATTGCAAACACAGTTTCCTGTATCGAGTAGCTCAAGTCTTCCACTTTCGTTCCCTTATCAAAAAGCTGCTGCACTTTTGTCTGCATTCCTGAAAAAGAAACATCCATTCCCTTTATTGAATACGGAAGCTCAAGATATTTTCCAGATTTTGCAAGCTGCTCAATTTTTGGCCCTCCGGGAAAGCCGAGGCCGACATGCCTTGCAAATTTATCTATGAAATTTCCAATTCCAACATCTAGTGTCTCGCCAAAAACTCTGTATTTTCCAGCCGCATATGCAATTATCTGTGTATTCGCTCCGCTCGCGTAAAGCAAAACAGGATCCTTTGCCCCTACTGATCTTCCAATTTCAAGATGAGCAACACAATGATTTACAGGAACAATCGGCACGCCAAGCAGCTTGGCTTTTTTCTTGGCAAATTCAAGGCCTGCAAGCAAACAAGGAGCAAGGCCTGGAGCATTTGATAAAGCAATTGCATCAATATCTTTCTCTTTTACATTTGCTTTTTCTAAAGCCTGCTGATAAATGCTATCAGCAACTGCTCTATGATGATTAGCACTCTCAAGAGGCACAATGCCTCCCTTTTCTGTTGTGTACATATCTCTGATGTTAGCAAGAACTTTTCCTTTATTTACAACAGCAACTCCAAATGTGTGTGCAGTGCATTCAATTCCTAATATCATAAAGTTTTTTATGATTTCAGTTTAATAAAACTTTAGGAGACAGAAAATAGAATTTTCTGTATCATTTTATTTATATTTTAAATCTAGTTTTAATTAAGTTTTTCACCGTCTGAAACAGAGGTTTTGGCAGTTTCTTTCTAGAAACCCAAGTCCATCCGTAGCATCTGTCTTTTTCCTTATTTTCCAGTTTTCCAGAAAAATCTCTAATTAGATAAAAAAAAGAAACGAAATGCCTCTTTTCTTTTTTGAAAAAGTCTTCGGTCGTCCCCACAAACTTTGGCTTCAAAATTCGCAGGCCGGTTTCCTCAAAAACCTCTCTTTTCAAGGCGCTAGTAAGAGTCTCCCAAATCTCAACTTGGCCGCATGGAAAAGCCCATGTTTCTGCCCCCTGTATTCCCTTTCCCTTGCGAATTCCCATCAAAACCTTCCCTTTCTTGATAATTATAGCATTAACTGCCACCCTCGAAAAACTGTACTTATTCATTAAAATGAACAAGAATTTCTTAGTATAAAAATATATCAGAATAAAATAAAATTATTAAATAAAAATAAAAATTATTGAAGAGTTTTTACTTCTTCTTTTTTCTTCCGCCTCTAGCCATCTTAGCTTCACATACATTTCCTTTACCATCTACATAGTAAAGATAACCTGGCTTTCTTTTAATCACGTTTTTTACAAGTATTGTTCCCATTATATACCTCCTTTTAACTTAAAACTATTTTCAAAATCTATAAAAATAGCTTTTGATAATTACATTTAGTCAATTATATATTTAAATCTTTCCTTTCCGACGGAAAAACTTGATAATTTTCTTATTTCTCGTATTTAGGGGAATCTCAATAAATTTCCTGTAAATCTTCTTTGAATTCACAGAAAGGCAGAATGGCTTCACAATCTTAAAATCGAGGACATTGTTCTTTTTATCAAGCCAAACCGCCAAAAAAGGAAAGAAAACAAACCAGGAATGCAGAGACATATTAGTATAATAAGGAAAATCAAAAAGTAAATTCATAGTTTCTTTTGATCTAAACATCAATCCTGAAAATCTTTCGAAATCACTGACTTTCTTGACAAAAATATTAATTGATTTTCTCTTATAATGTATTTTCATTATCTGCTCCAAAAGGAAAACTTCTTCTTTGGCTCATGATTATCATCCGATCGCTTCAAACTGGCAAATTTCTCATACATAATATCAACATTTCTGTCGCAGACATAATCATGCTGTCTGAATCCCCCGCCAAATGTCTTCGGAATGTGCATCAGCTCATGAATTATCACTTTGTCCTGCTCGCTCTTCGGCATTTTATCAAAAAGCTCCAAAAATTCAATTGCATAAAATGCTTTGTTTTTCATTGCCTTTTGCATTAATTTTCCTAGTGCATGGCAGCGGGCAATTGTTCTCTTTGATGAAGAGCCGAAACTTCGCAGGCACTCAACTCTATCTATAAATATATGATTCATTTCTAAAGCAAAAACTATTTCATCCATCCTCTTTTTTAAATCTGGTGCATCTTCATATTTCATGAAAGTTCAAAAACTTTGTCTCCGCTAAAATCTGTTTTTTTAAACAAGACTCTAGGAATAGGAACACCGAGATATTTAGAAAGCATGCTGATTAAAACAGAATTTGTACTGCTTTCTTCAATTCCCTCAAGATAAACTAAATATTTATTATTTTCATAAGATTCAATTCTTTGTCGAGAAGCATTAAACTTGACTTTAACCATTACATCCATGAATAACTGAAGAAAATTGTGTTTTTAACTTTTGTTGCATATCTCTATAATCTTTTTTCTTGATAAAGGATTCTTAATCTTAATGTTTTTATAAGAAACTCCAAATTCTTTTGAAATAATATTAATTATTCTTCCGTTGGCTTTTCCTCTTTCTGCCGGCGCTTTAACGCTTATTTTATATTCTCTATCAGATATTTTTTCTATTTTCTCTTCTTTCGAGCCTGGTTTGACGCTGACATGTATAATCATATCATCTTGTAATAATCTCTAAACCATCTCTATGCTTGATAATATAATCTTTTCCAACTGCCTGCTTAGTTCTGACATCTATTGCCTTGATAAAATTATTTCCTATATCTGTATGCAATCTGAAGGCAAAATCCAAAGCCGTAGATCCTTGTTTCATTAAATAGCAGTCAGGCAATACATTTCCTTTGCTGTCAGCAAGCTTTGCCCCTGCAGGAAATATAGCTACGTATCCAAGAATATCAAAAACTACTTTATTCAGAACTTCTTGAATTCCGGTACTTCCGAATTCAATCATTATCTTTCTTATAGAGTCCAGAGCTTGTTTCTGTTTGTCGCTTATATTTCCAATTCCCTCGAAATCACTAGATCCAGGAACATATTTGATCATGCCTGCTTTGTCTGCCTGTCTTAAACTCAACTCTCCATCTGCAAAGCATGGAATCATAGGATAATCAAATTCTTTCTTTGCTTTCTCAAAGTTTGCAGCGCTGTTAGGCCTGTCCATTTTATTTGCGGCAATTACCATCGGCTTTGTGGTTTTTCTAAGCATCTGGGCAAATAACATCAGCTGCTCATCGTTCCATAAAGTAGGCTTATCAATATTCAACTTTGATCTCAAAACAACATGATTAACATCATCTTCAGTAACTTTCAATCCTGAAAACTGCTTTGCAACTGCTTCAGCAAACTTTTTCTTCTGCATTTCGACAGTTCTCGCAAATGTTGCCCAGACTTTCTTTAATATTCCTAAATACCATAAGTCCAGCTCCTTTTCAATAATTCTAATATCATTTCCAGGATAATATCCTTCAGCAGGCTTTCCTTCTCCATCGCTCTCTCCCGACATATCTACAACATGAATAAATGCGTCAGCGCCTGCCAAATCATTCAAGAATTCGCTTCCAAGACCTTTTCCAGTGCTTGCCCCTTCTACAAGCCCTGCAACATCAAGCAATTCAACAGACACAAATCTCCAATCATCTTTAACATATCCATCCCTCGGATTGCTTACCTTGCCAAACTCAGAAGCCAAATCTTTGATTTTTACATATCCAATTCCATGATTTGGCTTTATTGTTGCAAAAGGATAATTGGCAATTAAAACATCCATAAGCGTTGCTGCCTTGAAGAAAGTAGATTTACCTACATTTGGCCTGCCGACAATTCCAATTAACATAAAAATTAAGTCTCTTGAACGTTTAATAACTTTTCTAACAGTTCTCTGGATTTCTCTTTAAATTCCTCAATGCCACCATCATTAATTAAATAAAAATCAGCCAGTTCAAAACAGGCTGAAACTTGCTGTCCGCTCTTTCCTTCTCCAATACCTCTGTCTCTTGCATCAATTGCTTTTACAGCCTCTACAGTTTTAGGGTCGGAATCTTTGTGTCTGGCAATTATCCATTGAACTATTTTTTCAATTGGGGCATCAATGCCGATTAAGATAAAATCCTTATGTTTTTTTAATTCATCAACCTCGCCTAAATTTCTAACCCCTGTAATAACATGATTCTTGCTGAAATCTAATTTTAAAAAAAGCCTCTTGACCCAATATCCGTTGCCGTATTTTTCCCTCATTTCATTTCCTAAATCTTGAAGAAGCTTTCTTTCTATTGCGATTCCCCTTGATCTTGCTTCCTCTCTGACTTCGTCGCTTAAATTCCAAACTTTAAATCCTTCTTCAACTAAAACATCAGTGAATAAATTCTTTCCAGAAGCTATCGGTCCAACCACTCCTATTATCATATTTAAAACTAAACTCTAAACTTTAAAACTTTAACTCTTTTAGCGTTTAAGGGTTAAAGATTTGTTCCAAATCTTTAAATATCTTCTTTAATTTCAATTTTTGATCCCGTAGCTCAGTCTGGTTAGAGCACGGCTCTTATAAGAGTATATCTCGCTAGAGATATAATTTCGTGGAAGAATTTCATTCTTTCCTAAGAAAGGCCGGGGTCCGGAGTTCAAATCTCCGCGGGATCATTATGTTCATCGCAGTGAGGAGCACCGCAATCTTGATGAGGATGCTCGCAACAAGAGAAGATCAGAATTAAACTCCTGACGAGAGCAAATCGAAATAAATCAGAATTTTATTTACTGCCGATAATATTACAAGCCTCTTCCCAGCCCTTTACTCTGATAATACGATTAGGAAGATGTCTTGTCTGATTCCAAGGAGAATCAAAAAGTAAAACGGGTGTTCTATGCCTGCATTCTTTTGCATAATCTAAATTATCTTCTAGCATATAATCAAGATGCAAATTGCGGCAATACATTACTTTTGATCTTACTCCATGTGGCGCAAAATAAATACCTCTAAATTTTTCGGGAAAGAAAGCTGCAATTCTTTCTATTGTATAATCTTTTAGATCTAAGGACCGTGCAGTAACAATAAAACTTTCCACTTGATTCCTGTTTAAAAAATCCATTCCTTCAACAGCTCCTGGCATTGGGGCAATATCCCTAAATTGTTGAGTTTTATAAAATTCCTGCATTCTCCTGTCCATCTCTTCTTTTGAACATCCAAAAACTTCATGCAAGCTAAATGTCCAACAATCTTCTCTTCTCAAGGAAGTTTCATAATTAGCATTGTGAAACTCAAAGAACTTTGAAATAAAACCGAAAGAAACCTCATCTAAATCAACCCCTATTCTTTTCATGAAACGCCTCACTTCTTACAAAGTGCAAGAACATAAGAATTGTCGTTAGAGACAAAAGTTTTAACATCGTCAAAATAAAGATTCATAAATTTGTTGAATTCATTCTTATTATATTTGTAAGAAACTGCAACTACTATCTGATCTCCAGAATGAAGATGGATATCCTTGCCGAATTGAGATATCTTAACGTTTTTCTTTAATGTATAAAACATTTCAACTCTTGAATTTTTAAATCTTGCACCATATTCAAGATCCTCTTCTTTCAAATCTATCTGTTTTAATGTCTTAAATAAAAGGTTATGAAGATATTTATTGTTATAGGCTTTTAGAATTTCATCATGATGCCTGTTGTCCAAGCCATTTCCAATTAAAAGAGTATCTCCTTTTTCCATGCTGCTTTTAATTTCATACATTAATTCATTAATTTCAAAGTTTCCAAGAGTGTTTCCTAAAAGCAGGATAAAGTTATTGCTAAAGTCACCAATTCTCAATAAGTGGGCTATATTTCCCAAGTTTTCAAAATCCGAAATATTCCACTGAAACTCTACAACTTCACTGACATTCATTTTTTTTATTCTGCTTATTGCCTTTTCTACCATATAATGGCTTATATCAATAGGGCAATATCTCATTTTTACTTTGTCTTTTAATTGATTTATGAAAAGCACTGCTTTCTTTCCGTCTCCGCATCCCAAATCAATTATATTTACAGAGTCTTTTCCAGCTTTTTTAACAATTGCGTTAATATGATTATTGATAAGCTCTATTTCTTTCTCAATAACATCTTTTTGATAGTCCTTTGACTTCTCCAAATCAAGAAAAGCCTGAGCCTGTTCAGGTGTGATATACCATAATTTAGAATCTGCGATGTTCCATACTCTCGTATTGCCCTCAAGAGAATAACCGCGTTTTAGAAGCTCTCTGAAGATTGAAGCGTTAACTTCCATGCCAAAAAAAAGCTTAGAGCCTTTTTATTTCTTTTCTATTATGATTTTCACTACATAGTCATCATAACAATAGGAAAGTTTAAAAGTCAAATTTGTTCTTTTGATTCATAGAACTTTTCTTTTAAAGAAAAGTCCTATATGCCCTTGTAGTCTAGAGGCCAAGGACGTCGCCCTTTCGCGGCGAGAACCCGGGTTCGAATCCCGGCAGGGGCACTTCTTTTTATCGAAGATAAAATTACTGCTCATCCTTATGATAGAAATCTAAAATAATTATTATATTCTCTGTCCTGTTATATGCGTAAGAAAGCCTAAATGGACGCAGATAGACTTCTCTCGTGCCTTTTCTATTATGTTTCATTGGCTTCCCTATTTCAGGGTTATCTCTTATTTTAAAAATCAATTTTTCAATTCTCTCTTTAATTGAAGAATCCTTTATCTTAGAAACAGCTTTTTTGAAATGATCGTCAAAGTCTATTCTCACCATTTTTTCATTTCTTTTATGAAATCATGAATTTCCATTCTCTTAAACTCGCCTCGGTCATGTCTTTCCCAAGCCTCTTCAGTTCTTCTTGCAAACTCGAGATCTTCCTTGAATTTTTCATCTAAATCGTCTGCCCTTTTGAGCAAAATGCTGGATTTGTCCTTAATAATAAGAAATCTGTCTCCTTCTTTTATGTCCTTTCTCATACTTGCAGGAATAACTATCTGTCCCTTTGAGCTTATTGTCGCAGTCTCTATTTCTACCATAGTAAGTTATGCCTTACTTTATATATAAATCTTTCTTTTTGAATTACTTATAAGAATTAAATGCTTTAAATTCAGTATTATATTTTCCAAGAACATCCTGTTCTTCAATTGTTCTAAAAATCCTGTCTTTCTTGATAATCTCTCTATTACTGAATAAAATTCCTTCAAGCTGATAAACTTGAATATTGGCCAGATGAAATTCTTTCTTAGGAATAAGGACATTAACATCCCCTTCAGGAGTTTTATAATACCAATACATAAACCTAAAATTATTATTTTTCTTCATATAAATTCCATTAAAAATTAATATTTAAATCTATCCAATTAGTTAAATTAAAAAACCATTCTAAACATCTATAACCATACAGCATGGCGGTTGTAGTTTAATGGTAGAATGACGGCTTGTGGCGCCGTAGACGAGGGTTCGATTCCCTTCTTCCGCTCTTTGTCCACTCCGAACATTTTAAAAAAGGCGTTAATATCGAAGATTAAGAAATGAACGAAGAAAAACCAAAAAGAACAGCTTCTGAAGAAACAAGAAAGAATCTGCCTAAATATTTGAAGATGATAGGAAAGATAAAATGACATTTAAATCTGGAGAAGAAAATTACAGCCGAAAAGTAGGTCCTTGGAATAAAGGGAAAAGAGGGTTACAGGTTGCTTGGAATAAGGAAATGAAAGGAGTTTATAGTCTTAAAAGTAAAGGCAGAAAGTTGTCTGAAGAACACAGATTGAAATTAAGCGAAAGCCATAAAGGAAAACCAAGTCCCAGAAAGGGAAAGAGATATGGAGAAGAATTCAGTAATAAAATAAAAGAGGCTCTCAAGAAAAAATATCCAAATGGCAGAATTCCTTGGAATAAGGGTCTTACTAAGGAAACTGATAAAAGATTGAATTATGAGAGACCAACGACCTTTAAGAAAGGCAATCCAAGTCCAAACTATTGGCTTGGAAAGAAAATGCCCGAAGAAATGACTAAAAAGAGAATTGTCACCATGAAACAAAAGTATGCTTCTGGGTATAAAGGTGGAATGTTTGGCAAAACTATGTCTGAAGAAACAAAAAGAAAGATGAGCGAAGCCCATAGGGGCAAAATAAGAACAGAAGAGCATAAAAGACATTTAAGCGAAGCGTTAGTGGGCAAGAAAACTGGGAGAGTTCCAAGAAGTGCATTCAAGAAGGGACAGGTAACTTATGAAATGGCTCTAAAAGGCAGACTAAAAGCAAAGTTCAACAGAGTGTCAAAGATAGAGAAGATAATGGAAGAAGCACTAATCAAACATGGATTAACAAATTTTGAGAAACAAAAGATTATATCCACTTATCAAGTAGATTTCTTCTTTGAGAAATATAATTTAATTATAGAATGCGATGGCACTTATTGGCACTACGGAAAAGAAGGAAGCTGGGAGAGAGACCAAAAAAAGAATGATAAATTAACAGGTTTTGGATATAGAGTTCTGAGATTTTCAGAAGATGAGATAAAAAATGATATAGAAGGCTGTATAAATGAGATAAAAGAAGCTTTGGAGAATGAGAATATTACTCTGCGTTTCTGGTATCCTATGCCAGATGTTAAACTAAAAGGCTACAAGTATCCTTCTGCGAGAGTACTAAAATTTAAAGAAAGTCCTCCAATGAGTGAGATAATCAAAAGAATGGAGATAATAAAATCTCAATGTTCGGAGTTAGCAAAACTCTCTCCTTCCGCTCTTTATTTCTTTTACTACTATTAAAAATGAAAAATATTGAGGAAAGCTTATATAATATAATATAATATAATATAATAGCAATTTTATTATTATGAACACAGCAGCAGAATCAGCAATACAGGAAGCAAGAAATCAGACATGTATTAATAAGATAAATGAAATGAAGAAAAAGGGTTTAGCAATGGGAAAAAGATTAGAGATTGTTGTTTCTGAAAAAGATATAACTTTTGATGATATGCTTCCTACATGGTTTATTAGCAGCCATTACAATAGAGCGTATGAAAATATCCCTGAAGCACATTATCCTCATAATCAAAAAGCAACAGAAGTTAAAATATCAGGTTATGTCGGAAAAATAGATGAAGATGGATTTAGATTATGTTTTGCATGGGATCAAGATCAAAATAAACCTTTATCAGACAATGGAAACGCAAGTTATCTTGTTTATGGAAATGCAGTAAGAGAATATACCTTTCCAAAAGACAGATAATTAAGAATAAAGATTCTAATAAAAACAATTTTAAACCTCTTTTCCCTTGAAACAGTATAAGTGGAATTGATGATACCGTTGCAGAATTGAGGGCAAGACAAGCCGCAATGCAAAAACAGAGGACACGCTTCTCTCTTAGAATTCCTCCAAAGCTGCGATTTGCACTTGCCTGGACAATATTCTTTATTGTTATAGGAATAGTAATACAGTCTATACAAGCCGGCTTCTTTGTTTTTATTGATTTTTTTGGAAGCAATTATGCTGATTGGTTTAGATCGCTTGGAGCTTTCACAACACCAGTGACTTACTCCTCTCCAGAAGCGCTGTTGACAACACTATTTAGCAGATGGTACTATTTCCTTTACACAGGCGGCCTTGTTTCTTTAATCTGGGCCATTATAGATTCTATAATAAACTACGAAATTTACTTTAAGAGATAAATAACTTCTTTTTGATTTGATAATATTCCTGCTTTTCAAACAGGTATATTTGTTACTACTGAACAATTACATCAATAGAAAGGTTTAAATACCCTCATTTGTCAGGGTTTTTATGACAAATGAAACTACACAAACAGAACATAACATGATATATCGAGTTGGTATGACAGATAACACTGCCCCAGCAGATAGAATCTATAGAGAATGTATGCATTGCAAAAAAGCAGAAGTGCCAAAAAGCGCTCTTGAAATGTTAGCCGGAGCTCCTTTAGTTGGATTCTCTGATAAAACTATTATGGTATTAACTGATCAAGATAAAATAAAACTTGGTAAAAAATATGGATATAATGCAAGTCATACATATTGTGAACCATGCTATATACAAGACGTTGAAAAAATGTTAAAGGATTTTGAAGAGCATAGTAAAGATCAAAAGAGAGCAAAATTACTATCTCCTAAAACTCTAAGCACTTTAATAGGATATAAAGCAACTGCACAAACTGCATTGTTAACAACATCTAAATAAAACTGAATTTACTGCTTAAGCACAGATTCTTCTAATTTGATAAATTCATCAACTGATTTTTTATCCTCTAGAATGTCGTCAATGCTTTCTCCCTCATTTAAACGTCTTAGTACCATTTTTGGAACACGGGAATGATATAACTCGCTAAGTATGTGGAAATCAGGACTATCAATTGATTTTCCTCTTATTTTTGCATTTGCACAAGTCATCTCAAAAGCCAACTCACGAGTTCTGTATAAAATATCTGTAGCAGATTTATAATCCTCACCAAATCTATTGAACAGCTGCAATTCTTCAGGAGTCAGATTCTTAAAACCAAACTGTTCATAAGCCTCGGTCATAAAAAATTCATTAAGAGCCGGCTTTTATACCTTTCTATGAATTAGAATTAATGCTCATTTACTACTAATAAACTATAAAAATACCATCCTATTCACATAATCATGAAAATCGAAATAGACGCAGTAAAGGGATTCCAGGATTTTTTGCCCCCAGAATCCTTGAAACGCGATACAGTGAGAAAAATAATAGAAAAAAACTTTAAGCTTTACGGCTTTCTCCCAGTTGAGACTCCAGTAATTGAATACGAGGAGTTAATGAAGTCTGATTCTATTGGAGAAGAAGATCAATCAGTTTCTGACAGATTCAAGTTAAAAGATAGAGGCGGCCGCAACTTGGGACTGCGATATGAATTTACATTCCAGTTAAAAAGAATATTCAGGCAGAATCCAAACATAAAGCTGCCATTTAGAAGATATCAGATAGGAGAAGTATTCAGAGATGAGCCGATAGGCCCTGGAAGATTCAGGCAGTTTACACAGTGTGATGCTGACATTATCGGCGATCAATCAATAGATGCAGATGCTGAATGCATTGCATTAATCTCAGATGTATTAAAAGAATTAAAAATAGATGCAAAAATTCAAATTAATAATCGCAATCTGTTAAACGCAATACTTGAAAGCGTGCAGATAACTGATAAAATAAGGGTTATGCGCGAATTAGACAAAATAGAAAAAATTGGAGAAGATATAGTCAAAAGCGAGCTTAGAAAGTATGCAGACGGCAATCAAATTATGACTTTATTTAAGCTGCTTGAGAAACCTATTGCGTTTTTCAAAAAAAATGCATTTGATGGAGCAAAAGAACTGATCGAGCTGACAGAAAAATGCAAAGTATATGGTGTAAAAGCGGAATTCAGTCCGCTGATGGTCAGGGGTCTTGAATATTACACTGGAAATATTTTTGAAATAAAGCAGCCAGGAAAAGCAACAATAGCTGCTGGAGGAAGATATGATAAACTTGTTGGAAAAATGCTTGAAAGGGAAATTCCCGCTGTTGGAATTTCTTTTGGACTTGATAGAGTTGCAGAAATAGCTAATGTTAAAGTCGAAGGCACAAAAATGCTTCTTCTTTCTATAAATGAAGATGAAGAAACAATCAATCTTGCAAAAAAGCTAAGAAAAGAATCTATTTCCTGTTTGGTAATGTCTGATAAGCCTGGGAAAACTCTGGAATATGCAAATGCCACTGGAATCCCCTATGTAATATTCATCGGAGAAGAAGAATTAAAGAAGAAAAAATTCAAGATTAAAGACATGAAATCTGGAAACGAGAAAGATATAACAGAAAAGCAGCTTATCAGTTTCTTTAAATCAAAATAAAAATTTATTCTTCTTTGAAAGGATATTCTTTTCCTTTATAATACATATAAGCGTCCCCTCGATCATTAAGTTCGTAGCAAAGACCAGGCATCTTTGGCAATCTAGGAAATTTTTCCATTTGCATTCTGCGTCTCCCTACGGCATCCTCTATTCCATCTATTTCAAATTTTAAGCTGTTAAAATTTGAGAGTGCATTGCTGTATATTTCGTGCAGTTGCTCTTCAAGGCTAAGATTTAGCGAAACTCTGTCATCTAAACCAAAAGCCTCTCTGGCTTGTCCGGGTAAATATGATTCATGTATTTCAGTCATGCTTTAATCATAAAAATCAACAATATAAAAAGATTTCTAGCTATTCTTCGTTGTCTTCCCTTTCAGTCAGCGAATCCTCAAGTCCCTCTCCTAATGGATTCCTAAAATCATTTTCAATTTCATCGGCTCTGGCTTTTTCGTCTTCAGTTAAGTTATTCATATTGTCAAGCTCTGCTTCAACTTCTTTTCTCATTTTTTCCAATGAATCTGCATTCTGCTTTTCATAAACATTTTTTAGTAAAATCCATATCTCTTCAAAATGTCCGTCCTGCTCAAGCCAAACTTTCTGCTGATTATCTAAATGCAGCAAGGGCACGAAAGTTGCAATTCTTTCCTCTTTGCTCTTCCCCGCAAGCTCTGAAAATGCGAGCTTTGTTTCCCTTTTGGAAAAAATATCTTTTAATCTGCTGTAAATATCTCTGATTTGATCTTTGATATTTATTTTTGTTTTAGGCAGAGTAAGAGTGGCTTCAAGCTCATGCTGCCTTGCAACAGCAATTCTTGTTATTCTTCGGGTTTCTGTTTTTATTGCCTTTCCTAATGCTTCCATAAGCTCCTGCAGAGTTACTTTCTTGAATCTTGGCAGTGGCGTCCTCGGAACAAGGCATGGAATTTCTTCATCCAACTCAATCCTTTCCTGAACATATTTTTTATCCTCTTTTTTGCCGAATAATATTTCGTCAAGGCCTGGCAGATCATGATTTAACAGTATTTCAGACTTCAGTCTTAAAAGCAGCGAAGCAGCAAGAAGAACTTTGCTTGAAATAAAGAAATTAGCTTCCTCAAGCTCTCTAACTTTTACCAAGAACTTATTTGCCAGCAGAGAGATATCAACATCCCACGGATCTAGCTGTTCAGTATTGATTAAATCATATATAATTGCCTGCCAACTCAATGTCTCGCTGAAAATAAGCCCGTGAATCTGCTCCTGAGCCACTTTATTTCCTTCAGACATGCCTAAAGTTGGCTAATTACATATATATTCCTTATCTTTCCTGCCTTGCGCGCAAGAATAAAGTGTCTTCATTGCCTAGTTACAACAAAATAGAAAGATTTAAATATGGATAATCTCTCCTATATAGATCACCTCTTTTTTCCCAGAAGAGGACATTTAATCGCTCTTTTTGATTGGTTAAATCTCCTCTTCATGGGTTATAATCATGATATTGATTCTTCAAAACTCTCAATAAAGACCTTGAATAGGCGCGGGAGTTTATCCGAATCAAAGATTCATGAGTTTATGAGACTCAAAAAAGAAGATCTGGTCTAAAATCCAGCACGATTCGATAAATCTAAGGAAGAGGTGAAATTCTAATAATTAATCCTCATCGTCTAATAATTCAGCAGCGGCTTTTCTCGCCATTATTCTCTTATGTTCATGCAGAATTTCCTTTTTCCTGTGGAATGGCTTGTAATGATCGACAATTAATTCAGAAATTATTGCGAAAGGAATTGCTACAATAATAACTATCCATAAAATCTTTAGGCTGAATTGGCCTGTAGTGGCATAAACTGCAATCAAATCTTCTGCTACTCCCGCTACTACTCCAATAATAAAAAACTCAATTAATCTTCCTCTGTTTATCATCTTTTTTTATATGAAAATAATTTTAAATACTTATCTTAAACGAATAATTTAAGCTTTTGTAAATTCTGTATACTTGCATTTTCCGCAGAACGCTCGATCTTTTGCAATTGCTAAGAATATTCCTGGACCGCATCTTGGGCAGCCTTTTGCTCTCTTTATTGTATCTCCAGTTATTGTGTACATTTTATATTTCTTGCTTGTCGGCTTATTCTGATGTTTCTTTTTGCCTTCAGGTTTCTTTACTGATCCGCCGACTGTTGTGGCCATATTATTGCGCTTTCTCCTTTTTTACTTTCTTTTTAGGTTCAATCATATTCTTCTGATCAGCAGAATCATAAATAAATGCGTCTATTAAAAAAGTGTCTCTTCCGAATTTTCCTTTTACTGCTTTAATAACAATTTTATCTTCCTGAGACTTAAAATGATCTACAACCATATTAGTAGAATTCTGTATTCCTGGATTTCCATTCATATTTACAATTAACTGAACTTCCCTTCTTTTCAATAAATCATTTCTAAAATCTTTCATCGGTTTCATCCTAATTTAATTGCAAAAACTCCTTTATCTTTTATCTTTAAATTTTTGGCTACTTCTGAAATTTCTGGATTCAAAATCATAACCTTTCCCTTGAAGCTGTCGCTTATTTCTTGAGAACCGCACTTAGGGCATTTATTTCCTTCAAAAACAGACTTGCAGTTCTTGCAGGCTTTTTCTTTCGCCATTACTTCCTGCCCCCTTTGCCGGATTTTTCTGATTTTCTAGCGGCGAATTTTACTGCAGCTTCTTTTTTCTTTTTATCTTCTGATATCCAGTCTACTTTTCCAAGTCCTGGCTGTCTCATTGTTAATCCTATTCTTGGCTCTCCGCCTTTGAAGCTTATTGCAACAATTCTTGCAATGCAGTCAACGCCTTTTGCAATAGTTCTCTTGCTTGATTTTCCAGTTAATGTTCCTGTCTTGCTTAATGAAACATAATCTTCCATAGTTTGTGAAATATGAATCATTCCTTGCGCAGGGCCCATCTGCAAAAATGCGCCGAATGTAGTTATTTCTGAAACTGTTCCGTAAACCAATTCATGCAGCTCAGGTCTCCAAGCTAATATTTTAAAAATAGATCTGTAAAATGCAGCACCATCTCCAGGAATAATAACTCCCTGATCAACAAAATCAACAGAAACAACGCCGATAACATATCCTAATTCCTTATTTATCTTTCCGACATAGCCTTCGTTAAGCTGTGTTTCTACAGCTTCCTGAGTAGGCAAGCCAAAATGTTTAGGCTCAACCCTTACATGATCCTCAACTTCTAATAGGTAAAACATATTCGAATAAAATGTAAAACTTGGAGCAAAATTTGATTTAAAAAGCTTTCTCTATATTGTATGCATTCATTTAGACTAAGCTTTTTAGATATTCTATCCGTTTATTTCTTAAATTTCCTCTTGCCCCGGTTCAAATGCTTAGGTTTATAAAACCACTAAAATTAACATTTACAGCTAAGATTAAGAATCTTAGGAAGAAATGTAAGGAGAGTAAACAATGAGCAAGAAAGTATACGTAGGAAATTTACCTTTCACAGTAAATTCTGAGAAATTAAAAGAAATGTTTTCCAGCTATGGAGAAATTTCTGAAGCAACTGTCATATCAGACAAGTTTTCAGGAAGATCAAAAGGCTTTGGATTCGTAACATTCTCAGATGACGCAGCTGCAGACAAAGCTATATCTGAAATGAATCAGAAAGACCTTGAAGGCAGAAAGTTGACTGTAAATGAAGCAAAACCTTTCGAACCTGGAAGCAGACCACCTAGAAGAGAAGGCGGATTTGGCGGGGGAAGAGGCGGAGGCGGATTTGGCGGAGAAAGACGAAGTTTCAGCAGAAACAGAGACTATTAAGAAATAAATAATTTATTTTTATTTTGTTTTTTTATTTTTTAATTTAATTTTTATATATTATTTCTAGGATTTCTAGAAAAATTAACATTTATATAGCCCTAGTTGAACAAATAATTATGGAATTACCAAAACTTCCAACAATTGGTTTTTACGAGAAACCTTCAAGTTGTTTTAATTTTATTCACATAATTCAATCTCCAGATAACAGAACTTTAATAAGATTTGCCGAACATAGTTTAGCAAGAAATCATTCAGATGTATATACTTTACTAAAAAAGGAATTCTTAGAAGCACTTCAAATTGATGATGAAGGTTTATTTTACAATCACTATCATTGTATAGGTGGAGGATATGTACATATTATTAATGAAGAGTCTGATGTATTTAGAAATGGACTTACTAGCAAAACAAAATGCAAGATTCGTGGAAGTTCATCAACATTTGGAGCAGCAGATTTAGATTTAGTTAAGAGACTTATTGAAGAATCTGGAAAATTTGATATCGTGACAATCAGACGTTCGTCACTGTAAATTATTAAATAATATTTCTTATCTTTCTAAAGCCCATAGACATATTCATTACAGAACTCACAGTTCTTCTCAATCGAGCAGGGCTTAAAGCCTGATTTGTAGGCATTTACAACTTGTTTTGCCGTGCTTGCTAATTCTTCTTCTACTTTATTTACATTAAACCATATATCTGAATTAACAGATACTGCATTTCCTTTATCATCCAGCTCAAATTCAATCGGCTTCTCCTGTTTTAGCATATCAAGAGTAATTTTATACACCTTTCCCAATGCTCTCGCAGCTATAGCATAATATCCCATCTGCCATTCTCTATGTCGTGGAGAAACTTGTGATTTTCCTGTTTTGTAATCAATTATCTCAAGTCCCTTGTCGGAAAAATCAATCCTGTCAGCAAATCCTGTAAAATTAAGCCCGCCTATCTCCGTCTTAAGCTGCTGCTCTGTCAAAGAAGATTTTTTATATTTGTCTTTATTTCTTTCGTAGAATATTTTGACAAGATGCTCTGCCTCTAAAAAATTAACTGACTGCCAATCTTCATCTAAATGAAGCTCTTTTGCTAAATTAAGAAATTCATTCAGGCTTGTAAAATTATTTTTTACTCCTCTTTCAAGGATGACATGCACAAAGCTCCCCAGCCTCAGCGCATCCCAGCTTATTGTTTTGCGGTCAGGCATATTATACACATACTTATATTCAAATTCTTTCTGGCACTCTGCAAAAGTCAATAGTGCAGAAGGAGAAAATGCTCTGTGTTCAATCTCTGGCTTGACACTAGTTTTCTCTATTTGAAGATCATTAATAACATATTTTTCTTCCAAATCCAAATTATATGTAAAGTCTTGATTTTTCTTGTAGTCTATTTCTGTTAAAAACTGCGAGGGAAAAGCTTTCTTATTTGAGTAATCCTGCGCACAGGTTAAAATAAGTTTTTCCTTTGCGCGTGTAAATGCAACGTAGCACAGCCTTCTTTCTTCAAGCAGCTGATTATGCTTTTCATAATCTTTTATAAAATAATCTTTTTCTTCCTCAGAAAGTCCGGCAAGATCTTTCAAATCTGGAAAAAGCTCAACTGGAATAAGGGAATTATGCCCTAATCTTTCAATAGGAAATCTCTTCTGAGCCATATTTGTTATTATTACTGTTTTATATTCAAGGCCTTTAGTAGAATGAAGAGTCATCAGCTGGATTCCATAATGCTCAAGCTCAGAAGCTTCAATTTCTATGTCTAAAGTTTTTAAAATTTCAAGATAATGTAAAAAACTAGAAAGATCTGGAGCATAAAGTGCCGTATGACTTAAAGATAATTCAAGAAATTTGTTTAAATTTAATGTAGTTTCCTTATCCTCGCGTGTCTTATTCTCATTGATAAGACCTGCAATTCGGTATATTTCGGGAATTATCTTCAAAACCTCTTTTTCTTTTTCAGAAAAGGCAAGCATCCTCTTTATTCTCTCTCCCAAAATTTTGGATGACATTTTTCCATGTTCGGATAAATCAATTTGCGAGAGGGATCCAAGAATCTTGCTGCTTAAATCATCAACTGCCTTGTTATCCCTGATAAATTTTCCAATTTTAATCAAGTCTGAATCTGAAAACTTCAAAGTATAAATTAAATCCCACCATGCCTGCTCTCCCCCTTTTTCTTTATGAATCAGTTTGTTCAATATAGTCAAATAATCTACAGCAGTTCTAACAGAATTATGCCTTAATAGGGAATTTTTAGATGCAGAAGAGTAAGGAATATTGTTCATTTCCAGCAATTTTTTAATAATCCTGCCCTGCTGATGCGTCCTGAACATCACGCATATTTCATTATAATCCGTTCCTAAAGCCAGCTCCTTATTGATTAACTCAACTATCTTTCTAGCTTCCTCTCTTGCATTTTTTAATTCAAATACCTCAATCTTTTCTCCCTCTCTGGAATTTACATTCTCAACTATAAAACAGTCATCTTTGTTTGTATAATTATTTGAAATAAGCTTATGTGCGCTTCTCAAAATTTTGTTTGAAGATCTATATGATTTGTCAAGAGCAAAAACATCGATCTGTTTGACGTTAAAATAATTCTTAAACAATTGAAAATTTTCTTTATACGCTCCTCTAAATCTATATATGCTTTGATTAAGATCTCCTACAATTGTAATATTTCCATGCAATGCCAGAGCAATTAGAAAATCCAGCTGAAGCTTATTTGTATCTTGAAATTCGTCGACAATAATATAATCAAAATCCTTTGTGACATCTGGATGTTTTTTAAGCAGATCAAGGGCATTCTTGTTCAAATCAGAATAATCCTGATAATTTCTCATTGTTTTTATCTTCTCATATGCAGTCCATGCATTTACAAATTTCTTAAGGTCGATCGTTGATCCCACTTTCTTTATTTCTGATATCAATGCAGCCTTGCCCTTAAAATTGCTTCGGAGATGAAGTGTCTGCAGTTCAAAATTAAGATTTTCAAGTCTTTTTTCTAAATCAACATCTCCAAATTCTTTTAAATTATTTTCCAGTTGTTTTCTTATGTCCTCCGCATTTAGGCCGAGGTCTTTTCCAGTTCCAATAGAAGCAATATATTTATGACAATTGTAGGGCGTTATCTTAAAATTTCTATGGAGAACAACTTTTGCTTCTTCGGGAGTTAAAATCTTAAAATCATTCTTTATTCCTATCTTTTCTCCGTGATTTCTTATAAGATCGGCAGAAAAGGCATGAAATGTTTTAACAATCGGCTCTTTATCCAAGCCGACAGCTCTCTGCACTCTTAAAAGCAGACTGTTTGCCGCTTCATTTGAAAAAGTTATACAAACTATTCTCTTAGGATCATAAATTTTATTTTTAATCAAATAATTTACTTTTTCAACAATTGCATATGTCTTTCCCGTTCCCGCTCCTGCAAGAATAACACACGGCCCTTCTTTTTTTTCAATTGGATTCATCTTTTTCCTAGAAGAAACGAGATTAAAAATATATATATATAACTAGAGATAATTATCTCTATGGAGCCTGTCTGCAATGTCTCTAGTTATATCAGACAAATTAAATTTTGCCGCTGAGTCATATGACATCCAGTCAAAACCGGTTATTTCTGCTGAAGGCACAATGTCTCTTTGAACATGCTCTCGAACAGCAAAATAAACTCTGCTTGTAATTTGGCTTTTAGTATGCGGACTTATTCCGCTGAATTCTCTATAAAATTTTAGAATCTTTACTCTCAATCCTGAAAGTTCTTCACCTAACTCTCTGTCAATGCAAGAACTGTATGACTCTGAAGGTTCAGCTTTGCCTCCAGGCAGTATCCAAGACTCTTTTTTCTTTAAAACAAGTAGTCTCCTGTCTTCAATTATTGCAGCGTTGATTACCAAAGGCATCAGCTGTTATCATAAATATATATTAAAAAGATTGTTGTTATCTAATAATAGTCTATGGTAATGTTTTTATATACATCTCCTTCATAAAATTATGCTGGAAAGAAAGTTATATATTGGAATACCAAAGGGAAATCTGAATAGCAGAGAGCAAAATAGGGGATATACACAACTTCTTCTTAGAAATGCAGGTTGGGAATTAAGTGGGTATGATCCGGGGAAAGAGGAAAATTATCCTAAGATTTTATCAGGAGATAAGGAAGTTCAATTTGTTTGTATGAGGCCTAGAAGTTTACCAATATATGAAAAAGAAGGAATGATTGATATTATAATTTGTGGGGAAGATATAATTAGAGAATATTCTGCAAGGATGTTATTTAATGATTTTAAAAAGCATTCAAGTGATATAGAAAAATCAATTTTGGGGGAAAAATATCCCAAACTGGCAGAGGGGTATCAATTAGTCAGAGATATTTATCAACCAGCTATAGAAATTTATAAAAAACTAATTGAAGAAAGAGTTTGTAGAAGTAAATTCCCATATAAAAAACAAAAAGATGGGTTTGAAATTAAAGCCTTAAAAAATAAATTTAGAAAAATATGTGACTTAGGATATGGAAAAGTTAATCTGCATTTTGGAGTTAGTAACAAAATTAGCAAATTTTTAAGTTCTTTAGAAGGATTAAATAAGTTTGGTAAAGTATATACAGAATATCCATATTTAGCATATTGGAATTTATGCAACTTCTTTCATCCAAATGATATAACATTTGATGGCGGGCTTAATAGACGTTGTGGAGGTATGGACATAATAGCATTAAATGGTACAGAAATATTTATTTCAAATCCGTCTAGAGAAATAATTTTTGATTGTGTTTCTTCCGGAAAACATCTAAAAGATAATAATATTGTAACTTTTGGAGAGCCTGTTTTAACTTCCACAGTCGGATTGTATTACAATAACTTATCTGCATGGGCCAAAGTACCTGCCCATATAGATAGACACTGCAATTCATTAAAATATCAATATTTGGATCCTTCAAAATCAAAATATTTTAAAATCAGCGGCCCAATATGGGCTAAAGATAATAAGACCTCTCCATTTTTAAAACTAATAGGAAAATATAGAAGAGAAGGGGCAAAAAATTATGAATGGATTGAAGAAAAAATAAAAGAAGTAGCAAAAAAACTGCATAAAGCTGCTGTAAAATACGGCGAGTTTGGAGAAAAAGGAGAGGGAAGAAAAGATTCAATTTATCATAAAAGTTAATTACAATGTTAATTGCTAATTCTGGAAAAATCAGCCAATCCAATCATATCTCTGTCTACAGCAAATTTTATGTCTTTTATATTTAATATTTTTTTATGTTTATTAATTTTCCTCATAACTACTTCATAAGTCTTGCCTGAGTGAATAGCGCTATCGACAAGGATCACTTTTTTACTTCTAACATCTTCTTTTTTAATACCTATACCTTTTCTTGAAATTTCTTCAAATGGATCATAATTGATATACTTGGAATCAAGTCCCTCTCTGACTAAGTATCTCCACAATGCCATGCCGTATATTCTGCCCCCGCCGCTAACCCCAATAATGCATGAACTATCCACATCTATATAATTTTTTATTTGTGGTCCAACTTTAGAAATGAATTTGTTTATACTGCCTTGAATCTCTTTTATTCTTTCATCTCTAAGCATATTATAATTATTTCTAATAACACTTAGTTCATCTTCCAATTGCTTTATCCAGCCCATATTTAATCTATATTCTTTTTCCTCTTTTTCAATAATTCCATCATCCATCATCCCTTTAACCATTTTAAACACTGCCTGATATGTGACACCTAACTTATAATCTTTTTTAACAGAATTATAAATTTTACGAATACTTAAGGGAAAATTCCTGCTTAAAATAGAAATAATTGACTCCCTAACATTCCTCTTTTTTGTTTTGCCCATCTCGACTAAACTAATTTTCATACTATTAAAGGACAGGTTTATAATTTTAAACCTTTTGGTTGATTTTTTTATACATAGAATATATCACAATTTCTCAATTTAGTATATTAAGTGTGTAGTATGAATAATATTCAGAAAGATAAAACAACTATAGAAGATTACTTTGTAGTTTCCAATAATATTTATCAAAATTTATTAGGCTACAAGCCCGAACAAACTGCGCTTATTTCATTGGATAAACTAAAATGGAGGCAATTTTGTAAAAAATGGGCATTAAATGAATATTCTGATGGAGTCTACTTGCCAAGAAATCAAACTGCTGTTATACAAAAAGAAATTGAAACGGCTTCTTTAGGTTTATTTCACGAATATTTTGGTCATGGTTTATTTTGTGAACAAAGTTTGCAAGGAAAAAGACTGGTCAATCTAGAAAGAAAATTATTAGAAAAAGAGAAAAAATGTTTGGGAAGGCAGTTTAATTTAAGAGATATAGAAAAATTTAGACGGCAAAATATATTATTTAAAGAACTCAATAAACTTAAAGAGGAAAATTTAGGACTTTATGAAAATTTTGCAATTTTTTCAGAATTTATACTTTCTAAGGATATGGGATTGCAGGAAATATTCGAAAAGAAATACGATAAACTGTATAAGGAAGATAAAAATCAAATTGATAAGATTATTTCATTCAATAAGGAATATGGAGCATTATCTACATTTTATTCTTTTGGTTTGGCAAGAAAAACTGATGTAAAAAGGATTAATCAATTACTTAATGATATTTATAAAAATAAACTGGCAGATATAAAATTAGCAGTATTGTATGGCTCTAAGAAGCCATTTAGTGACATTGACATTTTTATGGTTTCTAATAATTTAAATGAAATCAATTCATCATGGTTAGATATAAGGATATATTCGGAAAAAGAATTTGAAAATGGAATAGAAATGTTTGATATATCCATTACTGATCCGGTGCTTAGTGGTGAATTTGTTTTGGGGGGATAAACAATATTTTAAACAGCAAAAAGAAAAACTAGCAAATCAACCAATTACAGAAGAATCAATAAAGTATAACATTGATAATGGCGAGAAACAGAAAAGATTAGCTGTAAAATTTCCAAGGGACACTGAAGAGAATGCGTGCGGAATGTCATATTCTTTAACTTATAAGTTATTATCAGAAAATTTAGCAAAGGGAAAAAGAATTCTTACAAAAAAAGTCCTGCTTTCACGCTCGCATAACGAGAGAAAAAATTTGAAAGGAGGTATTGCAAAACATGGAGCTTGAACAACTGGCATATAGCCCTTTAAAATCGGAAGCAGAAAGCAGAAAAACTTATTTTGTTGTTGGCGATCTTGAGTCTTTTAGTGCTAATGTACTGTATAGCATCAGTAGGCCTCTAAAAATTGGCGGTAGCGGTCCGCTTAGGCCTATACCTGAAATGAAATATGTAAACGAGACTTTTAGATCTGACTCGCATCCGCCATTCGGCAATCATTTAAACTATGAAGTTTGGATGAAAAAAATAGGTACAAAAGAAAATAGATCTCTAAAACTGACGAACATTCATATACCATTAGATCTTGATAGATAAAATGGAAAGGCCAAAGATAAAAGAAATTTCCAGCTATGAGTATCCTTCGGGAAGAATCGACAAGTTTGAAATTGAAATTTCAGCCAATCTTCATCAAACAATTGTTGAATTTTTATCTCATCTGGAATTTTCAGAAGAATCGCTGGAAGATTTTGATATTGAATTCGAATCTTTTAGAGGATATATCTTTGGATATTCCAAAAAAATCAAAGTTCATCTTTTTGTTTATAATGAAGGAGCGGTTTTGGTATTAGACAGCTCAGAAGATAAAAAAAAGATAATCGAGATGCTAGAGAAATTTTTTGTTTTATTTAAAGAAAGGGAGGAAGATTAAAACCTTCTTCCTTTTCTTTTATTTATTTTATAGTAATAAAAATTTTATTTACTAGAATCAAATTGTATAAGCCTATTAAAATAATACTTTACAATTCCCATTCTTATGTCTTGAAAACTATTTTCTATATCTGAATAAGAAATTCCAGCTACTGCACGAAAATCCTCATCATGAGCAAGATCAAAAGCTAACTCATATTTTCCCCATACGATCCTACGAGTCTCCTCTTCTCCGGCAGCACAGCACAATTTGTAGAGATTGAAAGTTTTCTCCCATAAATCTTTCTTCTTATTTTTATCATAATTTTTTACTTCCCTAATATATTTTGCAATTTCAAACCAATTATTAAAATCAGGCTCTTTAATTATAATAGTTGTTTTTCTCAACGAATCAGAAATACTAGATGATTGTACCATATCCAATTAACCTCCAGTGACCGTTTATATTTCTTGCGATGCCTACATTTTCTCCTTTAAATGGAACAATAGGTACTTTTAATGACAACTCTGCTTCATCTTTTGCAGATTTCT
>Ga0247727_10000115_pt1 | contig 177578 bp, 145 predicted proteins | sample WisWelCaveWW1625_FD_202498 | JGI IMG/M metagenome (GOLD analysis project Ga0247727, IMG submission 202498) | Biofilm microbial communities from Wishing Well Cave, Virginia, United States - WW16-25 | ecosystem: Environmental > Aquatic > Deep subsurface > Groundwater > Cave microbial mat... | reverse complement strand
TGTGCTTCAAATTTAGTCGTGCTTTCGAACGGAATCGGCCCGCCGACTGATTTGATTCTCGACAGGTTGGGTGGTTCCCTGCCCGTAACCTCGACTACGGCTTCTATTTTGCGCCCCAGCAAGCTCGTCACTACCTTAAAGGTTGAGCCGACACCATGCGGGCCATCTGATGTCCATTCCGCGGACTGGGTACCGCTTTGCCACCGAGCACTGTTGGTAGGGTTGGTCACGTAGTCGAAGACTTCCTGTGGGGGACGGTTGATGAATATGCTCGATTCGAACTTGTACATGGTATGCCTCCAATTGGCTAGTTGAATATGGATAAGGGTCAATGGGTGGGATAGGATAAAGATTGTCAGGCCATAGGCATTCCTTTCATACTCCGATGTGCTTACCAGCGCACGCTGTGTAGAAGCGGGCTAACAAGGGTATCACCCGAACTTTTTCCTGGATAAAACCCTATAGCGGACATCTTTTCCTGATAAACCGCCTGAGTGGTGGATTATCAGGAACTTTTTCGGTATAATCCCCCTGGCAAGGCAAATTCGGAACTTTATGAGGAAGTGCCCGCGACTGTGTAGCGAATATTATAATCAACTTTCCCCTAAATCCAATGTCCCTAACTCCTGCCTCGGAACAGCCCCGCCCCAAAAAACTTCTTGACCAGATGCGCGAAGCTCTGCAAACTCAGCACTACTCCATCCGTACGGAAGAGTCCTATGTGGATTGGGCCAGGCGCTTCATCTTGTTCCACAACAAACGCCATCCCAAAGACATGGGCGCGCCTGAAATCGAAGCCTTTCTCACCTATCTGGCTGTTGAGCGCAAAGTGGCGGCTTCCACTCAGAACCAGGCCCTCAGCGCCCTGTTGTTCCTTTACCGCGAAGTATTACATCAGGAATTGGCCTCCATCGACTCGGTTCGCGCTCGCAAACCAAAACACTTGCCCACCGTGCTCATCAAAGGCGAAGCTCTGCGCGTCCTCAACGGCATGTCGGGCACGCCCCAACTCATGGCCAAACTGCTCTACGGCAGTGGCTTGCGCGCGCTCGAATGCGCCCGCCTGCGGGTCAAGGATATTGATTTCGAGCAACGGCTGATCGTCGTCCGCGATGGCAAAGGTGAGAAAGACCGCATCAGCATGTTGCCCGACAACGTCAGCGCCCCTTTGCAGGAGCATCTGGCTCGGGTCAGGCAACTGCACGCCAAAGACCTAGCCGACGGTTATGGGGCGGTCTACCTGCCTTATGCCCTCGACGTGAAGTACCCGAATGCCGAGCGTGAGTGGGCCTGGCAATATGTTTTCCCGGCCAAAGGTCTCTCCAAAGACCCTCGGGATGATAATATAGTGCGCCGTCATCATATGAGTGAAAGCACTCTGCAAAAAGCGGTGCAGAGCGCCGCCCGTCTGGCGGGTATCCAGAAACCGGTCGGTTGCCACACCTTCCGCCACTCGTTTGCGACACATTTGCTCGAGTCGGGCTACGACATTAGAACCGTGCAGGAACTGCTCGGTCATGCCGACGTCAGGACGACGATGATCTACACCCACGTCCTCAACCGCGGCGGCCTCGCCGTCAAAAGCCCCCTCGACTAATCTCCACGCGAAGCGTCCAATTCTCCAATCTCTAGCCGTTACTTAAATTTGGCGATCAACTCTCTCAACGCCGCCATGTTTTTTTGCTTCTGGGCGTCGCGCAGGGTTCGAGCCGCCGCCGTGAAATAGCGGTGGCTCTGGACGAACTTCAACTGGCTCTTGTGCCATTGCTCGTCGGTCGTCGTTTGCCCGTAAGCCGCCAACTCGGCGCGCAAGGCCTGATTGCGGGCCATAAAATCCTCGCGGCCCAGAACGTCGAGATCGGCGTCGGCCAGAATTTTCTCCGACAGCGTCTGCGAAGCTTGCGGCAACTTGGTTGCCATGATCATGTCGCTAATCGCCGAAATGTGCGCCGGGCTGTAACCGAATTGCGGCAAAACTTCGCTCGCGATTCGCGCGCCGACATCCTCGTGGTCTGCTCGTTGCTCCACAAAGCCAATATCGTGATAAAAGGCGGCGGTGAGTAACAGTAGCAACTCTTCCCCGGCCACCCCCTCCCGCGCCGCAAATCTCTCTGCCGCCGGAACTACGTCATCCAGCGTGTGGCCCAATGAGTGATAGACCAGCTTGGGCGACAGTTCGCGTTCAAGACGCTCAAGAGCATAACGCCTGGCCTGCTCGAAATCGGGCTGGGTCATAGCTCACGCTCGTCTAACAGCAATTGAGTCAACTCGGCGGCGGTATAGGGGTTATGCCAGTGTCGCAGGTAAACATCCTTCGGAATGATCAGCAGTGAAACATCCTGGTCGGCCACCACGTCGGCATTGCGGATGGCGCCCCGGATGACGCCGGTGTTGCCCAATGGCATCCAGGCCCGCACCGAGAAGGGCTGATAGCCGCCCAGCGGAATAATTTTCAGCCCGTCTCCCAGCGGCAGGTAGACAAAGCTGGCCGGGGTCCCGGCCTCGATGAGCGTCTCTCCGGCGCGCAAGGTCAACAGCTTGACGTGGTCAAAACCTTTCTCCGGATCAATAGTCGCCGTCTTATGCCCCGACTGTGCGAGGCGATCCAGCACGGCCCGTAGTGTGTTCAAATCCCAATCAAGCTCAGCGGCTTCGAGATAGCGGGCGCGCTCAAGCTCGGACACATTTTGTAACGAGGGCACGATTCGGACTTGCCCGGCTATTTTGGAGTTGAAGTGCTGAAGTTGCTCTTGCACCAGTTCGACAAACGCCGGATTATCGTCCACCTGCTCCAATAGAATTCGGATGTCATCGGCTGTTTTCAAAACGCCTGCCCTGTTTGCGCCGGGAACATAAGCCCCGTAGAAACTGCCAATCACGTCCGCTTGTATATCATAAACAGTGTGGGCCGCGTAATAGGCCGCCCGGCCGAGGGCGGCCTCGTCGGCAAACGCGCCGCGATGAAACGTGATGCGCAAATTTCCATCCCGGCCTAATTCACTGCTGGCAACGTTGGCCTCGCCGGCGCTGAACGGATCGGGCATTTCCAGCAGGTAGAGTTTGTCGTCGCCCTGGCGCAGGGCGTAAATGGCATTGCCGGTTTGCTGGTTTACAAAAACTTCATAGCCGCCCGATGTCTTCTGGACTGTGCCCCGCTGGCGCAGGGCGTCGGCGCAACGCAAGGCGCGCAGAGTGTCCACCACATCGGCGATTAGCTCACACACCTCCGCCTGCTCCGAGATCAGCCAGCGGAACGACTCGCCTTCAAAGTCGGCGTAGAACCGGCGCAGGTTGGCCTGGGGCCCGTCCGGCGGCAAGGGCAAATCAGTTGCGTCTGGCGCCAGGCCATTCTTCTGCGCTTGTTGTTGCCGATACAAAAGGCGCAGGTCAGTGCTCACGCTGGTTTGCAGGGTCGCGCGGAGCGCCGCCAAGTCGTTGAGCACAGTGACGGGCACTTTGCTTTTGCTGTGGCAGATGGAGAGCGCGAGCAGTTCGCGCAAGGCGATTTCCGGGGTCTGCTTCAACACCCCGGCCCGCACCAGAGTCAGCAGACGCCAGGCCACGTTACCGCTATTCTCCGTCCAGATCGTTTCGATCAGATCGTCAAACTCCGGGGCGAAGACAGCCTGAGCGGCAAACTCGGGGTGCATCGCCCGGCCAAACGCCGAAAAATCGGCCATGCCAATATCGTGCAGATAGGCCGCCATCACCCCGTAGCCCTTCATGAAGAAGTTCAGCCGGGCGGGCGGGCGCGCCGGGATGAGCACCCCATTGATGGCGTCGAGCACCTGCAGGATTTGCCGAGCCACGTCGCGTACATGCACTACGCCGTGATCGGAAAACATTGCCAGGTGCCTTCCCCCGTCGCGCCAGAAGCCGGGGTCGCGGATTGCCTGCTCAAATCTGGCCTGGGCGTTCACCCGGGCATAATATTCTTCCTCCAACCAGTTGCGATTTTTTTCGGATAGGTATTGGTCAAGCGGGTTTGGGTCACTCATTCAGATTGTCTTTGTTTGTTCCAATTCTTTGACGCGGGCGTCGAGTTTTGCCAGGTCATGCACGCGCGCGCGCAGGTGGCCGGTGAGCACGCGGATGATGCCGGTCGCCACTTCGGGCCGGTCGGCCATTAACTCGTAGAACGGCGCCTGGGCGAGGCGGAAGAAGCGCGTCGGCTCAACCGTCGTCACCGAGGCCAGGCGCGGCTCGGGGTCGAGCAGGGCCATCTCGCCAAACACGTCGCGCTCGCCCAGATAATTCAACAGCCGATCTCCGTCGTGAACCCGCACCTTGCCATCTACGATCACGTACAGGCTGTCGCCCAGATCGCCTTTGTTGAAAATAGTTTCCCCTTCGGCGGATTCCACCTCTTCCAGCAGTTCGGCAACTTCGGCCAGCACGTCGTCCGGCGTTTGGCTGAACACGCTCACGGTTTTCAGGATAATGACTTTTTCAATCGTCGACAGCATGGCGCTGTTTCCTTTCTGATCGGAGGCGTTGAGGCGAGCCAGCGCCCACTGCGCGGTTTCGCGCACCAACGGCTCTGGCGCGGCTGAAGCCGCTTCGACCGCTTCGCCACAGGTTGCGATTGAGAGGCGGCCCACAGCATAGAGAGCGCAGGCTCGCGCCCATCGGGAGAACATCGCCGCTTCCGGGCCGGCGATGATGGCGCTCAAGCGTTCCTCCTGACTTTGCTTTGTTTGCGGGAAGGCAACGCTCAAACGGGCCAGGCGGCTGGCGGGTGGCAAGTCTTCGCACAACGGCAACACGCTGGCTTTCATGTCCGCCGGAAGTTGGGTGTCAATAATTTCCAGCGCATATGCCTGTTGCGCCGCCGGGCCGGTGGCCAGCGCCTCGCGCGCCCGCAAAATGGGCCGGGGCGCAAAGAGGAACGAAAGCAGGAAAAGGAGCCGGTCACGAGTTTGTCTCAGCGAGCCGTTCAAGGCCGCCGCCAGCAGGGCTGCTCCTTCGCCCTCGCCCAGATCGACGAGCGCGGCGGCAGTCCACGCCGCCTGAGCCAGCTCGGCTTGAATTTGCTTTCGAACGTGAGCCTGGTTAGCGGCACGATACCCACAAACGCTGAGGGCGCTGAGAATCTGAGTCCGCACCTCGCCATCGGGGAAATCAATAGTATTTTGCAAAAGGGTGACGGCGCGCTCGCCCCGGATTCGGCTGTAGGCCCGGGCCAGCGTGACGAGCCGCTCGCGGGGTTGATCGGCGGCGCGGGCAAAGGCAGCTTCGATCTCCGGGATGGCCGCCTCGCCTCCGGCGGCCAGGGCCAGCCCCGCCGCTCGCCCCGCTTCGTGGGAGGCGCACGCTTCCACAACTGCCGGCCACAATTTGGGGTGTTTGATTTTTCCCGCCGCGTGCAGGGCCGCCCGGCGCACGCCGGGGTCGGCATCGTGCAACAACGCCCAGGCCGGTTGATAAAAGTGAGTCACTCCCACTTCTCCCAACACTTGCGCCGCCAAAGCCCGTTCTGCTGGAGTCGGGGAATTGACAAGGTGATTGAAGACCTGACCGGCGGCCATGACCCCGTCAATCCCGCCATGCCTCAGCAGGCCGACGAGCGCGCCCCGTTGCGCATGGAGATCGGAGTCATCCAGGGCGGCGACCACCTGATTGAAGGCCCCACTTTCGCCGATGGCGGCCAGCGCCCGAAGAGCGGCTTCTTTCACTTCCGGGACCTGCTCCACGGCGAGCCGTTGGCTCACCGCCTCAGCCGCCGGGGTCAGTTCCAGCCGCTCGATGCGTCGTAGCGCCTCCCGCCGCACTTCGGGCGCAGGGTGCTCCAGCAGTTCGGGCAGGGCCGTTGCCAGCGAGGGGTGTTCGATCTGCTCCAACGCATTGAGGGCATAAATCACGGCGCCGGGATGCGGATCGCGCAATCCGCGCTGGAGAATGTCGAGGCTGGCTTGATCGATGAGTGAGAGCGAGGTCCCTCCCCAGCGGCGTTTGGCGATGGCCTGCGCGAGCGCGGCTGGATATTGGCGGACAAGCAGGATGATGACAATGATCCAGGGGATTGCAATGACGAGAAACACGAAGGCTAACCCGACTGCCTTCAGCCCCAGCAGGCTGTTGAGTAGCAGGAGCATTAAGCCAGCCAGGCCGATAGCCAACGGTTGCACGATCCCCTCGGCCAGCGTCTGGACGCGCCCGCGCTGGTCGCCGGTCAATGGTTGATAGGCGACCAGCGTAGCCGATTGCGACAGCGAAAACCCCAGTGCCACGCTCGTGAGTTTACTCAGCGTCGCCCACCAAAACAGAATCGCGACTGCGCCTCCTGCACTGCCGCTAATCGCCAGAGCGGCGATGCCCACTGTGACGACGACCGGCTCGGCCAATAAGCCCGCCCACAGACCATAGCGGCCCAGGATGCGATGGGTGAGAAAAGTCGTAGTGATGAGGGCTATCACTCCTGTCGCCGAAAGCAACCGGCCTATAAAACTGGTGAGTTGATCGGCGTCGGGATATTGGGCGGCGGCCCGGTCGAAAAAAATGTTGTCCGCGAAGAAGAAGGTCACCCACCACAGCAGGGTGTAGGCGAAGATCAAGACGACGTAACGATTCCGAAGCAGGCTGGATCCTGCTTTTGGTTTACGGGTTGGGGCGCGGTGTTGCACGGCAGGCACAGGGTGGCCAAGATAAGAACCAACGATGACCCGCAGGATGATAAGAGCGACAGCGAGGCTGCCCGCCGCCAGGAGCAGAAGGTTGGTCGTGCCCAGCCAGGCCACCAGAGGCGGCACAAAGAAACCACCCATGACATTGGCCAGCCAGTTGCCAGCGCCCACCAGGCCGAAGAGGCGCTTGCCCTGCCGCACGTCGAACAGACGGCCGGCCAGCGGCCACACGGCCAGGTTGCCAAGATTGATCACAATCTGAAACCAGAGCGGCAGAAAAAAAGCAAACGCGCGGGCCGCTCCCGAAGTCAACCCGAGCCAGAAGACGACGCACCCGACGCCCAGGCACGAGAGGTTGATCGTTAGCAGGGCGGGAAACGAGACGCGCTCGGAAAGTTTGAGATAGAGAATGGCGGCCAGCGAGGCCAAAATAGCGATGGCGACATAGGAATAAGGAAGGCCCTGCGGCCCGAACTCGGTGAGGAACACGCCGAAGGCCATCGATTGCACAAAGACGAACGCCCCCGCCAGCGCAAAGTAGAACGCCGCCAGCAAAGCGACCAGCCGGCCTTCGCCCGGGTGAACGTGGAGCGCGGCCTGAAGCCAGGCTTGGCGTGGCGTAGTGTTATGAACCGTAGCCATTAATCTCGCGCGGGAGTGTCCTGTGATTCCAAGGCTTAGGCATCCTGAGCGGCGCACTCTTCGACTTCATGCGGAACCCCTTCGGGTCGCATTCCGCTCAGAGTGCTCCCGAAGGGGCCGCGTAGTCGAACGCGAAGCGTGCCGTACACTGACTTGGAATTTGCTCTAGAACGAAGCCATGGCAGTTGCGAGATCGCGGTGAATCTCCAGGAACATGTCCACCCCGGCGATGGTTAGCACTTCGAACACCTGAGGCGCAGGGCTGAGCAATTTGAGGTGAGGCGACTTGAAGGTGCCATCGCTCAGACCTTTGCGTACCGCCTCGTCGCTTTCACTGGGCGCGCTGGTCCGCAGCAGGTTGAAGATGCTGTTAATGGCTCGAATCCCGGCGCTGCTCACGTATGGGACTTCTGCCAGGTCGAGCAGAAGATTGCGCGCGCCGGTTTCGTAGGCTAGCCGGGCCTGCGCCTGCAACTGCTCATACGAGTTCACGTCAATGTTGCCTTTGATGTGAAAGACGGTTACAGGCACTCGGCCTTCTTTTTGCTCAACGGTGATATCCATGTCATTCCTCCTTGAGTGATTGATTGGCGACTCAGACCTGCCGGGTCTGGTCGAAAGTCAGGCCAAACTTCAAGTTGGCAAGACCCGGCAGGTCTAGATGCGTTTGGCCACGACGAATGTAATGTCGTCGAACGGCGTGTGGCCTCCGCTAAAGCGGCTGACCGCTTCCTCCAGCCCGGCCACCATTTCCGCCGCCGAGGCCCGGCGGCTGGCGTGGACGACGCTCCGCAACTGCTCAGTCTCGAACCTCTGACCCTGCCTGTTCGTCACGTCGGTCAAGCCGTCGGTATACATGAACAGAAAGTCGCCGGCGTTTAGGCGCAGGGTGTTTTGCTTCAGCGCCTGCACCTCAAACATGCCCAGCGCCATGCCGGTGCGGGTCAGTTCTGTCCATTGATCGTCCTCGGCGCGGTACAGCCAGGGCGGGTTGTGGCCGGCGTTCACGTAAGTCAGGTCGCCGGTCGCCGGGTCAAGTTGGGCGTAAAAGAGGGTGACGAACATGCCCTGGGCGGTGTCCGCGCAAACCAACCGGTTGGCCTGGGTGATGCAATCCGCTGGAGAGCGGGCGCCGGTCACGCTGGCCCGGACGATACTGCGGGTTAGGGCCATGAACAGGGCGGCAGGCATGCCTTTGTCGGAGACGTCGGCGATGACGAGGCCCCAATTGGGCGCAGAGTCAAAGGCCGGAGGCGCGACGGGGAGGGGGATGAAATCGTAGAAGTCGCCGCTCACTTCGCGCGCCGGTTGCCAGCGGGCCACAAATTCCCAGCCCGGAAGTTGCGGGGTGGCGCGCGGCAGTAAACTGGCCTGCACCTCACGCGCAACGTGAAGCTCGTGCTCCAGCTTCTCCTTTTCGATGATCTGCGCCTGGGCGGCCTTCAGGGACTCGTAGGCCTCGGTGAGCTGGCGGTTCTTCTCGCGCAGGTCGCGGATCGTGGTGTTGTGCGCCTGGTGCAGGCGCATGCTCAACACGCGCACCATTTCGTAGGCCAGAGTCGGTTGACGGTTCAACAGCGCGTCAAAATCAGCCCGGGTCATCACCAGCACCTGCGTCGTCGCCTGCGTCCGGGCGCTGGCCGTGCGCAGTCCATCCCGGTTGAACAGGCTCATTTCGCCGACGTGCTCGCCAGGGCCGCGCACACCTATCAGTCGCTCGTCCGGCGTCCCCAGAGCCTTGATAATCTCAATCTGGCCTTCGCGCACGATGTAGAAGCGATCCCCATACTCGCCCTCTCGAAAGAGAATCGTTTCCGGCGGAACCTCGGCGGAGTGCAGAGTTTCGGCCAGATGTTTTATTTCGTTGGCGGGCAACGAGGTGAACAATGGCACGCGGCTGATGATCTGCTCGTTCATGCCTCAATCGTTCCCCGGCTTTTGACTCAACTTCTGCAAATTGGCTACCGCCTCGTCGAGGCGTTTGGATAATGCCTTGATCACCCCTAAGGCCAGCGGCGGCTTTTCAGCCAGCAGTTCCCAGAAGTCGTCGTGATCAATCCTGAGCGCGGTGACATCGGCGACGGCCACGCAATCGGCGGTGCGGGGGTTGCGCGAGATGATGCCCATCTCGCCGATACTGCTTTTCGCCTGGCGCGTCGCTACCGCGCCCACGCCGCGAATGTTGATGCTGGCCTCGCCGTCCACGATGATGTAGAGGCAGTCGCCGGGGTCGCCCTGCCGGATCAGGGTCTCGCCAGAACTAAAGTGAACTTCCTGGGCGACGAGGGCCACCGGAGCCAGGTCTTCGCTGGCGATTTCATCGAAGAGTTCTGCGCCTTTGAGGAAGAGGATGCGTTCGATGGTGGAGAGGGACATGCAGAATCTCCAATCTCTACGCGAAGCGTCTAATCTCTAACTGCGCCTGCGCGTAACGCCGCACGACGGGGAAGCCGTCGGCGGCGTGGGCCGCCAGCAATTCGGCGAAGCGTTGGGAGTCGAAGAGCGAGCGGCTGGCGACGAGGGCGGTTTCACGCAGAAGCGCATCGTCGGCCTCCAGGGCGGCCAGTACGGACTCTGATAGCTCGGCCCGCTTCAGCGTGCCAATGCGAAAGACGGCGCACGTTCGCAACCAGAGATCGAGGCTTTGCGCCAGTTGGGCCAGCCGCTCCGCCGGCGAGCAACGCTCGATGTCGAATCGTTTATGGGCGATCTCCAGCAGTTGTTCGACGGGAGCTTCGACGAGCGGGAGCAGAAGTTCTTTGACCTGACGCTCGGCGAGCGTGTCGAGCAGTTCAACCGCCAGGGCGCGGGTACTGCCGGGTTCAGACTCCAGAGCCTGACGCACGCGTTGAATTTGCCGGGTGTAATTGGGGTAGAGCAGGTTGAGCAGGAAAAAGACCCGGTCAACGGTTCGGCTCAGGCGAATTTGGAAAGCGTCGGCGAGTAGCAGGTCCAGGCCGTCCTTCCCCAAATCTTCACGCGTCGCAATCAGGGCATAGCCGCCGCGAAGCTCGGCGACGATGGCTTCTCGCAAGCCTGATTCTGAAAGATAAAACTCGAACCCTCCGGCGCGCAGCCGGGCCAGCGCCCGGTAAACTTCGCCGCGCACCGCCTCGTCGGCGGTGAAGAAATGCGACAGCAAAATATCTACCGCCGAGCGGGTGCGGCGAGTTTCCAGGATGCGGGGGACTTGAACGCTTGAACCGGGATCGTCCAGGGCCGCGCTCAACTCCGGCTCGATGGCATCTTTGTACTTGATCAGCGCTTCCACGGCGGCGGCGGCTGTCGTCTTGTCTCTCAACTTGCGGATCAAGTGCGGGAGCAATTCACGGCTGTTCAGCGTTCCGGCGGCGCGGATGGCGACGAGCCGGACTTCGAGGCTGTCGTCGTCGAAGAGCGGGGCGAGCAGGGCATGCAATTCGGCGGCGGTGGTGAGGCCGATGATGCGCGCCGCCTCTTGCCGCAGAGCCGGGGCGTCGCCGGTCAACATGCGTTTGAGTTCGGCGGTGGCGCGCTGAACGTAATTGGGGTCGCCGTAATTTAGGAGGCCGACGACGGCAGTTCCTTTGACGCGAGGGTTGGCGTCGGTCAGGAATGGGGCGATGTAAGAGATGGTGGCGGTTCCTGTTTCCGGGTCAACCATGATGGCATAGAGCGCTTCGACGGCGGCGGCGCGGACAGTTTGCTCCGGCTCGAAGAGCAGGGCGCTGATGGCGTGCGCGTAGTCGTCGTTGCCGGTCCGGCCCAGATGCTGGATGGCTTTGACCCGCACCGACGGGGAAGGGTGCTGGAGCAGGGGGGCCACGTCGGCGTCCCAGTTCACGGCCGGCGCCCCGGCGATCAGTTGCAGGGCGTGGAGCACATACAGTTCATCCGGGTGTTGCAAGGCCTCACGCAAAACACGCGCGGTCGTTTCGTCAGAGATGTTGATCACGGTTCCCTCCAAGTCTAACACCCGGCGCTTGAGGCTGTCGGCCAGGGCGGAGGTGTACTGGCGGCGCGTCCAGCCGAGCTGGGCCAGCCAGGCGGCGGCCAGCACAAGCAGGGGGATGGAGTAGTAGAGGGGATTCCAGCCGGGGACGTTTTGCAGGAGCAGGAGGACGACCCCGGCCAGGCCGAAGGTGGCGGCGTATAGGCCCTCAAACAGTTCTTTGGCCCGATCGCGCACGCGCGCCGGCGTGGGCAGGTAGAGGACGTTGAGCGCGGCGCTGTTGATGGTGCGGCGAAAGATGGGATCGGCGATGCGGAGGATGGCGACGGCCCACAACGCGCCGCCGGTGAGCAGGCTGAGGGCCGCGCCGAGGCCCATGCCGAGAGGAAAGAACAGCAGGGCGGCAAAGACGCCGAAGCGGCTCATGACTCGCCCGCTGAGGTACGACTGCACGAAGAATCCGGCCAGGCCGCCGATAAAGTGAAACGCGCCCAGGTAGGACGCCAGTTCAGCCGCGCGCCCGGCGAAGTTGATTTGCAGGAACACCGAAAATTCGTAACCGCCGATGTTGATGAGCAATGATACCAGAATGGTGAGGCCGCCAATGGCAACCAGTAATGGCGATTGCCAGATGGCTTTCAACTCCTGCATAAAACCCGGCTTGTGTTTTCCGGCAACCGGGGTTGCCGGGTTGGGGCGCTGGGCCGGGGCGGCATAACGGCCCAGCGCCCAGGCGCAGGCCATACAAACGCCTAACGTCCCGCCCACGAGCCACAGCAGATTCTCTACGCCGATCAGCCTGACCAGCGCCCCCAGTGAGAGGCCGGCGACGATGTTGGCGAACGTGCCGCCGGCGGCGATTGGGCCGAACAGGCGCTTGGCCTCGCGCGAATTGAAGACCTGCCCGGCGAGGCTCCAGAACTGGAGGATGGCTAAGGTGTAGGACACCTCGACAAACAGATATAGGGCGGCTAGCACCGGGAAGCTTTTGCCCGCGTTGCGCGGCGCCACGAGCAGAATCCGGAAAAGCACCATGCCGCCGAGCAGTAAGGCGTTGGAACCGAGGATCACCTGAGTGAGGGTGAAGCGGGCGGCGATGCGGTTATAGAGCAGGATGACCGGGATGATGGCGATGGCCGGGAGGATGAGCAGGTAAGGGATGGCCGAGGCGGGTAGTTCGCTCAGGAAGAGGGTATCCGACACGGTTGTGCCAAGCGTGAGGACGCCGCCGATGGCCGCCGCCGAGTAGAGAATCATCAGCCCCACCCGTGCGCCCTCGCCGGGCTGAATGTTGAAGACGGATTGAAGCCAATTGCTCAGACGGGGGATGGGCGTGCTGGCCATTTAGCTTGTGTTGAGTGAGTGCATGGATGAAAAGCGTTGGGCCGACTCTGGAAATCTGAAGATAGTATAAAGCTAAGACCGAAAAAAAGATAGTTTTTATCGGCGATTCATGCTACTATCTTGATTAGATTATTTTCGGCCTTTTCGCTACAGGAGGACATGGATGGCTACCCCTGCCGGTTCAGTTCAGCCTTCAGCTTTCGCCGTCTTTCGCAACCGCTCGTTTGCCTTGCTATGGCTCGGCCAATTGATTTCGACCGCCGGGAGCGCCCTAACTGCGCTGGCCGCCGGAATATATGTATATCGTGAAACCAACTCGGCGTTGAGCGTGGGCCTGATGATGATGGCGACGGCCTTGCCGACTCTGTTTGTCGGCCTCATCGCCGGCGTGTTCGTGGATCGCTACGACCGCAAGCGGATCATGATCGCCGCCGACCTGATCCGCATGGCGCTGGTCTTTCTGATTCCGTTCCTGATCGGCTTCAACATCGCCTGGCTGTACGTTATCGTCGCCCTGGCCGGCGCGGTGGGGCAGTTCTTCGACCCGGCACACTCCAGCGTCATGACCGAGACGGCGTCGGATGAAGAACTGGCCGCCGCCAATTCAATGATGACGATCAGCTCCATTGGCGCGCAGGCCATTGGCTTCGCGGCCGCCGGCTTTATTTCTTCTCAACTCGCCATCGAGTGGGCGTTTTACATTGATGCCGTGACTTTTCTTTTCTCGGCGGCCTGTATCCTGTTCATCCGTATCGCGCCGGTCAAGGTGGAAGATGAAACCAACGTCGCCGTTGTCATCCGAAACCTTCAAGCCGGGTTCAAAATCATCGGGGACAGGCCCGGCCTGCGCTCACTGTTCACCGTCTACCTGCCCGTCTTCATCACCTTTGGCCTGAACAACGCCCTGCTCCTGCCCTTTGCCCGCCGCGCTCTGAACGCCGACGAGTTTGAGTACAGCCTCATCGAAGGCCTGTCCACTGTTGGCTTCGTGGTTGGCAGTTTTGCCATGGCCCGCCTGGGCGACCGGTTGCGCGAAGGACAGTGGATCTCCATTAGTTTTGTCGGGATGGCGCTGTTGAGCATGATTTATTCGCAGTTGAGGTCGGTGCCGATCGCCATCGTCATTGGCGCGCTGGCGGCGGCCATGAACGCGCCCTCGGTCGTCGGGCGGCAGCTCATCATTCAGCGGCAGACGCCGCGTGAGGCGCGGGGCCGCGTGTTCAGCGCCTTCTTCGTGATGCGCGACACCATGTTCATGCTCGGCATGGCCGGCGCCGGCCTGGCGGATGTGATTGACGTGCGGACTCTGTTTTTCCTTCAGGCGTTGGCGTTTCTCATCGTCGGCCTGTTGGCGCTGGTATTGCCGGGCCTCGGCCAACCGGCGGCGGAATGGAAACGCGCCATCCAGCTGCTGCGCGGGGCTAAAGCCGGGCCGCGGTTGGGGGTGGGCCGCGCCGCCACCCTGGCCGATTTCGATCGCCTTGCCACCCACCTCCCGCTGTTATCCAGTTTGAGTGTGAAGGAACGCCGGGAGCTGGCGGCCCAGACGTTGGTGGCCGACGCGCCCGGGGGAACGGTTGTCGTGCACAAAGGCGAAGTCAGCGACGCCGCTTACTTCATTCTCGACGGGCAGGCTGTTGCCGGTTACATTGAAGATGGGGATTACCAACTGCTCGAAGTATTGAACCCGGGCGATTTCTTTGGCGAGATCGCCGCCCTGACCGGTATGCCGCGCACGGCCAACGTCATTACCGAAGGGCCGACGACTCTGTTGCAGGTCCCGGCGCCGGCCTTGCGCGAGATGGCGAGTCGCCCGTCGTTGAACCGGCTGTTCCTCTCTAAAATGACGGAGCGCATGGTGCGGATGAAGATGCTCGACCTGCCGCGCGCATCCGGCCTGAATCAAGAAACCTTGCGTGAACTGCGAACGCCGGAACCTGAGCCGCAGGCGGCGTGAGCGGTCTATTCGTTTATTCGTTGTCCGGCAGACCTCACATGAAAGACTCTTCTAAAACCAAAGCTCAACTCATTGCCGAACTGGAAGCCCTGCGCCAGGGCGAGGCCGAACACAAGCGGACGGAACGGGTGCAGGCCGCCCTCTACCGCATCGCCGAGGCCGCCAGCGCCGCCCAGGACATGCAGGAGTTTTACGCCGCCATGCACCGCGTTGTGGGCGAGTTGATGTACGCCAGAAATTTCTTCATCGCCCTCTACAATGAAGCGACGGAGATCATCAGCTTCCCGTATTTTGTGGATGAAGTTGACTCAGTCGTTCCACCGCAAAAATTGAGAAAAGGCGGGGTGACGGCCTATGTCATCCGCACCGGCCAGCCGTACCGGGATTCGCCGGAGAAGTTTGCCGAACTGGTGCGACTGGGCGAGGCCGAGGACATCGGCGCGCCAGCGGTGGACTGGCTGGGCGTGCCGCTGAAAGTCGAAAATCGAACCATCGGGGTGTTGGTGGTGCAAAGCTACACCGAAGGCGCCCGCTACCGGGACGACGATCTTGACCTGCTCAACTTTGTCGGCCAGCACATCGCCGCCGCCCTCGAACGCGTCCGCCTGCAAACTGAAACCCGCCAACGCAACGCCGAACTGGCCATCATCAACAGCGTGCAGGCCGGCCTGGCCGCGCAGTTGGATATACAGGCCATCTTCGATCTTGTCGGCGACAAAATCCGCGAGACATTCAAAGCCGACACGACTTACATCGCCCTTGCCGACCGGCAGGCTGGACTCATTCGCTATCCCTATTTCGTGGATAAGGGCCACCGCCTTGAAGTGGCTCCTGCTCTATTAGGCTTGGGCCGCGGCCTGACATCCCAGGTGCTCGAGTCGCGCCAACCCCTTTTGCTTGGCACGCAAGAAGAACAACAACGGCACAATGTCATCCTCGTTGTGTCACCGGGCGAAGAACGGGACCTCAACGAGACGTACCTGGGCGTGCCGATCTTAGTTGGCGGTGAGGTGACAGGCGTAGTCAGTGTGCAGAGCTACGAGCAAAACGCCTACCACGAGAGCGAGATACGCTTGCTTACCACCCTGGCCGCCAGCCTGGGCGCCGCCCTCGAAAATGTGCGTCTCTTCGACGAAACCCAACGCCTGCTCAAAGAAACCGAACAGCGCGCCGCCGAACTAGCCATCATCAACAGCGTGCAGGCCGCGCTCGCCGCGAAGTTAGACATGCAAGGTATCTATGATGCGGTGGGTGACAAGATTCGCGACATCTTCGACGCGCAGGTGGTTGACATTGTCACATACGACCCTACGACTGCACTCCTTTCTTGGAGTTACTTTATCGAAAAGGGTGAACGCTACTATCCCGAACCGCGCCCGACCATCGGTTACCGCAAGCATGTGATCGAAACGCACCAGCCGTTGCTAATCAATCAGGACACCATAGGTGCAGCGGCAAAATATGGGAACCCAATCATCCTTGTAGGTGGAGCGCCTAAGTCGGTTTTGTTCGTGCCGATGCTTGTGGGCGGCGAAGCCAAAGGCGTGATCTCCCTGCAAAACCTCGACCGCGAACATGCCTTCAGCGACTCGGATGTGCGCCTCCTGCAAACGCTCGCCAATGCCATGAGCGTCGCCCTCGAAAACGCGCGCCTCTTCGACGAGACCCAACGCCTGCTCAAAGAAACGCGAACAGCGAAGGATATTGCCGAAACTCTTCGTGCGGCTAACCTGGCGCTGACCCAAAACCTGAATCTGAATGCGATCTGTGAAGAGTTGTTAGATCTTTTGCGCCAAATTGTCCATTACGACAGCGCCACCATCTTTCTGCTGGAATCAAATACGCGTTTGATCTCGCAGGCAACTCGAGGTTACGAATTGTGGCTGGATGATCCAACTGTAGCGCAAATCGCCGCATTCGACCTGCAACCCGCCACAACAATGTACAATGTAGTGACAGGTGGCAAGAGTTACCTCATCCCTGACACGCGCCAAGACCCGGATTGGGTAAACATCCCCGGTGAGGCATATATCCTCTGCTGGTTGGGCGTGCCCATGCTGGTAGGCGGCAAAACCATCGGCGTAATTTCGCTGGACAGCACTCAACCTGGCTTCTTTACTGAAGAGAATATCCAACTTGCTACTGCATTGGGCGCTCAAGCAGCCTTTGCAATTGCGAACGCCCGTCTTTTCGACGAGACCCAACGTCTGCTCAAAGGGACGGAGCAACGCGCCGCCGAACTGGCCATCATCAACAGCGTGCAGGCAGGGCTGGCATCCAAGTTGGATATGCAAGCCATCTACGATCTGGTGGGCGATAAGATTCGGAACATTTTTGACGCGCAGGTGGTTGACATCGGACTCTACGACCGCAACACAAATCTTCTGCATTTTCCTTATACCATCGAACGGGGAGTGCGCTTCCCTGACGAGCCAATGCCGCCGATTGGGTATCGACGGCATGTTATGCAGACTCGTCAACCGCTGATGGTAAATAGAAATATAGATCAGGAGAATGCTGAATACGGAAACCCAGCCGTGCTTGCCGGTGAACCCTCAAAGTCTGTTTTGTTTGTGCCGCTCGTGGTCGGCGATGAAGCAAAAGGGGTAGTCTCACTTCAAAACCTTGACCACGAAAACGCCTTCACTGAATCCGACTTGCGTCTCCTGCAAACTCTTGCCAACAGCATGAGCGTGGCCCTCGAAAACGCCCGCCTCTTCGACGAGACCCAGCGCCTGTTCAAAGCCGAGCAACAGCGCGCCGCCGAACTGGCCATCATCAACAGCGTGGGCGAGGCGATGGCCAAGCAACTCGACGTGCAGACCGTCACCCACCTTGTGGGCGACAAGGTGCGCGAAATCTTCAGCGCCGAAGCCACCGAAATCCTGCTTCTGGATCGAACGGCCAACCTGATCCACGTGCCTTATTCTTATTACCGGGGCTACCAGGAAGCTGAATCTTTTCCGCTTGGCCAGGGACTCACCTCGCGGATCATTGAATCGCGCCAACCCTTAGTCCTCAACACCCTTCAGGATGCAGTCGAGTTGGGCGCTATTTTCACCAGCGACGAGGATCGGACCGAATCTTATATGGCTGTGCCGATCATCGTCGGCGAGAAGATGCTGGGCGTGGTCAGCGTGCAAAGTTACCGGCAAAACGCCTACGATGAAAACAGCGTGCGCCTGCTCTCCACCCTCTCGGCCAATATGGGCGTCGCTATCGAGAACGCCCGCCTCTTCGACGAAACCAGCCGCCTGCTCAAAGAGACCGAACAGCACGCTGTCGAACTGGCTATCATCAACAGCGTGCAGCAGGCGCTCGCCTCGCAGCTGGACATCCAGGCCATTTACGACCTGGTCGGCGATAAGATCCGCGACCTCTTCGACGCCCAAACCGTCATCCTGGTTACCTATGACCCCTCTCTAAACCTGATGAGTTTCCCCTATGTTTTTGAGAAAGGGGAACGGCTGATGCAGGAACCTTTGCCGCTGGATGGCACAGGCGTGATGGATCATGTCCTCATAAAACGTCAGCCCGTCATGATCAATACCGACCTGGCCAGGAAGACTGCCGAAATAACAGGCAACTCCGGCATCATCATTGGCGAAGGAGGTGAATTAGTGAAATCGCGCCTGGATGTGCCCATGATCGTGGGCCATGAAGCGCGCGGGATCATCTCCTTGCAAAATGTTGACCGCGAAAACGCCTTTACCGAGTCAGACCTGCGCCTCCTGCAAACCCTGGCCAACTCCATGAGCGTCGCCCTCGAAAATGCCCGCCTCTTCGACGAAACCCAGCGTCTGCTCAAAGAGACCGAACAACGCGCCAGCGAGCTCGCCATCATCAACAGTGTGAGCGAAGCGATGTCCAAACAATTGGATGCGGCGACCATCACCCGTATCGTCGGCGATAAAGTCACGGAAATCTTCCATGCCGATGCCACTGCTATTCTCATGCTGGATGCTGAAGGTAAAATGATACTTCCCGCTTTCGAGTGGGATGATGGCAACTATATAGAGAACGTTGAACCATTCCCGGTTGGGACGGGACTGACTTCGCGAGTCATCCAATCGCGCCAGCCGCTGGTACTTGGTACGGCAGAGGAAGCGGCGGCGCTGGGAGCATACTACCCTCCCGAAGCGGCGGAAGTGAATCCGACAGTGACCCAGTCTTACCTGGGGGCGCCTCTTGTTGTTGGCAATAAAGTCATTGGGGTGGTGTCTGCGCATACTTACGCCCAAAATGCTTATGATCAGAACAGTGTGCGCCTGCTGTCCACCATTGCATCCAACATGGGTGTGGCCCTGGAGAACGCCCGCCTGTTCGACGAAGTGCAAAAACAGAATCGGGAGATCACCGAAGCCCTTGAACAGCAGACCGCAACCAGTGACATTCTGCGGGCCATTGCCGGTTCACCCGCCGATGTGCAACCCGTGCTGAACGTGATTGCCAAACATGCCATGCGCCTGTGCCAGGGCAACCATTGCGCGGTTTATCAGTACGACGGCAGCGCGCTGAGTCTTTCGGCTTACGAGGGCTTTACCCCGGAAGCCATTGAGGAAGTCCGCCGCTCATACCCCCGCCCGCTGGATGAGGCGGGAGGCATTTCTGCTCTCACCATCATGAAACGGCAGGTCATGCACTTCCCGGATGCCTGGAACGATCCACGCGTCCCAGAACTCAGCCGTCGTTTCATGAAGTCATTGGGCGATCAAAGCCTGCTATTTGTTCCTTTGCTGCGCGAGGGCGAAGCCATTGGCGCGCTTGGCGTAGGAAAATCTGAAGCGGGGCCATATACCGAGAAACAAATTGAACTGGTAAAAACCTTCGCCGATCAAGCCGTCATCGCCATCGAAAACGTCCGCCTGTTCAACGAGACCCAGCGTTTGCTCAAAGCCGAGCAACAGCGCGCCGCCGAACTGGCGACGATTAACAGCCTGAGCCAGACGCTGGCTTCGCAACTGGAACTCGAGGCCCTGATCGAATTGGTGGGCGAAAAAATGCGCGAGACCTTCAGGGCGCAGAGCGTGTATGTGGCTCTCTACGACAAACAGGCCCAGGTCATTCGCTTCCCGTACGACCTGGATAACAACAATCGCACCAGCGGGGAAACGATCAAGTTTGGTCAAGGCATGACGTCGCACATCATTCGCACCCGCCAGCCATTGCTGATTAACCGCCATAACCTGGAACGTCACCAGGAATTAGGCATCGAGGTGGTGGGCACCCTGGCCAAATCCTATTTGGGGGTGCCGATTATGGCCGGCGAGGAGGTGATTGGCGTGATCAGCGTGCAAAGCACGGAGCAGGAGGATCGCTTTACTGAGTCCGACTTGCGCCTGCTGACCACAATTGCCGCCAATGTGGGCGTGGCCATGCAAAATGCCCGCCTGTTCGCCGAGACTCAGCGCCGGGCCCGCGAGACAGCGGCCCTGGCCGAAGTGGGCCACGACATCTCCTCTACCCTGGACCTCACCCTGGTGATGGAACGCATCGCCGCCCACGCCCGCGACTTGTTGACGGCGGAGACCAGCGCCATCTTCCTGCCGGAACCGGAGGGCCAGACTTTCCGGGCCATTGTCGCCCTCGGGCCGATTGCCGACGCGCTCAAAGCCGATACAATTCAATTGGGCCAGGGCATCATTGGCGACCTGGCCCGGCGCGGCGTCGCGGAATTCGTCAACGACACCCTCGACGACCCGCGCACCGTCCTGATCCCCGGCACCGGAGAAGCTACTTCCGAAGATCGGCTGATGGCCGCGCCTCTGCTGGCCGGGGAGCGAGTGAGCGGCATGATGGCGGTGTGGCGCTCTGGCCCCGGCACGCAGTTTACCCCAGCCGATCTCGACTTTCTGGTTAGCCTCTCGCGGCAAGCCGCCGTTGCCATCGAGAACGCGCGGCTGTTCGCCGAGGCCGACCGGCGCGCCCGTGAAACAGCCGCCCTGGCCGAAGTGGGCCGCGAGATTTCGGCCATGCTCGATCTCCCGGCCGTCTTGGAGCGCATTGCCACCCGCGCGCTGGAACTGCTGCGCGCCCGAGACGTGGTGCTGAGGCTGGTGGAACCGGATGGGACCCTGCGCCCGGTGGTCGCCATTGGCAAATACGCCGAGATCAACCGAAACCGCCCTCTGCGCCTGGGGCATGGGATCACCGGCAATGTGGCCCAGACTGGACGCGCCGAACTGTTGAACGATCCCCTGCAAGACCCGCGCGTGGCGCTCGTCCCCGGCACCGAAGAGGACGAGGCGCGCGAAGCCGCGATCTTTTCGCCGCTGATTGCGCAAGAAAAAGTGATCGGGGTGATGACGGTGTGGCGCGATAAGCTGGCGGCCGGCCCGTTTGCCCAGTCGGATCTGGATTTCGCCCTCGGCCTTTCGCAGCAAGCGGCCGTCGCCATCGAAAACGCCCGCCTCTTCGCCGAGACTCACCAGCGCGTCGCCGAACTCGCCACCGTTAACACCATCAGCCAGGCTCTGGTCTTGCAGTTGGAAACGAATGTCGTCGTTGATTTGATGGGCGAAAAACTTCGCGAAGTCTTCAAAGTCCAATATATCTTTATTGCCCTGTACGACCGCGAGACCGACCTGATTCACTTCCCCTATTACTGGGAAGTCGATCATCGCGTGATTAGTGAAGACCCCATTCCCTTCGGTCAGGGCCTCACCTCGCGCGTCCTTGAGACTCGCCAGCCGCAACTCATCAACAGCGATTGGGAGCAGAGGGCCAGGCAACTGGGCGCCGTGGCGATGAATGGCGAAATGCCGAAGGCCTCGCTCAACGTGCCCATCATGGTTGGGGAGGCGGCCATCGGCGTGATCTCCCTGCAAAGCACCGAGCGCGAAAACCTGTTCGCCGAGGCGGATGTGCGCTTGCTCACCACCATCGCCGCCACGGTCGGGGTGGCCCTTGAAAACGCCCGTCTCTTCAATGAAGCGCAAGAGGCCCGCGCCGCCGCCGAGACGGCCACCCAGGCCAAGTCCGTCTTCCTGGCCAGCATGAGCCATGAAATCCGCACGCCGATGAACGGCATCATCGGCATGACCGGCCTCTTGCTCAACACCGAGCTGACAGCCGAACAGCACGAATTCGCCGAGACCATCCGCGCCAGCGGCGACGCCCTGCTGACCATTATCAACGACATTCTGGATTTTTCAAAAATCGAGTCAGGCAAGATGGATCTGGAGCGCCAACCATTGGATTTGCGCGACTGCATAGAGAGCGCCTTCGACCTGGTGGCGCCCAGGGCGGCGGAGAAGAAACTCGACCTGGCTTACATCCTCGAATCGAACGCGCCGGCCGCCATCGTCGGCGATGTGACTCGCCTGCGCCAGATTCTCCTCAATCTGTTGAGCAACGCAGTCAAGTTCACCGACAGCGGCGAAGTGGTTGTGACGGTCTCGACCCGGGCGGCTGAGGACGGGCTGGTTTCCGCTCGCCGCCCCTCATTCACTACGCTCCACTTTTCTGTCCGCGATACCGGCCTGGGCATTCCGCCCGGCCGGATCAATCACCTCTTCCAGTCCTTCAGCCAGGTGGACGCTTCGACTTCGCGCAAGTATGGCGGCACCGGGCTGGGGCTGGCCATCAGCAGACGGCTGAGCGAAATGATGGGCGGGGCGATGTGGGCGGAGAGCGAAGGCGTACCGGGGGAAGGAAGCACCTTCTACTTTACGATCCGGGCTGAGAGTGCTCCGGCGTTGAAGACGCGCCAGCACCTCAGCGGCGAGCAACCACAATTGCGCGGCAAGCGCCTGCTGATGGTGGACGATAATGCCACCAATCGCCGCATCCTGACTCTGCAAGCCCGGTCATGGGGGATGCTCATCCAGGACACGGCTTCGCCGCTGGAAGCGCTGGAGTGGGTGAAGCGGGGCGAGGCGTTTGACGCCGCGATTCTGGATGTGAACATGCCAGAGATGGACGGTATTGCCCTGGCAACAGAGATTCGCAAACACCGCGATGAAAAAGCCCTGCCGCTCATCATGTTCTCGTCGTTGGGGCGGCGGGAGACCGGGGCCGACGGCGTCAACTTTGCCGCCTACCTCACCAAGCCGCTCAAGCAGTCGCAGTTGTTCGATGCGCTGGTGACTGTTTTCGCGGCCGGTGAACCGGCGACCAAAACCAGACCGGCAGTGTCGGCTAAACTCCGGATCGATCCGGAAATGGCGGCGCGCCTGCCACTACGAATCCTGCTGGCTGAAGACAATGCCGTGAATCAGAAGCTGGCTCTGCGCTTGCTATCCCAGATGGGCTACCGGGCCGATCTGGCCGGGAACGGCCTGGAAGTATTAGAGGCGCTGGAACGCCAGCAGTACGACGTGGTGCTGATGGATGTGCAGATGCCGGAGATGGACGGGTTGGAGGCGACACGCCGCATCCGGGACCTGCCCGGAAACCCGCCGGGTCTCCGCCCCTCCACTACGTTCCGGGGTGCTTCGCAAGACCTGGCGGGTTTCAAGCAACCGCGCATCATCGCCATGACGGCGAATGCCATGCAGGGCGACCGCGAGATGTGCCTGGCGGCGGGGATGGATGATTACATCTCCAAGCCCATTCGAATAGAGGAACTGATTGGCGCATTGAGTCAGTGTCAACCGATTGCAGAGGCCTGAGATGGCAACCTCAGAAACCATTCCCAACACGACACCAACCTGGACTAAAACTCCCCTGCGCGGGCCGCTACTGGTTGTCACGCGCGCGGCCTGGATTGCACTGGCCGTCATCTCCATCGGTTTACAGGTGGTCGGCTTGCGACCGGCTTACCAGCAACTCAGACAACCCTGTCCAGCGGAACAATTCCAGTGTTTCCCTGCTCTTGCCGAAGTGCCCATCGTGCGTGAGATGGGCCTGTCGCTGGAGGGGTATGCCGCCGAAAGCATTATCGCCACCGTCATCTTTGCCTTTGGCATGATCGCCGTCGCCGCCTTTATCTTTTGGCTGAAGACGGATGAGATATTTGCCGTCATGATCGGCTTCATTCTGTTGGTCTACTCATTCGCTAATTTAGACACGCTGGCGGTGGAAGCTCTATTGGTCTGGAGGTTGCCGGCTCGATTACTGTTCGGCCTGGCTAACGGCGCGCTGGGTGTGTTCCTCTACCTCTTTCCCACCGGGCACTTTGCGCCACGCTGGACGCGCTGGGTAGCTCTGGGTGGGGGGGGCTGGGCAGTCTTCAAGGAATTTACAATCACAGCTTTCCCTGAAACTTTCGGCACGCCGGGCTTCGTCGGGTTCGCCACGCTGGTGGATGCTGTGTTACAGCTTTGCGTGATCGGGGTGCTGGTATATCGCTACCGGCGAGTGTTCAACGCTACTCAACGCCAGCAAACCAAGTGGGCCGTGCTGGGAGTAGTCATCTTTGTGTTCATTGCGCTGGCTCGAGGCTTGCTTGATAACTTTGTGTTCGCCCAGCCAGGCCCGAACCGGATTTTGTATCATTTCATCGGCGTTATCCCGGCCACTCTCTCCTATCTGGTTCTCCCTTTAAGCCTGATGGTGTCTATCCTGTTCTACAACTTGTGGGACGTTGACGTACTCATCAACCGCACGTTGGTCTACGGCGCGCTGACTGGCATGCTGGGCGTCATCTACTTTGCGAGTGTGTTTCTACTGCAAGGCGCTTTCCGGGCCGCCACCGGCCAAACGTCGAATGCGGCAATCGTCATTTCGACGCTGGTGATTGCCGCCCTGTTCACGCCCGCCCGGGGCCGTATCCAAACGTTTATTGATCGCCGCTTCTATCGGGCGCGGGTGGATTTCCGCGAAACCTTCACCGCCTTTGCTCGCGAAGTGCGCACCATCATTGATCTGCAAGCGTTGCTCCGCACGCTCGTTACGCGCACCACCGATTTGTTCCAAATTTCTCACGGCGCGGTCTTGCTTCGCCGCGGCCACGAATACCAGCTGGTCGAGGCCCGAAACCTGCCTGAGACTTCCGAAACGCGAAGGGCGCTCTATCTCTTGCAGGTGGCGTTGCATAAACCGGAAGTGTCAATTGACCCCGGCTTGCTGGATCGTTTGCAAAGTGGGCTGACGGTTCTGCATCCCAGAGACAAAGAACTTAATCACGTATTTCATCTGCTAGTGCCATTGGTGGCTTCAAAATCTGCGAATGTGCTCGACTCGGGGGACGCGCTGATCGGGGTCCTGGCGCTCGGCCCGCGCCTTTCACGTCAGGATTACTCCCGCGAGGGTGAGACGTTGTTGACATTGCTCGCCGATCAGGCCGGGACGGCGCTTTACGTGGCCCAGTTGATTGATGCCAAGCAAAAAGAGAGCCGGGAGAAAGAGCGCGCCGAAGCCGCCAATCTGGCCAAGAGCACCTTCCTGGCCACGATGAGCCACGAGATTCGCACGCCGATGAACGGCATCATCGGCATGACCGGCCTCCTGCTGGGCACCGAGCTAACAGATGACCAGCGCGAGTTCACCGACACCATTCGTAACAGCGGCGAAGCCCTGCTGACCATCATCAACGACATTCTCGACTTCTCCAAGATTGAGTCCGGCAAGATGGAATTGGAGAGCCAGCCCTTCGACGTGCGTGATTGCATGGAGAGCGCCCTTGACTTGGTGGCGACCAAAGCCGCCGAGAAGAAACTCGACCTGGCCTACGCGATGGGCGATGACGTGCCGCCGGCCATCGTCGGCGATGCGACCCGCTTGCGCCAAATCCTGCTTAACCTGCTCAGCAACGCCCTGAAGTTTACGGAGAAGGGAGAAGTGGTTGTGACGGTCAAGAGGTTGGAGAGCGGAGAATTGGAGGATTCTCCGGTTCTCCAATTCTCTGTCCACGACACCGGCCTCGGCATCCCGCCTGACCGCCTCGACCGGCTCTTCCGCTCCTTCAGCCAGGTGGATGCTTCGACCACGCGCAAGTACGGCGGCACCGGGCTGGGGCTGGCGATCAGCAAGCGCTTGAGTGAATTGATGGGCGGCACAATGTGGGTGGAGAGCGAAGGCTTGCCGGGCAAAGGCAGTACGTTCCACTTCACCATCAGCGCCGAGGCCGCGCTGGCCCTGAAATCGCGCATGAGCGGCGAACAACCGCAACTGGCCGGCAAGCGGGTGTTGCTTGTGGACGACAACGCCACCAACCGCCGCGTCCTGACTCTGCAAACGCAGGCCTGGGGAATGATCGCCAGGGACACTGCCTCGCCACTGGAAGCGCTGGAGTGGGTGCGCCGGGGCGTGGCCTTTGACCTGGCCATCCTGGACATGAGCATGCCGGAGATGGATGGCCTGATGCTGGCGGCGGAGATTCGCAAGCACCGGGATGCCAAAACCTTGCCGTTGATATTGTTCTCGTCGCTGGGGCGGCGTGAGGCTGGCGCTGACAACGCAAACTTTGCCGCCTATCTGACCAAGCCGCTCAAGCAGTCGCAGTTGTTTGATACGCTGGCCGGCATCTTTGCCGGAGAAACGGTGAAGGCTCAAAAAGCAGTGGCCGCCAGACAGGAGTTAGACCCGGAAATGGCGAAACGTTTGCCATTACGAATCCTGTTGGCCGAAGACAACGCGGTGAATCAAAAGCTGGCTCTGCGCTTGCTGGCGCAGATGGGTTACCGGGCTGACCTGGCCGGGAACGGCCTGGAGGCGATTGAGGCGCTGGAGCGCCAGCAGTACGATGTGGTGCTGATGGACGTGCAGATGCCGGAGATGGATGGGTTGGAGGCAACGCGACACATCCGAGACCTGCCGGGTCTCCGAGACCCGGCAGGTCTAAAGCAACCGCGTATCATCGCCATGACGGCGAATGCCATGCAGGGCGACCGGGAGATGTGCCTGGCGGCGGGGATGGATGATTACATCTCCAAGCCGATCCGGGTGGAGGAATTGGTGGGAGCGCTTAACCAGTGCCGGGCGCTTGCGTGACCCTGCTTGCTTGATAAATTGCAGGAGGACGAATGACCAACAAACTACTCCGGGTTTTTCTGTTATTGGTGACGATATCCATTTTGCTAAACGCCTGTGGCGAGTCAGCCGCCGGGCCAGAGGCAACGGCCGAGCCACCGGTCGCTTCAACTGCGATTCTGGCAACTGCGGCTCCCACCATAGCCCCCACGCCCACCAGCGGGCGCGGGCAGGGCGACACGCTCCGGCTGATCTACTGGCAAGCGCCGACGATCATCAACTCGCATCTCTCAGCCGGCACCAAAGACCTCTCGGCCAGCCGCATCACTTACGAGCCGTTGGCGAGTTTCGATGAAGACGGAAACATGGTTCCGTTCCTGGCCGCCGAGATTCCGATGCTGGACAACGGCGGGGTGGCCGCCGACGGCAAGTCGGTCACCTGGAAACTGAAGCATGACATCCGGTGGTCGGATGGTGAGCCGTTCACCGCCGACGATGTTCTCTTCACTTACGAGTACATCATCAACCCGGAAGTTAAATCCACCAGCAACATAGCCTACACGGCCATTGAGAGTGTCGAGGTCATTGACGATTACACGGTCAAGATCAACTTTAAGGATGTCAACCCGGCCTGGTTCACGCCATTTGTCGGCCCGCAGGGCACGATCCTTCCGCGCCACGTATTTGCCGACTACAACGGCGCGAATGCCGCCGATGCGCCGGCCAACCTCGCCCCGGTGGGCACCGGCCCATATCGGGTAGTGGATTACATCAAAGAAGATGTCATCATCGTCGGCGGCTCGGCGGTGAACACGATCAAGATCATCTACGAGCCTAACCCCTACTTCCGCGATCCCGATCAGCCTTTCTTCAGCCGCGTGGAACTGCAAGGCGGGGGCGATGCCAACGTAGCCGCTCAAGCCATTCGGGACGGCCTGGCCGACTTTGCCTGGAATCTCGTTGTAGAAGAAAGCATCCTGTCTCAAATCGACTCTGGTGGGCATGGCGTGGCGCAATTCCCGCCCGGAGCTTTCGTCGAGCGGATTATGATCAACTTCACCGATCCGAACAAAGAGACCGCCGACGGGGAGCGAGCCAGCCTCGAATTTCCGCATCCCTTCCTCACGGACAAAAGAGTGCGCCAGGCCATTGCTTATGCCATTGACCGGCAGGCCATTGCTGACGCTTACGGGCGCGGCGGAGTGTTCACTCCTAATATCCTCGTCGCGCCGACGGTCTATGATTCGCCGAATACCATTTACGAGTACAACCCGGATAAGGCGGCGGCCCTGTTGGACGAGGCCGGTTGGGTGGACAGCGACGGCGACGGCATCCGCGACAAGGACGGGATCAAGCTGAAAGTCGTGTTCCAGACTTCGATCCTGCCATTGCGCCAGTTCGCGCAGGAGGTGACCAAACAAGGTCTGGAAGCGATCGGGTTTGAGGTTGAACTCAAGAATATCGACTCCAGCATCTTCCTCGGCCCGCCCAAAGACACTACCGACACTCGCCGCCAGTTCTACACTGACCTGGAGGAGTTTGCGTTCAGCAACAAGAGTCCCGACCCTGGCGCGTACATGGCCGGGTGGGTGTGCGATCAAGCCGCGCAAAAGTCCAACGACTGGTCCCTGCCTAATTGGGCGCGCTACTGCAATTCGGCTTACGACAAACTGTATCAGCAATCGCTGACCGAGATTGACCCGGAGAAACGCGAACAACTTTTCATCCAGATGAACGATTTGCTGATCGAGGACGCGGCGGTGATCCCGCTGGTTCAATTGAATCAGCCGATAGGGGTCAACAACAGCCTGACCGGCCTGGAGGTAACGCCCTGGGATGTGGAGGTGTGGAATATCAAAGATTGGCGGCGTAAGTGATCCGGCATCGTCGCGCGCCGCCAATGTTGAGCAGTGATGCGAGGGAGTGATTATGACGACCACAAACCCTAGCCCGCCTCAAGCACATGGCCCCCCCTCGGGGTTGTCCGGTTCTTTGCCCGGCAAGTTATTCTATCGGGTGAAGATCAGTGGCAAGCTGAATATCGGGTTTGGTATTCTAGTGGCGATGACACTCGTCGTTATCGGCGTAAGTTATCTGGGCAGTTATCAGGCCACTACCGAAATCAACCGCACGGCTGATTTACGCGCCCCCACCGCGCTGGCCTCCGCGCGCGCTCAAGCCAACTTGCTCCGGATGCTGGCAAATGTTCAGGCCTACCTGGCGCTGGGCGATCAGGAATACCGGGAAAGTTACAATCAGGATAAACAGGCTTTTGAGGCTGATCTGGCTGAGTTGGACAAACTGCTACGCCAGTCTGATGCAGCAGACTCTCCAACTCTGGAAGCTGACCCCCGCCTGGACGCGCTAAAAGCCGCCTACGTGAAATGGTCGGCCCTGCCAGATCAGTTGTTTGGCTTGCGGGACGATCAATTGCAGGGAGAGCCGGCCCTGCGGCTCCTGATTGAAGAAGCCAACCCTCTGATTGTGCCTATTCTGGTTGACATCAACAGTATGATTGCTACGCAGAGCCAGCGTGAACCAACGGCTGAAAATATGGCCTTGTTAAGTGACATGGCCAACTACCAGGCTTCGTTTTTCGCGATGGTCTCCGGCCTTCGCGGCTATGTGACGACCGGTCGTGATAGTTTCAAATTTGAATACAACTCTAACCTGACTATCAACAACTCCGCTTGGGACAACCTCGTTAGAAGAAAAGCGCTCCTGGAGCCAACTCAACAGGCCAAACTAGACGAGATTGCTCAAGCCCGTGATGATTTCGCCTTGCTCCCTCTGCGAATGTTTGATGCAGTGGAAGGCGACCACGCCCGCGAGGATCTTTTCTTGTTCAGAACTGAGGCGGTGCCGCTGGCAAAGGCGATGTTGGGGCTTCTGGACGACATGACGGCCGATCAGCAGAGTCTGCTTCAGGCTGATCTGAACGAAGGAGGCGATCGTTTAGCCGCCGCCCAGCGTCAAACCCTGGCTGGGGGAGGGGTTGCGCTGTTGCTTGGTCTGGCGCTGGCCTTCATCTTTCAAGAGAACATTGCCGGGCCTGTCCGTCGGTTAACGGGCGTGGCCGAGCGAATTAGAGCGGGTGACCTGGCGGCGCAGGCCAGGGTCGAATCCGGCGACGAGATCGGCGCCTTGGCTGAAACATTCAACAAGATGACAGTCCAATTGCGCCAAACGCTGGAAGATGTGGAACAGCGCCGGAGTGATCTGCAAAGGGCGGCTGAGGCATTGCGCCAGCAGAATGAATACCTGGCCGCTCTCCACGACACCACGTTGGGCCTGATGAATCGGCTCAATCCAAATGACTTGCTCGAGGCCCTCCTCGCGCGGGCCGGGCAGTTGTTAGGAACGCCTCATGGCTATATCTACCTGGCCGAATCCGGGGAGAGCGAGATCGAGCGTAAAGTGGGGGTGGGGCTTTTTGGCGAAAAAACTGGCGAGCGCATGAAAGCGGGCGAGGGTCTGGCCGGGAAAGTCTGGCAAACCGGCCAACCACTGATGGTGGATGATTATGATGCCTGGGCGGGCCGCTCACCGAATTACCCACAGGGTCTAATCCGCGCCGTGATGGGCGTGCCGCTCAAATCCGGGTCACAGGTGGCCGGAATGCTTGGCATGGCTCACGATGTTGAATCAGGTCAGACCTTTAACGCGGGCCAGGTTGAATTGTTGAGCCGCTTTGCCGAGCTGGCCTCCATCGCTTTGGACAATGCCCGGCTGTATACGGCGACCCAGGAAGCTAAAGAGGCCGCCGAGGCCGCCACCCGGGCCAAATCCATCTTCCTGGCCAGCATGAGCCATGAAATCCGCACGCCGATGAACGGCATCATCGGTATGACTGGCCTCCTGCTTGGCACTGAACTGACATCCGAGCAAGTTGAGTTCGCCGAAACTATCCGTAATAGCGGCGAAGCCCTGCTGACCATTATCAACGACATTCTGGACTTCTCCAAGATCGAGTCTGGCAAGATGGAGTTGGAGAGCCAGCCCTTCGACTTGCGCGATTGCGTCGAAAGCGCCCTTGATTTGGTGGCGACCAAAGCGGCAGAGAAGAAGCTCGACCTGGCCTATCTAATAGAAGACAGCGCGCCGCCGGCCATTGTCGGCGATGTCACTCGCTTGCGCCAAATCCTGCTTAACCTGCTCAGCAATGCCTTGAAGTTTACGGAGAAGGGAGAAGTGGTGGTGACGGTCAAGAGGTTGGAGAGCGGAGAATTGGAGAATTCTCCGGTTCTCCAATTCTCTATCCACGACACCGGCCTCGGCATCCCACCCGACCGGCTCAACCGCCTCTTCCAGTCCTTCAGCCAGGCGGACGCTTCGACGACACGCAAATATGGCGGCACCGGGCTGGGGCTGGCGATCAGCAAGCGCTTGAGCGAGTTGATGGGCGGGATGATGTGGGTGGAGAGTGAAGGCGTGCCGGGCAAAGGTAGTACGTTCCATTTCACTATCGCCGCCGAAGCCGCGCCGATCCCAGAGCCACGCCAACTCTTGAGCGGCGAGCAAGTTCAATTACGTGGCAAGAGCCTGTTGATCGTGGACGACAACGCCGCCAATCGCCGCATCCTGAGTCTGCAAGTACAGTCATGGGGGATGATCACAAAAGACACAGCCTCGCCGCTTGAAGGGTTAGGATGGGTGCGCCGGGGTGACGCTTTTGATTTGGCAATATTGGATATGCACATGGTGGAAATGGATGGCGTAATGTTGGCAAAGGAGATTCGCAAACACCGTGATGCCAAAGCCTTGCCATTGATTCTGTTCTCATCGTTGGGGCGGCGCGAAGCCGGAGCAGACACCGTAAACTTTGCTGCCTATCTGGCCAAGCCACTTAAACAGTCGCAACTATTCGACACGTTAATCGGATTGTTTGTTGAAGGCACAGCGAAAGTGAAGGTTCAAAAAGCCGCAGCCGCTGCCGCGAAATTCCAGATTGATCCTGAGATGGCGAAACGACTGCCATTGCGCATCCTGCTGGCTGAAGACAATGCGGTGAATCAGAAGCTGGCCCTGCGCTTGCTGGCGCAAATGGGTTACCGGGCCGACCTGGCCGGGAACGGCCTGGAGGCGATTGAGGCGCTGGAGCGCCAGCAGTACGACGCGGTGCTGATGGACGTGCAGATGCCGGAGATGGATGGGCTGGAGGCAACGCGACATATCCGGGGCTTGCCCGGAAACCCGCCGGGTCTCCAAGACCCGGCGGGTTTCAAGCAGCCGCGCATCATTGCCATGACGGCGAATGCCATGCAGGGCGACCGGGAGATGTGTCTGGCGGCGGGGATGGATGACTACATTAGCAAACCGATCCGGGTGGAGGAACTGGTGGGGGCGTTGAGCAGATGCCAGGTCTTAGTATGAGGAGAAGATGCCATGCCTGACGAAATCATTGATCGCGCGACTCTGAGTAACCTGCTGGCGACGATAGGTGACGATGTTTCATTTTTAGGCGACCTGATGGACACGTTTTTCGACGATGCGCCTCAACTGCTGGCAACCATTCGGCGATCTGCGGAGGCTGGCCAGGCGGAGGAATTGCGCCGCGCGGCTCACAGCCTGAAATCGAACAGCGCCAATTTCGGCGCGATGACCTTGTCCAGAATGTGCAGGGAACTGGAAGAGCTTGGCAAAAATGGCACGCTGGCCGGGGCCGGCGAACGGCTGGCGCAGGCGGAAGCAGAGTACGCGCGTGTCAGATCCGCTCTGCAGGCCATTCGCGCCGCCGGTTTGTGATTGCCGATGCTGGCGAGTTGGAGGGTTGAATGATGGCAACGGATCACGGCCACATCCTTGTGGTAGATGACAACAAAATCAATCGCATGTTGCTGACTCGCGCGCTGGCCGAGCAGGGGCACACTACGGCTACCGCCGAGAACGGGCAACAGGCGTTGGCAATGTTGCATGAAGCGTCGTTTGACGTGGTCTTGCTCGACATCCTGATGCCGGAACTGGACGGCTACGAGACGCTGGCCCAGATCAAACGGGACAGCGCCTTGCGGCACATCCCGGTGATCATGATTTCGGCGGTGGACGAAATGGACAGCGTGATCCGGTGCATTGACATGGGCGCCACCGATTATTTGCCCAAGCCCTTCAATGCCGCATTGTTGCAGGCCCGGCTCAATGCCTCGCTGGCCAGCAAGCGCCTGCGCGATCTGGAATTGGAATATCTGGAGCAGGTGGGCTACGTGGCCGAGGCGGCGGCGGCGGTTGAGACGAGCGCCTTCAAAGCCGAGAGCCTGGACAAGGTCGCCGCGCGCGCGGACGCGCTGGGGCGGTTGGCCCGCGTCTTTCAACGCATGGCGCGCGAGGTGCACGCCCGCGAGCAACGCCTGAAACAACAACTGCAACAACTGCGCCTCGACGTGGAGGAACGGCAAAAGGCGGCGGCGGAGACGGTCGCCGTCTACCTGCCGATGGATCGCCGCCATGCCCTGGCCGAGGGCGGAACTCTGCCCGAACGGACTCGAGGCGCGGCGCTGTTTGCCGACATCTTCGGTTCCACATCCCTCACCGAAGCCCTGGCGCGCGAACTCGGTTTTCAGCGCGGCGCCGAGGAGCTTACCCGGCAACTCAACCGGATCTACGGCGCGTTGATTGACGAAGTGCATCATTACGGTGGCAGTGTGATCAATTTCAGCGGCGATTCCATCACCTGCTGGTTCAATTCGGATAATGGCTTGCGGACAACAGCTTGCGCTCTGGCAATGCAGGCCGCGATGCAACAGTTCGCAATAATTACGACTCCTGCCGGAACGACCATTTCTTTGGTGATCAAAGTAGCCGTCGTCGCCGGCCCCGCCCGCCGTTTTTTGGTGGGCGATCCTCAGATCCAAAATATTGAGGTGCTGGCCGGGCGGACGCTGGACGAGTTGGCCCTGGTCGAACATCAGGCCCGGCGGGGTGAGGTGGTGGTGCAAGCGGCAATAGTGGCTGAGGCCGGTGAGCGAATTATCGTTGCCGATTGGCGCACCGACGAGGCCCTGGGTCAACGGTTCGCCGTGGTGACCGGCCTGACCGACGCGGCGGCTGCGTCCCCGTGGCCCGATTTGGCGCCGGATAGTTTGACCGTTACCCAGGCCCGGCCCTGGCTCTTGCCGCTGGTCTATGAAAAGGTGCGCGGCGGCAAGAGCGAATATCTATCTGAACTGCGCCCGGCGGCGGCCCTGTTCCTCAAGTTTCACGGCATTGACTACGATGGAGACGATAACGCCGGGGCCAGGCTTGACGCGTTTGTGCGCTGGGTTCAAACAGTGCTGGCCCGTTATGATGGGTCGCTTCTGCAATTAACGATGGGCGACAAGGGCAGTTATTTGTACGCGGCGTTTGGGGCGCCGGTTTCTCACGACGACGATGGGGCGCGCGCCGTCAGTGCCGCTCTCGACTTGCAGTCAGCGCCGGCCGAGTTGCGGTTCATTACCAATATTCAGATCGGCGTGGCTTACGGCCAGATGCGCGCCGGGGCTTATGGAAGCTCTGCGCACCGGACTTACGGGGTGTTGGGCGACAAGACAAATTTGGCCGCGCGCTTGATGCAGGCCGCGTCGGGCGGCATTCTGTGTGACGAAGCCATCTATCAGGCGGCCAACACACACCTGAACTTTGACTCTCTGCCGCCCATTCTCGTCAAGGGCAAAGCGAACCCGGTCGCCGTCTATCGCCCGACCGGCGAGAAAAAACGCGCCGGGCGAGTCATTGACGAGCTGTCTCCGGCCCAGCAGTTGACGCTTAAAGTTGCCAGCGTGATCGGGCGTATTTTCTCTTTCAGCCTCTTGCGCGACGTCTACCCAATTGAAGCCGACAAAACGCAGTTGAGCGAACATCTTCAAACGCTGGAACAGCTCGGTCTGACGACCCGGCATTCCCCGGAATCCGAGTCCGGGCTGTCCTATATCTTCAAAGACACCATCACCCAGGAGGCGGCCTACAACCTGATGTTGTTTGCTCAGCGGCGGCAACTGCATCGCGCTGTGGCCGAGTGGCACGAGCGCGCCTACGCCGCCGACCTGTCTGCCCATTACCCTCTCCTGGCCTATCACTGGAGCAAGGCTGAGGACGTGGCCAAAGCTATTCACTATTTCGAGAAAGCCGGAGAGCAGGCCAGGGACAGCGGGGCCTATCAGGAAGCGCAAAGATATTTCAACGAGTCGCTGGCCCTTGACGCCCGGGCGTCGGTATTGAGTTCTGAGTACTACACTGCTGACGGTTCAGCCGTGGATAGATTGGCGAAGAATGAGGGATAGTTGATAACAAGCCAAACCGAAAAAGGCGCCACAGTCAAAAATGACTGTGGCGTTTTTTTGATTGCCCAGAGGTGGCGACGACAAGATTTGAACTTGTGGCCAAGGGCTTATGAGTCCCCTGCTCTACCGCTGAGCTACGTCGCCAATTTAGCCTTTGCGGGCGGGATTATATCATGCCTTGCTGTCCGGCTTCAAGGCCGGGCGCGTTTGCTTGAGGGCTTTCCTAAAGTCGCCTGGCGACTGGAAGTCGCGGCAACACAAGGCGAAGTCCACCTTCGTGGACTGCGGTTTTAGCCGACGTAGGTCGGCTTCGCCTTGTGTTGGTGCAGATTTATCTGCCGGGGTCAAGGGGCTTTAGGAAGGCCGTCCGTTTGCTTGCCATTGCCGCCAGCGTGTAGTCAGCGTGCGGCAGTTACAGGTTAGTTACAGGCTCAGGCGTGGGCCTGGCTGAATTGCGCTTCTTCGGTCGAGCCTTTCATGGCGGCCGTGGACACTTCGCCGCCGGTCACCGTCATTTGCACCTCGTCGAAGTAACCTGCGCCGACAAAGCTCTGGTGCTTGATGGCCCGGAAGCCGGCTTCTTTTTCCATGGCGAACTCGCGCTCTTGCAGGCGCACGAAAGCCGACATGCCCTCACGCGCATAACCATGCGCTAATTCGTACATGCTGGCGTTGAGGGTGTGGAAACCGGCCAGAGTGATGAACTGGAATTTGTAGCCCATGTCGGCCAATTCTTCCTGGAAGACGGCGATTTGTTTGTCGTCCAGGTTGCGCTTCCAGTTGAACGACGGCGAGCAGTTGTAGGCCAGCAGTTTGCCGGGGAACTTCTCGTGAATGGCCCGGGCGAACTCGCGGGCTTCGCCCAGGTCGGGCGTGGAGGTTTCGCACCAGATCAGGTCCACGTAAGGCGCATATTCCAGCGCGCGGGCGGCGGCGTATTCCAGGCCGTTCTTCACGATGTAGAAGCCGTCGGCGGTGCGTTCGCCGGTCAGGTGATCGCGATCCACCCGGTCAATGTCGCCGCGAATCAACGTTGCGCCCAGGGCGTCGGTGCGGCCGACGAGCACCGTGGGAACGCCCATCACGTCGGCGGCCAAACGCGCCGAAATCAGTTTCTGGACGAAGTCGTGAATCGGAACCAGCACCTTGCCACCCATGTGGCCACACTTCTTCAACGACGAGAGCTGGTCTTCAAGGTGGACGCCGGAGGCTCCGGCTTCGATCATGGATTTGATCAGTTCAAAGGTGTTGAGCGGCCCGCCAAAGCCGGCCTCGGCGTCGGCCACGATGGGGGCAAAATAATACACTTCACCGTCCCGGCCTTCCATGTGCTGAATCTGGTCGGCGCGGATCAGGGCATTGTTGATTTTGCGCAGGACGGTTGGGACGCTGGTGACGGGGTACAGGCTCTGGTCGGGGTACATCGTCAACGCGTCGTTGGCATCGCCGGCCACCTGCCAGCCGCTGAGGTAGATGGCCTTCAGCCCGCCCTGCACCATCTGCACGGCCTGGTTGCCGGTGAGCGCGCCCAGGGCGCGGATGAATTTCTCGGCGTGAAGCAGTTCCCACAGCCGCTCGGCGCCCATGCGCCCGATGGTGTGATCGTGCTGGAACGTTCCGCGCAGGCGATCGACGTCTTTCGCCGTATACGGGCGCTTGACGTCCTTCCAGCGCGGATCGGTGGCCCATTCCTTCTCAAGCTCTTCGACGGATTTTGGTTGATACTTCTGATACATGTACGGCCTCCTGTTGGCTAAGTGATGGTTGTAGCTCAGGGCCTTGTGCCCGTCGCCCACAAGGGGCTAGGCTACGCTTTAGTCGAGATAGTTGTATGCGTTGAGTGTCAGAAACTCGGTGAAACGGTCTTCGGTAACTAAGCGGTCGAATAAAGATTTGGCCGTCTCGATTTTGCTGGCGGCGTAGTTCGCTTCCCCGTATAGTTTTTTGATTTTGCCCAACTCCTCCGGCAGAAACTGGCGGTAGAGATCAATAGTGACTTTGCGCCCGTCGGCCAGGGCGGCGGTGGGATGGTGAATCCACTGCCACACCTGGGCGCGAGAGATTTCGGCGGTGGCGGCGTCTTCCATCAAATTGTAGATGCCCACCGCGCCCGATCCTCTCAGCCAGGAATCCATGTATTGTAAAGCTACGTTGATGTTCAGCCGCAAACCGGCTTCGGTGATCTGGCCGCCGGGCACGGTGAAGTTGAGCAGGTCTTTGGCCGCTACCTGAACATCGTCGCGCATTCTTTCTTTTTGATGCGGCCTGTCCTTGAGAACGTTGTCGAACACTGCTTTGGCCGTCGGCACCAGGTCGGGGTGGGCCACCCAGGTGCCGTCGAAGCCGTCGCCGGACTCGCGCAATTTGTCGTCGCGCACTTTGGTCAGCGCAATTTCGTTGATCTGCGGGTCTTTGCGGCTGGGGATGAAGGCGGCCATGCCGCCGATGGCGTGCGCGCCGCGCTTGTGGCACGTTTTGACCAGCAGTTCGGTGTAGGCCCGCATGAAAGGCACAGTCATGGTGATCTGCGCCCGGTCGGGCAGGAGGAAGCCCGGTTGGTTGCAGAATTTCTTGATGATGCTGAAGATGTAATCCCAGCGCCCGGCGTTCAGCCCGGCGGCGTGCTCCCGCAACTCATACAGAATCTCTTCCATCTCAAAGGCGGCCAGGACGGTTTCGATCAGCGCCGTGGCTTTGATCGTGCCTCTTGGAATGCCGAGTTCATCTTGAGCCAGACAGAAGACGTCGTTCCACAGCCGCGCTTCGAGGTGGCTTTCCAGTTTGGGCAAATAGAAATACGGGCCGGTTCCTTTGTCCAGCAGGCGGCGGACGTTGTGGAAGAGATAGAGGCCGAAATCGAACAACGAGCCGGAGACGGCCCCCCCGTCGAGCCAGACATGCTTTTCGTTCAGATGCCAGCCGCGAGGCCGGACCATAAGCACGGCCACTTGCTCGTCGAGTTTGTATTCTTTGCCTTCAGGGCTGGTGAAGGAGATGGTGCGCTCGATGGCCTCTCGCAAATTGAGGTGGCCCTGGATCATATTATCCCAGGTGGGCGAGTTGGCGTCTTCAAAGTCGGCCATGAACATGCTGGCCCCGGAGTTGAGCGCGTTAATGAGCATCTTGCGTTCGGTGGGGCCGGTGATTTCGACGCGGCGGTTTTGCAAGTCGGCGGGGATGGGAGCAACCTGCCAGTTGCCATTGCGAACAGAGAGGGTTTCGGGCCAGAAGTCAGGCAGGCGGCCAGAGTTGATTTCCACTTGGCGCTCGGCCCGTCTCTTCAACAGAGCGAGTCTGCGTTCTCGAAACTCACGCTCCAATTTGGCGACGAAAGCCAGCGCCGCCGGAGTAAGTATCCCGGCATACTCCGGCGCGACGGCAGTCCGGAGCTCCATGCCTGGTGGCAAGGCTGTGATGGTCATCGTGGAGGGCCTCCTGATGTGACCGCAGACACGAGGTGTTCACCTTGTGGAAACACTTCGTGTCTGCGGCTGGTGCAGTAAAGGTTAGCGGCTTACTGTTACAGCAACGGTCCCGTCGGCGCGCAGGGCCATGCAATTCACGCCTTGCACCACCCCCTCTTTGGCCGGCACTTCGTCCGCGCGAAAACGAATAATTTTGCTCAGGCGCGAAATGATGAAGAGGTCGTCATTTTGCTCGACGGCGACTGCGCCGACGAGATGATCGGTCTTCATGGCGATCTTGCCGCCTGCGCCGGGTGACTTGTTGGGACTGAAGCCAGACATGAGACGGATGGTGGCTTTGCCGTCTGCGCCCAGCAGAAACACGCCACCCTCCTCTTTCACCGATGCCACCGCCACTGCTGTATCACCTGATTCTAACCGAATCCCCGGCCCGCCTTGCATGGATACTTGTTTCTCTGAGAAGCGGATGCCAAGTCCGGCCCGGGTGGCGATGAAGAGATCACTGCTGCCGGGCGTCCAGCAGGCGGCGGCCAGCGGGCCGAGGCGCTCGAGGTTGTACATTTCGGTTCCGGGACTCAATGTTTCGCCAAACAAGTGCCCCGGCACACAGCGCACAAAGCCGCTCTGGCTGAGGAGGGCCACGTAGCCCCGGCCCACGTCGGGCAAGATCGCGAAGATGCACTCGCCGGGATTGAGCTTGAGATCGCCGGTGATGGACTGGCCGCGGGCGCGCACCTCGGAGTCTGGCAGTTTGCCGAGGGGGAATCGGAAGGCGCGGGCGCGGTCGGTGAGCAGGATGGCGGTTGCGCTTTCGTCGGCGATGGCAAGGCTGATGGGCGGGTCGTCGTCGGGCGCTTCGATGTCGAAGATGCCCATGCCACCCCGGCGCTGGCGGCCATAAAGGTGGCGCGGCGTGCGCTTGGCCAGGCCGCTCGCGCTGAGGGTGATCAGATTGAAGGGGGTGGGCGGCTCGCTCGGTTCGGGCAGGGCGGCGGTTTCATCTTGCGAGTCGTTGCCACTGCGAAGCCGTTCGACCTCCGATTCGAGCGATTCGATGTAAGCGCGGATAGCAGGATCAACTTGGCCGAGGTCAGGGCGTTCAACTGTCATTTGCTAAGCAACCACCGATTTCACAAATTACACAGATTATACTGTTTAGAGCGAATTCCTTTTCGATTTATGGAGAAAGACCTGTCAGGTCTCACAAAATAGCTGGCAACACCGGCGATCCGATTAAGACCTGACAGGTCTGGCACCGTAAACCAATTAGGAATCTGCTCTAGTGTCCCAACACCGGATGCGGCTGATACAGCTCTTCCAGAAAATCAACTTCCTCTTTGGAAAGTTGGATGCTCAGCGCGGCGGCGGCCTCTTCAAGCTGATACATCTTGCTCGCGCCGACGATGGGGGCCGTGACACCTGGCTTGGACAGAATCCAGGCCATTGCAATTTGGGCCGGGGAGACGCCGCGCCGCCTGGCAGTTTCGACGACGCGATCAACGATTTTGAAATCTGACTCTTGGTAGTACATCTGGTGGGCGAACTGATCGCTCCTGGATCGGGCTGTGTCGCCGTCGTAGCCGGGGCGGCGGTTGCCCGCCAGGAAGCCGCGCGCCAGCGGGCTCCAGGGAATGAGGGCGACGCCCTGATCGCGGCAGAGCGGAATCATCTCGCGCTCTTCTTCGCGGTAGATGAGGTTGTAGTGATTCTGCATGGAGACGAAGCGAGTCCAGCCATGGCGCCCGGCGAGGCGCTGGGCCTTGGCAAACTGCCAGGCGTACATGCTCGATGCGCCGATGTAGCGCGCTTTGCCCGCCTTGACGACGTCGTGCAAGGCTTCCATCGTTTCCTCAATCGGCGAAGTGTTGTCCCAGCGGTGAATCTGGTAGAGGTCAACGTAGTCGGCGCCGAGTCGCTGGAGCGAGTCGTCAATGGCGTGCAGGATATGTTTGCGCGAGAGGCCGCGCTGGTTGGGCGACTCGCCGGTGGGGAAGAAGACTTTGGTGGCGATGACGACTTCTTCGCGTTTGGCGAAGTCGCGCAGCGCCCGCCCGGTCACTTCTTCGCTCACGCCGAGCGAGTAGGCGTCGGAGGTGTCGAAGAAGTTGAGGCCCAGTTCGAGGGCGCGCTTGATGAAGGGGCGGCTGTCTTCTTCGGTCAGCACCCAGTCGCGCCACTTGGGCGTCCCGTAAGTCATCATGCCCAGGCAGAGGCGGGAAACTTTGAGGCCGGTGTTACCGAGATTGACGTAGTCCATCTTTCATCCTTTCTCATACACGATCCGCCCATCGCACACCGTCAGTAGCGGGTGAACGCGGGCGGCGTCTTCGGGCGGCATGGCAAAGATGTCTTCGGAGAGCAGAACCAGGTCGGCCAGGAAGCCGGGGCGCAGTTGGCCCTTTTGGTGTTCTTGAAATTCGGCATAGGCGGCGTCGCGGGTGTAGGCCACGAGAATGTCGGCCAGCGTTTGGCGATGATGCGGCAGGCCTTCGGCCCAGGGCTGGCGGTTGAGGGCGGCGTGCACGCCCAACATCGGGTTCTGGCTGACGACGGGCCAATCACTGCCGAAAGCCAGCGTTGCTCCGGCCTCGCGCAAACTTTGCCAGGCGAAACTGCGGTGCCAGCGCGCGTGGCCGGCACGCGACGGCCACACGTCATTGCCATCCACCGACGAAGGGCAGTGCAGCGGTTGCATGGAGGCAATCACACCCAACCGGGCGAATCGGGGCAGGTCGTCGGGATGGATCAGTTCGATGTGTTCCACGCGGTGGCGGCTGTCCCGTTTGCCGTTGGTTTGGGCAACCGACTCGAACCCGTCCAGCGTCCGCCTCACTGCTCCGTCGCCAATCGCGTGGACGAAGATTTGCAGGCCGAGGCGATCACATTCGGTTGCCATGCGGGTGAAGTGCCCGGCGGAGTAGAGCGCGCCGCCGAAGTTGCCCGGCGCTTGGGCGTCAGTATATTCGTCGAGCATGAGGGCAGTGTACGACTCGATCACGCCGTCCATGAAGAATTTGACACAGCCGCCGCGCACCATGGCTTGCCCTGACGCGAAGCGTGCCGAAGAGCCGCTTTGATGCTCTTGCTTCATCATCACGGCCTCGGCCAGGTCTTCAGGCTCTGTTTCGGGCGTGATGCTGTAGGGGCAATAGACGCGCAGGGTCAACTCGCCCGCGTCTTCGAGCGCGGCATAGAGGGCGATTTGCTCCGCGTCGCCGTCCATATTGTGAACACTGGTGACGCCGAAACTTGCGGCCAGGGCCAGCCCTTGATGGAGCAGGGCGCGTTTGCGGGCGTCGTCGGGCGGAGGGATGATATCGGTGATGGGGCGGTACGCGCCCGGCTCGCGCAGTTCGCCGGTCGCCAACCCATCATCGCCCACGACGATTTCGCTGTTGGGGCCGACGACGTTGCCGTCTTTAAGGAGGTTGCCAAGCTTAAGGGCCTGGGTGTTGGCCCAGGCGGTGTGATGATCGTAGGCCAGGACGATGAGCGGGCGGTCAGGGAGGATGGTGTCGAGGACGTGGCGGGTGACGCGAAGCGGGGCGATACCGCCGATTTTGTAGCGCAGTCCGGCGCCCAATAGAATCGGGTCGTTCGGGTGGTTGGCGGCGCACCCTTGAATCGTTTGAGCGAGTCCGTCGAGGTCGCTCACATCGGCCAATTCGCGAAGCGTATCGGCCAGTTCGGTTGATCCATGCAAGAGATGAAAGTGCGAGTCAATGAAACCGGGCATGAGGGTGCACCCGCCGCCATCCATCACGCGCGTGGCCGGGCCGCGCCAGTGCCCGGCGTCTTCGGCGTTGCCGACGAAGGCGATGCGGTTGCCCGCGACGGCGACGGCTTGAGCGTTGGGCCGGGCGGGGTTGGCGGTGAAGACGTTGGCGTTGACGATGAGGAGGTCGGCGTGCGGCATCGGGCAGAGTATACCCGATTGCTCTCTTTCCATCAGTGCTAAAATGAGGGCGATGACTGACTTTAATCCACAAACCCAACCGGACGATGAAACCCTGGCCAGGCTCTGGCAATTCTTCCGGGCGCTGGTGGACGACAAGCGCTTGCGACTCATGGGCTGGCTGATCGAAGGCGACCTGACCCTGCCGGAGATCGCGCGGCGGCTGGAGTTGAAGCCCAACACCGCCCAGCGGCACATAGATTATCTTGCGCAGTTGGGCATCGTGGAGGAAGTGGCCGGGGCCAAGCCGCCGGCCTATCACTTCAGCCGCGAGGCTTTGACGGCTTTGGCGCGGACACTGCTGGCCCGCGCGCCCAACATGACTGCCGCCGAACTTGACATGAGCACCTTCAGCCGCAAGGTGATCACCGATTTCACCAACCCGGACGGTTCGCTCAAGGGTTTCCCGGCTCAGGAGAAGAGATTCCTGGTCGTCCTTTATTACCTGCTCGACAAGTTCCTGCCGGATGTTGACTACACCGAGCGCGAGGTGTCCGAGATTTTGCGCCGCTTCCACCCCGACACGGCCACGCTCCGCCGGGCGCTGGTGGATTATAGGTTGATGGAGAGGAAGAATAATATTTATCGGCGGCGATAAGGACCAGACCTGTCAGGTCTTCATAAAGCGCTCGCAACAAAGCAGAGTCGGAGAAGACCTGACAGGTCTGAGGCGCCATCGGCGTGAGTTGTTCATGACTCATCAAAACCTTCACCCTTGGACGCTCGACCCGGAAGAAGCAATCAAAGTGCAATCGGCTCTGCGCGAACGGCTGGCGCTGGCCTGGGACGGGCGGCCAGTGACGACAGTGGGCGGGGTAGACGTTGACCTGGAAGAGGATGTGGCCCGCGCGGCGATTGTCGTCTTGCGTTACCCTGACCTGACTCCGCTCGAAGGTGTGACCGCCGACGCGCCTCTCGTCTTTCCCTATATCCCCGGCCTGTTGGCCTTTCGCGAAGGCCCGGCCGTGTTGGCGGCGTGGGAGAAGTTGCCGGGGGAGGGTTGGAGCGTCGTTGAGAACAACGGATCATCCGAATTCGGCGGATCAATCCGTCCGCTTCGCGTTCGGCAAATCCGTTGTTCTACACCTCTTGCACCGGCTACCGCCTGCCCGGGCCAACACGCCGGGCCGCTTCGCGCAAGTTTGCGGCGGGGGAGAAGTTGCCGGGGGAGGGTGGGGAACAGCAAAGATTGTTGTGAGGGGGATGGCAGGGAAGGGTAAAGGCAAACAAACGCGTTACTCTTCCGCTTCTTCTGCTAACACCAAAATGCGTTGCCGAATTTCGTCCGATAGCCACATGCCGCTATCTCTCAATCGATCGAGGTAGGGCCCGACCTTCTCTACCAACCTTTGCTGTTTGGCTTCGAGCAGAATCTTGAGTGTTCCCCAGGCAGTCAGGCCAGCGGCCTGAGCTGTCCGTCGAGCCAGCATATCATCCAACAGCACAACACGGTTTGGATTTTCAAGGGCTAGCGCCATCGCGGCGAGTTCGCCCGCGCCTAAGTCCAACGCCAGCCATTCTGACGGCGTCGAACGTGGGTTTACGACTTGTAGCCAGTCATATCTTGGGGAGCCAATCCACTGCGCCGATACGATAGAGATAGAGCAAAGGCGATGTATTGCTGATGGCTTCAGGCATGTTGGCTTTCCAGGTCGTTTAGCTCTGATTGAAATGGGAAAACCTTGTAACGGCCCAGGGCCAATAGGAACTCTACGCGCGACATGCCAGCAAGTTCGGCGGCTCGGCCAGAAGACAGGCGGCCAAGTTCGTAGAGTTTGACTGCCGCCAACATGCGCATTTCGTGGGCAAAGGACACTTCGTCGGTCTTTTCTGCGAGAAGCACCTTTTCAGGGACATCAATGATAATCTGCCTTGTGGTCATAGCTTTAGCTCCCACGATGATTCTACACGGCTTTCAGAAATGATGCTTGGTTGCACCGGCTACCGCCTGCCCGAGCCGACGCGCCAGGCCGCTCAGCGCAAGTTTGCGGCAGGGGAGAAGCTGCCGGGGGAGGGTGGGGAGCATCATTGAGAACAACGGATCATCCGAATTCAGCGGATCAATCCGTCCGCTTCGCGTTCGGCAAATCCGTTGTTCTACCCTCATCCGCTTATCCGTTCTATATCCGTTGACACCTGACACCCACATTCGTTACATTTGCCTATGGCTTTATGATGCCTGTCTATTTACATCTTGTACCGAAGAGGTGTATAAAGCTAACAGAAGCATCAGCAAAACATGGATTGCCTGAATTTGCGGATAAAAATCCGTGAAATTCGCCAAATCTATGATCTCCCTGCTTCAGTTTTCAACTGCTGTCTTCAAAGGGGAGAAGCCATGTTCACTCGAAAACCTAACCTGCTCAACCTCGCCCTGGTTCTCGCCTTGCTCATGCCGGGTGCGGCACAGCCTATAGCGGAACATACGCCACATTCTCAAATTGCATTTGCCTCTGCCCACGACGGAGCAACCGCTGTGGGACAGGGCATAACGCTACCTAACGCCCAGAATGTGGAACTCGTGGGTCAGATTGGAGGTGCTTCCTATGCGGTGGCGGTTCAGGGTTCCTACGCTTATGTCGGTATTGGCCCAAGGTTGGTCATCCTGAACATCGCCAACCCGGCTTCTCTGATAATCACCGGTCAGACGACCGTCCTGCCCGGCGTCATCAGGGACGTGGCGGTGGTCGGGAACTATGCCTACGTCGCCGATTATGATCGTGGCCTGCGCATCATCAACGTGTCCAACCCGGCGGCCCCCACCGAAGTTGGCTTCTACGACACGCCGGGGTATGCCTACGGTGTGGCGGTGGCCGGGAACTATGCCTACGTCGCCGATTGGGACAGCGGCCTCCGCATCATAAACGTGTCCAACCCAGCTGCCCCGACTGAAGTGGGCTTCTACGACACGCCGGGGTCTGCCGGAGGCGTGGCGGTGGCCGGGAACTATGTCTACGTCGCCGATTTGGGCAGTGGCCTGCGCATCATCAACGTGTCCAACCCGGCGGCCCCGATCCAGGCTGGCTACTACGACACGCCGGGGTCTGCGTGGGGCGTGGCGGTGGCCGGGAACTATGCCTACGTCGCCGATGATTGGTATGGCGGCCTGCGCATCATCAACGTGTCCAACCCGACGGCCCCGATCGAGGCTGGCTACTACAACTACGGCACGTTGGTAGTTGCCCTGGACGTGGCGGTGGTCGGGAACTATGCCTACGTCACCGGTAATAGCGGCCTGCGCATCATCAACGTGTCCAACCCGGCGGCCCCCACCGAAGTCAGCTTCTACGACACGCCGGGGTCTGCGTGGGGCGTGGCGGTGGCCGGAAACCATGCCTACGTCGCTGATTATGGTGGTGGCCTGCGCATCATCAACGTGTCCAACCCGGCGGCCCCCACCGAAGTTGGCTTCTATGACACGCCGGGGTTTGCCTACGACGTGGCGGTGGTCGGGAACTATGCAAACGTCGCCGATTATGATAGAGGCCTGCGCATCCTCAACGTGTCCAACCCGGCGGCCCCCACCGAAGTCGGCTATAGTGCCACATCGGGGTTTGTCCTGGCCGTGGCAGTGGTCGGGAACTATGCCTACCTCACCGATTGGTATGGCGGCCTGCACATCATCAACGTGTCGAACCCGGCGGCCCCCACCGAAGTCGGCTTCTATGACACGCCGGGGATTGCCCACGGTGTAGCGGTGGTCGGGAACTATGCCTACATCGCCAATGGTTGGCCTGGCGGCTTGCGCATCATCAACGTGTCCAACCCGGCGACCCCCACCGAAGTTGGCTACTACAACACGTTTGGGTCTTACTATGATGTGGCGGTGGTCGGGAGCTATGCCTACGTCGCTGATTATGATCGTGGCCTGCACATCATCAACGTGTCGAACCCGGCAGCCCCCACCGAGGTTGGCTTCTACGACACACCGGGGTATCCCCAAGGCGTGGCGGTGGTTGGGAACTATGCCTACGTCGCCGATGGGGAAAGTGGCCTGCGCATCATCAACGTGTCGAACCCGGCGGCCCCCACCGAAGTGGGCTTCTACGACACGCCGGGGTTTGCCGACGACGTGGCGGTGGCCGGGAGCTACGCCTACGTCGCCGATATGGAAAGTGGCCTGCGCATCATCAACGTGTCGAACCCGGCAGCCCCCACCGAAGTGGGCTTCTACGACACGCCGGGGTTTGCCGACGACGTGGCGGTGGTCGGGAACTTTGCCTACGTCGCCGATGAGGATGGCGGCCTGCTCATCCTACGATTCACGGCTTCCATCTCTGGCCAAGTGAAAGATAGCAACGGCAACCCTGTCCCTGGCGTCATCATTTCGGATGGCAAGGGGCATAAAGCCACGACAGGTAGCGACGGCAAATATGCTTTGGTCGGCTTAACGGCGGGAGATTACACCCTCACGCCGGAAAAGGGCACTTCTGTTTATACAGGCTTCTCGCCGGCCACTATTTCCATCAATGGCTTATCTTCCGACTTGCCAGGGCAGGATTTTACAGCGAGGAAGCCGGTTGTGGTTTTAGTGCATGGGTGGCATGGTTTTGGCTCTACAGACACTTGCGACTCGAATACAGCGCCTTATCCTGTTACAGATGTGAATAGCATACCAAACAACATCAGCGATTTTGGCCCGTTTCCAAAGAATCTGATTGCAGACGGGTGGGATGTCTGGCTTGCCCACGTTGCAACAGGGCCTCTCGGCACGCCCTATATCGAAGTCAACGCATCATGCCTTGAACAGCAACTGGCAAGCATTCGCTCTCAAACCGGGCTCAAGGAGGTTGCAATCATCGCGCATAGTATGGGTGGATTAGTCAGCCGGGCTTTCATGGAGTCGGACAGATACGAGATATTACGGGCTACAGTCACTCCATCCATAACACAACTCATTACTCTGGGAACGCCCCACACTGGAGCTACATACCTTATTGTCCCGTGTGCTACTCCATTTGACTACGCGGCCTGTGAAATGATTCCTTTGGGGGCTATGTTCTTCAATCTCAGGTTTTCATCGCGTGCGGACGGAACAACCTACCATCTCATCGGAGGAGATCTAACGCCGCCACTCGGATACCCTCTTGTCGGGTGTGATGGCCTTAATGATGGTGTAATAGGAGTCAGAAGCAGCACCGGAAGAACCTTCCCTACCCTTTGCGGCGGCCTCACAAACCTTGTGGCAGTTGATGGAAACAACGTGCTCCGCTACACAGTGAGCGCCAGCCATGGCGATATCTGGGCATATCCGAGCTATTTCAAAGTTACATCGAAGACTGACCCCAATCCCACAGTTACCTATAAGTGCGTGTTGCATTTGCTTGACCCGTTACGCGGTGGACTCTGCAATCTAGTAACGGCAACAGAGGACGCTCAAGCACAGAGCATCCCTGCTTTTTCTAATACGCCGACCCTCTCAGGCCATCTTTCTACCAGTCAAGTAGCGAGTCGCACTTTGCCGATTGATACCAGCGGGCAAAGCCAGTTCAGCTTGAATTGGGATAGTGGCACAGTCAGTTTTATCTTGACCAACCCGTTCAACACGGTGATTGACCCTCCTTATGCTACCGCCCATCCATCAGAAGTTACTTACACCGTGAATACCGACCCAGGCTCACAACTGTTTGCCGCTTACACTTTCAACACGACTGTTCCCGGCACTTACACTCTGACCATCACTGCTGGAGATGTCGGAGCGGGTGGCGCAGATTACTCAGCATCTGCACTCGTGGACTCGCCACGCACGTTGAGCATAGCGACAGATAAAACGCTTTATGCCATTGGCGACACCGCGACAATTACCGCCACCTTGAAGAATGGTGGAACAGGATTGACAGGCGCGACCGCCCAGGCAAAGATTTACCGGCCCGGTGTCATCACCGATACGGTGACCCTGACTGACCAGGGCGGCGGGATTTACTCTGGAACTTACCTCATCCCCAACGTGCCCGGTTACTTGGGTTTGAGTGTGACAGCCGAGGGGAATGATGCTGGTACAGCTTATGCTCGGCAAGTGGATAGCCTACTGGCGGTATCACCCAACACCGCCCAGCTATCCGGCTCGTACTCGGACAGCGCAACTGACGACGACGGCGACGGCAAATACGACAGTTTGAATGTCAACGTCGGCCTCAACGCGACGCAAGCAGGCAACTATCTTCTATCAGGCGACCTGGTTTCGGGAAGCACCATCGCCGCCCACAGCGTCATCTCAACGACGTTGAGCGTGGGCAGCAATACTCCCATTTTGTCTTTCAATGGCGACGAGATCGGGCAGAGCGGCTTGAACGGGCCTTACACGCTGACCAACGTGACGGTTGCCGACCAGCAAAATGCGGGTGTGCCTGCGGTGTGGCAAGCGGCGAACGTTTATACCACCGCAACCTACACCGCAACTGACTTCGCCGCCACTTGCTACACCCTGAACCTGGCCGCCAACCCGCCCTCCGGCGGCACACTCACCCCCGACATCACCCCGAACTGCAACGGCGGCACGCAGTACACGTCGGGCAGTGTGATGACGCTGACAAGCACGGCCAACGCAGGCTACAACTTTGCCGGATGGAGCGGAGACACGAACGGAGCAACTAACCCGCTCGCGCTGACGATGGATGACGACAAGACCGCCATCGCCGACTTCAGCGCCACACTCGGAGCGCCGTCCCTGCTCTCATTGCCAGAGAATGGGCTGACGACAATCTACTCCCCAACACTGGACTGGAGTGACCTCACGCCCGCGCCAGATCACTATGAAATCCAGATTGCTACCGACAACGCCTTCAGCAATTTGGTTATCGCCGACTCGGTGACGGACTCGACTTACACTACTATCGTGCCGCTCGCCCCCAACAGCAAATACTACTGGCGCGTCCGCGCCTTCAACGCCGCCGGGCAATTCAGCCCGTGGTCAATAGTTCGCTCCTTCCGCACCGCCCTGCTTTCGCCAGAGTCATCTTTCCCCGGCGGCCTCAGCCAGCCGTCCGGCCTGCGCCCGCTCTTCGATTGGGGGAACGTCGGCGGCGCGTCGTCGTATAGCTTACAAATTTCCACCAACCAGAACTTCACCACGCTGGTGCTGAACTTGAATGTCTCGCCCTCAGCCTACGTACCAACGGCTGATTTGCCAAAGGGGATGCTGTTGTTCTGGCGAGTGAGAACCAACGGGACGAACGGGCCCAGCGCCTGGTCGCGGGTGCGGCATTTTGACTCGCCCAACCCGCCGGGCGTGCCAACCCTGCTCACGCCAGCCCACAACGCAACCGTGGCGAACGGCCAGCCGACGCTGGATTGGAGCGATTCGAGCCCGGGCGTGGATCACTACGAAGTGCAGATTTCCACCAACAGTACTTTTACGGCTGTGCTCGGTCGCGGACGGGGTGGCAGAACCGGAGTTTCGCAGTACACGCCTGAGGCGGCGCTGGGGACGGGCGATTACCACTGGCGAGTGCGAGCCGTGAACGCGCAAGGCCAATTCAGCCAGTGGTCGGCGGCGCGAAGCTTTAGCGTGCCGTAGCGCAAGAATAGAATTCCGGACGTAACTGCTCAGGCCAAACCTTCATCCACAGATTTTCGCAGATTATCACAGATTACTAAAACAAATCTGCGATAATCTGTGTAATCTGCGGATAAAAATGGCGGTTACGCAAACGCAAGCCTGAGTAGTTACGTTTTGCGAAGCATTCGTTGTTCGGGCGCTTGCCACTCCTACCTCTGCGTCATCAAAAACACCACCAACGCCTCACTCTGCTCTTGACTCAAATCCACCGCATAGTTCGGGTACATCGTCCCCGTCTCGAAGCCCGGCACTTTGTAGGCCGACGGGTTCATGATGGACGCGCGAATGTAGTCGCGGGCTGACTGGCCGGAGACGCGCGTTCCGGCGGTCGTGGCGACGTGTTGCAGTGACGGTCCGACTAGAACCACGTCGTCGAGCGAGTGGCAGAGGGTGCAGGCCGGGGCGTGCTCGGTTCCGGCGGCGAAGATGCGCTCGCCAAGCTGAATCTGCTCGTTCACTTTCTGGCTGTTGCCCGTAGCGCGAATGATGTTCGTGCCAACCGTCAGCGCCCACACGCCCGCATCGTCCCAGCGCAACACGTAGCCGGTGAAATCGGTCAACAGCGTGAGCACCAACAGCGCCACGCCGAGCAGGTAGTTGAAGCGCCGCTTCTTGTAGCCGCCGCTGAAAATCACCCGCGCCAGGTGCAGGCTGACGGTGAGCACCATGCCCTGCGCCGCCCAGTAGTGCATGTTCCGCAGGAGCCAGCCGTAAGGCGCAACATAGGCGATCAGCTTGACGCTGGCATACGCGCCGTCGAGGGTGGGCGAGTAGAGGAACATCTCCAGCAGGCCGGTGACCAGCAGAACCAGGAACAGGGCAACGCTGATGCCGCCCATGCCCCAGGTGTAGCGGATACTGCCTTCACGTTGCGGGATGTGGGGCGGGTGGAGGTGGGCGAAGAAGGAGGGGCGGGTGGGCATGAGGTGACGAGCAGTGCGTAGTAATCAGTCAACAGTGAACAGTGAACGGTGAACAGTGTTTACTGTTCACTGATTACTGTTTGAGAGGCGGAAGGAGGGTTCGACACGTTTGTTGCGGTCAACGACGATTTGGCCGGCGGTGTCCCAGTGCAATTCGAGGTAGGGCAGGGGCAGGGTCGCCGGGCCGGTGATCACCTGGCCGTCGGCGGTGAAGCGACTGCCGTGACAGCGGCAGGCGAAGCCGGTTGCGCCCTTTGCGTCCTGTGGTCGAACCAGACAGCCGAGATGGGTGCAGACGTTGTCGAGGGCGTAATAACCCTTCTCGTCCTTCTGCAAAAAGATTCGGGCGCGCTCGATGGCGGCCGGCAGAGGCGGCAGGCTCTGTGGTGTGCCAAGCGGCACGATGGTCGGGTCGGGCGCGGGCGGGCGGTAGCTGATGAACTCGACGGTTTGCTTGAGGCCCAACGCCGCCGGGATGGCCCAGGCCCAGCCGAGGAGTTGCAGAAAAAATCGGCGGGAGAGTTGGATAATCATAACCTTTTAGTTAGCGGCTCAGACCTGCCGGGTTTGGCGGAAAGCTTGGCGGGACTTCGAGCGGGCAAAACCCGGCAGGTCTTAGGTGAAAGTTATGGGGTTGCATGGCATTCGCGGCAGGTGCGCGCCTCCTGTTGGTCGAGTTTTTGCTGGCAAGCCGAGCCTTGCACGGGCGGCACGAGGAAGGTCTTGCCGGTGATGCGCGAGGTAAGTACCAGGCGATTCTCCTGCCAGCGCACTGCCCCCAGCGCTTCGCCGTTCGGAGCGCGCGCCACCGTGTCGCCTTCTTTGAGTGTGTAGTTGTCGTTGAGCAAGTCACGGCGAAAGGCCGGGTCGTTGGGGTCAGTGAGGGTTACAAGCGGCGGTGGCTCATTCAATGTTCCGTGACAGGTGCGGCACTCGACGATGGGTGAAGCATTCAGGTTCGGGTACAAGTGGCCGTTGCCCATGGCCTCGGCGGCGTTGTGGCAGTCAATGCAGTCCAGTTCTCGTTCACACAAAACGGCAACCGGATCACGATGCGGCTGATAGTCGGTCTCGCGCTTGCCGGTGAGCGTCGCCGGGTCTCGCGGCGTGAACGTCGTCGTTTCGATTGAGTAAGTTCCGCGCGCGTGGCACTGACTGCACTGGGTGTAAGGCATGATCAGGCTGAGGGTGTGACGCGCCGGGTGGCCCGGCTCATCTTTTGGAATCGCGGGGTCGCCGCCACTGTATAAACCGCCGTCGGCGTACGGGGTGTGGCAGGCGGCGCACCCGGCGCCGCGATAAAAATAGGGCGCGGCTGTTAGCTCGGCGTTGAGGTGGCAGGAGAGGCAGTTCTCGGCGAAGTTAGTGACGGCAGGATGGTTGAGTGAGGCCGGGTCGAATGCGGCGAGCATGTCCACCGTGTCGGTTGGGCCGTAGAGGATGGCCCGGGCCGCGCTGACGCCGTAGAGCGGGCCGGCGATGCCTTGCGCTTGAAGCGCCGAGTTGATCGCGCCCGCGTACGTGGCGTGCAGGCTGAGTTTGACGCGAGCGATGTGATTGTGGTTGGACGAAATGTCGCCGCCGTGACAGGCCGACGTGCCACAGGTTTGCTCGACGACGCCGAGGTCGGCGGGGTTGCCGCCCGGCCCAAGCAGACTCTGGTGGGCAACCGTCTCGTCCAGGGAGAGCGGGTCGCCGCCGTGACACGACACACAGCCGAACACGTCCACCGGATGCGACTTGCTGATCTCTTCGATGCCGAAGTGGCAGGTGAGGCACAGTTCCGGCTTCTCGCTGATGGAGGGCGTGATGACGCGAATCTCCGGGCTGGCCTGATACGCGGCCCAGGGCGGGTTGGCCTGCCGCCATTCGGCAAAGCCCAGAGCGACGGCGACGGCGAGAGCGCCGAGGAGGAGGGGGAGGTAGTGGCGGAAGTTCATTGAATCGATGTAGGGCAAATTGCCAATTTGCCCTACCGAAGCGCGGCGCGGATGGTCAGGCCGATAATGGCAACGGCAATGACGATGAAGATGATCTGCGCGAGGCGGCCCTGACGGTTGAACCAGACGGCAACGCCGTCGTCTTTGCGATCAATGAAGGGCAGGGCGGTGAGCAGAGCGGTGATGACCAACGGGACGAGCACCCCTGCAATCGCGGGCGGCCAGATGCGCAAGAGTTCCTGCACCCACAGGAAGATCCACGGGGCCACGATCTCGTCGGCGGCCAGCCCCTGATCGGGCGGGTTGCCAATGGGCGCGTCCACGAAGGTTGAGAGCACGATTACTGTGGCGAGAGTCAGAAAGAAGGCAATCGTCTCAGTGCGGACGAGTCTCTCGCGATCAATGCGTGGCGCGGCCTGCTCGCCTGCTGGCCGCTCCAAGTGCGAAATGCCGCCGTCGCGCCGCACCCGAAAGCCGTGCCAGGCGATGAGGAAGGCCATCGGCACGATGAGGCCGACGATGTGCCAGACGTAGAAGCGCAGGAGCGTGGCCTCGCCAATCGCCACCCCGCCGACGATCATCTGATAGACGGCTTCGCCGAGGTCAACAGACTCGCCGGGGGCGGCGGTGCAGGCGGTGAGGAGGAGGGTGAAGAAGGGCAGGAGGCGTTTCATGAGTTGTAATCACTCAAGTGATAAGCATCCCTTCGGCAAGCTCAGGGCAAGCTCTGAGCGGCGCGGCAGTGTAGTTCTGCCGCGAAGTCGAACGCTTCGCGTGCGGGCTTTGCGCGAGGAGCCGCACCCTTCGACTTCGTTCCGCGAAGAGCACGCGCGCGAAGCGTCCGCTCAGGGTGCTACAGTCGCAAGAAGTTGCGATAAGCTCATCCATCAGCCGGAATGAGCCGATAGATGGCATTGATGTCAAAGAAGTAAATGTAGCCCTCCGGCCCGGTTTCAATGTCGGTGGCGCAACGGGCGCGGCCAAGCTCGAAGCGCAGGTCGCCGCCCAGCACCTTCGCGCCATCTTCGGTGAGCTTGAGATTGACCATGCGCCCCAGATTATACGCGCACATCAGCAGGTGGCCTTTCCACTCCGGGAAGGCGTCGCCGGTGTAAAAGGCAACACCGGTTGGCGAGATGGGCGGCGTCCACGAAACGAGAGGGCGGTTGAAAGCGTAGTCACTGCCGAGCGATTGGTCTTCACACAGGCCGTCTTCGCGCCAGCCGTAGTGGCCGCCCGCCACCACCAGATTCAATTCGTCGTCACAGTCCGGGCCGTTTTCGGTGGCGTAGATCAGGCCGCTGGGGCCAAAGGTGAAGTCGAACGAGTTGCGGAAACCGCGGGCGAAGATGGTGCTGTCCGGCTCAGGGTTGTCGGGCGGGATGCCGACCGGCACGGTGGGGATGACCCGGTGAATCTTGCCCTGCGGCGAGTCCGGCTCGTTGGCGACGTAAATGTTGTTCGTCGTGCCGACGGTGATATATAGCATGCCGTCCGGCCCAAAGTGCAGGTTGCCGCCGTTGAGGATCGTCGAGTCCACAAACTCAATAGCCGCCTCAAACGCAACCTGCGGATCAGAACCAATGCCGTTTTCCTCTTTGAAGCGGATGACTCGATTGTAGGGCTTGTCGCGAGTCTTCTCCGGGTCTGACCAGGTGTGAAAGACCCAGATGTAATGATTGTTGGCAAAATCGGGATCGAGGGCGATGCCGAGCAAGCCGCGCTCCCCGGCGGCGTCGGTCGGCAGGACGAGGACAGGTTGCGGCTGGAGGTTGCCATTCGCATCGGCCACGCGCACCGCGCCGTATTTTTCGGTGAAGAAGAGGCGGCCATCGGGGGCAAAGGCCATTGCCACCGGGAAATTGAGGTTCTCGATAAATGGGTCAACCGTGTAGTGAACGCTGACCGGCTCCAGTTGAGGCAATGGGCCAAGATAATCTTCCACGCCGACGTTGATGCCGCCGACCGGCGTGGGCGTAGCCGCCGGCTGCCCGCTGCAAGCGCCCAATAAAGCGCTGAGCAGGATAAACCGAAACAGATAATTGAGAGTCACGTTTGCGCCTCCATCTGAATTCACCGCGCAAGGCTGCACCAGACACGGCAGTCGCCCATCATAGGAGCGTGGGAGCGGTTTGTAACGTGGGAGCGGTTTGTAACCGCGTGGGAGCGTGGGAGCGGTTTGTAACCGCGACGGCATCGCGCTCTCACGTTGAGACAGTTACGGCACCCAGTTCGAGAGTACGTTTGCCGTGTAATCCGGCGTTGCCGGGTCGTTGGTGGGCAGGTGCAGGCGGAAATTGTGGAAGCCGCCCATGTCGCCGTGCATCATGAACTGCATCGAAACCGTCGTCGTCTCGCCGGGGTTGAGAACCATCGAACCGATGGTGGCTTTGGGCGGTCAACACCCCTCCACGAGTTCGACATAGGGCGGCTCGGTGAAACGCAATTGTTTGTCGCCGGTGTTGGCGACGTTGAACGTGACCTCGACGGTTTGACCGAGGCGGACAGTGCCGAGGTCCACTTGCTCCTTGTCCAGCTTCAGCTTCGGGGCGCCCGTCACTTCGACAGGGACTTTTGGTGTGCTACTGCTCGTCGCCTGCCACACGGCAAAGGCGACGATGCCAACAATCAGTAAGACGCCGCCTGCAACAAGCATCAGCGGCCACGGAAATGGAGTGGCCGCGTGCTTCTGCCGAAGCGCCTCGCGTCTAGTCTTCTTATTGCTCATTGTTCCTCCTTACAGTAGCCAAGACCTGACAGGTTTTTTGGAAACCTGTCAGGTCTTGGCCCTATTTGTACTCAAACTGAAACGTCCACAAATAATCCACCAGCGCCCAGGTTTGGACCTCGGTGAAAATTGGCCCCCAGTACGGCATGCCGGTTCCCATGCCGCCCCGGATAATTTTACCCTGCAACAGCGCCGGGCTTGCGCCAAGCATGTGATCGGCGTTGGTGAAATCGGCTGGGGCCTGAGTGAGATGACCGAACTCGGTTTGCGCCTCGTGCGCTTTATCCCTCAGGGCCGCGGCCGCGATGCCATCGCCCGCGCCCGTTTCGCCATGACAGGCGGCGCAGTTTTGGGCGTAAAGCGTTTTGGCTTCAGCCAACGTTTCAGGTGTCGTGTTCGAGCGCCACACGAACGCGACCAAATCCCACACTTCGTCGTCGGTTAGTTCTGTTGAAAACGACCCGGCGCGCAAAGCCTGCCAGACTTCGGCGGGGCTGTGCGCGCGATAGTAGTCTTGGGTCAAGTAATTTGCCGGGAGCGCCACGCCGAGTTGCGCGCCGCGCGTTGCTGAAGGCGCGCCTTTAGGCGTGACGGCGGCCTCGTGCAAGGCGTCAATGTTCAGGCCAAGCGTCACATACAAAGGCGGTTGCCCCGTCGTCGAGTCGGCGGTTGTTCCGGCCACCTCAATCGTTCCCCGCATCCGCCAGTGGCCCAATCCACACCAGCGCGTGCAGTAGAAAACGTACTTGCCCGGCCGGTCGAAGGTGAGCGTCGTTTCGACCGCTTGCCCCGGCGGCACGTCAATCGCAGGTCCATCGCTCTGACCGAGGGCGAAGCCGTGCAGAACGTCGTCGGAGATGAGGCGCAGAATCAGGGGTTGGCCGACGGCGACGGTCAAATCGGTCGGCGTCCAGCCACCGGCCTCGGCCACGCGGGCGCGAAGTTCAATCGTCTTGTCGGCTAGGCGCGCGATCAACGCGGCCAGCGGCAGGCCAAGCGCGATGCCGAGAACGAACACGCGGGCGGCGAATTCGGTGTTCAGCCGACTAGCAACCATAGCAGACCCAGCGTGACGGCGAAACAGAAAACGATGACGGGCAGGGCTTGCTGAAGGCCGCCCTTGAGTTCGACGGCGATTTGTCGCGCAGTGGCGCTGGCCCAGATGAGGCCGCCGATCAGGACAATGGCTTGAAGTGTTGGAAGGGCGTTCGCAAGATACGGTGTCCACCCGACTCCCGCTGTCCCGAACAGATTCCAGCCCCAGCCCAGCGGATCGGAGAGCGCGGGCCAGAGGTAAGAGATGTTGGCGAACACGAACGAGAGGCTGAAGGCGATCCAGGCTGTGAGGCCGAGCGGCACGAGGGTATAAGCAAAAGAGATGAAAGCTTTGCGTGTGGGGCGACGCGAAGCGGGCAATTCGCCCAACGAGACGGCGAGCAGAAACAAACCGGGCAGGATGCCAAAGATGAAAGCAAGAAACACCAGCGCGTAACCGAACCACGCAACCGAGCCAACCGAGTAAGCCGCCGACTTGATCCCGCCCCACGGCCCCAACATCACCGCCGAGTAGGCCATTGCACTGCCGAGCATGATGAAGGCTTTGAAGGCTTCGTCAAGTTTGCGGCCCGTGGGTCGGAGCAGGTCAGCGCCGGGAGGGCGGAGGTTGATGGCGACGTTGTCGTGCGGGCAGGTTCGCAGGCACTCGACGCACGTGCCGCAGTAAGTGTTCTTCACCAGCCCGCCAGGGAACACTTGCCAGGGGCAACCGTAACCATCGGCATTGCCGGTGTAGCACGTCTTCTCGGTGTGAGCGGCGCACACGGCGGTGTCTTTGACTCGCACTTCGAGAGGCGCAACTTGTGAATACAGGCCGATGAAGCCGCCGACCGGGCACAGGTAGCGGCAAAAAGCGCGGCGCTCGAAGATCAGGCTCGCGCCGAGGGCGACGAAGAGGAATGCGGCGAGAACGATGGCTGTAACACTCGGCTGAGTGAGCACTACCGCGCTGAACAGGGCGACGAGGGTGAACGCGCCGTTCTGCAACCAGATGTTACGCAGTCTGTTGGGCCACCGCCAACCTAACCCCAAACCGTGACCTTGTGGGGCAAGCGCCGCACCGCGTTGCAGCCACTCGCCCGGAAGCGGAATGGGGCAGATGCTACACCAGCCGCGCCCGAAGATCGGCACGGCGACGAGCATGAGGAGCGCCCACCACGCGATCCACACGAAGACGATGCTGAAGTTGTGGTTCCCCACCGGCGTGCCGACCAGCCCGGCGAAGATGGCAAAGATGAATCCGCCGAGGGCAATGCTTTGAATGACGAACTGCGGCCAGCGGCTTTTAAGAAGTGGCTTGACGAGCGGGAGCGTGGTGAGGTCGAAGCGGGTCATTTGCAGTTATTGATGCTCTCTAACCGCGTCCTCGCGGTTACCCGAAGGGGCCCGCGGGGACGCGGGCTTAGAGCGCCCCTCAAACGGTCTTTGAAGGTTGCCCGATTGCGAGGAATAGCAATCGCAGTGGCGGCCAACACGGCGAGTCCGGCGGCGCGCCACAGCAACCAGTTCACGCCCACGTTCAGCTTGCCGATCATGAAAGGATGCAGTGGGCCGCACGTCACCGAACAGCGAAAACGAAACGCGCCCGGCTTGTCGGCAATGAAGGTGAGGCGGGCGGTTTGGCCGGGGTCGGCGGTCAGATCGAGGTCGTAGCCGTCAATGTAGAGGCCGTGAACGTAGTCGGTGGAGACGAGTTCGAGCGTCACCCGGTCGCCAGGATTCACGGCGATGACCGGCGGCGTGTACTCGAAACTGCTGGCTTCGATGCGAAAATGGCGGTCGGCAGGCTGGGCCAGCGTGGCCGGTAAAGGAACCAGCGCGATGACCAGCGCCGTGAGGGCGAGTGCGATTAACAGCCAGCGAGAGTTGCGAGTGAGCATCTTCTTTGGTTGAGGCAACGGGACAACGAATGCTCAACCGCTTCGCGTAAACGAATAGGTACGTGCACATTCGTTTATTCGTTTCCCTATTCGTTGTCCCATTTGGGCCTTACGGCATGTTCGACGGCCCGTACCTGGCGTACGTGCTGTCCACGTAACTCTTGATCTCTTCTATGCTCTTGCCCTGCTTGAGCAAACGCATCGTGTCCTGGGTGATGTCCACGCAGATGGAACAGCCGAGGGCGTGCGAGTCGTAGGCAATCGCGCCGTCGGCGCTCACGTCGGCCACGTAGCAGGCGTAGTTGGAGGTGTGACCCATCTCGCCACAGCCGCAGTAGCACGGGATTTGCTTCATCACGTCCGGGTTGGCGGCGGCGAATTGATAAGCTTCTCGAACCAGCACCGGGGCGCTCTGCACCTCAGCGGGCATCCCGTCGAGCGGGGCCATCGCCAGTTCGTGGTTGGCCTCGCCCGCCGCGCCGCACCCCGCCGTCAGGCTACCGACGACGATAAGCAGGGCCAAAAGGGGGAATAGAAGCAGTTTTTTAGTACGCATGGTCTGTGTCTCCGAGCCTGGGTTGTGACCAGTGTACCGACGCCCGGCGCGGGGTCACAGTGACAAAGTTCATCTATTTTGGATGATAGTGTACTAAAAGAGGGGGGCTGTTTGGCGGGGGTCAACGGATAGGGAACGGATGAACGGATCTGGACTTACGCACTCGCTCTGAAACCTGACAGGTCGGCGCATCGAAACCTGTGATTCTCGATGCGTTACTGCGCCGACCTGTCAGGTTTTTGCATGCGACTCGAACTTTGCGTAATACTTCACCCTTCTCCCACCAACGCCTTGAAGCGCGGGTCGTCGCGGATGAAGTCGAAGTCGGGGTCGCGGCGTTCCCACTCAAGTGGTACCTGCTTTTTCTCCAAGGCCACTTTGAGCAAGGCCAGCGCCTCATCCACATTCCCGCTGATAGCCTCAATGCAAGCGCGGCTGTATTCATTTTCCTTCGCCATCAACTCACGAGCGATTTTAATTTGCTCGGTAGCTTCGGCCTCGCGGCCAAGTTTGCGATATAGTCCAGCTAATGATCCATAAGAAACAGCATCCTTGGGGTCAAGTTCGCTGGCACGCTGGAAGGCGGCGATGGCCTCGTCGTGGCGGCCCAACTCGCCGTACACGTTGCCCAGGCCGTTGTGGGGGGCGGCGTTCTTGGGGTCAAGTTCGCTGGCGCGCTGGTAAGCGGCGATGGCGTCGTCGTGGCGGCCTAAGTCGTCGTACACGTTGCCCAAGCCGTTGTGGGGTGCGGCTTCCTTGGGGTCGAGTTCGCTGGCGCGCTGGAAGGCGGCGATGGCCTCGTCGTGGCGGCCCAAGTCGTGGTACACGTTGCCCAAGCCGTTGTGGGGGTAGGCGAACTTGGGGTCAAGTTCGATGGCGCGCTGGAAAGCGGCGATGGCGTCGTCGTGGCGGCCCAGGTCGCGGTACACGTTGCCCAAGCCGTTGTGGGGGGCGGCGAACTTGGGGTCGAGTGCGCTGGCGCGCTGGTAGGCGGCGATGGCGTCGTCGTAGCGGCCCAAGTCGGCGTACACGATGCCCAAGCCGTTATGGGACCCCGATTGCAGGCGAGTGTTTTCGAGACGCTCTGCAAGTTGCAACGCCTCTCGCCAATTCTCAATGGATTTTTCGTAATCGCTTTTGACCCAATACAACCCGGCCAGTGTGTACAGTAGCTCGGCGCGGGCGGCCAGCGTCTCGTCGCCCTCTGGCAAATCGTCGAGCAAGGCTTGGCGCAATTCGATCTTAGCCTCAGTATCCTCGCGAAGTGTGCGATTCTCAAAATCTGCCCATGCCACTGCCCTTGCCACTAGCGCAATTTGCTCTGCTTTCGGCGGCTCGACAAATTCCACTGCCCGATGCCGGAAGGCCCAAAAGTCCGGCGCATGTTTCGGCAAGGCAATGGCTTCTTTCTCTGTGAGCCAAAACACAGCACGGATTCGGTAATCCACAAAATACTCGCGGCGAATGTTGAGAGCGCGGTAGGCGTTGCGTTTGTCCGCACCACCGCCAAATTGCAGATTCGTCACGAAAAAAACAGTCTTAGTTTTGTTTGGATGCTCGGAGAGATGCAAGGGGATGTCGGCGTTTTGCTCGTTGACGACATATAGCGTGGCGGTTTGGTCAAGTTCCCGCAGTTTGGTTGCCAATTTGCCCTGAGCGTCAGCGGCCACATACCCTGATGAATAAATGGCAAGCAAAATGGAAGGCCGATCCCACTTGACCGCCAGTTCGAGTTCGCGGAAGAGGATGTCCACACGCTCGTCGAAGGACTGATCCAGTTCAGGCTGGCGTGGCGTCTGAAGCATTGTCGTATTCGGCGGTCTCGTCCAACAACTTGATCAACGCCGGGTGAACGTCGCACCACGGCTTGTCGTTGGTGTATTCCAGCGCGGCCAGGCTTTCCAGCAGGGGAGCTACTTTATCCGGCTCGTTGTATTGATTGTGCTGGCGAATGGTTCGCAAGATGCGGCGCTGTTCCTGGGTGATAAAGCGCCAGTAAAATGTTCGGATTTCAGCCTCGGCTTTGTGGACGTCTTCCGATTCGATGCGCGTGTCCGGGCGGGAGGCGCGCTGGGCGTAGGAGATGGCCGTGCGGACGACGCGGCACAATTCACGGAACACGCCGCCGCTCACCCGGATCGCCTCGTTAAGCGCGTCGTCGGCGATCAAGTCTGCCTTCATGCGTTTACGCACGAACATCCGCAGAACGCGATAGCCCTCCGAGCTCGGGTTGTCGGCCTGGCCGCGCTCGTGCACCTTGACGTTCGGCAAGAAGATGGGTGTGCCCAGCAAGTCTCGAATCCCCGGCTGGTAAAAGAGCGGGCTGGCGACGGTGTACACGATAGGCACAGCCGGCTGGATCATCGTCTCGCGGTGATCTTGGAAAATCTCGCGGCTCCGCCCGAGATCTAACTTGTCCAGGTCGTCAATCAACACCAGCGGCCAGCGCTTTTCTACGCTCAGGATCGCGACGGCAATGTTGTTGATCAACCCGACCAATTCGCGGATGTTTTGCTCGATCACTTGGCGCAGGATAGTGCGGGTGTGCGGTTCGAGTTTGATCTTCAGCCCGGCCTCGGCGAAGAAGGCGTTGAGTTTGGCTTCAGCTTCAGCTTCAACCATCCTTCCCGGCGTGATCGTCACTTCCTTTTCTACCCGCCCGCGAAAAGAGTCCAGTTCCTTGACGAGATCCTCTCGCAGTTTGCCGCCGCCTGCACGAAAGTAGCGGTACATACGCCCGCCGATCTCCAGCAATACGTCTCGGTAGTCCAGATTATCCGTGCCCGGGCCTTCCTCGTCTTTGATGCTGAAGTGAACGGGCCAATAGTGGCGCGTGATTGCCGGGTTGACGGCCACGCGATACAGTTCGGTGGACTTGCCGCAACCGCGCAGGCCGGAGAAGAAAATCTTGGGCGGTGTGCGAAAGGGCTTGAGCAATTCCAGCTCTAACGCGGCCACCGGGTTGTCTGGCCGATCCACATAAAACGGGTTAGGCTCACCGTTCGGCCCTGGTTTGAGCGGCAGGTCAAGTTCAAAGTTCAACCACGCCCGATCAAAGTCGTTAGCAAGGATGTAGTCGAAGTCGGCCATTATCGTCTCCAAACACGATTATACTCCTGCCAAGATTGTAGCCCCATCGGCTTCCTAATGCAAAACATGCGATAATCCCCAACCACCCATGAACCGCCCCCTCAACACCCGCTTCATCGTTCGCTTCCTCATCGCCTTCCTCGCCCTCACAGCGGTTACCCTCACCGCCCTCTCGTTCCTGCCGCCGCCCATGTTGCGCCAGTTGGTATTGTGGACGCAGGTGCTGGCCGCGCCGCCAGCGGAGGCCACGCCCCTGCCGCCTGCCATCAACGCCCCACAAGGACAACTACCGCCAGGGCCGGTGGCGGTTGAGGAGTGGAAACAGTACGCGGGCGGCGACTACGAAATTGCCGGGAGCGGTTTCTTTCTGCGATTGAGCGATGGCACGGTAATCGGCGTGACCACCGCCCACAGCGTGGGGGACATCGCCGACCCGGCCAACACGCTGGAGCACGTTGCCTTCAAGCTGGCTGGCGACGATCATTACCTGGCCGTGTTCGACACCCTGCACGGCCCGCCCGGCGCCCCTCGTGAAGGCGCAGAGTTCAACTTGACGGTGGACTACGTGTTCCTGCAAGTGCCTGTGCCGGACACGGTTGAACCGTCTCTGATCCTTGAGCCGGATTCGCGCGGCGCGCCACAACCGGGTGAGCGCGTGTCGGTGTTCAGCGGGCTGGGCGGGGAGAGTGAACCGCGCTGCGAACTGGGTGGCACGGTGCAATCGGTGGAAGCGACGAGCGTGTGGGTGCTGATGGACGACGTGTTCGACGCCGGCGGCATGAGCGGCTCGCCGCTCCTCAGCCAGCACACCGGCCAGGTTGTGGGCATGGCCATCGCTGTTGACTATGACCGCAACCGCGTCCGCATCGGCTTTCACCCGATTGGCTCTATCATCGAGAAAGCCGAGGCCGTCACGGAGTTCCCAGGAATAGTTGATTACCAACGATGAATTATGGGACACGGATGAACACGGATGAACACGGATAAAAAATGATCCGTGTTCACACCTGCACTTGCGTTCCGGTGCAAGTGTCCGTGAAAATCCGTGTACTAGTTTTCGTGTTCCGAACCTTTCGTTCCTCCTCTCAAGCGGCTCAACCAAACGAGCCTTTCGTTCGCCCGTCCGCCGATCAACTGCGACGGCTGTTTCGTTACCTCGGCCCGTATCGCGGCTGGATGACGATTGCCGTGATCTCGCTCGTGTTTGGCGCGGCTACCGGGCTGGTCTTTCCATGGATCATGCAAACGCTGGTGGACACGGTGCTGAGTGACCGCAACTTCGACGAGCTTAATCGCATCACCGTTTTTCTGATTGCCACTTTCTTTATCCGCGCGATCTTCTACTACTTCCAGGGCTACTCGCTGGCCTACGTGGGCGAGCGCATTGTGGTGGACTTGCGCCGCGAGACCTACACCCACCTGCACCGCCTCAGCCTGCGCTTTTTCGCCGACCGGCGCACGGGCGAACTGCTCTCGCGCCTCTCGTCGGATGTCACCCTCGTCCGCGCCGCGCTCACCAACAACGTCGCCACCGTGCTCAGCCAGTCGCTCACCTTCGTCGGCTCGCTGGTGCTCATGCTGATTCTCAACTGGCGGCTGACCCTGTTCATCCTCCTGCTCGCGCCGCTGGTGGCGGTGAGCGGGGCGTTGTTTGGAAGACGGTTGAGGAAGCTCTCGACCGCCGTGCAGGATCAACTCGCCGATGGGACCGCCATTGCCGGGGAAGCCTTGAGTGAAGTCCGGACCGTCAAAGCCTTCGTGCGCGAGCCTTACGAAGTGAGCCGCTACGACGATCAAATGGAGAACGCTTTCAAAGCCACGATGAAACTCACCATCGTCCGCTCGGCGTTCGGGCCGCTGATCAGCTTCATGGGCTTTGCCGCGCTAGCCGGCATCCTGTGGTTCGGCGGGCGCGAGGTGCTGAACAAGCAGTTGTCGGGCGGGGGGTTGATCGCCTTTCTGGTCTACGGCATCAACATCGCTACCGCGGTTGGCTCGTTCACCAACCTGTACACCCAAATTCAAGAAGCGCTGGGTGCAACCCGCCGTATCTTTGAGTTGTTAGACGAAGTGCCGGAGATCAGGGACAACGCCTCGGCAAAACCCCTGCCGCCCGTCAGAGGCGGCGTCACCTTTGACTCCGTCTCTTTTGCTTATGAACGCGCCTCCGCAGTCTTGCACGATATTTCCTTGAATATCCAGCCCGGTGAAGTGCTGGCGCTGGTGGGCCCGAGCGGGGCGGGCAAGTCCACCCTCTTCAATCTCATCCCGCGCTTCTACGATCCGACGAGCGGAGGCGTGTGCATTGACGGCCACGACCTGCGCGAGGTGACGCTGGACTCTCTGCGCCAGCAGATTGGCATTGTGCCGCAGGAGATACAACTATTTTCGGGATCGGTGCGCGAGAACTTGCGGTACGGCAAACTTGATGCGGCTGACGATGAGTTGGAAACCGCCGCCCGCGCCGCCAACGCCGACGAATTCATTGCCCGACTGCCGAAGGGTTACGATACGCTGGTGGGCGAGCGCGGAGTCAAACTGTCGGGCGGCCAGCGCCAGCGCGTCGCCATCGCCCGGGCCATTCTCAAAGACCCGCGCATCTTGTTGTTGGATGAGGCGACTTCAAGCTTGGACTCGGAGTCTGAGGGGCTGGTGCAAGAGGCGCTGGAGCGGTTGATGAGGGGCCGGACGACGGTCATCATCGCCCACCGGCTCTCGACAGTGCAGAAGGCGAATCGAATTGCGGTGCTGGATGAGGGGCGGCTGGTGGAGTTGGGCACGCACGCCGAGTTGCTGGCGAAGGAGGGGGTGTATGCGAGGTTGTATCGGTTGCAGTTCAAAGCTGATCATCAGCGCAGAGGCGCAGAGTCCACAGAGATTTAGAAAAGAGGCTCTCACGGCTTTAATGGGAAAGGCGCCATGTCATTCCGAGGCGCGGGTGTGCTGTTTGCCCGCGCCGAGGAATCTCTACAGCAACCCTAGAGATTCCTCGCGGAACTGCACCGCTCGGAATGACATGGCCCGGTATTCTGCTGACTTGGCGGTTGCCTAAAGCGCGGTCACCGCTTTCGCCAGCAATCGCCTAAACCTCTTGCCATTCACCTTCGCCCACGGGCGCTTGACGGTGTGTTGCAGCGTTCGCAATCGCGCCTCTTTGACTTTGAGATAGCCGCCCACTGCTTCGGTTGCTTCCGGCGGTAGCGACTGCGCGTTTCGCATGAGAAACTCGCGGAGCAGACCAACCGTCACGTCGGCGTCGTGCAGTTCGCCAAGATGGTCCTGCAAAGCAACCATCGTCGTGATGGCCTCTTCAATAGCCGGGCCGAGCACCTCGGAGAAAAACTCCAGCAAGTATCGCAAGCGCTTGCCTTCAATCCGCAGAGCGTGAAGCGTCTCGATGGCCGCCCACGGCAGGACGGTTTCATAGGCGCAAACGGCGCTGTATTGGCCCCAGAGCTTGGTCGGCAGGATGTGCCGAACCGACTGCGGCCCGGCAGGTGCGGCGTTGCGCGCACTCGCTCCTGCTGTTTCGAGAAACTCGCCGTAGGCGTCTTTGAAGGCCCGATAAGCGTCGCTATCTAAATACGCCAGCATCTCGTCACGGGCAACATCTCGTTTGCTGTTCCACTCGTCCAGCAAAGGCTGAAAGGCTGTGGCGGTCGTCTTCTCCAAATCAGATTGATACCTCCTGGCGGCGTCAATCAGAACGTCCAGGTCGCGCACTGCGCCGAGGTGACCGGCCAGCGTTTGCAGTTCGTCGCGGAACGGGCGGATGGCCTTGCGCTTGAAGTGCGAGGCGACGATGCGAAACGCGGCCCGCTGGCGGCGGGTGGCGACGCGCATATCGTGCAGGGCCTCGATGTCAACGCCTTCGCGTGTTCCCTCTTCGTTTGCCAGCATCCGCTCAAAATGGAGGCGCAGGATTTTGCGCCCGGCTTCGGCCATTGGCTCGTCGGCGCGCACGCCGGGGTGCTTCTTCTTTTCCTTCTTCTTGGCCGGCTTTGGTTCAGTAGGTTGATCGAGCAACGCCAACGCCCGCTCGAACTTGGAATGCGGTTGCGCTTCCAGTTGGTAGGAAGCCAGCAACCCGCCGAGCACTTGCAAATCTTCCAGCTTGCCGGTTGGAGCCAGTTCAATCTCCAGTTCATGAAAAATTGCCTTGCGCTCTCCGGCTTCAACTTCAACCACATCCAACGATACTAGGCCGACTCGCCGCCGGCCCAGCTTGACCTCCCGCACTGTGCGCTGTTGATGAATAACAAATAACTCGATCAGGGGTCGCCCGTCGCCGAGGCGAAGCGCCAACTCGCGCGCCGGACTCTCCGGCCATGTTTCGGGTGGAGTATTTGGCGGAACTTCAACTTCGATTTCTTCACGCTGATGAATTGCCCCATCCGCGCCGACCAGGCCCTTCAATGTGATCACCCAGCCGCCGCTCGCTTCGCGCTCACCCTCGCGGGCGCGGCAAGCGTAGCCGCCCTGTAAAATGTCGCGGTCGGCGGTGTCCAGGTAGTGGTCGGTCAGCCGTTTCTCGCCGGTGGCGCGGAATTTGTAGTCGGCCAAACCTTTGAGGGCAAGCAAATCGGCGAACGTGGCAGTGTCTGGCACGGTATACTTGGCTTCGATTTCCATGAACGCTCCAAAGCCATTATATGGCAAATCGTGTAGAATTTGAGACGTGACCACTCACTACGATCTCGTCGTCATCGGCTCCGGCCCCGCGGGCGAAAAGGGCGCGGCCCAGGCCGCCTATTTTGGCAAACGGGTGGCGCTGGTGGAGCGCGCCGGGCACCCCGGCGGCGCAGGCATCAACACCGGAACCGTGCCTTCAAAGACGCTGCGCGAGACGGCGTTGTATTTTTCCGGCCTGCGCCAGCGCGGGTTGTATGGCATTGATTACTCGCTCAAAGACGGCCTGACCGTGGCCGACTTCATGTATCGCAAGCAGATCGTGGTCGAAAACGAGTGGAAGATCATTCAACGCAACCTGGATCGGCACGAAATTGAGGTGGTGTGGGGTGGAGCGTCGTTGAAGGACGCGCACACCGTCCACGTTCGCCAGACCTCAGGTGAGGAGATTGACCTGGACGCCGGCATCATCTTGATCGCGACCGGGTCATCGCCCCATCATCCCGAAGGCATCCCCTTTGACCACCGTTTGATCTACGACTCGGACTCTATTCTGCGGATGAGCCAGATTCCGAAGACGATGGCGGTGGTGGGTGGCGGCGTCATCGGCTGTGAATACGCTTCTATTTTTACCGCGCTGGGCGTGCGGGTGACGCTGGTGGAGTCGCGCAATCGCCTTCTGCCTTTTGCCGACGGCGAGATCGCCGATCGCCTGCAACACTACCTGGAAGGGCTGGGCCTGCGCTTCATCTTCAACGACCGGGTGCTCGACGTGCAAACCGGCGATGATCACGTTCATTTGGCCTTGCAGGGCGGGGAGCAATTGCAGTGTGACATTGCCCTGTTTGCGGCAGGGCGGCAGAGCAACGTCCAGGGGCTGGGGCTGGAAACTGTCGGCGTCCAACTGGGCAACCGGGGTTTGATCCTGGTCAACGACAAGTATCAGACGAGCGTCCCAAACATTTACGCCGCCGGCGACGTTATCGGCTTTCCGGCGCTGGCCTCGACTTCGATGGAGCAGGCGCGGGTGGCGATGGTGCATGCCTTTGGCTTGCGGTACAAAGAGCAGGTCTCGCCCATTCTGCCGCTGGCGATTTACACCATCCCGGAGATTTCGATGGTCGGCATGTCAGAGGGCGAGTGCCGGGAGAAAAACATTCCCTGCATGGCCGGGCGGGCGTATTACGAAAACAACCCGCGCGGCCAGATCATCGGCGACTTGAGCGGGATGATCAAGCTGGTGTTCTCGCCCGCCGACAAAAAGCTGTTGGGCGTGCACCTGATCGGCGAGATGTCCTCTGAGCTGATTCACATTGGCGCGCAGGTCATGGCCACCGGCGGTACAATTGACGCCTTTATCAATGCCGTTTACAACTACCCCACCCTGGCCGACGCTTACAAGTATGCCGCTTATGACGGGCTGGGTACTTGGGAGCGATGGCAGATGGCGAATCCCTCTCAGTGACCCTTACCGCCATACAAAGGGCCAGATAAATGCCATTCCGATATTCAGCGCACCGTGAGCCAAGATGACGCCCCAGATCGAACCGGTCCGATTGACGCCCCAGCCAAAGAAGAGGCCTACCAGGCCGATGAAAAACACGTAGCTCCACGATAGCGAACCCATATACATGATCGCAAACAATGCACTGCTGTAAAGCAGAGCGACCCGCCCGAATATCTCGGTGGTAACCTGTTGCAGTAAGCCGCGAAATATGATCTCCTCGGTGAAGGCGGTGAAGATCAGCAGAATAACCGAGCCAATCATGGCCTCGCGCCAGTCGAACCTGGCAATGAGAGGCTTGGGCCGCAAAATAAGAAAGGCAACGACGCTCAACGGCAGGCCGCTCAAGGCAATGAGTAGTTGGGGCAGCCACGGCCCCGGCCGCAAGCCCACATGAGTCCAAGAGAGTTCAAGGAGGCGTAAGGTCAGAGCGACAGCCGTCAACAAGGGCATGCCAATCATGGCGTACCAGTAAATCTGCGGCACTTGGCGGACAGGGAGGGTCAAGCTTAGAATACGGAGGAGCGGCGCCAGCGCCAGAACTGCGAGGGCGCGCCGGTATCGCGCTTGGCCGGCTAAGACATAGTGACTCAACAGGAGCGGGATTAGGAAGGCATGACCGAGCGCGCCGCCAACCACGCTGATAAACACCCCCATGGCTTCCACCCCCGCAATAGCCACGAGGTAAGCGAGAATGACGATCATGCTAGAGGGGGTGCCGCAGATTGATCAGACGCAGAGTTACGATGACCAGGAACGTCAGCACTAGCGGCGCAATGGCTATATCCAAGACTCGCATCCATTGTCTTGAACGCGAACTGCCCCGGGCCCGTATTAGCTCCTTCTGGATGAGCAGAATATCGAGGAGCAAAATGACGATCAGGCCGAGGCTGGTCGAGAGCGATTCGTAGGTGCTGGATAGAATAAGGGTCCTGGTGACTTCGGTGACGGTTGAGGTCATAAGGTTTTGATTACCTCAGGCGCGGCGACGTTGCCGTCTGAAATTTTGCCGGGCCACTTCCAATGCCTGAATTATTTGGAGAACCGCCCCGCCTATACTCAGACCTATCAGCGTGACCAGTCCTGCTTGGGGCGACCACAACCTGGCTGATATCATCGCCTCGGCGACGATTGTGTCGAGAGCAAGGCTGAGAGCTATCGCCAATGTCAATTCAGTTAAACGCTCTTGGAGGCGCAACAAACGGAGGAAGGCCATCCCGGGGCAGATCAGCAGAAACCAAAAGATGAGCACGGGGCGGAGGGGCGACACGGTGTTGCTAAACATCATCAGGCCAGCCCCAAGCGCCGAGGCAATGATAACCAGCGGCCACCCGATTGAACGCATCATGGCTTCGCCCCACTGGCTTCATCAGCTAAGGTAAAGAGTGTGGCGTCCGCTGTGGCATAAATAACCTTGAATTTCCCGGACTGAATCAGCGCTTGCTCTATTTTGTCTAGTGAGCCGGGCGGCATTTCTTGAAACGTGTCAATCTGGATTTTCTGGCTCCGCGTAATCATCAGGTAGGTAGCCGCGTACCGCTTGTTGTCCAACCATCGTGAGAGGACCTCAACGGGGTGGTCAACTATCTCCTCTCGTGTTTCTTTAGACTCGAGTACGATGGGCACGTAGGTAAAGTATTCATAATTCAGGAATCGGGAGGGGTAATTATTGGTGCCCTCTATGAGAAGTGAATTCGGCGGTGCAATATGGCTCAAGTATTGGGCGACGTCGATCTCTTCCTTCGTGAAGTAATACTGTCGGTCTTTGCCATAGTAGGCAAAGAAGAAGCCGCCCAACAGAGCGCAACTCAGTGCTATCGTCATTACTGCCGTCCGCCAGGAGGCGCCGGAAGCCGGGCTGGGATATAGCACTGACGCGGCGAAAAATGCCATGAAGGGCAAGGAAAAGAGATAGACTCTAAAAAGTATTTCGCCGCCATAGGAATTTCCCGCCAGCATTGCGAAGGCGCCGAAAGCCAGGAGACCAACGGACAAATCCCAGCAACCCTGGCGCAGCCGCCGGATACCGCCCAGGACAGCCAAACCCCACAGAGAAGCCGTCAACCCGCGCCCCACCAGGGCTACAATCCTTTGGCCTTCACTGACCTGAGCCAGATTGATTAGATTGCCATTTAAGTTGCCCGTCAGCCGGCCAAAGGACTCGATAATATCCTCCAGGATGTGACCATTCAGGAAAATCACTGCCATGTAGGTGAACCAGGTTACCGTCAAGACGGCCATCAGGATAGGCAAACTGCGCGCACTGCATCGCTGGAAAATGACGAGTAACCCGATAGCGATGACGGTCATTTGAGGCGTGAGTTGGTGGCTGGAAGCAATGGCGACAAAGAGCAGGATGATGATCGTGATCAGGCTGGCGCGTTGGGAGGGCCGAAGGGCAGCAGCCGGAGTCTCGACCGGCGCCCCGCGCCTGACGACTCGATCGAACAGGGCCGCGGCTCGATCAAACACGAGCCAACGCTTAATCGTCGTTGCCGATGGGATTGTTGTCACGCTGAACCACTTAAGACAGATACCGATGATGACTAGATGGAGAAAGTAGTTCATCGCTTGGGGAGCGAAGTAATCCTGCCCAACCCAGCTGGTCAGGTAGAAGAACCAGACCCCTAGCCAAATCAAGCGCTGGTCGGAAGTGAATGTTTTAAAGATCAGTAGCAGTGCGGCGAGATCCATCAGGTTGAAGAACACTGGCGCCCAAGCCGCGTAGCTCAGTGCGCTTTTGACTCCGGCGGCTTCGGTGACGAGCGCATTGAGAGCGAAAAAGCCAGGCCAGTTGTGATACACGCTCATGTAAGAAATGCCGGGATCAACACTGCCATAGCGTTGGATGTAATCCACAATCCCTATATGCTTCCAGGCCCAGGAGTAGCGTAGCGTTCCATAAAGTATGGTCGGCGTGCCGTGGATCATGAAGATCAGCGTAACGACATACAAAAGTAAGATTGGCTCCGGCGTTTGCTGTTGGTGGATAGCCAGGCCAAAGCCGATAATCAAGATAAGAAATGCGGCGTGGGCCGAGAGTGGCAATACCGAAACGAGGCCCAAATCATTCATGCGCCGGGGATCGATACTTTGCAGTGATGCGGCCCATAAAAGGATCGCGCCTACCACCGGGAAAAGTGACCCCAAAGCGGCTGACCAGGTTATCCTGCCCTCGATACTCCATTGCTTAATGCCAATAGAGATGGGCCTGATGGCTCCCTGTAACAACTCCTTTTGGCGTTGAATATTCGATTTCGCTGGACGAAGTGACTCTTCCAAAGGACCCATGCCTTTCTCTTCAAGGTTGTAGCGACCATCTAGGCGCAATAATTCACACCCAATACAGCACATTTGCAATATTTTTTGTCGCCCATAGCCAACGGCTGGCGTAGTCGGTAGATTTGGCGAGTCCCGCGGCCACGTGCCACAACCAGCATAACAGCACCATCGCCCGCATCTCAACGGCCTCGCCAGGCAACGCCAATTGCACCGTATCCACCAGGGCCTGCTCGTGGGGTGTCCACCCGCCTCCATTCAGCAAGGCCCGCATAACATCACCCAGTTCACGGCGTTGTACGAGAGACCGTGTAGACAGCAGTAGCAGCAGTAGATCGAGTAATGGCAGGCCATCTGGCACGGCCAGATCCCAATCTACAAGTCCGGTCAGTGTACTGCCATCTGGAGTCATCAGCAGATTACCGGGCCAGAAGTCACCATGAATCCAACTAACGGTGAGTGAGCGTCCGGCCAGCGCGCTCTGGAGTTCCACTGCCAGCCGCTCGATAGCCGCGTCGTTGCGGGCGGCGCGGGGCAATGTCGCATTCCAGCGTCGAATAAAGTGCAATGGCTGATCAACCCAGCAGTCGAGCTTTCTGGCATCAACCGCGAGGGAGGTGGCTGTACGTCGGTGCAACTCTCCGATGGCGGCGACGGCGGCGGCCTCCATCCGCAGCCGGGCCGCCGGATCCAATAGCAATGCTTGACCTCCAAGACCCGGCATTACCCGCTCAACCACATAGGCCTGGCCGGCGATCTCACCCTCGGCTAATAACATTGGCAACAGGGCGCTCCAGTCACCCAATCGCGGATCGGCGCGCAGGGCCGCCAACACTGTGCTCTGCTGTCGTAATGACGCTGCCGCCTCGTCGGTGTGGGGCAGTTTCAGCACCGCCGTGGGCGGTTGCCCGGGCGGGCCAACGGCAATCACGGTCATATCGGAGACCGTCCGAATGGCGCGGTAGGTGGTCCAAGTGTTGGGCGGCGGCGCATCTGCCAATGGTGGAATCGCCAGCAAGATGCCGGGGATCAGCTTTGAGGTCCGAGTCAAGTAGCGTTGATGGCGCGGATACCTCCATAACAAACTTAAAAGAGGCGGCGGGCGCACAATGGCAACTTTGTTTACGAGGCGCATCATGTCTATCATGTTAAAGCCTGTAAGCCTCTGCGAGGTGATCGGCGGGGGCGGAACTGTGTGAACAACAACACGCCGGCGACGATGGTCTGACTCATCAACCAGGCGGTGCCAACGCCCGTAATGCCGTACTTCTTTAGCAGGATGTAGCTGAGGGTGAGGACGAGAGCGCATAATGAAGCCGGGATCAAAAAGATCGCGCTCAGCCGGCGTTGCACACGCGCAATGCTGGTATAGAGGGAGAGGACAATGTCAGGCAGCGCCGAGAGGCAAAGCAGGCGGAGCAGTGTTACGCCCTCGGCTGCATAGTTGTTCCCAAAGAGACGCAGGATGTAGGGAGCGCCGAGCGCGATAATCGCGACCATAGGCACAAGCAACCGGGCAGTCCCGACAAACGTTCGGTAACTGTAAGTAGCCAGTTTCGTCTGGTCGGCCGCAGCTTCGGCGGTGAGCGACATGCCCATATTTCGGCTGACGAGATAGAGCGAGTAAGCAATGGCCCAGGGCAGATAAAAATAAGCGTTCGCCGTAGCGCCGAGCTGATGAGTCACGATGATGGGCGGTAAGGTGATTGCCGCCGTCCAGAACAAGGAACCGAGATAGTCGCCGGCAACATACTTGACGATCTGTATCGGTACGATCGCGTTCGCCCGGTCTTCAGTCGCCTGCGCATGTTGCGGGATCAGGCGCCGAAAGATCAAGAGGTTGACCGGCGCGAGCGCCAGCACGGCGGGGATGGTCCACGAGGCGAACACGCCGTACTGTGGCAATAACTTGGCGAAGCCGATCAGCAGTGCGATCTTCGCCAGGGCGAAAATCGTGTTCTTGATCGGAACCCACGTGGCCTGTCGCAGGCCGGTCAACACGCCATCTTGCAGCGCAAAGAGGCACCACGCCAGGCTCGCGAAGATGAACCACAGGCTGAAGAAAGGGCTGGAGGCCAGAAAACTGAGCGCGGGAGTCCAGGCCCGGACGCCAAGGATAAATATAGAACTGGTCGCCAGTATCGCTACCAGGCTAACGAGATAGGCGCCCACAACGATACGACTGGTTGCCCGCCCTGCGCCCGGGATGAATCGGTTCAAGGCGCTGACCAGGTTTAGCTGCGATACGGCTCCCAGCAACATCATGGCCGAGAGCGTCGCCGAATTCAGGCCGACGGCCTCGGTCGTATAGTTGCGGGTCGCCAATATCCAATACCCCAGGCCCAGGCCCGACGTGGTAGCGGAACTGAGCACCAACGCATATCCGTTGCGATACAATGGCGCGCGTAGGTGGCCGATGAGCCTGATAATGGAAGAAGGCATTGAACTGCTAATCGGCGTAGACATTCATCTGCTCCATACCCGCACATAATCAATCTCGTAATAGCTTGGAAATGAGGTTGAGGAATCTGGCGCGCCAGGCCAATCTCCCCCAACTGCCAAATTGGCCAGCAAATACATGTGTTTTGCCGGGAGGTGCGCCGCATCCATGTAACGCCAGCGTTCAATCCCATCTACATACCAGATGATTGAGTTTGGTTGCCGATCCACTGCAAATGTGTGCCAGTCGGCAGAAAAATCAGGGCCTATCCAAATGTGACCGTTGCTGCCATCGCTGCCATCGCTGTTTAGATAGTGTAAGTTCATGTGAATTGTATGAGGGTCATGGCCGAGAATTTCCATCACATCTATCTCTGGCTTTGAACTGTGATCGTCGGGTAATGTCCAAAAGCCGGGCCACAGACCTTTTCCGTTCGGAATCTTGGCTCGAATCTCTATGTAACCAAATTGAAATACGAATTTAGTCGGCGCCGAGGTATCCGGAGTATTCCTGCCGGTAGTGATCATGCCTGAGGTGTAATTGTAGATTTTCCCGTCGCTGGCAGTGATCGTCCGTCCCTGCGCTCGAAGCTTAAGAGTGCCATCGTTAACTAGCACTTCATCTGGCTGATACCATTCCAACTCATTATTGCCTCTATTCGTGCAGCCATCGGTATCCCACCAATAACAGGTGGTCCACTTATTTGTATCAATAGACGTCCCCTCAAAATCATCGCTGAAAAGCAATTTCCAATCACCGCTTTGCCCCACCGGTGTGGGTTGGGGTAGAGGGATGGTGCTGGGCGTCGGTGAGGGGATGGCGCTGGGCGTCGGCGAGGGGGTGGCGCTGGGCGTCGGTGGAAGAGTGGAGCTATCGGTCGCTTTGGCATATCGGTTTTTTTCAATCCCATAGCCGCCACAAAGCAAACTCGCTATCAAAAAAGCCGGGAATAATAAAAAGGAAAGAAGGCGGGCAAAGCTTGAAAGGCATAACATCTTTCAGGATTTCCCGTTCAGCCGGATCACTTTAAAAAGATTCCTGTAAACAACGTTTCGATTCTCGTTGCCGAATGGCGCAAAGGCTTTGAACTGCCCTAAGTGGACAATTTCTGAACCGACGCATATAGTGCTCAGATAGCCTTCCAACCACTCCCTGGGCGAGGCGCCCATTGCCGAAAGACCGAATTCCGGCGGCATCTCCATTTCGCCGGTTTCAAAAAACAGCACTTTGTTACTCTTCTCCCACACCGCCGATAAAATTTGGCCGGCAGCGTCAAGCCCGTATTCCCGAACCCAGTGGTGCCAGACAGACAACAGCAATACGAGATCGACCTTCGGAAGCAGAGGCACGGTCTCTACATTGACCACCATATTGCACAAGCCGACGATCGGTGTTCTGATCTTTCTGGAGGCGTATTGGGCAATCCTGAGATAGCGGCTATCCATATCAATGCCCAATACCGGGATGCCTTTTTGCGCCAGAGAAAAACAGAAGTAGCCCAGGTTACATCCTATATCCATCGCCGAACTGATAGAGTGATGGGTCAGCGATGCTTCGATTGCTCTCCAGCGCGCCTTTGTGCCTTCACCTCTTTGTCCTGTATTTAGACCAAGCCAGGGCAGAGGTTGATAATTTCCATTGGGGAAAACATCGTATATAAACTGGAATTCATCAACGACTTCCTGAAAGGTTGCTCTGATGCCCATGGGTCAGGGGCTCCTTGAAAGAAAAAGATTGTAGAAATTATGTATCTTTGAATCCGATGAGTCGTTTTACGAGTCGACGCAGCCGATCATCTATGCTGGTGATAGGGAGCCGCTCCAGACGATACTCAGCATAAGGGTGCGCAATAGCGCCAAAGCGGCTTTTGAAATTGGCCAGCGAAGCCGATGCCCCCGACTCGCCCATATGGTAGTAGCGGCAGCCGGCGCGACAGGCCTCTTCGATCGCCAGCCGGTGGAGCAGGTCGTTAGCCCGGGTCGGGCCGGCCAGAGCCTTGTCCATAGCGCCTCGCGTGTAGTGGGCGTTGGCGCCCTGTAGGACAAGGATGGCTGCTGCCGGTTGCCCATTGACCCAGGCAATCCAGATACGACAGGCCTCGCCAAGCGCCCGGGCGATGAGCTGGAACTTGCGAAGTGGATCCCGCTGCTGGCTGCGCCAGCGAGCAAGCAGGAGCGGCTCGTGTTGTTGGTAAGCCCAGCGATCCACCGAGCGGCGGAAAAGATCGTAGTAGACGGGCACGAGCTTCCCCGACGTATCGCATTCTACGACCAGCCCGGCACGCTCTGCCTTACGCACCGCACTGCGTGTTTCGCTCGCGAAACGCTTCGTCCAGACCCGCTCGAAACCACCCTCCAGATCGAGCGCGTGAGCCAGACGAGGAATCGTGATGACCCCGGGCGGCCGGGCGGCGGCCCATGTCTCGGCAGCCAGTGGCTGGGGTCGTATAGAGGCATGCAAGAAGGGTAAGCCCGCCAGATCCGCAAAGACGGCGGCAACTTCCTCCGCCTGGAAAGCCTCCACGGCCGCCACCAGACCACCAAACCCCCAGCTATACGGAAGTGATGCCACAGTCGTCAAGGCCTCCGGCAAATGCTTGCGACGGACCATGGGCAAGACCAGTTGCCGCCCTTCCGGTGTTTCGTAGAGGCGACTGGCATCTTCATAGCCGCCCATCGCACAGATACAATCGAGCCACACCGGCGTCTGGGTGACAAGAGACCCCGCATCCGACTTGAGCACCTCCCGCCACACCTCCCGTGGCACCGGGCTGGTCACATGCAAACGCCGGGTTCGCGATTCACTCACATCCCACTCGATTGGGGCGCAGGAAGTGTTCATTGACGACCTACTTGCTCACGGCCGAAGCCGCGCTCGCCACCGCCGAGACGATGGCCTTGATGTCCCGCTCATTTACCCGGAGGTGAGTTGGCAGATTCACCAGGTGCCTGGCCGCAGCCTCGGCCCGGGGACAAGAGCCAGGCTGGTAGTCGCCGCAGGCTGGCGATACTGCCTCCTCAAGAACGGAGGTGAACCACCTTCCCAACACAGCATGTGGAGCGGCTATTCGCATGGTTGCTGCCCGATCCTCCACCCAGACGGGGTAGCGGACAAAGGCCGCCTCCGCCTTGGCCGGGGGGTGAGGCACATCGAAGCCTTGCTCCAACAACTGCGTCCGGTATGCGTCGGCAACCGTGCGCCGGTGGGCGAGATTGGTTTCCAGCCGCCGGAGCTGGCGCAGGGCCAGGGCGGCCTGGGCATTACTCAATCGCTGCTCGTAGTTGGCCGGACGGACGCCGCGTTGCTCCTCACTGGCCGTCGCCCCGGGCGCCAGGTGAGTCCACGGACTCCGTCTCAAAAACATGTAGATGGGCCGGGTGTAGTGGTGGAGGTACGGCTGCGTGAAGAGGTGATAAATGACCAGCTTCAAAAGGCGGCGGGCGGTTAGCGAGGCAGCGGGCCAGGCGCAGTTCGACTGGAACTGCCGGAGCCAGGCTGCCAGTTCAGGGTCGTCGGTCACGGCCATCCCACCCATTGTGCTTGAGATCGTCTTGGTCTCCTCGGTGCTGAAGAAAGAAGCCAGGCCAAAGCTACCGACCTGCTGCCTGTTGTAGGCGGCGCCCAGGGCATGCACACAATCCTCGACGACGATCAACCCGTGCCGATGCGCTAGCGCCAGCGCGGCGTCCATGTCAGCCGGGATACCAAAGGTGTGTTGGAGGAGGAGCACCTTCGTTCCGGGCCTTATTTGTTGCTCGGCCTGCTTGAGATCCATGTTATAGGTGTCCAGCTCGCAATCTACGTACACTGGCCGGCCGCCTGCATAGCGGATCGCGTTCGGGACCACGATATGGGTGGGGGCCTGGAGAAGCACCTCATCGCCAGGGCCGACTCCCAGCCCGCGTAGCAGGCCATATAACGCTACTCGCCCGCTGCCAAAGCTGTATGCGTAGCGGACGCCGATCTGACGGGCAAAGGCCTGCTCGTACTCCACAATTGCCGGCCCCTGGATCAGTTGGCGGGGATCGGCTAAATAGCGGCTGGCGACAAGGCAGTCAGCCAGCGTCGTCGTCCCCCAAAGTTGTGCCACAAGACGGGGCGCACCTGCCTGGCGGAAACCTCCGGCGATGCGTTCGCTTGTCCTCATCAAGCCGGTGCTTGCCATGACGAAATCCTCCCCGGCGGCGTTATGCCGTAGCCTTCTCTCCCAGATGGACGATCTGGTTTTCAATTCGTCTCGCAAGGCCATACAGCTGCTCAGCCACACCCGTTATTGGAAGCCGCTCCAGGTAATACTCGGCATACGGGTAAGCCTTGGCGCCAAAACGACTTTTGAAGTGCATGAGCGAAGCCAACCCGCCCGACTCGCCCATATGGTAGTAGCGGCAACCAGCGCAACAGGCGTCCTCGATTGCCAATCGCTGGAGCAGGTCATTAGCCCGGGTCGGGCCTGCCAACTCCTTGTCGCTGGCGTTACGCCAGAAAATGGCATGGGCGCCGTAGATCAATAAGATAGTGGCGGCCGCCGGCTGCCTATCGCGCCAGGCCACCCAGATGTGACAGGCCTCGCCGAGCGCCTGGGCGACGAACTGGAACTTGCGGAGTGGCTCGCGCCGCCGGCCAAGCCAGCGAGCCAGCGAGAGTGACATGTGCCGCTCACGAGCCCGACGATCCAGCCAGCGCAGGTAGAGGTCGTAGAAAACCGGCACAAGCTTCCCTGAGGTGTCGCATTCTGCGACAAGCCCGGCATGTTCTGCCTTACGCACTTTCGTGCGCGTTGCGCTCCCGAAACGCTTCGCCCAAACCCGTTCGAAACCGCCCTCCAGGTCAAGCACGTGAACCAGTCGAGGAACCGTAATGGCTCCGGGCGGCCGGGCGGCGGCCCATGTTTCGGCGACCAGGGGATTAGGCCGCACGGAGGTGCGCAAGACCGCTCGGCCCGCGAGATCCGCGAAGACGGCGGCGGCTTCCTCAGCCTGGAGGGCCCCGGCAACTACCAGGCCACCAACCCCCCAGCCATGCGGCAATGACGCCTCGGTCGTCAGCGCCTCCGGCAAATGCCTGCGGCTTACCATCGGCAGGATCAGTTGCCGGCCTTCCGGTGTTTCGTAGAGGCGGCTGGCATCCTCATAGCCGCTCAACGCACAGATGCAGTCGAGCCACACGGGTGTCTGAGAAACAAGAGCCTTCGCATCCGACTTGAGCACCTCCTGCCATACCTCCCGTGGCGCCGGGCTGGTCACCTGAAGAGTTTTTGTTCGCATCGAGGTCGCCCTAGATTGGGTCAATCGTTGATCAAAAGGTTTTGGCCTGTTATTCAGATCGATCATCGTCTTATCTTAATAACTGCTAGTTGATCGAAAGGGGCAGATGATGAGCCGCCAATGTCGATAATCTCGACAATCCACGCTAGGTCCTTCTGAAAGACATCCACATGCTTGCATCGGCTATTGAGGACCGTGATGTCACCGGACTTACCAAAGAGGCTCATTAGACGACGCTTAAAGGCTTCCATGACGTGCTCGGCAAAAGGATTATATAAGTAAAACAGGGTCCCTTCTGCCGGAATGTTTTGGACGGCATCACCAGCAATGATCGTGACATTCTTATATTGGCGCAGTCTTTGGCGGGTCTGGTTCGCAATCCTCTCGTCCAGTTCAATGCCTACTATTCGATTGCGGAGTCCGCGGCTCAACCACCAATTGATAACGCGCCCTTTGCCACATCCAATATCGACGAGCACATCGGAGTCTTTGATTCTATTCTCAAAGACATAGGACAGTGCTGCATAATCAGAATTCTCAGTATTATAGGCTCCAAGGAGGGCATATCGTGTCTCGATCTTACCGCCCAGCAACTCGCCGTATCGAATATCTATAGCGGCGTTACGGGCTATTCGAATGCCACGTACTAGCAAGGCGTTGAGATTTGGCATCTATGACTCCCTTCACGCTTCAACATCATAGTCATCCGGCGCACGAATCGCCACCCCACGGTCCGCATCCGTTCCCGCGTGGGCGCCACGGTCAAACCCTGGCCGGCCACTAATCTGGCGAAGTTGTCCAAATCTGTGTCCACGGCAATAATTATTCGCGCTAACGCAAAACGATCATCCGCAGTCGTGCTCATCGCATGTTTCACCGCGCAAGCCGACGAGTAGCCTGCTTCTTGCACCAGTCGCCGCACGGCCGGGCTATAGTAGCCATGTGGGTAAGCAAAAGTTTCAACCGGGCGACCGATATGTTGCTCCAGTTCTATCTTGGAGCAGGCAATTTCGTCCCAGGCGGCAAGGGGCGATAGGGTATCAAGCTCTGGGTGACTCCGGCTGTGCGCTCCGCACTCTATACCACTGGCGCTTATCTCGGCAACTTGAGCCCAGCTTAGCATAGGTCGCTCCCCTTCACCCATGGGGTGGAGCCAACGGCTGATGCCACCTACGAAACCAGCAGTGATATATAACGTCGCGGCGAAGCCGTAACGCTTCAATACAGGTAATGCGCCCGTGTAGAAGTCGGCCAGGCCATCGTCGAACGTCAATACGACTGGCCGCTCCGGAAGGCGGGCGCCAGTGTCGGTCAGTGCTTGTGCAAGTTGCGTTACCGTAATCGGCGTGTATTGGCAGTCATGTAAATATGCCATGTGCGCCGCGAAAGTTTCCCCGCGCACGGTCCACTTTCTGAATTGCGGTGTGGCCTCCTCGGAAATACTGTGATAGAGAAGAATTGGAACTTGGACGCTCATCTTTCAGAAACCTCTTTAGCTGGAGACGTTGGTAATACGGCTACTTTTGGGAACCAGCTAAACGGCGGTCACATTTTGCGGGCCTGCCAGCGACTGTGCAAATAGGCAAAGGGACCGTAGAGCATGCCCTTACGCTCGACATCAGTCAACTCTCTTGGGTAGTCAGCGAGTTTCTTCGAGTTCTTCGGGGATCGGGGGCTTAATGCGTAAACGAAGCCATAGGGTATTCTAGCTGCGAAGTCAAGGAGACGCCCGGGGTTATCTATCAAACACTTCGTTAGGTACGCGGTCAGGCCAACGCCATAGCTATACGCCTGCTTATGAAGACCGGCATAGTCCCGACGATGCCAGTGGTAAACAATAGCGGCTGGCTCGTACACAAGCCTATAGCCACCGGCAATAATCGAAAAAAACGCTGCGAGATCATCACCACCCAGCGCCGCGCTGCCAGCGCCTAGCGCAGGATCAAAACTGCCGATATCGCGGAGGACTGACGTTTTAAAAGCCATATTCGCGCCTGAGCCAAAGGTCCCGGCTGCGTAGGGATAGAGAGGACTATTTAGCCGGTTCCCGGACCGATCAAAGATGCGTCTGTTAAATCCTTTGCTAAAACCTCCGAACTGCTCAAGCCACGTCTGAGCGGGCGTCTCCAGCTCTGCTGGAAAGATCATGCCGGTGACGCAAGCTACGTTCCCCGCAACGTGAAAGCCCTTCACCAGTTCGGTCAGCCAATACTTATCTGTCACCACATCATCATCCGTAAACGCGACAATCGGGGCTTTGACTTCCATAAGCCCACGATTGTGGGCCATCGCCAGCCCTGGCCGATCTTCACGCACGTAGCGTACCCACGCCAGGTTGCCGGAGGTTTGCCTGATGAAATCGGCCGTTGCATTTGTGCTCGGGGCATTGTCAACCACGATGATCTCGTAGCGAGGATAATCTAAGGACAGCAACGAGCCTAGACAGGCGGCCAGACTCGCCGGACGATCATGCGTAGCAATAACGACGCTTACAAAGGGAGCATTGGCCAATAGCGTTTCGCGCTCTTGCGCGCACTGCGGTGTGCCAGCGCCTGGCAGGCCGGCCGCTTCCAGCGCTATCGCCGGCGGTAACCCATCCCCTTGCAAATGCTCTATGATTTCCGGCCTCAAGACGCGCCAGATCTGGCGCGCGTAATCTTCAGCACTCAAGCCACTTTCGCCCAGGCTCAATTCAACCACACCCAGCGGCTGAGTGTGCAACCGCACTAGAGACCTTGCTCGTTGATAGTGTTGGCCGGTTGTCGCATCGAAAGCCGATACAGCGGGAAGCGGTTGGCCTATTTCTACCTCCAGAATCCGAACCGGCTTAAAATCCGGCATCGCCGGCGTAGAAGAATCGGGAGACTCTTTTTTGAAAAAGAGCTCTTTTGCCTTCATATTTGCGTTTTACTGCTGTAGGTGAACTCTGCTGGAGCGCTTTTACGATTTGCAAACTGCCCGGCCGCGATCCCCGTCAGATAGCCCGCCGTGGTAAAAGCCAGCCCGGCGACGATGGCTCCCGCTCGCCCCAAGCCCGTTGGATCGCGGCGGTGGAGGGTGTCTGCCAGGCCTCGGGCGACGCCCTGTGGCAGGGTCCGCAATGTGTAAGTCCGCTCGGAAGCCAGCCCATCGCGAGCGCCCACGAAGCGGGACACCAGGGCCTTCGCTAGGCCCTCTGTAAAGCAGCGCGAGCGAAAGTAGTTCCATTGTGCGCGGCTTGTAGGCACTTGATGGTACACTTTGGCCCTGGGCTCGTAGAGAAACACCGTTTGCGGCCAGTGCTGGCTTACGCGAATACAGAACTCCGTGTCATCACAGCGAAGCATACTGTTGCCCACCTGCCCAACTCCATCTCGAAAGCCGCCGATGACCTCGAAAACCTCCTGCTTGAAGGACATGTTAGCGCCGATCAGGTTCCGAACGGGTGAGGTCACTTCGGGCATACCTCGATAGGTGCAGCCAACCACCCAGTCAAATTCCGCCGGAAACCAAGCCGGCCGGCCATCCTGCCACAGCGGCTCAATCATCCCGCCAACGCCAACGACATTCAAATCTGAGTAAGCGCTGCATAGTTGCTCTATCCAGTCGGGGGCCGCCATCGCGTCATCGTCAAGAAAGGCGATCACCGCTCCCTGCGCCGCCGCGATCCCGCTGTTCCGCGCCCCGGACAGGCCGCGCGCCTCTCGATTTTCTACCACCATCACGCTAGGCAAATGCTCGCGCACGCGTTCCAAAAGAGCCAGATTGTGGTCAATCACGATGATAACTTCCCGGGGAAGAACGGTTTGATGTTGCACTGACTCAACCGCCATAACCAGATCGCCCCAGCGGTCTTCGGTATAGGCGCAGATAATCACAGAGATATCTAACGTTGTGGCCGTCATTGGCTCTCATTTATTCATTCGATATTCAAGAAGTTCTCCGAGCGCTCTAAGCACATACAGCGATGCCTGCCAACAACGCCAGATCATTCTCGGTAAACTGCCCGGTCTGGGAACTGACGAGGGTCAAAACCCCGATCACTTGATCATTGATCATGAGGGGAATACCGAGCGCAGAGCGCGAACGGCCTTCGTTCTCATCCCACGACCGCCGTAACCAACGTGGATCGTCGCGGGTGCTTGGCACCAGGGTTGCCTCGCGGTGCTTTAGTACCCACCCTGCAAAACCCTGCTCCACCGTGTCAACAAGCTGCGTGGCAGGCAAAGGGTGAATCTTGCCCCCATAGACCAAACATCCTTCTCTCACATCACCTTTATCCCCTATCACCACGATACTGCCACTGGCGGCCCCCACGCTTTCCAGTGTCAATTGCAGAATACGTTGCAGCAAGTCCCGGAAGTTAAGCTCCGTTGCCAACACCTGACTGACGGTATAAAGCAATTGGAGGTTAGCCCGCGCCCGCTGGGCGGCGCGCAATTTAGGAACCTCACCTGAGGTTGGCCTTTCAGTCTGATAGCTCGAAAAGAAAGAACTGGCTTCTGCCATCTGCGGAGAAACAACCAAGGGTTGTCTCGGCAGGATTGCCAGAGAGCTTGACAATGTTTCTCCGCGAAATCCCAGGCGATCTTCTTTTCTGGGCGTTGTTAAGTAGGCGAACCACTCAAGAAAGATAGTCTTCAAGACGCGCCATCCGTCCGGAATGGTCCGCAATTTACCGATGCCATAAAAGCGGTAACCTTCAAAACTGGGCACTTCAGCGATCCGTAACCGTTCGCGCAAAGCTCGCAAATAAATTGCCGTATCAATTTCAAACCCATCTGCATCTGCAAGGTCGATCACATCGAGACAATATCGCCAGAAAGCATGATACCCGTAACAGAGGTCGGTGAATGTGGCATCGAATAGCAGGTTCACTAGAAATACGAAAGCGCCATTTCCAAGTTTTCGGTATCGGGGCATGTCTGTTGTCCCACCCCGATGCGCAAAACGGCTTCCTTTAACAAAATCGGCTCCTTCCAGGAGAGCACGAACAAAACGCGGGATCTCACGGGGATCATTGGAGCCATCAGCATCTATGACGATAATGATGTCGCCGGTTGCCGCTTTGTAGCCGGCGCGCAACGCTGCGCCTTTGCCTGGCTTAGGCTCCAAGATCACCTTGACTGAGGGCAGAAGCTGTTTGGCAGCTTCGACGGTGCTATCGGTTGATCGGCCATCGACAAGGATGACCTCGTCTACCTCGTCAAGCGGCAGATATGGAAAAACCAGGGGCAAATTCTTTTCTTCATTAAGGGTCGGGAAGATAACAGATACGGTCGGCCGTCTATGCAACATGGCTCACTCCTCCTCGATCTGCATGAATTGAGTGAATTGGCCGTTAAGTGCACCAGGGGGGTTTTCACTTCGGTCAAGGCTTGCCGCAGCGCTCGATTGGCGGAAGAGCCAATTTTCGGGGGGGCATTACACCTTCTTTATCAAAAATTTGTCAAAGTGTGGTAAAAATTCGCGAGGTTGCTGAGAAACAAGACCCTTCTGCCAGAACTCAAAGACCTGTTCGTGCAGTTTCTTCTGTTGGCCCAAACCTCCGGAGTGCTGAATTGACACTTTGTCGGTGCGACACCCAAAAATGTGGCAATAAGCACTGCAAATGGGCATTTCGCACCGTATTTCGGGCAAAAATTTTGAGAGTTGAGCAGATCCGCAAGACGAAAGCGAAGATCGCCGCCGCCTGCGAGAACTGCCGCTTGCAGATTGGCGAATTGAGCGAGCACTATGGGCTTGGCGTGGAGATTTCGGCGCTGGCCGATCTGGTGGTGAAAGCGATGCGGCTCCCGGCGACCCGGCCTGAGGTTGAGAATCGGTTGAGCGTGCTCACCGTTGGCGAAACGTTGCCGCGCTCGATCTGGCTCAGCGCGTTGGGCGACAAACTGCTTTTCCGGGCCAGTTCGCGCAGGGACAGGCCGCGCTCTGCGCGCAGGGCACGCACCCGTTTGCCTGCATCTATTGACGCCGCCGAGTCCTCTGGCTTAGGCATCGAATTTGCTATGCCCTCAAGTATAATCTCGCCTATGAGTCAAAACAAACAACCCAACAGCTCTCACTGCTTCGCCTGCGGCCTGCAAAACCCGGTCGGCCTCAAGCTCACGTTTTACGACAACGGCGTGGACGAAGTTCGTTGCGAGTACACCATTCCCCCTGAATACAACGGCTACCCCGGCGTGGCCCACGGCGGCATTGTGGCCGCCATCCTCGACGAAGTCGTCGGACGCATCTCGATGATCGGCGACCCCAATCATTTCATGATGACGGCCAAGATGGAAGTGAAGTATCGCCTGCCGGTGCCAGTGAACACACCACTCCTTATCGTCGGCAAAAAAGTGAAACAGCGCGGGCGCATTGCTCAGGCCGTTGGCGAAGTGCGCTTGCCCGATGGCACGGTGGCCGTTGAAGCCGACCTGACGCTGGTGGATTTGCCGGACGGATTCCGGGCGAACGGCAATTTGGAAGAGTTGGGTTGGAAAGTTTATCCATGACGCAAAACGGGCAGAGCGGGCGGCAGACGTTTCGCCAAAACCCGCCGCGAGCCGTGTTCGCGGGTTTAGCCGCCATGACTGTGGCGGCTTTTATCTTGCGCTACTGGCATCTCACCACCTTGCCGCCCGGCTACTGGTTCGACGAAGCCCACAAGTCGCTGGTGGCGCTCGAAATCGTGCGCGGCCTTCGCGCCCCGATTTACGTCACTGATTATGACGGCATCGAATCCGGATTCTTCTGGCTGTTGGCCGGTTGGTTCAAACTGTTTGGCCCAGGCTACTTTGGCGCGCGCGCCCTCTCAGCCCTGCTCGGCGCGCTCACTATCCCAATCACATTTTGGACAGCGCGAACGTTGTATCGCGATCACTCCCGCGCCGACTTGATCGGCCTGACGAGCGCGGGCCTGTTGAGTGTTTTGCTCTGGCACGTTCACTGGTCACGGCTGGGGCTGGAGACGATCAGCGTGCCGCTCTTTGCCGTAGCCTTGCTTGGCCTGATGGCCTGGGCTTGGCAGCGCGGCGCGCTGTGGGCCTTTGCTCTGGCTGGAGCAGTTCTTGGGCTAGGTCAGTACACCAACCCCGGCGCGCGAGTCTTGCCCTTGCAAGCCTTTGTCGTGTTCGTCATATTTGCCGTGCCGCAAGTTCGTAGTGGCCGCTTGCCCGTTAGTCGCGCCCTGGCGACTAAAGTCGCTACTACGAGCCTCATGAAGACTCTACAGTTTGGTTTGGTGTTCTTCTTTGCCGCGCTCGTTGTCTACGCGCCGCTCGGACTCTTCTTCTGGCAAAACCCGCAGTGGTTCTTGGCGCGCATCGCCTTCACCAGTTCCGGCGCGCGCGCGGGCGGCCTGCCGTTTTATTTTGATAACGCGATCAAGACTCTGCTCTCGCTCAACTTTCTGGGCGACCCCCGGCCCCGCCACAATCTCGCCAGCCGCCCGGCCCTCGACTGGGTGGCGTCGGCGTGGATGTGGGGCGGAGTCGTGGCAATGTTCCTTTCGCGCCCGCGCTGGCGTAGTCACCTGGCAGTGATGGCCGCGCTGATCGCCAACATCATTCCGATGATCTTTAGCGACGGCGCACCCGGCTTTGGCCGGACTCTGGGCCTGACGCCGATGTTGGTGATGTTGCCTGCGCTGGGTGTGACCGCCGTCGTGGAGTGGGCGATTGCTATCGCTTCGCGTCGCAATCGAAGCCGTCGGTGGCTGTGGGCGGCGGTTGTTCTCTCTTTGGCCCTCTCCGCCGGAGTCAACGTCTACGATTACTTCTGGCGCTACCCGAAGCAGGCCGGGCTTTTCGAAGCGTTTGAAGTTGGCTTTCGCGCCATCACTCAGGGCGCGGCCCGCGCCGGGACCGGCTTTTTGATTCTGGACGAACCCGCCCTGGCGCATCCCACACTCAGGCTCACCCGTGAGTTGTCGTCGAACGACTTGCGAATCATCAACGGCCAGACGTGCTTTGCTTACCCGGCCCGCGCCACTGATGAGACAACTTTCGCCGTTTTACCGCAGTGGATACCTTCAGTCCTGGCGCAGTATCCGACCGCAACCCAGACCGACATTCTTCACGAGCCGGAAGTGTATCAATATGCCGCTGTGCTAAAAATTCCGGCGGGGCAAGTGAGCGCCTCCGGCGCGGGCGAAGCCATTGCGAAATTTGGCGATCAGTTTGAACTGCTGGCTTTGGAATTGCCCGCAGAAGTTGCTTCGCCGGGGCAGGCGGTGCCGCTCATGCTCCGCTGGCGAGCCGTTGCTCCTTCTGCAATTTCCTACACCAGCTTCGTGCACCTGGTTGGGGATGGTAAACCGCTCGTCGCCGGCGTTGACGGCGAACCCTGCGCCGGCTGGTATCCCACCAACCAGTGGCATCCCGGCGAAGTCGTCGAATATCAACTGGCGTTGACACTGCCGCCTGATCTTGCGCCCGGTGTTTATGAGTTGGCGGTGGGGATGTATGATTGGACGACGGGCGAGCGCCTTCCCGTTTCGCAAGCCCATCAACGTGAGCCAGACAGGGCAATTGCCGGAACGATTGTTATCAAGTAAAGTGTCTCTATGATTTCGCCCCTCCACGTCATCGGCCACTTGAATCCGGACACCGACGCCATTGCCTCGGCGATGGGCTACGCCTGGCTTCTACGCGAGCGCGACGGGCTGAACGCCATCCCGGCCCGGGCCGGGGCGGTGAACCCGCAAACGGCCTGGGTGCTGAAGACGGTCGGCCTTGAGCCGCCACAGTATCTCGCCGACGCCTCGCCCCGCTTCGAGCGCATCGCTCGCACCCTGCCGCCCATTTTGCCCGACCGGCCTCTGCGTGAAGCCTGGGCGGTGGCCTCCACCGGCAACTCCGGCGCGCCGATTGTGGACGCGAGCGGCAAGCCGCTTGGCCTGGTCACGGGCAACAGCGTCTTCCAGTTTTTCTCGCGGCAGATGGAGGAGCGAATCGATCTGGAAAACGTCTCGGTGGCTCGCGTGCTTTCGGTGCCGTGCGGCCAGGCGATGGACGCCGACGTGCCGCGCTTTCCGGCCTCCATGCGGGTGCGCGACGGGCGCAGCCGGGTGGTGCGCGAAGAGCGCGACGACTTTCTTGTCGTCCGCGACGATGGCGCGTACTTCGGCATTTGCCGCTCGCCCGACGTGCTGAACCCGCCGCGCATGCAGATCATCCTCGTGGATCACAACGAGGCGGCGCAGGCGATTGGCGCGTTGGACGAGGCCGACCTGCTCGAAGTGCTCGACCATCACCGCCTGGGGAACCCGCCGACGAAAACCCCGATTCCGTTCACCGTTGACCCGGTGGGAAGCACCTCGACTCTGGTGAGCGAGCGGATCGCGTCGGCCGGGCTGGCGCCGCCTGTCTCAATCGCCGGCTTGTTGTTGGCCGGGTTGGTGGCCGATACGCTGATTCTCAAGTCGCCGACGACGACCGGGCGCGACAAGCTGGCGGCTGACCGGCTGGCTGGCTGGGCATTAAGCAGTGGCGGCCTCCCCTTTGAAAATTATCAGACCTTCGGCGAAGCGGTCCTGGCGGCCGGAGCCGGCCTTGCCGTTCGTGATATCGACTCTATCGTCAACTCCGATCTGAAAGTCTACGATGGCGGCGGAATCAAATTTGGCGTGGCGCAGGTGGAAGTTGCCAGCTTGCTGGAACTGGGCCAGCGGCTCGACGAAATTTCGGCGGGGCTGGAGGCGCTGTGTAAAGCGCGTGGCCTGGCGCTGGCCGCGTTGATGGTGACGGATGTGGTGCGCGGGGCGAGCCGCCTGGTGCTGGCCGGACAGGCTGAGCGCTTGAACGATTTGCCCTATACTCGTTTGCCTGACGGCACCCTCGACGCGCCCGATCTCGTCAGCCGCAAGAAGCAACTGCTCCCGGCGATTTTGGGATTGCTGGAGTAGCGTATAATCTGCAACAAGGAGCGTGTGCTATGGCAGTGACAACCTTGACCGATATTGGAACTCTTATTGTTCGCACCTCAAATATTCGCGGTGGACGTCCGTGTATTGCCGGAACCGGAGTCACGGTGCGGCGCATTGTGAGTTGGTACAAGCTTGGGCTAAGCCCGGAGGAAATTGCAGATCGCATCGGGCATTTGTCGTTAGCTCAAGTCTATGCGGCCTTAGCTTACTATCATGCTAATCATGTCGAAGTTGAAGCGGATATGGTGGCAGAGGAAGCTGAAGCTGAAAAACTGGAACGAGAACACTATCTCGCCAAACGAAATGACAACTGGTGAACAAATGCGGCGCATCTTGAAACTCATTGCTGCCAAATCTGCCGAAGACATGCAAAATCAGGTCGAGTTTCTGAGTGCATGGGGTTGATGACATGAAATGACTTCTCTGTTCGAGGTCCTTTACAATATTGAAAAGCGTGGCGACTCCGCTGCGCTCTGCACCATCATCCGTGAGCGGGGCAGTGTGCCACGACACGTGGGAAGCAAAATGATTGTGTTCGCCGACGGGCGCATCGAAGGCACGATTGGCGGCGGCCAAATGGAAAGCCGGGTGATTGGTGAAGCGCTGGCGGTATTGAAGGACGGGACACCCAAGATTGTCTCTTACTCGCTCGTCGATCCAAAAGAAGGGGACCCCGGCGTGTGCGGGGGAGAGGTGGAGATTTTTGTGGAGCCGATCAAACCCCTGCCGACGTTGCTCGTGATCGGCGGCGGGCACGTGGGCAAGGCGCTGGTGCATCTGGGCAAGTGGCTGGGCTTCCGGGTGGCTCTCAGCGACGACCGCCCCGAGTTTTGTTCGCCAGAGTCGGTTCCAGGCGCAGACTTGTATTTGCCGGTTGTGATAGCTGACCTTCCCAAACATTTCAAGTTCCACGGCGAAACGTATATTGTGATGCCCACTCGCGGCGCGCCGTTTGACGTGGAAGGCTTGCCGCATCTGCTTGACATGCCACATGCCTACATTGGCGTGATTGGCTCGCGGCGGCGTTGGGCAACGGCGATGAAGCAATTGCAAGAGAAAGGCGTATCTGTTGAGAAGCTGGCCCGCGTTCACGCGCCGATGGGACTCGAACTCAACGCGGAGACACCGGAAGAGATCGCTTTGAGCATCCTGGCCGAGATTGTCATGCGCAAACGTGGCGGGACGGGTGAGCCGATGAAGTTGGTGGGCGAGAAAGAGGAAGCGGCAAAATGAGCGAGCGAACTGAATTGCTGGCAGAACTTTGCCGCCAATTCGAGATTGATATTTTGTACGTCTTTGGCAGCCGCGCGCTCGAAGTGGTGGATTGGCTGGCCGATAAGCGCCCGGATCTCGCCCCCGGCCCTGCCGATGTTGATGTAGGAGTAAAATCGGCAAAACATTTCACTGTTCACGGCAAGGTGCGAATAGCCATCGCTTTGGAAGACCTTTTAGGAGTGAACCGGATCGATCTGGTTTCGTTACCTGAGGCCGATCCGTTCCTGGCCGCCAATGTCATCAGGGGCGAGCGCCTCTACGCTGGTGACGCTTATTTGGCAGATGAATATGATTTGTACATCCTTCGCCGGGCCGGAGATTTAGCGCCGCTGGAGCGTGAGCGGATGGCGCTCATTTTGGGAGAAAACAAATGATGCCAGGGGCTATCTCGAAGCGCGTCGTCAGTGACCGCCTGGAATGGATCGAGCGCATGATTGGCGAAATTCGAGCTCTGCCTCTCGCCAACCTGGATTCCTTCTTGGGTGATTATCGTAACATCGGGACAGCGGAATCTTGCCTGCGCCGTTCCCTTGAGGCGCTGTTTGACTTAGGGCGTCACATTCTTGCCAAAGGATTCGGCTCTGGAGTGAGCGAGTATAAAGAAATCGCTTTGGAGTTGAAAGAGCAAGGGGTGCTGTCGGAAGCAGATGCGGGTTTGTTACGGGAGCTGGCTGGCTATCGCAATCGGCTGGTTCATTTCTACCATGAGGTGGAGCCGAACGAGTTATATGAAATTTGCGTTTCTCAACTTGCGGACGTGGAACGCATTGCATTGACCTGTCGAGACTGGTTGAAAGGCCATCCGGATTATTTGGACGAGACACTCTAGCAAAAGGAACTATGTGGCATACCTACCATAGTGTTACCTCACTTGAAGAAGCTTTAGATATCCTGGCCGAACACCGCGAGCGGGCGCGCGTTGTCGCCGGCGGCACGGACATCATCCTCGAGTTGGAGCGCAAAGTCCGGCCCGGGGTGGAGGCGCTGATTGACCTCACCCGTGTGCCGGAGCTGGACGGCATCGCGCTTGACGAAAACGGAGTGATTCATCTGGGGCCGCTGGTGACGCACAATGCCTGCGTCGGCTCGAAGCTGATCGTGGAGCGCGCCTTGCCGCTGGCCCAGGCCTGCTGGGAAGTGGGCGCGCCGCAAATTCGCAACCGGGCCACGGTGGCCGGCAACTTGATTACGGCCTCGCCGGCCAATGACACAATCACACCACTCGTGGCCCTGGGCGCTTCGGTGACTCTGCGTTCGATGCGCGGCGAGCGCACCGTGCCGCTGGCCGGATTCTACACCGGCGTGCGCAAAACGGTGATGCAGGCCGATGAACTGATGACGGACATCTCCTTCCCGGCCATGGCCGCCGCTCCGCGTGAAAAAGGGATGTTCATCAAGCTGGCGCTTCGCCGGGCGCAGGCTATCTCGGTGGTGAACGCGACCGTCATCGTCGGCTTTGATCCGTCAGCACCCGCTCACGTTGTTTCTCATGCCAGGATTACGCTCGGCTCGGTTGCCCCGACGATTGTTCGGGCGCCCGAGGCCGAGGCGTTTCTGGTTAGCAAGCATTTGACGGATGAGGTGATCGCCGGGGCGGCCCAACTGGCAAAGGCAGCGGCCAAACCGATTGACGACGTGCGCGGCCCGGCGGCCTATCGTCTGGAAATGGTTCAACTCACGGTTGCTCGCGCCCTGCGAAGCATCCTGGCTGGTGAAGAGCGCGGCTGGTTCCCCGAAAGCCCGGTGATGTTGTGGGGCGAACAGCATGGCGCGCCGGCCGCCCCTTTGGGCCAATCGCTCACGCACACCGAAACCGGCGGCGAAGCCATCGTCACCCACGTGAACGGCAACAGCTATACAATTCAGGGCGCGAACGACAAAACGTTATTGCGCTTGTTGCGTGAAGATGTGGGGCTGATCGGCACGAAAGAAGGTTGCGCTGAAGGCGAGTGCGGCGCTTGCACCGTGTTCCTCGACGGGGCGGCGGTGATGAGCTGCCTGGTCCCGGCCCCGCGCGCGCACGGCGCAGAGGTCATCACCGTTGAAGGGCTGGCCCGCAACGGCAAACTGCACCCGATCCAGCAAGCGTTCGTTGAAGAAGGCGCGGTGCAGTGTGGCTACTGCACGCCGGGCCTGTTGATGGCCGGCGCGAAACTGCTCGAAGAGCGCCCGCGGCCTTCCAAATGGGAAGCACAACAGGCTATCACCGGCAACTTGTGCCGGTGCACTGGTTACTACAAAATTCTGGCGGCGTTCGACAAAGCCGGGCGCCTGGAGAGGTGACATCATGCGATACAGTTCTTCGTCACGGCGGGAAAAATCGCCGCAAAAAACGATGAAGCCTATTTGGCGGGGTATTGGCTTTTTGCTCATCGTCGGCCTCAGCGTGTCGTCGTTCGCGCTGTCGTATTACCTTATCAAATATATCGTCGAGCAAAGAGCTATTTACACCTTCTTCGAGTACTCCGGCCAACAGGTCGGCGTTAATTATCGGATGCTGGAAAGCGCAGAGAATCAGATTAAAAGCTACTTAAGGCCCGTCCCCCTCGGGCTCGGGTCGCTGGCCGCCCCGTACGTGATGCCGGCCGGTTTCTCGCTGGTCATTGCCCTTCTAAGCTATGCTGTTATCACCGTTATCTATGCCAGCTTTCGCGGCCCGACAACCGACCCGCTCGACGTGCGCTCGGCCTCGCCGAAGCGAAAACGCAAAATCCGCAAGTGCCGCTAACCTATGTCTCACCTCGGTCAATCCACCACACGCATTGATGCCGTGGGTAAAGTCACCGGCCAAACGTTGTATCCGGGCGATCTGGCCCTGCCCGGCATGTTGCACATGAAGATACTGTTTGCCGGGCGGCCTCACGCGCGCCTCAAGCGCATCAACACCTCCAAAGCCGAAGCCTCCCCCGGCGTCGTCGCCGTCTTCACGGCCAGGGATGTGCCCAACAATGAATACGGCCTGATCATGCCCGACCAGCCGGTGCTGATCGGCCCCGGCTCAAGCAAGATTGGCGGGGACGTGGCCCGCTTCATCGGCGACCAGGTGGCCCTGGTGGTGGCCGACACTGAAAAGGCCGCCGCCCGCGCCCGCGACCTGGTCGAAGTCGAGTGGGAAGATTTGCCGGTCGTCACCGATCCGCGTGAGGCGATGAAAGACGGCGCGCCGCTCCTCTTCCCCGAAAAAGACTCCAACGTCTTCTGCCATTACCGCATCCGCAGAGGCGATGTGGAAGCCGCCTTTGCTAAAGCGACGGTGATCGTGGAAGGCGCTTACCACACCCCGATGCAGGAACACGCTTATCTTCAACCGGAAGCCGGGCTGTCGTACATTGACGACGAAGGCCGGGTGACGGTGCAAGTGGCCGGGCAGTGGGCGCACGAAGATCAAGAACAAATTGCCCACGCCCTCAAACTGCCGCTGGATCAGGTTCGCGTCATCTATCCCGCCATCGGCGGCGCGTTCGGCGGGCGCGAGGACATGTCGGTGCAGATTGTGCTGGCGCTGGCAACGTGGAAACTTCGCCGCCCGGTGAAGATTGTGTGGAGCCGCGAGGAGTCGATCATTGGCCACCACAAACGCCACCAGTTTTATATCCACTGCAAATGGGCCGCCGGCGCCGACGGCAAACTGCTGGCCGCCGAGAACGAGGTGATCGAAGACGGCGGCGCGTATGCTTACACCTCGACCAAAGTGCTGGGCAACGCCACGCTCATGGTCACCGGCCCCTACGAAATTCCAAACGTCAAAGTGGACTCGTACGCGATCTACACTAACAACGTCCCCGGCGGCGCGTTCCGGGGTTTTGGCGGGCCGCAGGGCTGTTTTGCCGCCGAGAGCCAGATGAACAAACTGGCCGGGGCCCTGGGCCTGGACCCGGTGGAAATTCGCGCCCGCAACACAGTTCGCGAAGGCTCGATCTTGTCGGTCGGCACGCCACTGCCGAAAGGCGTTTCCATGCCGCAAGTGCTGGAGAAGTGCGCGGCAGAAACGGGCTGGAAAAAAGTTGACGGGCAATGGCGGAAGCCAGCTCCCAAATTTCAAACTTCAAACTTCAAAGTTAAGCGCGGCATCGGCTTCGCCATGGGCTTCAAAAACATCGGCTTCTCGTTCGGCTTCCCGGAACAGTGTTGGGCGACGATTGCGCTCGAGGGAAAGTCAGAGATAGAGCGCGTCACCGTCTACCACGCCGGAGCCGACTGCGGGCAGGGGGCGCACACCGTTTTTGCCCAAATGGCGGCTGAAGCCGTCGGCGTCCCGCTCGGCAAAGTTCATCTGGTGGCATCCGACACGGCCACGTCGCAAACGTCCGGCAGCGCCTCAGCTTCACGCATGACGTTCATGGCCGGCAATGCCATCAAGGGCGCGGGCGAGGCGGCGCTCAAGAAGTGGACTGACGAAGAGCGGCCGGCGATTGCCACCTATCAATATCGCCCGCCCAAGACCACGGCTTATGATCCCGAAACAGGCTACTGTGAGCCGAACTTCTCGTATGGCTACGTGGCCGAAGTGGTGGAGGTGGAAGTGGATACCGAGACCGGGCATGTGCGAGTGGTGAACGTCGTCGTCGCCGACGACGTGGGCCATGTTGTGAATTCGCAACAAGTGGAAGGCCAGATTGAAGGCGCGATTGTGCAGGCGCATGGCTACGCGGTGCTGGAAAACTTTATTCACCAGAACGGCTATGTGCAAACGCCTTACCTTTCAAACTACCTCATCCCCACCGTGTTGGATGTGCCTGATGTGGTGAAGCCGGTGATCCTGGAATATCCCGATCCAATCGGGCCGTGGGGCGCGCGCGGCATGGCCGAGATGCCTTACCTGCCTTACGCTCCGGCGCTGGTTGCGGCGGTGAAAGACGCGATTGGGATTGAGTTTCACGAGTTTCCGCTGACGCCAGATCGAGTGTTGTTGGCGTTGAGGGCAAAGGGTCAACGGATTTAGCGGATTGAACGGATAAGGATGATAATTCCAAATTCGTTGAATACGTTCAATCCGTTGACCTGTTTTGGATGATTGGCGCAGTTGTTCTCGCGGCGGGGCTGTCAACCCGCATGGGACAGCCGAAGCACATCATGCCCTGGGGGGCAACGGTGATGGTGCGGCGGGTGGTGGAGGTGCTGGCCGAGGGCGGCGTTGACGAGATCATCGTCGTCACCGGGCACGCCCGTGACGAAGTGGAAGCCGCCGTGGCCGGGGTGGCGCGATCTGTTTTCAACCCCGACTTTGCCAACGAGAGCCTGTTGACTTCACTGCAAGTTGGGTTGAGGGCACTGGAGTCTTCGGCGTGCCAGGCCGCGTTGACGGCGCTGGGCGACCAGCCGCAGATCGAGGCCGGGGTGGTGCAAGGGGTGATTAAACAGTGGCGGCTCAACCGGGCCGAGATCGTCGCCCCAAGTTTCGAGGGGCGGCGCGGCCATCCTGTCTTGTTCGCCCGATCCCTGTGGCCGCAAGTCCTGTCGGCTTCGCCGGAACTTTCGCCGCGTGAGCTGTTGCAGGTTTACGCGGATCGGATCGAGTTCCTGCCAGTGGCCACCGACTCGATTTTGCGCGATGTGGATACGCCCGACGATTATCGCCGGGAAATTGCGGCCTTGCGAGCGTACTTGCGAGCGTACTTGCGAGTGCGGCAACAGTTGTGATACAGTGGGCGCAGGCGTATGACTGAAAGCGCGAAGAAGAAACGGATTCTGATTGTAGACGACGATCCTGAAATCACCACGATGCTTCAGGTGTTGCTGGAATTGTACGGCTACGAAGTCCGGCTGGCGCACGGCGTGGCGCAAGGGATAGTTGCCCTGACGGCTGATCCGCCGGATGTGATGGTGTTGGATGTGATGATGCCGCAAATTTCCGGCCTGGAGTTGTGCCGCTACGTCCGGCGCGACCCGCGCACCGAGCGCCTGCCGGTGATTGTGTTTTCGGCCCGCTCCAACGACGAGAATGTCCGGCAGGCGATGGCGTTCGGGGCGACGTTGTTTCTCAAAAAGACGGCCAACCGGGAAGAACTGCTCGCGGCCATTGACCGGGCGCTGGGGCTGGCCTGATCGTTTTTCCTCATTCATGTATTCTCCTCTGCAAACCACTACCCTCAACGGATTAAAAATTGGTTACCGGGTTCAAGGGCATGGGCCGGACGTTCTGCTTCTGCACGGCTGGGCCAGTTCGGGCCGCATGTGGCAAGTGATGATGAATGCCCTCGCGCCGCGCTTCCGGCTTTGGGCGCTCGACTTGCCGGGCTTTGGCGACTCGCAGAAGCCTGATCACGACTGGTATTCGATTCCAAACTATGTCCGGTTTGTGAACGACTTTATAACGGCGATGGGTTTGCAACAGCCCGACGTGATCGGCCATTCGATGGGCGGCCTGCTCGCTTTTGATCTGGCAATTCAACAGCCGGGGACGGTGAGACGCCTGATTGCCATCAACCCGGTTGTCACCGGGCGGACTCATCTCGACCTGCACCTGTTGAGCCGGACACCTCTGAGCCGCTCGATGATGAAGCTGGGGCGGTGGGTGTGGCCGCTTGCCACTTCGGATTGGCCGGATTGGGTGCGGTGGGATGGGTTGAGGTCGGTTCACTCACGTCGCATTCGTGAGGACTGGGGGAAGGCCACGTTGGAATCGGCGCTTTCGACGTTGCGGGCCATTGCCCGGCGTGACTTATCTTCGCACTTGCCGCGAGTCGCGGCGCCAACGCTGGTGATTTTGGGCAACCGCGATCTGACTGCGCCCAATGCCGAAGGCCGCCTGGCGGCGCGCTCTATTCCCGGCGCGCGGCTGGCGGTTCTGCCCACCGGCCACTTGCCGACCGACGACGTGCCCGATCAGACCCACGCGCTGGTGGATGAGTTTTTAGCGGTCAAGGAACTTGCTTAGATCCTGTTTAATAATTTGCTCCCCAACCGCGTCCTCGCGGTTGGGAACGCCCGCGCCCCACAGGGGTGCTTCGCGAAGGACACGGGCTTTGAGCATTTTTCTTAGGAGGAATGACTCTGGATAGCCTAACGTTAGCCCGCTCGCTGGTTGAAGCCATCGAAGATAAAAAGGGTGAGAACATTGTACTGCTGGATATTGCCAGCCAGTCCATCTTTACCGATTATTTTGTGATCGCCACCGGCACCAGCGACCGCCAACTCAAGGCGCTGGCCGACGGCGTGAGCGACCTTGCCGAAAGCAGGATCAAGCGCAAGGTGATTCTGAGGCGGCTCGACGAGCAGGCCGAGAGCGGCTGGGTGCTGATTGACCTGGGCGGAGTCATTGTTCACCTTTTCTCGCCAGCCCAGCGCAAGCACTATAACCTTGAAGGGTTGTGGAAAGAGGGGAAGGTGTTGTTGCGGGTGCAGTGAAGAAAACGAGAGAGCCTTTGCTCTCTCGTTTTGATCTAACGGCCATGCAATTGGACAACATCCTGCAAGCCGTTGGGCGGCGTTCACTCTTTCAGACTCTCTGTGGATTTGGACAACCACTTCTCAATCTCGCCCAAGACTTTCTTCAAATCCTTCAATGGCTTTCCTGTAAGCGGCGATTCGCCCACCTTTCCAACATCGTTGTGGAAGTGATGCGGCGCAGTCGGAATATCGGGGTAATGCGGCGAGCAGGAGTTTCAGCAAATCATCGGCGAGAGCGGTCATTGAGCAAGTCCCGATATGCTTGTTGCCAGTCGGCTAACATGCGTCGGGCTGACCGCCAGGCGAGCCAGTCATCTTCTTCGGCAGGAGTGGCTCGTCCCTTCAAACGGGCGGAAAAGGTGTCGAAATCAGTCGAGTACTTTCGTTCTAATCTCCTGATGCGTCGTCGGTAATAGGCGGTCTTGCTTCGCACTGCTGAAAGCGCGAGTTCTCGCAAGGCTTCCTGTATGCTTGCGTACTTTTGTTTTGCTACCAGCGTTCCGGCTACAGTAGTTAGTATGTCTGTAGGTGAAGCACTGTAAGACATGGCGCACCTCCTTACGCAGATAATTTGAGTGTATCACAGTTCGGGAGTGAGCGGCATCTACACCGAATTGGCGGCATGGCCGCCGATGAGCCGCTGTGTGCACCTGTTAGCCCCGAAGTGGCTCTGGAACCATCCAACCCAGTCTGGCGACAAATTCATGTCTACCAGCACTTGGAGGCTCATGCGACTACCAATGGCAACTCAAGTTCTTCGACACGCCAGGCCGCATAAGTTAAGGCTTGCCGAATGTCCTCGTGTTCCAAGTACGGATAGGCTTTGAGAATTTCTTCCGCGGACCGTCCGGCGGCGAGCAAGCCGATGATGGTTCCAACGGTAACGCGCAATCCGCGAATATAGGGCTTGCCTCCCATGACTTCAAGGTTGAAGGTGATGCGAGTGAGATTTGGCATTTTGGCGCGCCTCCAATACTCGTCTCTTCAAGCACCGTGATTATGCTCGCTTGGTTGTTGGCCTTTCATGGCTTTGGCCTCCCGCGCTAATACTGCCTGAACGAAGTTCAACTTAGGAATCCAATGGCCTGTTTGTATCTTTCCGCCGACCGCTGCACAGCTCCTTTGGCATCCGCCGCGATAGCCAAGTGCGGAAAGTGACTATACATGCGGTCAAACTTCAACGGCATCACCCGGTCGACAATTCTGTCCACCGTGGTCGCGGCGAGCGGAATGTAGTTCGGATAGCTATACATAAACGAAACGTGGCGACGATCCGGCGCCACATGGATGGTGTCGCTGCTCAAGAGTACGCCGCGTCCCTCCGCTCCTTCCGGCCACAGTAGCACAGTCGAGCCTTTGAAATGGCCGCCACAACGGTGGAGCGTGAGCCCTTCGTCCAGATCGTGGCTTTCCCCCTCCCAGAACTTGATGACGGGATCGGGCCGTTGGATCCACTGCTCGTAGTCGGCATGCAAATGGATCGGCGCCTTCCCGAACGCGTGGCTCCATTCGACCATGCTTCCAAACATGTGGGGATGCGACGATGCAAGGGCTGAAATCCCACCCAAGGCTTCGATCGCTTCGATGGTCGCGTCATCGATCAGGCTGACACAGTCCCAGAGCACGTTGCCCTCGGAACCCTGCACGAGCAACGCACGTTGTCCGATGGCAAACTTCGGCTCAGTTCCAATCTCCGTAAGCCCCGGCTCAAGTGACCTCATGACGTTGTGGTATTCCCGTTGCAACTCATCAAGCGTTGTCCAGGCTTGACCTTCAGGGTTGATATACTGCCGCTCGTCCTCGCAGATCAGACAGTGGACTGGGGGCCCTTCAGTCGCCTGGTATTGGTTTCCACAAGTAACACAAATGTAGTTCGGCATCTTTGGTCTCCTAAGGAAGGCTTGGCAGCCTAACGGTGGGCATCAGGCGCGGCGCTGAAGCGAAGCGCCGCCGCCTGCATGCCATTGTTGAGCGGTGATTCTTTAGCGCGAACAATACAGCAAAGGGTAGCCAATGTTCTCTATTTCTTCTTCCCTTTTGCTTCTGCTCTTTCCAGATTTTCCTTTACCCTAAACTTCACAATTTTGCTTATCAAGTCGAAAGGAATTGGCTTGTCTAATGGAAATTTTACCGTACCCTTTGCTCCTTCATAAACAGATAGCTCATTTTTGAATTTCTCAATTCCTCTTGGCGCAGGATAAAACCCGATATGTTTTTTATAAGCAGCAAAGTGAACCAAATTACCTTTCAGAGTGAAGGTCGGTATTTGATATTTAATTGTTTCTTCCGCGTCCGGTGCCGCTTTTCTAATCGTCATCCTTATCTTTTCTAGAATCCCTTGAACATCATTTGGGAAGCCCGCAATATAGTCATCTATAGTTTGGGGTGCGGTTTGATTAGTTCTCATATTATTGCCTCCGTAAAATCCTGAAAAACATTCTGAACCGCCCAACGGTTTGCGTTAGGCGCTCGGCGGATTGCGTCAGCCGCCCATGAATTCGGGAGGCGTAGCCGAGTCGCCTGCATGCAGTGTTGGGCGGCAGTCTCTATGTACTCTGTGAACGCCAACCGCGCTCATTACCGATCAGAATCAAACGCCGCGCGGCACACGAAGGCTGGAGAAAAGCCCAAAGGGTGGTTTTCAATTTCAGCCATTTTTTCTTAATTTCGAGATTTCTTCTTTAGCTGCTGAATTTGCTTTTGCCAGAAATTGAAGAATCATTTCGATCTCATCTTCTGAGAACTCTTTGGATAAAGCGTCCAAAGCAACCCCCATCGATATTGAATAAGGCGCAATTTCTGAGTCAATCTTTGTTTCATTAGGCACTACAATTACTTTTCTGCGATCGTTTTTGTCTCGTTCTCGCCTGACATACCCCGACTTTTCAAGCCGATCTATCATGGCTGTAACTGCTCCGGTTGTTAAGCCTGTTAACTCAGAGAGTTTTCCAGCCGTAGATGGCCCGCTTAGCAGGAGGAAATCAAGACATTCCAGGTCTGTGGAATGTTGTCCCACTTTATCTGCAATTGCTTTACTGAATATGACTGAGTTTCCAGTAAGAAAGCGAATCTGTTTGTTCAGTTCTTCTGTTAATTGGTTTCTTTTGGCGCTTGACATAGATGGATAAACTCGCTATAATTATCTTGATTATTAAGATATTCAATCATCAAATTATATCACAGTTAAGGAATATGGTAGATCATATGAAATTTCAAGGAAAAGTATTAATCATCGGCGGAGGGATTGGCGGACTTGCTTTGTCTCTGTTTTTAAGCAAAGCGGGCATCTCGTCTGCTGTCTATGAAGCATTTTCTTATAAAGAAGGAGTGGGTGGCGGACTCAATCTCGCGCCAAATGGCATGAATGTGCTTGCTGCTCTGGGGCTTGCTGAAAAGACCATAGCTTGTGGTAGTGTCGCTTTGGAGATGTGTTTCCGTAATGAGCGTGGCAGAGTGTTGGCGCGGTTTAGGAATGGCTCGGTTGAAAAGTATGGGCAGCCGGCTGTCAGCCTGACGCGGTCTGCGTTGTATGAAGTCCTGAGGGATGAGATGAATGCTCAGGGAATTGAGATTAATTATGAAAAACGCCTAAAGACGATCATTCAGGATACAACCAAAGTAGTTGCCCATTTTGCAGATGGCACAACTGCTGAAGGGGATATTCTGATCGGCGCGGACGGCGTTCATTCGCAGACACGCCGCATTATCCTTCCCAATGGCCCAAAGCCTGCCTACATCGGCATTATCGCTGCGGGTGGATTGGTCTTAGAATCGGCAGTTCCTTTCATGTCGCGGCGCGACAAGCAAAGCGTAAATTTTACCTATGGCCCCAACGGATTCTTCGGCTACATGGGCGTACACGATGGCGATGCCATGTGGTGGTCAAACATCCCAAATGAAAAGGAGCTAACGCGAGAGGAATTAGCCGCGCTCTCATTGGAAGCGATTAAAAAGGATATGCTGGCTATTTATAACGGGTATCATGAACCGATTGAGACTCTCATTGCCAACACCCTGTCACCAGTGAAGATTAACATTAGTGATATTCAGTTCCTTCCCAAGTGGCATGAAGGCCGCGTTTTGCTGATCGGCGATGCAGCCCATGCAGTCAGCCCCAATGCCGGACAAGGCGCTTCGATGGCTTTGGAAGATGCGATGTGTCTTGCAAAACTGCTCCGAGATTTACCTGGTGACTACGAACAAGTCTTTGCAAAATTTGAAACTGATCGCAAACCGCGAGTAGAGAAAATAGTCGCTGAAGGCAGACAGCGCGGACAGGATAAACAAGTCGTCACTCCATTTCAATCAAAAATTCGAGAGATCATGATGATGATTTTTGTGAACTTGTTTGGGGAGAGCGGGCAGGACTGGTTGTATAAATATGAGATTAATTGGGATGAGAAATCGGGTTGAACCCAACGTCAGAGAGAAGATAGCATTACCTCACATCATTCTGCCGTTTCCGCTTCACAGTGCTCTCAAGAGCATAAGCCGCCCAACGATTAAGGATTGATGCGGCGCGGTGTCCCGCAGATCGTCTCCGGCTCAGGTCGGCAGCCGCCGCATAATCCAGAGTTGAATGGCCCTCCGCATCACCCCTTCTCAAACATCCACCGCTCTCCATCTTTCTTCCACGAGACCAACTCTTCAGGGTTGAACCACAGCGCCACCTCGGCCTCGCCGTTCTCGACGCTGTCGGAGGCGTGGGTGAGGTTGCGGCCAATGTCAATTGCAAAGTCGGCGCGCACGGTGCCGGAGGCGGCGTTGGTGGGGTTGGTCGCGCCCATCAACTGCCGCACGGCCTCTATGGCCTTCGGCCCTTCCCAGACCATCACCGCCACCGGCGACGAGATGATGTACGAAATCAGGCCATCGTAAAACGGTTTGCCTTTGTGAATGGCATAATGCCGGGCGGCCAGCTCTTCCGAGACTTGCATAAACTTCATGCCGATCAGCCGCAGGCCGCGCCGTTCGATGCGGCTGATGATTTCGCCGACGAGTCCACGCTGGACGCCGTCGGGCTTGACGATGACGAGAGTGCGTTCCAAGATGTTATTCTCCAGTGTATTTATAAGACTCTGTCAGGAATAAGAGCATCCACAGATTTCGCAGATTTACACAGATTGAATTTTTCAACCTTCTGCGAAAATCTGTGTAATCTGTGGATTGCCTCTGCTATTTCCGATAAGGTCTATAGTGTCTGCAGTGCGAGCCGGTACATGTCCAGCGCGTGCTGAAGCTGATTGTCTTTCATGTAAACGTCGCCCAGAGCGCGCAGAAGTTCCGGCATGCGCTGGTGCTTCTGGTTGGCGGCTTCGAGGTCGGCGATCACGTCGGGCAACATCTCTCCGGCGTGTGTCAACTCGGCATAGACTTCAATCGCCTGCCCAAAGTTTTCTTCCATGAGCCGTTCGCGGGCCACAGCCAGCATAATCGGCGGTTCTTCCGGCAGTTTGGCCCTGGCCCGGCGCGGGCGCCTGGGCGCTTTCGACGGCTTCCGGGGTTTGGCCTTCGGCCTGGGAGCAAGAGCCGGTTCGGCCGCTTGCGGGGCAGTGGCGGCTCGCGTAGCGACCGGAGCCGCTTCTTCCGGCACGGGCAGTTTGTTGACGCTCACCCAGTCGGCAATGGTGGGCAGAACTGGCTCAGGTTCGGGTTCAGGTTCGGCAGGGGGCTGAGGCGGCCCGGCCTCTAGCCCTTCCGACAGCACGGCCGTCTTGGCGCGAATCCAGTCGGGCATTTCGGCCCCTCGATCTTCGGGCCGGGTCACCAATTCTTCTTCCTTTGCGCCTTGCCTGGCCGCCAACGACTCCAGCCAGGCCAGCGCTTCATCTTCGGATGACGACATCGCCGGGACAGGTGTTTCTGGCGTTGCCGGGACAGCGGGCTGAGCCTCTGCCTCTTGCGCTTGCCGCGCCCACTCCGGCAGGATGGTCTTCATTGCTTCGGGCGGCTGGCGCAGCCAGTCGCGCATGGTCTCTTCGGGCGTACCGGCCGGCTCGGCGGGCAAAGCTTCCACGTCCGCTTTCGTTTCTTCCTCAGCAACTTCTTCACGCAACCACGCCGGTAGTTCGGCGGGCATTGCAACTTGCGGTGCTGGTTCTTCTTCCGCGCCTTGTTTGGCGGCTAACGCCTCCAGCCAGGCCGAAGCTTCGTCTTCAGTTGAGGTCACAGTAGCCGGTTCGGCCTTTGACTGCGCTTCGTACTCGTCGGCTTCGGCTTCCATCTGCTTGAGCCAATCGGGTTTCTCGGCGGCGGGCAGCGCAACTGGCGGGGGCAGTTCTTCTTTCGTTGCTGGTCCTGCATCGAGCGTTTCGCCTTTGGACTGCGCTTCGTACTCGTCGGCCTCGGCCTCCATTTGCCTGAGCCAATCAGGTTTCTCAACAGCAGGCGGCTCGGCGGGCGGCGGAGCCGACTTGCTCAGCCAGTCGGTCACGGCCAGTTCAGGCTCGGCCGGGGCCTGGGGACGCAGCCACGCCGGCACTTCGGCGGGAACTTCGGACTCCGGTTGAGCCGCCTCGGTTGGGGCAACGGCTCGCAAAGCGTCCATCGCCAGCCGCGCTTCGGGCTTGCTCACCAACTCTTCTTCCTTCGCGCCTTGCTTCAAAGCCAGCGACTCCAACCAGGCTAGAGCATCATCTTCAGACATATCGGCGGGCGAGGCGGTGGCTTGAACCGGCGGCAAGCCGGTTGGGGCCTCGGCGGGTTGGCGTAACCAATCGGGAATCGCGGCCGGTTCTGGCCCGGCTTCCTCAGCCGGCTGGCTCTCGATTGCTTCCTCGGCCGGTTGGCGCAACCAGGCCGGAGTTTCGGCGGGTGTTTCTGATGGAGCAAAGGCTTCAGGTTGAGCCATTGGTTCTTCTGCTTCAGGCGGCTGGCGGAGCCACGCCGGCGGCTCGGCGGCTCGGGCTTCGGGTTTGCTCACCAGCTCTTCCTCTTTCGCGCCATGCTTGAGAGCCAGCGACTCCAGCCAGGCCAGGGCGTCGTCTTCGGATATGTCGGCGGGCAAGGCGGCGGCTTGAACGGGAGGCAGATCGCTTGAAGCTTCGGCGGGTTGACGCAACCAATCGGGGATGGTGGCTTCAGGCTCGGCTTCCTCGGCCGGTTGGCGCAACCACGCCGGTATTTCGGCGGGCGTTTCGGCTTCGGGCGCAGAGGCAGGCGGCTCTGCCGATTGTGCCGGTTGCTCCTCGGCAGGCTGGCGCAACCACGCCGGTATTTCGGCAGGCGTCTGAGCTTTGCGCGCTTCAGGTTTGCTCACGAGTTCCTCCTCCTTGGCCCCATGTTTCAGGGCCAGCGACTCGAGCCAGGCCAGCGCCTCGTCGGCATTGTCCAGCGGCGGCAGAGAAGGCTCAGGTTCAGTCGGCGGGGCGGGAACCGGAGCCGTTTCTGATGGCGGAAGCTGATCCGGTCCGCCCGTTTCCAGCCGCTGTAAAAATAGTTCGCCCGTATCTAGTTTGCGTTGCTTGGGCGGCGGCTCGATAGCGGGGCGCAGCCACTCCGGCAGTTCTTCTGCGTCAGCCGCCGGGGCGGGAATCGGAGCCGTTTCTGAGGGTGGAAGCTGATCCGGTCCGCCTGTTTCCAGCCGCTGTAAAAATAGTTCGCCTGTATCTAGTTCGCGTTGCGCGGGCGGCGGCTCGATAGCGGGGCGCAGCCACTCCGGCAGTTCTTCAGCTTCAGCCGCCGAGGCGGGTTGAGCTTCGCCCTCCTCGGCCTTCATCCAATCAGGCACGCCCGGCGTGGTGTCGGATGGCCGGGACTCAACGGGTTGTTTTTGGAGGAACGTGGCGACTGTGTCGTTGGGATTAGCGCCCGCCGCTCTCAACCACTCCGGTAGTTCAGTAGGGGATGCCGCCTCAGCCGGGGCGGCTTCGGAGACCGGCGCGGCGGCAGTCAGCCAGTCGGGCGCTTCCTCTGTTGCGGGCCCCGGTTGCCGGTCAGGTGGCGCTCCACTACTGCTTTCCATGATGTTGTGCAACCACGCCGGGGTTTCGGCGGGCGCGGCGGCGGGTGTTGCCTCAGTTGCCTGGCGAGGCGCGGCCTCCTCCGGCGGCTTGAGTGATTGGAGCCACTCTGGCATTTCGGCGGGCGCGGCGGCTTCAGTCTCCTCGAGCGGGGATTCAGATTCGAGCTCAGCTTCCAGTTCCATTGGCCCTTCGTCGAGCGGTTTGGACGGATCGCGCAACGACCAACCGGCGGCGACCATCCATTCGGGAATAATTTCGCTTTCGGCTTCGGCGGGTGCGCCTGTTGGTTCGGGAGGTTGAACTGCTTCAGGAGCGGGCGCCTGGGCGGCGGTTGCGCGGAGCGAATCATCCATCGCGCCGGTTAGTGGCGGTCTGTGACCGCTTTCGGCAGGTGTTTCGGGTTGGAGCCACGCCGGTAGTTCGGCGGGTAGTTCTGCGGGCAATTCAGTGGCGGGAGGCGCTGTTGGCGGCTCGGTCGTTTCGGCGGCCTGTTCGGTTGGTTCGCCAAAGAGTTTATTGAGCCAATCGGTTCCCCCGGAGCTGGCAGTTTCAGCCGGGGCCGACTCGCTGAGCCACGCCGGTAGTTCGGCGGGCGTAGTCTCGGCGGCCGGGGCTTCGCCTATCATGTTCAGCCAGTCGTCTTGCGGAGGCTGGGCCAACTCACCAGTTCCGGGCGGGGGCTTGAGCCAGTCGGGAACATCGGCGGGGGTGGCTTCGAGTTCAGGCTCAGCCGGAGCCGGGGCCTGTCCGCCGCTGAGGGCGGTCAACCAATCGGTTCCGCCCGAAGGCTTGCCTTGAGAGGATGTTTCGGCAGGGGCGGCATTGTCGAAACCGGCCAGCCAATCGGGTACATCGGTGGCGGCAGGTTGGGCTTCCGCAGTTTGCGCCGCTTGCGCCGGTTGCTCGAATTGGAGACCCAACGCTTGCATCCAATCGGGCCGGCTGGATTCGAGATCCGTGGGGGCAATGTAGTCGAGACGCGGGATGCGAACGGCATCGGCGGGCGTATTCAATGCCCCGTGGCCGTTCTCGGCCGGGTCGGCATAGGCTTCATAAGGGTCAAGCGCTTCGAGCTTCTTGCGGTAGAGATGGGACTCGGCCTTGCGGCCCGTTTCCTGCCAGATGGTGGCCAGGATGCGGTTGGCTTCGCGGCAGAAGGGAAGCGCCTCCAGCAATTTGGCAGAAGTCTCGGCGGCCTCGGCGCGCTTTCTGGCTCGCCAGAGCGTTTGGGCCATCAGCACTTTCAGGTCAAACCGTTCGGGCTCTTCGGCCAGGGCGGTTTGCAATTCGGCGATGGCCTGGGGGTAGTGATCGCCTCTTTCGTAGAGGCGGGCCAGGGCGGCGCGGGTGAGGCGAATCTTGGGCGGCTCCATGCCGTCGCGTCGGGCGTAGAGTCGTTTGAGTTCGTCTTGAATAGGCGTGTTGGCCGGCTGGGCTTCGAAGGCGCGCTCCATGTGCCAGATAGCGGCGTCGAGGTTGCCTTCGTCTTCGCGGACGATGGCCATGCCGACGTGCGAGACGAAGTCGTCGGGCACACTGGAGAGCACACGCTGAAAGACATCGGCGGCGTCAATGTGGCGGTTTTTTTCCAACAGGGCCTTGGCCAGCAGGCGGTAGGCCTCAAGGCACATGGGGTAAATGGTGATGATGTGTTTGGCGTGAGCGATGGCTTCGTCCACCTGGTTGCCATCAATCAGCCGATCGATTTCCTCAAGATAGCTGCGGAGTGCAATCTCGGCCATGGTCGTAGTCCTCTAACCAGTATTTTGCACAAAATGGGGGATTATGCAAGTGGGAGAGGAGGGAGGAGGGTTAGGACGATTTCGAGCGAGAGGCATATAATGCACTTGTGCCAAGACTGACTCTCTGCTGTTGCCTGTTGTTGAGCGCCTGCGTCACCGCGCCCCGGCCGACCGTTGCCCCTCTCACGCCAACCGTTGCTCCGCCGCCAGCAGACGCTGCTGTCCAGCCGACAATTTCCACGCCCGCTGAACCTGCTGAAGATCCGTTTGTTCAAGCCCGGCTTGATATGGTCGAGTACACCATCGAAGCCAGGGGCGTTACAAGTGAAGATGTGTTACGTGTCATGCGCACCCTGCCTCGCCATGCCTTTGTCCCGGCCGAGCATCTTGGCGAAGCCTATGCCGATCATCCAGTGCCGATCGGCTATGGTCAGACCATCTCCCAACCTTACATCGTGGCCTGGATGACCGAGCTGCTTGATCTGAAGTCGGGTGAGAAAGTGCTGGAGATTGGCACCGGGTCCGGCTATCAGGCCGCCGTGTTGGCCGGGTTGGGATACGTGGAAGTGTATAGCATTGAGATCATCTCTGAACTGGCTGAAAGCGCCGCCGCCCGGCTAGGGGCGCTCGGTTACCTCCAGATTAATCTGACCCAGGGTGATGGATATTATGGCTGGTCGGAGCATGCGCCGTTCGACGCCATCCTGGTCACCGCCGCCCCCGATCATCTTCCTGCGCCGCTCGCCAGCCAATTGGCCGAGGGTGGCCGGTTGGTGATCCCCATTGGGCCGCCGGGCGGCTATCAGAGTCTGTGGAAGTTTGTCAACGAAGGCGGCGAGTTGACAGCCTACGATCTGGGCGGCGTGGCCTTTGCGCCTCTCACTGGCGAAGGAACCGGGCTCCAACCGTCACCGTGATCCAGGCCCCGGTGTAACACAATGCGCCGATCACCAACACCACGCTGAATCCAAATGATAGCGCCAGGAGCGCGGCCAGGACGGCTGACACCACCGACGTTGCTCCGTTCACTGCCCAGACCCAGGGAATGAGAGGCGATTCGGAGGGACGCCGGCTCTCGCCACCGCCCGATCCCGTCAACCACCTGATGCCTGCCGGGAAAGGAATGCCCATCAAAAAGCCCAGCGGAGCCAAAAGGAGCACGGTCACGCCCAGCCGTAATGCAAATGGCAAGCCCAGGCTGAGGGCGAAGACTCTTGGCAAGGCCCAGGGCAGGCTCAACACCAGCGCTATCAGAATCCCCAACGCCGGACGGTGTGGCAGGCGCGGCGACAACTGGCTTCCAAATCCAGAGAAGAGCAGTAACGTAAAGAGCACTGCCGTCACGGCAAAGGCGGGGTGGCCGAGGAAAAGGATGAAACGCTGAATGAGGGGAATTTCGACCAGAAGAAAGGCCAGCCCGATCAGCCCAAAGTAAATCAACACCGATGCTGCGAACCGGCGTGGCACAGGCAGAGACGCCGAGCGTCTTGCCATTGCCGGAATCAGAATCAAACCCACTGCCAGCACTATCGCCAGGACCAACAGCGCCAACAGCACAAAATACCCTGCGCCGCCAAACGGCTGCCAGGTCTTGCCAAATTCGGCCCACACCTGACCGGCCTGCGACCATTTGAAGAAATGACCGAAGAAAGGGCGGTCGTCCGTCGGCGGCGTAACATCGAAGGGATAGCGCGCGTACCATTCCGCGCGCGGATTGGCTTCCAGCAAGGCAGTGAAAGCCTGGTAATAAACCGGCTCGGCCAGGATGTTGTAGCGATTGGTCTCATCGGGGCGAATATCGGGCGCGTAGATAAGGTCGAAGGCGCGCTTGGCGGCAAAAGCCCGAATCACTTCCAGTTCATCGTGTGTAAAGGCCCCATTCTTGACGAGCAGTGTTCCGGTATTGTATCCCCGCAAGGCGACGAGGCGCCCGGCGGGGTCAGCGCCGTTGCGCTCAAGGGCCGTGACGGCCAAAGCAAACGCGCGCAGCTCTTCGCTGGGCGGCATCTGCAACCAGCGCGTGAGCACCAACAGGCCGCCAGGGTTCAGCCGGGCTAACGCATCGCGGAGTGACTCGACGGTGTAGCGATAATCCTCGCCCAGGCTGTACGCGCCAGAGCGGATGGGGTGATAAGAAGTGGACAGGGATAAAACGATGACGTCGAAGTGCTTCCGGGATCGCCGGAGGTAACTGCGATCAGCTTCGGTGATTACGATCACCTTCGGATGGCGGTAAATGTGATCGGCGGCTTCGACGATGAGTGGATTGGCCTCAACGACAGTGACCCGGCTCGCGCCCAGTTCCAGCGCGATCACGATGTCCAGTCCGCCGCGCGGCTCCAGGATCAATACCTCGGCATTGGGGCGCAGTTGAAAGGCGATGGCGGCGGGGACGTAATCGGTGAAAGCCGAATCTGAAGCGGATACTATCACCGGGCTAACGTCACCGCCATCCACCAGAAGGCCATGCTCTGCTGGCGGCGGCTGAAGGTAGCGATAACTCAATCCGGGCAGTGAACGGATGCCGGGGCTGCGCACCACATCAACACGCGAAAAAGCATTCCAGCGCTGGTAGATGAGTTCCGCGCCCGGATATTGCAGAGCGTACGAAAGGCTCTTGTAAGGCGAGAGGCGCAAATCGAGCAGTTGGAGCGTTGGCCAGCCGGCCACCCTCGCGCTGAGGTCGTAGGCGCAGAAGAATAGGAGAACCGATGCGGCAAGCCAAAACGCAGGCCGCCGAAGCGGTTTGGGTGGACAGGCGAGAAGCGCCGCCAGCGCCGCCAGCGCACTGCTCAAAACGACCATTCCTTCGCCGCCGAGCCAGAGTGGAGCCGCCAGGGTGACAACACACCCTAACGCCGAGCCTATTAGATTGACGCTATAAATCTGGCTTGCCTGCTGAGGCCAGGTGGTTAGCAGAACACCGACGGCCATTCCGCTAAAGAAAAACGGCGAGGCGAGAGCCAGGTAGTGTAAGGCAAGGATCGCTGCTTGCCTCCGATCCCAGGCGATGCTGAAGGAATCGAAAGGCAAGTGGTTGATCAGCAAATAAGCGCCCAAAATGCTCGAGGCGCAGGCCAGCGCAGCCCTGCCTAAACTCTGATCGGGCGGGTAACGTCTCAGATCAGGAAAGACGGCCAACACAGTTCCGCTGGCGCCGAATCCCAGCAAGGCCAGGCTGACGATCATGAAGGCGAAGTGGTAGAACTGGGCCACCGAGAACAGGCGCGTCAGGTTTATCTCAAAGGTGAGCGTGGCCGCCGACAGCAGGAACAGGCTCAGGCGAGTGGCCGGGGACGGCATCACGACAAACCGTGCCGGGCTTTCAGCCGGGCAAGGAGCGCTCTGATGTCTGGCTCTGGATGGCGTGGCGGGCCAAGCGGGTCGGCGGGCGGCTGGCCGAGAACGCCCAGGATGGTGTTGACGACGCCGTGTGAGAGCGCGGGCAAGTCGTAGCCGCCCTCCAGCACAAAGACCAGTTTGCCGCCGCAGTGCTTGCGGGCGATGTCGGCCAGCAGGCCAGCCATCAAGTGGTAGCCCGTGCACGACAACTGCAAACTGGCAAGCGGGTCGCGCCAGTGCGCGTCGTAACCGGCGGATACGAGCAGGATGTTTGGTTGAAAACGGTCGGCGGCGGGGAGGAGGAGGTCTTCGTAGATATGACGAAAGGCGGCGTCCCCGGCGCCAGCGGGCAGGGGGATGTTGACGGTGTAACCATCTCCAGCGCCCGCGCCGGTTTCTTCCTCGTGGCCGGTCAACGGATAGATTCCGGCTTGGTGGGTCGAAATGAACAGGACGGATGAGTCGTCGTAAAAGCAGTCTTGCGTGCCGTTGCCGTGATGCACGTCAAAATCTACGATCATCACTTTGGGCTGGCCCAGGCTTTGCGCGTGGCGGGCGGCGAGGGCGATGTTGTTGAAGAGGCAGAAGCCCATCGCCTGGCCGGGCGGGGCGTGGTGACCGGGCGGGCGGATCAGAGCAAAAGAGATTGGAGATTGGTTATTGGAGATTGCGGATTCGACGGCGGCGAGAGCGGCGCCGGCGGCGCCGGCGGCGCAGTCGAAGGACTGCGGAGTGATGTAAGTGGGCGCGTGATCGATGTAGGCCGGGGCGCGGCTCATCACTTCCCGCAGTGCGGCTACGTAGTCGGGGTCGTGGACGGTGGCGAGTTGGGCGTCGGTGGCGGAAGGAAAGTTAGAACGCTTCGCGTGAAGGAGGAAGGAGGAAGAAGCGGGGAGGTCGTTGAGGGCGGCGAGGATGGCCGGGATGCGCGTTGCGTTCTCAGGATGGTCGTCAAAGTTGTGTTCGGGCGAGAGGACGGGAAAGATATTCATTCGGCGAGCCTTTTCACTTGCTCAAAGGAGACGATGAGTCCGATGACGATTACGCCGATTTCGAGAGCGAAGTTGGCCAGGTAGGTGAGAAGGCCGGACAGGATGGGCAGAATCAATGGCAGGAAACTGACATCGGGCGAGTTGGCAGGGATGAAGGCAACGCCGATCAAGCTGGCCCCGAGGCCGATGATTTGTTGGACGGGCGCGAAGACGAATAGCGTCAGAATCAGGTGTGCGACGAAGGCAATGCCTACTGCCGAAGCGCTGGTGCGCAGGAACGACGAGGCGGTCAGGCCAATAGCGCAGTTGTAAAACAGGCCGATGAACAATTCGAGCGCAAAGAGGGCCGCGCCGAAGATGCCTGCTCCGCCGACGCCGAGCGTCAAGCCAAGCTGAAGTTCTGGCGGAATGGCGACAGAGGGATCGAGAGCCGGGATCAGATAGAAAATCCCCGCCAATCCGATGACGCTGGCGGCGATGGCGATCAGGCGCAGAGCGAGCACGGCCAGGATCGGCCAGCGCAACCAATAGAGCAGGGCGGCGATTTTCGCGCCAATGATTTCGCGCACGCCCAAGGTGGTGATGCGGAGCAAGGCCCAGTTCTGGGTTTCGCGCTCGCGGGCGATGAAGGTGGCGGCGCCGACGGTGGTGAACAGGCTCAGGCCCCAGGTGGCAAAGCCGTGCAAACCCCAAAGGGCAATCAGCAGGGGGAGAACGATGGTGAACAACCAGGCGGCGAGTGAGCTGTCGGCGATGGCCTGGGGAACGAGGGTGAGGCCGCACGCCGCCGCGCAACAGAGCGGAAAAGTGAGGAATGGAATCCACAGCCAACGCCAGCGCCGGCCAGCCTTTTGCCACAGAGTCAGCTCGCGATGAGCGATGGGGTGGTTGAGTGAGGCCCAGTTAGGAAGTTTCATCTGGAAGGTCGGGTGGAATTGTAGCCCGTACCGCATTAGGGCGCAAACGGGGAGTGGTAGTTTGCGGTAATGCTCTTGCGGCTCTGCTGGGTCTATCAAGGGATTCAAGGGAATGGTCCAAAGTGAGTGGGAACGTCTCCACCAGACCTGGCAGGCCATCCTCGACGAACTGCCTCGAGTGAGCGAGGCTGTCTCCGAAAAGGACGAAGAATTTCATGAGACGCTGGCCCGGGCAACCGGCAACCAATCTCTCCTCCAGCGCTTGCGGTCTGTTGACGAGCGCCTGCATTTCATCCGAATGACTGACATTACCACCGCCGAGCGCGTGCGGAATACTTGCCGGCAGCATCTTCGCCTGCTGGAGTGCATCGCGGCCAAGAATGTGGCTGGCGCGCGCGAAGCCCTCCAAATGAACATCCGCGATGGCCGCCAGCATGTCGAAACAGCCGTTAAAGAGGCGCTGGCCAATGCCTATCTGGGGCAGAGCAAGCGCGCCCTCCAACCCCTAAATAATAAGCCCAACAGCTAAAGGAGAAAATTCATGACCAAATATCAATTTGAAGCTGATCCCTATCCGTTAGATTTTGAACCCCGGTCTACGGCGCTGTTGATGATTGACATGCAGCGCGACTTCCTCGAGCCTGGCGGGTTCGGCGAGACGCTCGGCAACGACGTCTCGCAGGTGCGGCCAGCCATCGAGCCGTGCAAAGAGGTGCTCGAAACGGCGCGGCAGGCGGGTCTGTTCGTCATTCACACCCGTGAGGGCCACCGGCCCGACCTCTCCGATGTGCCACACGCCAAAATGGAACGCGGGAAGCCGACGGCCAAGATCGGCGACGTGGGGCCGATGGGGCGGATTCTGGTGCGCGGCGAGCGCGGCCACGATATCATCCCCGAGCTCAGTCCGATCACGGGCGAACCGGTGATCGACAAGCCGGGCAAAGGAGCGTTTTACGAAACCGACCTGCTCGGCATCTTGCGCCACCGCAATATCAAAACGCTGATCGTCTGTGGCGTGACCACCGAAGTCTGTGTGCACACCACCGTGCGCGAGGCGAATGACCGCGGCTTCAACTGCGTCGTACCCGCCGACTGTGTTGGCTCGTACTTCCCGGAATTTCAGCGCGTCGCCCTTGAAATGATCAAGGCGCAAGGCGGCATCTTTGGCTGGGTCAGCACATCCGACGAAGTCGTCAGGGCGTTAAAGGCGGCGAAAAACTAAGCCTCCTTGCACTTCTTAGATCACCCAGGAGTTCAACGATGGAAAAAATGAAATATCCCTGGTGGGTGGCCGGCGACTGGAACGCCTTCTTTGGCTTGGGCGTCAACAGCCTGCTGAACATCCTGGTGTTGTCGGGTCTCCTGTTGGGCGTCATCCAGATGCCCGTGGAGATCGTGTTCGGGCGGATCATCCCGGCGATTGGCTTTATGTTGTTCCTCAGCAACATCTACTATGCTTTCATGGCCCGCCGCCTGGCAGCAAAGACCGGGCGAATGGATGTGACCGCCATGCCTGCCGGGCCGAGCGTGCCCCACATGTTCATCGTCGTGCTGGTGATCATGTTGCCGGTGAAGATCGCCACCGGCGATCCGATCAAGGCCTGGGAAGTCGGCCTGGCCTGGGCCTTCATTGAGGGCGCTATCAACTTGAGCGGCGCGTTCATTGCTCCTTACATCCGCAAGCTCACTCCGCGCGCGGCCTTGCTCGGCACGTTGGCCGGTGTGTCCATTGCCTTCATTGCTCTCCGGCCTGCCCAGCAGATTCTCGTCACCCCTGGATCGGCCTTGTCGGGTTGGCGATCGTCTTCGGCGGGTGGTTCACCGGGGTTCAGTTCCCATATAAGCTCCCGGCGGGCCTGGTCGCCATCGGGGTTGGCGCCGCGCTGGCCTGGGGCGCTACCTTTCTTGGCGTGGCGAAGATCATGGACCCGGCGGCGGTGGGCACATCGCTGTCGCAGGTCGGCTTCGCCTTGCCTCTCCCGACAATCGATCGCCTGATCGCCGGTTTCGGAAATATCGCCCCACTGCTGGTGACGGCCATCCCCTTCGGCGTCTACGACTTTATCGAAGCCATGGACAACGTCGAGAGCGCGGCGGCGGCGGGCGACGAGTACAGCGTGCGCGAAGTGCTGTTTGTGGACAGGCTCAACAGTTTGATTGGCACGCTGTTGGGCAATCCCTTCCCTAACGCGGTGTACATCGGCCACCCCGGCTGGAAGTCGGTCGGCGGGCGCGCAGGTTACTCGCTGGCGACCGGCGCGCTGGTGCTTATCGTGACCTGGCTGGGCATTGTGCCGTTTCTGCTCAACGTGATCCCGCTGGTGGCGATCCTGCCCATCCTGCTTTACATCGGCGCGTTGATCGGCGCGCAAGCTTTCCAGGCCACGCCCCGGCACCACGCCCCGGCCATCGTGCTGGCGCTCGTCCCGCACTTTGCCGCCTGGGGGCAGACGCTGGTGGATGGGGCGTTGAATGCCGCGGGCACGAGTGTCGAAACGGTTGGGCTGGGCGCGCTGGCGAATGCGGGCGTGCTTTACGACGGATTGGCGGCGCTGGGCGGCGGCGCGATTCTGTCTGGCTTGATCATCGGCGCGATTGGCACGTTTCTGCTCGACCGCAAGCCAAAGCTGGCGGCGGCCTATGCCGGGGCCGGCGCGGTGCTGGCCTTCTTCGGATTCATCCACGGGCCGCAAGTCGGGATCAATGTTTCACCTGGGATCGCGCTGGGCTACTTGTTGATGGCGATCCTGTGTTTTGCCTTTGCGTACCTCCCGTACGCGCAGACAGTCAGCGATAACAGCCCTGAAGCTGTGCCTGCCGAGGCAGCGACGACCGGGCCGGGTTAGGGCAAATCATCTATCACCTTTCCAAGGAGGAAACAAAAAACCATGAACAAGTCTGGACCAAAATTGTGGGTGGCGGGCGACCTGAATGGGTTCTTCGGGCTGTGCACCAACAGCATTACGAACACCCTGGTGGCCGTCGGCCTGATGCAGTTCGTGATGCAGTTCCCCAAAGAACTTCTCTTTGGGAAGATCGTGCCGGGGCTTGTGCTATCGCTTGCCGTTGGCAACATTTACTTTGCCTACATGGCGTACCGTTTGGCCAAGAAAGAGGGCCGGGACGATGTGACGGCAGTGCCCTACGGCATCTCTGTGCCTCACTACTTCTTGGTCACATTCGCCGTCATGCTACCGCTCAAGTTGGGGGGCGAAAGTCTTGAATTGGCGTGGAGCGTCGGCGTTGCCTGGTGCTTTGTCCATGCCATTGTGGCGGGCATTGGTGCGTTCATCGGCCCGACGATGCAAAGATTGACCCCGCGTGCGGCCATGCTTGGGACACTGGCCGGCGTAGCCATCACCTTTATTGCGATGGGCGCCGCCTTCGGCGCCTGGAATGTGCCCTGGTTGAGCATGGTGTCTTTCGGCATCATCTTCGTAGGCTGGCTGGCGAATGTTCAGTTCCCCGGCAAACTCCCCGCGGGCCTCGTGGCGGTGATCATCGGCATCATCGTCGGGTGGGCCTCCGGTTATATGAACATCGGTACGTTGCAGACGGCCATCCAGAACGTTTCTCTGGCGTTCCCCCTCCCGCAGATTCAGCCGTTGATCGTCGGTTTGCCGCGAATCGCTCCGTACCTGATCACTGCTATCCCTCTCGCGATCTACCTCTTCCTCGAATCGCTTAACAACGTCGAGAGCGCGCTAGCTGGCGGCGACAGGTATGATACGCGCGAAGCCATGCTGGCCGCCGCCGGCGGCACGCTGGTCGCCTCACTCTTCGGCAGTCCATCCCCGACTCTGATCTACATCGGCCATCCTGGCTGGAAGTCCGTCGGTTCGCGCGTAGGTTACTCGTGGCTCACTGGTGTCGCAATGCTTCTGCTGGGGTTGCTGGGGTTGCTAGGTATTTTGAGCGCCGTCATCCCGCTGGTCTCGATCCTGCCGATTCTGGTTTACATCGGTATGTTGATCACCTCGCAGGCCTTCAACGCCAGCCCGGCGAAGCACGCCCCGGCAGTAGCGCTCGCGCTTGTCCCGTGGATCGCCAACTATGTCCAGACGCAAGTGGACAACGCGCTTGGCGCGGCCGGCACTAGCGCGGCAACCCTCGGGCTTGACAAGCTGGCCGGCAATGGCGTCAGCTATGGCGGCATGGCCATCTTGGGCGCTGGCCCCATACTGTCCGCGATGATCCTGGCGGCTATTGCGGCTTACACGATTGATCGCAACTGGAAGGGCGCGAGCAGCATCGCCATGGCGGTTGAGGAGACAGCGGGAGCGAACCTTGTCCTCATTTCCACTCCCGGCGACTATGCCGCCGCCGAAGCCCTCAAAGCTCTGCGCCTCGGCCTCAACGTCATGATCTTCAGCGACAACGTCAGCCTCGAAGACGAGATCATGCTCAAGCAATACGCCCGCCAGCATCAACTCTTCGTCATGGGGCCGGATTGCGGCACGGCTATCGTCAATGGTATCCCGCTCGGCTTCGCCAACGTGGTGCGGCGTGGCAACATCGGCCTGGTGGCCGCCTCCGGCACCGGCCTGCAACAAGTGACGTGCCTCATTGATCGCCGGGGCGGCGGAGTCTCGCAGGCCATTGGCATCGGCAGTCACGACCTGCATGCGAAGGTCGGCGGCATCACCATGTTGCAAGGGATCGAAGCCTTCGCCGCCGATCCAAACACCGACGTCATCGTGCTGATCTCCAAGCCGCCCGCGCCGGAAGTGGCCGCCCGCGTGCTGGAGCAAGCCGCCAGGAGTGGCAAGCCCGTCGTCGTGGATTTCCTCGGCGCTGAGGCTTCGACCATCACTGGCAAAGGCATCACGGCCGTACGCACGCTGGAAGATGCGGCGTCTGCCGCCGTCGCCCTTGCGCAAGGCAACGAGCCAAAGGCCTCCGATGGCGGGTTGAGCGCCGAACTGGCGGCGATGGCGCAAGAGGCCTCGGCCAGACTCACCCCGGCGCAAAAGTTCGTTCGCGGCCTGTTCAGCGGCGGCACGTTTTGTTTTGAGACTCTGCTGTTGTTGGGCGAAACCCTGGGCGGCGTGTACTCGAACACTCCGCTCAAACCGGAATGGCGGTTGCCCGACGTGTGGCAGAGCCAGAGTCACACCGCCATTGATCTGGGCGACGATCTCTTCACCCAGGGCCGCCCGCATCCGATGATTGACTTCCGCTTGCGCAACGAACGGTTGATCAAAGAAGCCGGCGATCCTGAAGCAGCGGTGATTCTGTTGGATGTCGTGCTGGGCTACGGCTCGAACCTGGACCCGGCGGGCGAATTAGTCCCGGCCATTGCCAAAGCAAAGTCGGTGGCGGCGGGGCGCGACGTGATCGTCGTCGGCTCGGTGTGTGGCGCGCAGGGGGATCCGCAAAATCTCTCGCGGCAAGAGGCGGCTCTGCGCGCGGCGGGCGTTCTGCTCACCGAAAGCAACGCGCAAGCGGCGCGGCTGGCGGCCAAAATTCTGGAGCGAGGCTGACGATGACCCATCGCCTTTTTGAACAAGACCTGCACGTCGTCAACGTCGGCCTGGCCTCGTTTGCCGACTCGATCCGGCAGACCGGCGGCGGAGTCACGCAACTGGAGTGGACCCCGCCCGCGCACGGCAACCGCGAGGCCGGTATGAAGCTGGCGCGATTGGTGAATGCGCCGGAAGTAGAAGCCGCTAACCAACTGGCCTACGATCGTTTCCTCTCCGCCCAACCCGCCCTCAAAACCGTCGCCCCGGCGCGGGCGGCGATCCCTGATTTGGGCGAACGGACACTGTTGCACGCCGGCCCGCCGATCAAGTGGGAGGCCATGTGCGGCCCGATGCAGGGCGCCGTCGTCGGCGCGATCCTCTACGAAGGCTGGGCGGCAAACGCGGACGGCGCGCGACGACTGGCCGCCAGCGGCGAGGTGACGTTTGCGCCGTGCCATCACCACGCCGCCGTCGGCCCCATGTCGGGCATCATCAGCCCCTCGATGCCGGTGTGGGTCGTGGAGAACGGCGCGCGCGGAAACAAATCCTTCAGCAACCTCAACGAGGGGCTGGGCAAGGTGCTCCGCTTTGGCGCGAACGAACCGGCGGTGATCGAGCGCCTGCGATGGATGGAGAAAACGCTGGGGCCGGCGATGAAGGCCGCCCTCGACGTCCTGGGCGGGATCGATCTCAAACCGATCATTGCCCAGGCGCTTCACATGGGCGACGAATGCCACAACCGCAACGCGGCGGCCTCCGGCTTGTTGTTCAAGCGCCTCGCGCCCGCCCTGCTCAAATCAAGCCATCCTGCCTCAGAAGCGGCGTCCGTTCTGGAGTTTGTTGCGGGCAACGATCATTTCTTCCTCAACATTTCGATGGCGGCCTGCAAGGCCATGCTCGACGCGGCGCACGGTGTCCCGTATAGCACGCTGGTCACGGCCATGGCCCGCAACGGAGTCGAGTTTGGGATTCGAGTCAGCGGAACTGGCGACCGCTGGTTCACCGCGCCTGCGCCGCTGGTGAACGGCCTGTACTTCACCGGCTACGGCCCGAACGACGCCGCGCCCGACCTGGGCGACAGCGCCATCACCGAGACGGCGGGCATCGGCGGCTTTGCTATGGGCGCGGCCCCGGCCATTGTCCAATTCGTCGGCGGCACGCCCCAGGACGCCATCGGTTACACCCGCGAGATGTACCACATCACCCTCGGCCTCAACAACGCCTTTACCCTGCCGCCGCTGTCGTTCACTGGTTCCCCGGCGGGCATTGATGCGCGGAAGGTGGTGGATACCGGAATCGCGCCGGTGATCAACACCGGCATCGCCCACCGTAATGCCGGGGTGGGACAGGTGGGGGCGGGCATCACCCGCGCCCCGCTGGAATGTTTTGAGCAGGCGCTGAGCGCATTGGCGGCGTAATGGAGGAGAACAACATGGATAACAGTTCTGGAAGGAAATTGGCCGTCGTGGCGGTGGGCGGCAATGCCCTGATTAAAGACCCGAAGCACAAGACAATCGCCGATCAGTATCAGGCGGCGTGCGAGATGATGGCCCGCGTCGCCGACATGCTGGAGGCGGGCTGGGATGTGATCGTCACCCATGGCAACGGGCCGCAGGTGGGTTTCATTTTGCGGCGGTCCGAGTTGTCTATGCACGAATTACATCCCGTCCCGCTCGACTACTGCGGCGCAGACAGCCAGGGCGCAATCGGCTACATGTTCCAGCAGGGGTTGCTCAACGAGTTCGCCCGGCGCGGGCTGAAGCGGCAGGCGGCGACGGTGGTGACACAGGTGGTGGTGGATCGAAACGATCCGGCCTTTCAGAATCCTTCCAAACCCATCGGCTCGTTTATGGACGAGGCGGCGGCGTTGAAGAATAAGCAAGAGCAAGGTTGGGCGGTGATGGAAGATTCGGGCCGCGGCTGGCGGCGCGTCGTTGCTTCGCCCAAGCCGGTGCAGATCGTCCAGCAAGACGCGATCATGGCTTTGGTCAGGGCGGGCTTTGTGGTGGTGGGAGTTGGCGGCGGCATCCCCGTGATCAGAGACGATCAGGGCAACCTGGCCGGGGTGGAGGCCGTCATTGATAAAGACCTGGCCTCGGCCCTGTTGGCGTCGAGCGTCAACGCCGACCTGTTTCTGATCTCGACTGAAGTGGAGAAAGTGGCGATCAACTTCAACAAGCCGGATCAGCGATGGCTGGATCGGATGACGCTGGCCGAGGCCAAACAATATCTGGCCGAGGGCCACTTCGGCAAGGGCAGTATGGAGCCGAAGATCAAGGCCATCGCCGGCTTTCTGGAGCGCGGCGGCAAGGCGGCGCTGGTGACGAACCCGGATAGCATCTTGCGCGCGCTGGCCGGGGAGACAGGGACGCACCTCGTCCCCTGATCTATATTTGGTTACTCGTAGGCCAGACTCTCTTGCACACTAATCTGCGTAGCCCGCCGCGCGGGGAGCCAACTGGCGACGACCGAGAGCACGAGGATGATGATCAGCCAGGCCCACATGCCGTTGTACGAGTAACGATAGGTGAATGGAAAACTGAGGGCCTCGCCCAGCGCCTCCACGAAGAAGCGGGCGCCGATCATGCTGAGCGGCGCGGCTTGCGCCCAACTGAGCACGCCCAACAGAAGGCCCTCGCCCATGAAGATCACGGCCACGTCGCCCGACGACGCGCCTACCGCCCGCATCACGCCGATCTCGCGCCGCCGCTCCATCACGTTGATGGACAGCGTGCCGGAGAGTCCGATACTGCCGACGATGGCGACCAGGAGCGTCATCAATTGTAACAAGCCGCCAATCAAATCCCACAGCGCGCTCGCCATTCGTTTATTCTCGATCTGGCCGACGGCTAATACCACCTCGATGTTCTGCGACTCGAAATAAGTTTGCAGTTTCTTCTTCAGCGACTCCTGGGCCTCAAACGTGTCTTCCGCCGCGCCGATCTGGACCACGGTGGCCCGGCCGCTTTGCCCCATGTCGGCGTTCAGCACCTCGCGCCACATGAAGGCCGTGTTCTGGATTCCGCCCACGCCGATGTCGGACACCAGACCGACAATCGTCCACGTTGCTTCTTTGCCGCCGCCGGGATCAACCACAACCTGATCGCCGATCTTCAACCCCATCTCGCCGGCCAGCTTCTGATTGAAAACGACGGCGTGCCCGTCGGCGTCGTTCAACAGCCGCCCGTCGGTCACGGTCGGGTTGAACATGACCGTTCCATGAGGAATGCCGCGCAGTTGGATGTCGTACTGATCGCCCGGATCAGTTTGCCCCGGCTGGTGAGCTTTGGCTTGCACCCAGGCCCACATCTCCACCTGGTTTGTTCCCGGTTGCGACCCAATGACCGGCTCCATTTCCGTGATGCGCTGGTAGTCTTTGAAGATGAAGAGAACGTCGAAGCCCCAGCTGCTCCACACGCTGTCAATCGTCTGGTTGAACGAGTTGCCCGTTGCCACCACCATCATGAAGATCGCGCCTGCGCTGGTGAGCGTGATCTCGGTGAGGGCTACCCGGCCCGCGCGGCGAAAGGTGTTACGCAGGGCCAGCGTCGCCATGCGCGGCAGGCCTTGAACTTGCCCCATCACCTTGTCGAGCCACTTCGACCCGTAGCGCCCGGTTCCCAGCCCGTAGGCCGCAATCGCCTGCCGCACCGGGATGCTGACTCCTTGTATCACCGGCCACAGCGCCGCCGCCAGCGGGATGAGCATGCCGACTCCGGCCTGGTACAAAAACGACTCGGGCAGAATTTCAAATGGCGCCACCGGCACGTTGAAGGCGGTGAGCCAGAAGGCAGAAAGATAGTAGCCGCTGACTGCGCCGATGGGGACCGCCAGGGCCAGGCTCAACAACCCGTAGACGGCTACCCCGGCCAGATACAACGTTACGATCTGCCAGGTCAGCCCGCCGATCGTTTTCATGATCCCGATCTGAGTCACCTGTTGGGCCACGATGGCGTTGATGGTGTTGATGACGAGGGTGGCGCTAAGGGCCAGCGAGAAGAAGGCCATGACGATCAGCACCAGCCCCAGGCCGTCCATGAACTGTCCCACCTGATCGCTGGCCGGGTCTTGCACGTCGAGCGAGAAGGTGGTTGCCGCCGAGACGATGCCCAGCCGCTTCAATTTTTCCTGCACCGCTTTGGCCGCGTTCTGCACGTTGGCAGCGCTGTATTCCGGCACGGTGAACCTCAACTCGTTGAAGTCCCGTATGCCGAGGATGCGCTGGGCGGTGTCGCGATTGACGTAGAAGGCAGTTTTGTTGACGGCGTTGTAGGGCGGCGGCAATTGGAGCGGGTCGCGGAGCGCGCCGACGACTTTGAGGGGTAGGGCGCGGTCGTTCACCTGCACGTACATCACGCCGCCGATGGGCGGCACGCCGTAAGAAACCTGGTGGCCAACTTCCACTGCGATCTCGTCCGCGCCCGGCCAGGCCCCGCTTTTCAGTTCCAGCAGATCAAAAATCTGGCGCTCGTAATCAGGCGGGGCGGTGAGCAGGCCGTCTTTCCACTCGCCGTCAAGCGCCGGCTTCCAACGGATGTTGGCGCTGATTCGGCCTTCGGCCTCGGCCACTTCCGTCATGTCCGCCACAACTTCGATCACCTCGTCGTTCAGTGGGACGATGAAACTCAAGCGGGCATCGGGCCGGTGGCGGGCCCGGCGCGACTCGGCCAGGCCGCGCCTGAGCAGAGTATTGCTGGCCGTGGTCATGCCCAGGGCCATGACGCCGACGGCGATGCTGAGGACGACGAGCAGGGTGCGGCCCTTGTGGTTCCACAGGTCGCGCCACACTTTGCGGAAGGCGATGCTCACGAGCGGGGATTATAGTGCATAAAAAAGGCCCTTCAGGCCAGAAAATATCGTCGCGTGAATTCGTTCCTTCCCCCAATTCGTTGTAGTGTGGAGGCGAAAACAAAAGCGGGGCCGGCGTCAAGGGACGCCGACCCCGCTTAAAATAACAAGCTTCAGGTTGCCGTGCTTACGCGACGGTTTCGCGCTTCGAATTCATCACCGCCCAGACGAGGGCGGCCAACAGGGCAATGCCCAAGATAATGATGACAATTTGCGTCACGCCGTCGGGATTTGCATATTTCACCACAATAGGCGCAATGATGACCGAGACCAGGTTCACCACTTTGATCATCGGGTTGAGGGCCGGGCCGGCGGTGTCCTTGAGCGGGTCGCCGACGGTGTCGCCGACGACGGCGGCCTTGTGCCGCTCGGAGTTCTTGCCCGTGTTCTGGGACGGATTCTTCGGCTCGTCCTCAACCACCTTCTTGGCGTTGTCCCACGCGCCGCCGGCGTTGGACATGAACACCGCCAGCAGTTGGCCGGAGACGATGATGCCCGCCAGGAAGCCGCCGAGCGCCTCAACCTTGAGGAAGAGGCCGACGAGGATGGGCGGGATGACGCCCAGCAGGGCCAGCGAGATCAATTCGTTTTGGGCGGCGTTGGTGGAAATGGAGACCGCCTGTTTGTAGTCCGGCGGAATCTTGCCTTCCAGCACGCCCGCCTTGAATTGGCGGCGCACTTCGTTCACGATCAGGCGCGCGGCGCGGTTGACGGCGTTGATGGCCAGCGACGAGAACATCCACGGCAAGGCCCCGCCCAGCAACATGCCGATGAACACCGCCGGTTCTGAAACACGGATGCCGCTCGCCAGCGCCGTCGGGTCCACTTTGGAAACGTCGGTGATGAACGAACCGAAGAGCGACACGGCGGCGATGACGGCGGAACCGATGGCCACGCCTTTGGTGATAGCTTTGGTGGTGTTGCCCACCGCGTCGAGTTGGCTCATGATCCGGCGCGCTTTGTCGTCCAGCCCGGCCATTTCGCCGATGCCGTTGGCGTTGTCGGAGATCGGGCCGAAGGAGTCCATAGCCACGTTGTTGCCGGTGAGGGTCAACATACCGATGCCGGTCATGGCCACGCCGTATAAGATGTAGGCGTTTTGATTCGCCGGGTCAACGCCGGAGAAGATGAGAATGGAAGAGAAGATGGTGGCCGCGATGACGATGACCGACCAGACCGCGCTTTCGTAGCCCTGCACCAGCCCGGAGAGGATGGTGGTGGCCGGGCCGCCGTTCATTGAATTCACAATATCTTTGACCGGCGCGCCGTGGGTGCCGGTGAACCATTCGGTGACGCGGTCAATGAGGATCGCCAGCCCGACGCCGAAGGCCACGGCCAGCACTGGCCGCCACCAGCCGCCCGGAATGTCTTGCAGATACACGAACCCGGCGATGCCGAACAGCACCACCGAGATCGCCGCCGAGGATAAAAAGCCGCTGAAGATGGCTTTCATGGCGTCGCCGCCCTGCTCCATCTCCGGCGTCTTCACCAGATAGGTGCCGATGATGGACGACAGCACGCCGATGCCGCGCACGATGAGCGGGTAGACGATCCACTCGTTGCGGCCGGTGAGGGCGGTGAGGGCCAGACCCAAAATCAGACCGGAGACGATAGTCACTTCGTAGGACTCGAAGATGTCGGCGGCCATCCCGGCGCAGTCGCCCACGTTGTCGCCGACGAGGTCGGCGATGACGGCGGCGTTGCGCGGGTCGTCTTCTTCGAGATTCTGCTCGACCTTGCCCACCAGGTCAGCGCCCACGTCGGCGGCCTTGGTGTAGATGCCGCCGCCGACGCGCATGAAGAGCGCCAACAGCGTGCCGCCGAAGCCGAAGCCGAGCAGGGCATCGGGCGCGGCCTTGGCGAGGAAGATGAAGATGATGGTGCCGCCGAACAGGCCCAGGCCGTCGGTTAACATGCCGGTGATGGTTCCGGCGCGGTAGGCGATGCGAAGCGCGCCGGAGAACGACTTGCGCGCCTCAGCCGCCACCCGCACGTTGGCTTCTACGGCCATGCGCATGCCGATCTGGCCGACGGTCAGCGAGAAGCCGGAGCCCATGACGAAGGCGAAGGCCCGCCACAGGCCGATATAGAGCCGCACTTGATCGGGGGTGGAGCCTTCAAAGTGTTCAAGCGCCTCAGTCGTGGGCGGGACAATGTAAACCGACAGGAATAAGGCAAGGGTCAGGACGGCGATGAGGGGCAGAATGGAGCGCAACTGCTTGCCCAGGTAGGCGTTCGCGCCTTCCTTTATCCAGCCCCAAATCTCCTGCATCTTGGCCGTGCCTTTGTCTTCGCGCAGAATTTGACTGCGCAGTAAGACGGCGTAGCCAAGACCCAGGAGGGCCACGAACAGCACGGTGTAAATGGAATACTGTTCAATTGAAGTGAGTTCCGACATGGATCGAGCTTTCCTTCCGTTCAGCGGAAATGATGTTGAATTGCAGACACAAATTGCCCCTCAAAAGAGGGGCAAAGTGGGAGCATTGTACCGGGCGGGGGGGAATGTGTCAAGAAAATGAGCGGAAAAATGAGCATTGGCAAGACCCGTGAGGTCTTTGCGAAGCACCCCGGAACGAAGTGAAGGGGCAGAGACCTCATTGGTGGCGAAACACTTCAAACGCCTCCTCCACCGCCAACAACTGCGTCCTCAACAACCGCTTCGCCTTGCTTACATCCAGCGTCAAATCTGCCGGGCGCTTCATCCCGCTCTCGGCAACCGTGGATCGGATCACGTTTGGGCCGGGCGTGAGGCCCAGGCAGGCCAGCATCTTCATCCCGTAATCCCAGCGGTTCAAGCGCGGCCCGCCGATGTTCAAAAGGCCCGCCTGCTTCGTCCCGGCCAGTTCCAGCAGAGCATTTGAGAGCGTGTCCACCCAAATCGGACAACGAAATTCGTCCACAAACAGCCGCACCGTCTCGCCGCGCTTTGCGCCGTCCACCAGCCAGCCGGTTTGCTTGTCAATCGGGTCAAAGCCATAAATGAGAGACGGGCGGACGATGAGCGCTTCGGGCATCATGCTGGCGACCAGCCCTTCGGCAAACGCCTTGGCCGCACCGTAAGGGTTCACCGGAGCCGTCGGCGACTCTTCGGTGTAAGGCGGGTTCTCACCATCAAATACCATATCGGTTGAAACGTGGATCAGCCGGGCATGAGCGTCAATCGCGGCATCGGCCACGTGGCGGGCGGCGGGGACAATGGCGGCCACGTGCTCGTCGGTGCGATTGGAGACGGCTTGGTGGATGATGGCGTCTGGCCCCAACTCCCGCACCGTCTTCTCTACCCAAGCTCGATCTCTCAGGTCAAGCCGGATCGCGTTGGAATGGGCAATCGGCGTGGCAAAGAACGTCGGGTAAACCTCCAACTCCCCCTCTCCCTCCTTCGGAGTGTGCCCGTCACTTCGGGGGAGGGGGCCGGGGGGTGGGGCAGATGCCAACTGTGTGAGCCGCGACCCAAGAAATCCGGAGCCGCCGGTTATAAGCAAGCGTTTCATTGTAGATTCGATCCAGGCTAAAGAAACGTCAAACGACATCCACAGGGGACTGTGCCAACGTCAAGCTTTCTCGTTTGACGTTTGTCGTTTGACGTTTCTCGCTTATATCGCTCCGACTCGTTTGAGTGCATCCATTGCCGCCGCCTGCGCCGCCGCCTGCTTGCTCCGCCCCGCGCCTGTGCCATAAATCTCGCCGTTGACGCGCACCTCAACCGTGAACGTTTTCTCGTGATCCGGCCCCTCGGCGCTCACCGTCACGTACTGCGGGGTGAAATTAAGATCCGACTGCGCCCATTCCTGAAAATAGCTCTTGGCGTCAATGTCCGTTTGCTCGCGGGCGATCTCCGCCGCCACCGGCAGAAATAACCGCTCGACAAACTCCTTGACGGCCTCCAACCCGGAATCCAGGTACAGGCCGCCGAGAATCGCCTCGAACACGTCACACAACAACGCCTCGCGCTCCCGGCCCCCGGCCTCGTCCTCGCCTTTGCCCAGCCGGATGTGTTGCCCAATGCCAATCTGCCGGGCAAACTCGGCCAACTGCTCGGTGCGCACCAGCGACGCCCGCAAACGCGTCAACTGCCCCTCCTGCATTTCGGGGAAGCGGTTGTAGAGCATCGCCCCGACTAAAAAGTCCAGCACTGCATCGCCCAGAAACTCAAGGCGCTCGTTGTCTTCAGTCTCCTGCGAGTGCTCGTTGAGATACGAGCGATGGGTCAGGGCGCGGTAGAGCAGGCCCTCGTTACGGAAGGTGATGCCCGCTTGTTGTTGTAAGTCAGCTAGAGAAGGCATAATAATGAGAACAGCGGATTTGCCGAATTCAACGGATTCGTGATCCGCTAAATTCGGTGAATCCGTTGTTTTTTAGTGTAAGATTCCTCCATGCTCACCAAACTCTACTTCCTCCGTCACGGCCTGGCCGACTGGCCGGACTGGGATAAACCCGACGAAGAACGCCCGCTCACCCCGGACGGCATCGAAAGAATGAAGCTGGAAGCCAAAACCATCACGCGCCTCAAACTAGCGCCCGACGCCATCCTCTCCAGCCCCCTCGTCCGCGCCCGCCAGACCGCGGACATCGTCGCCGACCGCCTCGGCCTGCCGGTGAAAGTGGCCCCGGCGCTCGCCCCCGGCTTCAGCCTCACGAAGCTTGAGAAACTTGTCCGTGACGCCGACCCTGGCGCCCTCATGCTTGTCGGCCACGAACCGGATTTTAGCACAACCATCTCCCAACTCATCGGCGGCGGCCACGTTATCATGAAAAAAGGCGGCTTGGCCCGGGTGGACATCACCTCGCTCGATCCGCTGGGCGGCGAACTGGTCTGGCTCCTCGCGCCCGCCGTCTTAGCGGATTGAACCGCCAAGACGAAACCCTAAAGGTCTTCAAGACCTTTAGGGTTTGGCGAAACCGTGACAGCCTATGCCCAAACCACAAGTTGACTGGCCCAAAGTTGCCCGCTTTCTCCTCCTCTCACGCGAGATGGATCGGCTCGAAGTCGAGCGACTCGCGCCGCAGGGCAAAGTCAAATATCAGTTCTCGGCGGGCGGCCATGAACTGGCGCAAATCCTGCTCGCCCTCAACCTCACTCACCCTCACGACGCCGCCGCCGTCTACTATCGCTCGCGTCCCTTCATGCTTGCCAGCGGCCTCACCGCCCGCGAAGCGCTGGCCGCGGGCATGGCCCGCGCGGACAGCCCCAGCGAGGGCCGCGATGTCGGCGTGGTCTTCAGCATGCCGCGCCGCACAGGCGCGCTCGTCCTGCCCTCGTCCGGCGACGTGGGCGCGCAATATACGCCCGCCGTCGGCTGGGCGCAAGCGATTGGCTACCACGTCCGGGTGCTTGGCGAAAAAGATTGGGAAGGCGCGATCGCCGTTGCCCTCGGCGGCGACGGCAGTGTGGCCGCCAACGGCTTCTGGGCCGCGCTCAACATCGCCGCTACCCTGGGCCTGCCCATGCTCTTCTTCGTCGAAGACAACAGCTACGGCATCTCTGTGCCCAGCCGTTACCAAACGCCCGGCGGGGACATCGCCGCCAACCTTGCCAGCTATGGCGGCCTCCACGTCCTCGAAGGCGATGGCGCTGACCCCGACGATGCCGCCGAAAAAATTTCGCAAGCCATCGCGCGCACGCGCGCGAACGGCCCGTGCCTTCTCCGTATGCGCGTCCCGCGCCTCGCCGGCCACACCTTCATTGACGATCAGGCCTACAAATTGCCCGAAGAGCGCGCCAGCGATCAGGCTCGCGATCCGCTTCTGCGACTGCGCGATTACTACATCACGCCCGAACTCGCCCGGCAAGTCAAAGATGAACTGGCCTCAGCCGCCTCTGCCGCAGAAGCGAACCCTGAACCCGACCCGGCTCAAGCGTCCCACCATCTTTTCTATCAGGGGACGCCGCCGCTCGTCGGGGGGCTTCGCCCTGAGAACAGGCTCCCCCCGCTCACGGCGGCCCAACCAGAGTTGGCCGGCCCGCGCCTCAACCTGCTCGACGCCGTGCGCCACGTGCTCGAATCCGAAATGCAAGTCAACCCGCGCCTCCTCGTCTTCGGCGAAGATGTGGGCGTCAAAGGTGGGGTGCATGGCGCGACGCTCGACATGCAACGCAAGTTCGGCACCGACCGGGTCTTCGACACCTCGCTTTCCGAAGAGGGCATCATGGGCCGCGCGGCCGGCATGGCGATTGCAGGTTTACTTCCCGTGCCGGAGATTCAATTCCGCAAATACGCCGACCCGGCCCACGAGCAGATCAGCGACATTGGCACCGTGCGCTGGCGCACGGCGGGCAAGTTTGCCGCGCCGATGGTCGTTCGCATTCCGGTTGGCTATGGCAAAAAGACGGGCGACCCCTGGCACAGCGTGAGCGGCGAGGCTGTGTTCGCGCACACGCTCGGCTGGCGCATCGCCTTCCCCGGCAACGCCGCCGACGCCGTCGGCCTCCTGCGGACTGCCCTGCGCGGCGACGACCCCACGTTCTTCTTCGAGCATCGCGCCTTGCTCGACACCGCCCCGGCCCGCCGCCCGTACCCCGGCGACGACTACTGTCTGCCTTTCGGCCAAGCCGCCACGCTGACCGACGGCGACGAATTGACAGTGGTCACTTGGGGCGAGACGGTTCACCGTTGCCTGGAAGCCGCCGAAGCCTTCGCGGGCCGGGTCGCCGTCATTGACTTGCGCACCATCATCCCCTGGGACAAAGAGTGCGTGCTGAACAGCGTCCGCCGCGCGGGCAAAGCCCTCGTCGTTCACGAAGACACAATCACCGGCGGCTTTGCCGGCGAGATTATCGCCGCCATCGCCGGCGAGTGCTTTGGCGACCTCGACGCGCCCGTCGAGCGCCTGGCCACGCCCGACTGCCCGATCCCGTACAACGTGCGCATGATGGAATATGTGTTGCCAAACGTCGAAACCATCCGCGCCAAAATGCAGAAGTTGCTGGATTACTGAGCAGATTCTCGTTCAGACTCCGTAATGCCTGTTACGAGCCGGTAATAATGGATTGACACGCCTGCTCTGGATTCTCTATACTTGCTCCGTCGCATATTATCAGTAGCTCGCGAGCTCGTTGCGCGTCAGTCGTCCGCGGCAAAACGCGACTGAAGCCGCTGCTACGAACCCGTTTCGCAAATCGCTGATTATTCTCAAGGAGGCAAATTGTGAGAAACCTTTTTCTGATTGTCCTGCTTCCCGCCCTTGCCCTCGCCACCGCCGGTTGCATCGCCTCCGTCGTGGACACACCCATTCCCCCGACGACCGTCATCATTCCCACGTTCGCCTCAGACTCGGCGACAGCGCCGCCCACCGTGTTGCCTGAGGTCACTGCCACCGAAACGCCGACGGCTACCCCTGAACCGTCGCCCACCGTTGGGCCAACGGCTACCCCCACCATCCCGCCCACGCCCGATCCAAACAAAAATGTCGGCGACGTCGTCTTCACCGATAACTTCACCGGCGAGATCGGCTGGCTCTGGACGTTCAAGGACGACGTGGCCGAGTTTGGGGCGAAGGACGGCCAACTCAACGTCAACACTTTCAAGAAAGACGGCGGCTGGCGATACTCGCTCTACTTTGACGCCGTGCATGGCGACCAGCAGATTGCAGTCTCGGCTCACACCAATCGTTGCGCCGACGCCGACGAATACGGCGTGGCCTATCGCGGCCACACAGAACTGGCAGACACGTACAACATGTACATCTTCTCGCTCAACTGCGCCGGACAGGCGCGCGCCTTGAAGCTAACCGGCGCTGACCTGGTGTCGCTGAAGGACTGGCAGGAGTACCCGGCCATCAACAAAGGCGCGAACGCCGACAACACCATCACTATCTGGATGTTCAAGGACGAGTTCAATTTCTACGTCAACGATCAATTCCTGTTCACGCTGATCGACTCAACCTTTGCCGAAGGCTACTATGGCTTCTTTGTCAACGGCGGCGCGAGCGGCGATGCCTCGTTCACGTTCATCAACTTGGCGGCGAAAGAAGTGAAGACCCCATAAAACTGATAACTTGAGCCCGGCCATAAAAAGAGCCTCATCGTAAGATGAGGCTCTGCTTGTATTCGTGATAATAACGTGGTCGCCCAATGTGAGTAAAGAATCAGAACTCGGCCACAATACTCGAGAAGATGTTGCCTATAGCCGGACCGAGTACCAGCAGTACCACTATAACCAGAACGGCTACCAATACAATGATCATGGCATATTCAACCAACCCTTGCCCTTTTTCTTGATTGGTAAAACGCATGTAGTTTCACCTCCTTCCTCGATAATAATGATAAACTCGTGACCGTATTGTAAGGGGAAAACGACGATAGCAATAAGTAGGGATAGTGTGGAATAGTTGGCAAGTTATAATTGGCGCCTATCTGCCTATCCGAATAACTCGCCAAACCCTTAGGGTCTCCAAGACCCTAAGGGTTTATCGGATAGGCTCTTAGGGGAATTGTCGCTTGACAGGGAGTTGTTATGAAAATTGCGATGTTTGGTTTTGGCAACGTGGCGCGCGGCTTTGTGGAACTGCTGGTGAAGCGGCGTGAGGCGCTGGCGGCGGACTACGGCTTTGGGCCAAAAGTGATCGCCGTCGTGATCAGACGCGGCGCGGCCCTTGATCCTCAAGGACTCGACCTCAGCCGGGAGTTTGTGCTCACCCAAACCCCGATCTCCGCGGAAGCCGCCATGGCCGGGGCGGATGTTGTTGTGGAAGTGACCCCGACGGATGCGCAAACCGGCGGCGTGGGCCTGGCCCACTGCCGGACTGCCCTCAACCTGGGCAAGCACGTAGTCACCGCCAACAAGGGGCCGCTGGTGGTGGCCTACCGTGAGTTGGCGGCGCTGGCAAAATCCAAAGGCGTGCAGTTTCGCTTTGAAGGCACGGTGATGGGCGGCACGCCCTCGATGGTGCTGGGGCTGGAGGCGCTGGCGGCGGCGGGCGTGCGCTCGGTGCGCGGCATCGTCAACGGCACGACAAACTTCATCCTGACACAAATGGAAGCGGGCGGTTCATACGCCGACGCGCTGAAAAAGGCGCAGGAGCTTGGCTACGCTGAAGCCGACCCAACCGCCGACATGGAGGGCTGGGACGCGGCGGCCAAGGCCGTCATTCTGGCGAACACGTTGATGGGCGGCGATTTACGAATTGACGACGTTAATCGTGTAGGCATTACCGGCATCACACCGGAGATGATCGAACAAGCTAAGACCGCCGGGTCGCGCTGGAAGCTGATCGCTTCGGCGAAGAAAGAAGGGAATCGAATCGAGGCGAGCGTGCAACCCACGCAAGTGCCGCTCACCGACCCGCTAGCCTTTGTGGGCGGCGGCATGAACGCGCTCACTTACGAAACCGAGGCCATCGGCCCGGTGACTCTTTTGGGAGCCGGGGCAGGGGGCAAGGCTACCGGCTTCGCCCTATTGAGCGATTTGTTAAAAATTTGGGAGCGGACAGGACGGTGACTGTGGGACAGGCTTCCAGCCTGTCCAGTGTCGAGCTCATTTCCCCTTTTCCCTCAACACCCTCTCCGCCGCTTGGCGAAGCGTGATTTGTTGATCGCGCGCCGCTCGCTGTAGCTTCTGATAGGCCTCTTCCTCGGTGAGGCCGCCTTTCATCAAAACCCCTTTGGCGCGCTCGACAACCTTCCTCGTTTCAATCGTCTCTTCAAGTTCGGCGTTTTTGGCGGCGGCGGCCTGCGATTCGGCGAAGCGGCGCAGGGCGATTTCAATGGAGGCCGCCAACTGCTTTTCGGCTACCGGCTTGATGAGGTATCCCTGGATGGGCAGTTCGGCAGCTTGCTCGATCAGGTCTTTGTCGCCGAAGGCGGTGAGGATCAGGGTGGGGGTGGGGCGATAACGGTGCAGGGCGCGGGCGGCCTCGAGGCCGTCGGTGAAGGGCATTTTGATGTCGAAGATGGCGAGGTCGAAGCGCTTCTGGTGGGCGAGCTTGAGGGCGTCGCGGCCATCGGCGGCCATCGTCACCTCGTGGCCCATCTCGGCCAGCATCGTCTTGAGTCCCAGGCGGATGATCGACTCGTCGTCGGCAATGAGAATTTTCAATTTATTCCTGCTCCCAGCCGGCGCTGTGGCGGGGAAGTTGGATGTCTACCTGCGCGCCGCGCTTGCGGCGTTTGAATTTTAGCTTGCCTTTGAGGTCGTCGCGCACCAACGTTTCTACGATTTCGAGGCCGAGCGAGGACGGGATTTCGGACGGCAGGCCCACGCCGTCGTCGGCGACGGTGACGACGATGTGGCGGTCGGTGTGGGTGAGGGTGATGGTGACACCTCCGCGCTGGCGGCCCACAAAGGCGTGCTCGAGGGCGTTCTGCAGAAGTTCGTTGACGACCAGGGCCAACGAAGTGGCCGGGCGGGAGGGCAGGGCGACGGCTTCCCCGTCCACCTGAATCGTGATCGCTTTCCCCGGCGGGATCATGTTTTGGGCCACCATGCGGGTGATGCGGGTGATCACGTCCTTCACGTCCACCAGCCGGAAGCCTTGCCCGGATAACACTTCGTGAACGGCGGCGATGGATTGGATGCGGTTGATGGATTGATGGAGAACGTCGCGGGCGGTCAGCTCGCCGTCCGCGTCGGCGACCTGCATTCTCATCAACATGGCCACGGTTTGCAAGTTGTTCTTGATGCGATGGTGCATCTCGCGGACGACGGCGGCGCTGGTGACCAGGCGGACGTTTTCGAGGGCGAGGGCGGTCTGGTTGGCGAGGGTGGAGAAGAGGGCGATTTGTTCGGCGGTGAATTCGTGCGGTTCGGCGGTGAAGCAGTTGAGGACGCCGATGACTTTTTCGCGAACGACGAGCGGCACGGAGAGCATGGAGACCAGGCCCTCGGCGCGGGCGAGTTCGGGGTTGCGGTAGCGCGGGTCTGCCCGCACGTCGAGGACGGTGATGGGTTGGCCGGTCTGGGCGACTCGCCCGGAGATGCCTTCGCCGATTGGGATGGGGGCGCGGGCGGTGTAGGAGCGGTTGGTGCGTTGGGCCGAGTGCATTTCAAGTTGGCCGGTGGCTTCATCCACCAAGAAGATGGAGCACACGGCGGCGTTCATCACCTTGGCCGCCATCTCGGTCACCACGTCCAGCATTTCGTCGAGGTAGATCGGCGAGGTCACGGCTTCGCTCACGCGGGCCAGGGCGGTCAGTTCGTTGAGTTGGCGCTTCATGCTGTCGTGCAGGGCGGCCTTGTCGAGCGCGCCTGCGGCCAGGTCGCCGATGAGGGCAAGCAGTTCGATCTCGTCGGGCGTGTAGTCGTGCGGGCCGAGGGTTTGGACGTTCATCGCGCCAATGGGGCGTTGCTCGCTGATCATCGGCACGGCCAGCAGAGACGTGAATTGTTTTTCGTCGGCTTCAGGCACGAACTTGAAGCGCGGGTCGGATTGGGCCTCGCGGGCGAAGGCGGGCGTGTTGTGTTGGACGGCGTAGCCGGTGAGACCTTCGCCGATGTTGAGGGTGGCGCGGCCCACGGCCCGGCGGGCGAGGCCGGTGGAGGCGCGCAGGCGCAATGCCTCGCCGTCAGGGTCGAGCAGGTAAATGGTGCAAGAGTCTACGCCCATGACCTCGGTGGTCTTGTGGACGATCAGGTCGAGGGTGGAATCGAGATCGCTGGCGGCGGCGATGGCGCGGGCGATTTCGCGAAGCGGGGCGAGGCCGATGGGAGGCATGGGAGGATTTTACAACAGGCCCGGAAAAGTTATCCGCAGATTTTCACAGATTGGCGCAGATTACCGAAACCATTCTGTGAAGATCTGCGGATAAAAAAGTCCCGCCTGCTTGGGCGGGACGAGAGCGCAGGATGGCAGTTAGCGGAGCAACAGCCCGACTTTATCGGGATTGTCTTTCTGCGTTGGGTCAACCATCACGCCCATCACCGAGCCGACTTGCACTTGCGAGAGGCGGATGAGAGGAATGGTCACCGTCTTTTGCAGTTGATAGGGCGGGTGGCCGGGCAGGCGGATTTCCAGCAAAACTTTCACGCGCGGGTTGTCGTTGATGCGCATGCCGGTGTCTTCGAGGGCCAAAATGGTAGCCTCGCCCTGCGTGCCAGTTGCCATGAGGGTTTCGGCCTTCTGGCGCTGGTTGCGGTAGTACAGCATCGGCAGGCCAATGCTGGCGGCGACGATGACGCAGGTGCAGGCCAGGCTGAGGGCGACGAAGCCGATGGTGAGCGCCATTGTGCCGCCGAAAAGTGTTTCTATGTCCATGAGTTCTCCTTTGTTCGAGTTGGGTTTGGGTCTAACTTGCCTGATGTTGGCGGGGAATTATAGTGGCATTTTGGAGGGGCGCAACTGAGTCGGCCAACAGCCCGGCGGCCAGCACCCCAACCGCATAACCGCCATCGCGCCACAGGCGATAGACGCCAACCGCAGAGGCTCGCCACTCCGGGTGGGCAACATCGGAGACAGCCGCCAGCAGAGTCGGGTAGACCATGGCCGTGCCAAGCCCGAGCAAGGCCGATGCGGCCAGCCAACCCCAAAAGCCCCTGCCGACGACGAACAGCCCGATGCCAACCGCCTGCACCCACATGCCAGATTCTAATATTTCTTTCTGCCCAATAGACAACATAACGGAGTAAAATCCTATTAAGAAAGTATTACAGTTCAGACGGCCCCTGGATTCCAGTGGGCGCGGGGATTCACACAGGCCTGGCATACGTGGGTGCGGTTGGTTCGGCTGCTGGAGTGAACGAAATCGCGGTGTTGGGAAGCGCGGCGAACTTGTGCGCGCGCCTCTCCTCCAAAGCCGCGGCGGGGGAAATCCTCATCAGTGAAGAAAGTGTGAAGTCTGGGAATCTCGATGTAGCAGGATTGGAATCCCGTTCGCTTGAGTTGAAGGGGGTGAGTCAGCCAGTCTCGGTACGGGTGATGAAAGTGTAAGGAGAAGCACCATGCCAAAGGATTTGACTATCGAGGAAGAGTGGTACAAAATGTTGACCGAGGGCGAGGCCGTCGTTCGTCGCATTCATCGTCTCCTAGGCTTGCTTCCCTCAAGTCCGCGCTGTAAGATGTGCAACGCGCCATTCAAGGGCTGGGGCGGATTCCTCATGCACCTGATGGGCAGGGACCAATCGAGGTATAACCCCCGCTATTGCGAACCATGCGAGCGATTTGAAAACCCGGGCGGCGCGGAAATTGTTCTGACCATGCTTTTTGCAGATGTGCGCGGTTCAACAACACTGGCAGAACAGATGAGCGCGCTTGAATTTAGCCAGCTGATGAACCGCTTTTATATGGCAGCCACCGAAGTCCTTGTAAAGACAGACGCGATGGTTGACCGATTGATCGGGGATGAAGTGATAGGCTTGTACATTCCAGGATTCGCTGGACCGCAGCATCCACGCCTCGCCATCGAGGCGGCTCAAAATCTGCTCCATCTCACTGGCCACCATGATCCGAAAGGTCCCTGGCTGCCAGTGGGAGTCGGCATTCATACAGGCACGGCTTTTGTGGGAGTAGTCGGAGGCACGGATGGCAACCCGACGGATTTCACCGCGCTGGGCGACAACGTCAACATCACCGCGCGTCTCGCCTCCAAAGCGGGCGCGGGCGAGATTCTGATCAGTGACTCGGCGTGCACTGAGTCTGGTCTTGATCTTGGAGATTTGGAACACCAACAACTTGAGCTGAAGGGAAAGAGCGAACCGATAGGCGTCCGTGTGTTGCGCGTATCGGCCGGCTAATGGAAGGAAAACCCTATGACAATCAGAGTAGACCCTGAAAACAATGAGCCCCGCGCCTTGTTCGATCTGGCTGATTTTAGCGGTCAGCGCGTATTGGAGATCGGATGCGGCGATGGCCGCCTGACCTGGCGCTACGCGGGCAAGGCAGGGCATGTCACTGCCATTGATCCCTTCGCGGATGCGATTACGCGGGCGAAGGAAAACATTCCAGATGAATTGAAGAGTCGCGTCGAATTTCGCCACATCGCGTTCCTGGACTTCGCCGCCGACAGCGAGGCATCAACTTTCGACAGGGTGATCTTATCCTGGTCGCTGTGTTGAATGGAACCTGAGGACATGGTTCATGCCCTTGAGGAGATCCAGCGCCTGCTCAAGCCCGATGGTTGCTTGATCGAGATTCACCCCGTTCTCGAAGCCCCGCTCATCAAAGTTTATCAAGGGAGCAATGTTCTATTCGTTGAGCCCTATCCAGGCTACTGTGACGAGGAAGATCTGCGCGCGGAAGACGCGCGCGCACAGGTCGTTCAGCGCGGCCTGTTTGTCATCGAGCGTAGTGGCGAGTTTGACCTTCCCACTTATGGCTCATCCGTCCCCGAATTACGGGATTATTGGGCAAAGATTGACGCCTACGATGACAGCCCCAAGGAAGAGGCGGTGGAAGCGCGGCGAACGGAACTATACGCCCGAGTGGAAGAAATCATGCGGACCGCCGGTCAAGGGGCAGAAGTCGCTTTGCACGAACGAGCAAGCATCGCCCGGCTGAACCCGAGGCTGTTAGATTTTTGTTGAGTATTTGCGAAATCGATTTAACCGAGCACGAAGTGGAACACTATCAAGTTATCTTTATCCAGCCAGCGCGATGTCACCCATCTGCCGAACAATCCCGATGGACGAGCAAGTTGCCGAGCGATAAATCGTTGAAGCACAATAACAAAATCCCACTAAAAATAGCGCCTCACCCGCGCACAATACTGACGATACGGCTCACCAAATAGTTTTTCCAATTGACGCTCTTCCTGACGTATCACAAAATAATGCGTGAAGAGTATGAGTATGGGCAGGAGCTTGAAAGAGCTTAAGCGGACGCCACACATGCAAGGCAACTCCCGCGACGAGTAGTATCACGTGTCCCTCAGGTATTGGGATGTTACTCCATTTGAGTCTGCTCATTATTCAACCTTCGTGTGCCGCTGTGATTGAAGTATGCAGTGCAAGTGAGCGCCGAAGATGTATTCAGGCAAATTATCTATCTTTAGCTGAACTTACGCAAAGTTCGAGTCGCATGCAAAAACCTGACAGGTCGGCGCAGTAACGCATCGAGAATCACGGGTTTCGATGCGCCCGCTTCGCGTGTCAGGTTTCAGAGCGAGTGCGTAAGTCCAGTTTAGTTCACGTCTTGCGGATAGACTGCTTTATAGCCCAATACTTCGGCGAGCGACCCCAAGGTCGCGGCGATAAAATTCTGCGCGGGGATCGGTATACTGGCATCGTAAGCGCCGTACTTGATCAACGTCTTAAGGGTGGCCCCCATTTGCAACGGGTGTTTGGGGAAACCATCGTTATTTACTTTGCCATCGCGAGCCAGGCGCGCAATGGTGGCAAATACACCTAAAACATCTTGTGCCGCTTGCGGGTTGGGTTGCTCAAATTGGTCGCTTTGGCGATACACCATTTCGGTATCACCCGCATTCCACGGATGAATGTGGGCATGGCGCGGTAATACTACAAACTTCTGGCCTGCTTGCGCGGTATGCTGACTTCCATCGAGTTTGTAGTAAGCCGTGCCTGAGATAATCTCAAAGGTCTCTGTCCAGGTCAGGTGCAAATGTTCCCCGCCATCGGGCCGGCCCTTAGGCGGACAGCGGACCTCGAGCAGCCAGCCGTTGCCTTTGGTTTCCACATCGCTTTCCAAGACCACCGCGCGAGATTTGGTAAAGGGGTTATCAATTGTAAATCCGGCGTGTATCATGATGGGTTCTCCCAGTATGCAATACTCTCACGCTCACCAACTCGCTCTTGCCCTTTAGCTCCAGGTCGCGTTTTTCTAACCCCTCGGTTTCTATCCGCGCCGTGTTGTAAGTTGCCTCGCTGATTAAGACTTCGCCCGGGCCGGCTTTGGAAGCTAGGCGCGCGGCGATGTTCACGTTGTCGCCCAGCGCGGTGAAATCGGCAGCGGCCCCAATCGCCCCGACAATAGACCCTACCCATGCCGTGCCGGTGTGAATCCCAACTCCAACCGGGATCCATGGGCCATCTGGCTCCCCATATCCCGTAACTCGTAACAGGGCCTGCCCGGCTTCCACCGCCCGGCGGGCGTGTTCCTTGCCCGCGTAACCAGGCATGAACAGGGCGGTGACCTCATCTCCGACCAATTTGTCAATGAAAGCATCGGCCTGCACGAGAACGTTGATCGTGGCTTCGTAGAAGCGGTTCATCAAGCGGCTGAACTCGGTGGCGTGCATTGTTTCGGCAAGGGTCGTCGAGCCGCGCACATCCACAAACAGCATGGTTAGCTCGATTTCCGCGCCGCCTGGGAACTGAGTTGTGAAGAAGTGGCAGCCAGCACAATACCGGGGATTCTTGGCCGACTTATGAGTAAGAGGCCTGCGTATCAGGCGCAAGAGCGCACTGCCGATGCCGGCGAAGGGAGTATGGCAAACCACACAGCGCGGATTGGATGGGAGCATGCCGTATAGGTGACGCCAGCGCTTCGTCCTGATGTTGCCTTCGGTGAGGTACTTGTGCCACATTTCATCAACTGTGTTGACCTGAAAGCGGCGCCGAAGTTTTTCGGGCAGGAGTTGGTTTGACATGACAACGCCTCTCATAAAAAGCGGGAATTGCGATTCTTGCTTCCTCGATTCTTATTCTCCCGGCTTGAAGCGGATGTATCCACCGATGGATTGGGGCACATGATTGAATGTAATCCCAGATTCATCAGGTGGTCTCAGCATCGCCAAGACCTGATCGTTCGGCATTCCATAGATTTCGCGGCGCGCAGGCTCGATGAATTCGAGCGCCGCTTTCGCCCTCTCGCCAGCCCCTTCCGTATGGCGATCCATCGCCTCCGCGTTGGGGAAAACATGAATGACGCTGTACTCGGTCCCCTCCTCATTCAGGTAATGGAGGAAGACAACCGTACCGGGTTTATCCGTCTTGATTTGTTCCACTACCCTTTGATGGAGTTGCTTTAAGCCGTCAATCTTGCCCTCCCTGACCTTGAAGTGACTGATGAAAACGATTGGCTCGGACATAAGAGTCTCCTTTCTTGGACGAACAGTGGGCTAACTATATTTTCAGCCGCACCGCCCTTAAAAGTATAATGGCCGGTGCGCCCATAAATTTTTATGGGCGTTGCCGCGTGAATAGCTTATATGCCGCAAATCAACTCTATGCGAAAGTGTAGATCATTTCCCTATTTTGTCAACTTTTTGCCCTTGTTTTGAATCTTTCTTTGTGAAATGTGCGGCAAAGCTTCCTGCTATGAGTCAATACCTTTCAGTTAGCGGCCCAGACCTGCCGGGTTTGGCTGAAAACTTGGCGGAACTTCAAGCGGGCAAAACCCGGCAGGTCTTATCTGAAAGGTATTGTGCTACGAGTCTCTAGGCTTTGGCTGGCAATGTCTCGCGCATCACCGCCGCCACGACCAGGCCGGAAACGAAGGTCAGGCCGCCGATGGCGGCAATGGCGACCGGGATGTTGAAGGCGTCGGCCAACAGCCCGGCGGCCAGCACCCCAACCGCATAGCCGCCGTCGCGCCACAGACGATAGACGCCGACGGCAGAGGCTCGCCACTCCGGGTGGGCAACATCGGACACAGCCGCCAGCAGAGTCGGGTAGACCATGGCCGTGCCAAGTCCGAGCAAGGCCGATGCGGCCAGCCAAACCCAAAAGCCCCTGCCGACGACGAACAGCTTTCGCGAAATCTTGGGGGCCAGCGGTTGTCATCGAGGGCTTCGCCGCTCTCGCCGCAACAGAAAAATCTTATCTATCCCGCCGGGCCGCAACGGCGTCACAAAATTCAACACCTCCACGACGCGATAGCCAGGCGGCGGTTGAAAGGCAAAAATGAATTCGGGGTCCAGAATATATTTCCACGGGTCAATCGTCATCTCCAGCCCTTGCGCGCGGATGTGAGCCACGCTCGCGTCATACAGGTACCAGCCGTCCCACTCGTATCCGCCATCAATTTTTTCAACCGGTACGCCTGCGGCGAGCAGTTCGCGGCCCGCGTCCCACTTGGCTTGATTCCACGCGAAATAGTCCCGCATCAGCATGGTCGAGAACACGGCGACGACTAAAAGGCCCGCCAGGCCGGCGCGGACCGAAAACCGCACCCGGCGGGTCACGTCGAGCAAAAGAATGATCGCGCCCGGCATCAACGGCAGGAGATAACGCTCGAAATAGGTAAAAAAGGAGAGCGATGCTGCAGCCAGTATCAGCGTCGTCAAATAAATCAATGCGAGTTCCGGCGGTACGCGCTTTTTCAAGCGCCCGACGATCAGCGCGGACAATACCCAGCCGAGAATGCCGGCGCTCGCCGTCAGCGCCGCCGAAACTTCCAGTGAAAAAACAAACGGGCGATGCGCGCCCATTTCGTAGGCGAAATAGGCGAGATAAGGCCGCAACCCGCGCCGGGTCAAAATATCGGCAAGATAGGGAAACCATTCATTTCGCAGTGCCAGCCGCGCCAACGCGATGACAAACACGCCGGCGAGCACCCCGATAGACGCCTTTTGCCAGCGCGCGCTCGCCGCCCATCCACGCCCGGCGTCCGGGACAGCTCTGGCAACGGCAAACCACAGCGGCAGAATGTAAATCCCGATCGTCGCCGCCGCGATTACGGCCCGCCGCCCCATGACACCGGGGGTATTCCAGTGCAACCAGAATCCCAATGTGCCGCTCAAGGTGCGCGTTCGATCCGCCCAGTTTGCCCCGCCGAGAAATTGCTCCCACATTAGATACAGGCCAACTGCTATTAGAGGGACAGCCGTTCCGGCCAGAAGCCACCGGAGGATCGTCGGGCGGTTTCGCCCATGCGCGTACAACAGCACGAATGCGCCGAAGGCGAGCGGGATAAAGACGCCTGCCTGCCGCGCGAGAAATGCGAGCGCCGCGAACGCCGAAGCAATGACCGCCAACCGCAGGTTGTCACGCCGCCAGGCGCGCACGTAAAAATACAACGCGCCGGCTAACCCGAAGAGGAACGGCACATCAGTCATGAAACTGAAGGCAAGATAAACAAACGCCGGCGTGACCATCAGCGCCAGGCTTGCCACTACGCGGCGCGGCGGATCAAATTCAAGTTCTCCCAACAGGGCATAGAAAAATACCAGCGTGCCGAAAGCGAGCACCAGCACCGATAGGCGTAGAGTGGTAAACGAAAATCCGAGGATTTTGGAAAAGAGCGTGCCCCACAGCGCCGAGAAAACCACCGTCGCCTGCGTCACCTCGAGCCGGTGAAAGACGCCTGTCTGCAAGAAATTCCACACCGTTTTGGAATAGTCCCAATCGTCTTCGATCGGAAAATTGTGCGCCGGGCCGATGGCAAACACTATCAGCAGGAAGGCGCAGGTGATCAGCGCGCCCCCGAGCCATTCTGGCCGCCGGGCAATAGAAGTGAACACCAACCGGCTATTCGCAATTACACGCTGTGTTGCAGTAGCGTCACCCTTTCGCATACATCACAATCTATTAGGCAACGTTTCGTACATCACCGCCGCCACAACCAGACCGGAGAGAAAGGTGAGGCCGCCGATGACGGCAATGGCGACCGGGATGTTGAAGGCGTCGGCCAACAGCCCGGCGGCCAGCGCGCCGACCGCGTAACCACCATCGCGCCACAGGCGATAGACGCCGACGGCAGAGGCTCGCCACTCCGGGTGGGCAACGTCGGACACAGCCGCCAGCAGAGTCGGGTACGCCATGGCCGTGCCGAGGCCGAGCAGAGCCGCGCCCAGCATCCACGTCCAAAATCCCCTACCCACCACTAACAGCCCGATGCCAACCGCCTGCACCCACATCCCGGAAGCGATCAGCCACTTGCGGCCCAGGCGATCACTCAACGCGCCGGTGACCAGTTGACTCAGTCCCCACACGCCCGGATACGTGGCCGCAATCGTCGCTATCTGAGCGACGGGCAAACCGGCCCCGGCCAAAAAAATCGGAACCAGGCCCCAAACCATCCCATCATTGAGGTTGTTCACCATTCCGGCCTGGCTCACCGCGAACAGCGCCCGGTCTTTCCAACTGGTGAGCAGAAGGATTTGGGCGAATGAAGGATTTCCTTCATTTCCCATCTTTCCTTGAGCGAAGGAGCTTGCAGGGACTGTGGGAACTTTAGCCTCATGCCGCGCATGCTCGCGCGTCTCGCGGACGAGAAAGAGAGAGAAGAGGAGGCCGAGGACGGCGAAAGCGAGGCCGGGGTAAAAGGGGACGGGGCGCAGGTTGTAGGCGGCGGCCAGGTAACCGGTGGCCAGGGCCGACAGGGAGACCGCCACGTAACCGGCGGCTTCGTTCAACCCCATCGCCAACCCGCGCTGTTTCGGCCCGACGAGATCGATCTTCATGATCACCGTCGTGGACCAGCACAGCCCTTGGTTGATTCCCAACAGCACGTTGGCGAAGACGACCCAACTCCAGCTTGGGGCAAGGATGATCAACAGCGGCACAGGCAAGCCGACGAGCCAGCCTGTGACCAGGATTCGTTTTCGGCCAATTCGATCCGAGAGCCGGCCGGCGAACAAGTTTGCCAGCGCCTTGACGACGCCAAAGCTGATGAGGAACGAGAGGACGACTGATTTAGACACCAGCCCAAAGTCGGCTTCGGCAATGAGCGGCACGACGGCGCGCTCCAGCCCGACCATGGCTCCGACGAAGGCGTTGACGATCACCAACAGCGTGAATTGCCGCCAGTTAGCACGCAGGCCAAGGGTGATGGACTGACTCGCCACTTGTAAGCATCTCCTTCAATTGGCTTGTGTGCTACAATCGTTCAATAGAGGAGTTTGAAAAATGCCTTCGCCGTTTCCTGGCATGGATCCATATCTCGAAGGCTCAGAGTGGGGGAGCGTCCACGTTGAACTGAGCTCCGAAATCACCCGGCAGTTAGCCCCGCGGCTGCGCCCCAAATACGTGGCCCGGGCCATGAGGCGCTTCGTCATGGATACCCCGGACAATGCAGCAATTGCCGCCAGCGACGTTTACCCGGATGTGGGCGTTGCGGCTCGTCACCGCGCCGTGAGAGAAATTGTAGCGGGCGCTCCGCCGACTCCGGTGGAGTTGCCAACGGTCGTGCCAACTCGGGTGCCACAGGTTACCATCGAAATTCGCGACGTGGCTAATCGCAAGTTGGTGACGGCGATTGAAGTGCTGTCGCCGGCCAACAAGCGCGGGCAGGGTTACGGCGAGTATGTCGAGAAGCGGCAAAAACTTTTGCTCAGCACAACACACCTGTTGGAGATCGATCTTCTTCGCGCCGGGCGGCGAGTGCCAATGCAGAAGCCGCTTCCCGTGGCTCCTTATTTTGTCTTTCTTAGCCGGGCCGAACGGCGCCCGCTGACCGAAGTGTGGGCCATCCAATTGAATATGCGCTTGCCGATCGTGCCCGTGCCGCTGTTGCCGGGCGATGCCGAGGTGGTGTTGGACTTGCAAGCCGCGTTGAGCACGCTGTACGACACTTTGGGTTACGATTTGTCGGTGGATTATACGTGCCCGCCGGAAGCGCCGCTGGAGGGCGAAATGGCGGCCTGGGCAGACAGTCAAATTCGCAACTGGCTTGCCGCTCACCGTGAGCTACATCCCTCATCCCCGCTCGACCTCAAAACCTAACCGCTCCCACTGGCCAAAGCCGCCTTCGACCTGCATCACATGGTGGTAGCCCCGCCGTTTCAGCACCGCGATGCCGGCCATTGAACGACTGCCGTGCTCGCAGTGAACGGCGATTGGCTTGTCGCCGGGCAGTGGCAAGTCGTCGTAGGGCAGGCGGCCATTCTCGATGTGGATCGCGCCGGGGATGTGGCCCGCTTGCCATTCGTCATTTTGTCGCACGTCGAGCACGGCCAGCCCTTCGTCGTGCATGCGCTCGCGCAGTTCCTTTATCGAGATGGTTGGCACCGTTTCTAACCGCAGGCCCGCCGCCGCCCAGGCTTCCACGCCCCCTTCAAGATAGCCCAGCAGGTTATCGTAGCCGATGCGGAGCAATTGCCGCGCGGCTTCCATTCGAGTTTCGGCGTTGTTGGCGATCAGCGCCAATTGCGCTCCAAACGGGATGAGCCACCCGGCCCAAGTGGTAAGCGGCGCGTCCACCCTGATGTTGTACGCGCCAGGGATGTGGCCCTTGCTGAATGCTCTGGGGGAGCGCACGTCCAACAGAAGCGCGCCGCGCTCAAGGTGGCCGTGAACTTCTTGCGCGGAGAGCGGCTTGAGCAAGGGCAGGCCGCCGAAGACGCGCGGCCCGGCCCGGTTGAAGGCCCGCAGGTGTTTATAGTAGACCGGGTAGGAGGGCAGGCCGCCCAGGGCGCGCTCGACGAATTCATCTTCGGTTTGCGGCTGGGTCAGCGCGTTGTGCCGACGCTCGCGGCCAATGGTGGTCACACGATCGGGCGATGAAGGGGCAATGCAAAAAGAGCCGGCTCCGTGAGTCGGGTACACCGTCACCTCATCCGGCAAGGTCAACAGTTTGTCGTGAATAGTGTGATAGAGATTGCGGGCGAGGGGGACGGTGAGATCATGGCCGAGCAAGTCGGTGCGGGCCGCCCCGCCGACGATCAAGGCCCCGCCGCTGAACAGGGCGGCGGGAGACTTGTCGTCGGCCCCCACCACTTTGAATGAGATATGCTCCGGGGTGTGGCCGGGAGTCGCCATCACTTGCAAAGTGAAGCCGCCCATTGGCAAGTCGTCGCCTTCCACCAGCGGCTGATGATCAAACCCCAAATGCGACTCCCGACTGGCCCCGATCGTCGCCCCGGTCTGCGCCGCAATCTCGCGCGCGCCGGAGACGAAGTCGGCGTGCAGGTGTGTCTCCAGCACGTGGACGATATTCACCCCCAGCCGTTCCGCCGTCCCCAGGTAGCGCTCCACGTCGCGCAAGGGATCGATCAGCACCGCCAGCTTGGTTTCGTGCGAACCAAGCAGATAGGCCGAGTTGCCCAGGCCTTCGTCTACGAATTGTTCGATGAACATGGGTGAGGCGGTCATTGGGGGTTATCGGGAGGTTGGCGGCTGGACCGGAGGCCGGCTAATGGCCTCCAGAAACCAGCGCGGGGCGCGTGACTTCAGCCGTCCGCCGCCGTTGATCTCAGGTTTGCGCCGCTCGTCGCCGGGCTCGCCAACATCACAGCAGACACGCACATGGCCGTGGCACTCGCCGCCGGTTTCGTAGACCTCAAAGCAGATTGGGCAGATGTAAAAGATGGTGTTCATCAGTTCGCCTCCTTGCTGTCTGGAATATAGCCTATTATCCTCCCAAAAACCTTACTAGGGAATACGGCTCATGTGGCCTTCGAGGTGAAACGGCGTTGAAAACGCCCATTTCCAGGCGCTTTTGGGGCGTTTTCACCCCGAAGCCGACATGAGCGGTTATTTCAGGCTATTAAGCAGTTCCTAAGGTTCCTGCCGCCAGTGCCAGACGACGGCCCAGGCGCATCCACAGACGCGTCGTCTGATCGGTCAACACGGCCACCACGATCATCAAGAGAATGAGCACGCGTATTTCCTGATTCTGATAACCGACCAGCCCGACGCCCCAGCCGATGATGATCCAGTGAATGCAATAAAAGGATGTGACGCGTGCGCTCCACTCGTAGAAAAGGTTGAAGAGCGAGTTGGCCGGGATATGTTTGACGAGCCAGTGGCAGGCGGCTAACCACATCAGCACAAAACCCGTCATCGCCGCCGCCGCGCCGGGGCCGGCGCGGTAATAATCGCCGAATTGAAACGCAGGGTTAGTGGAAATAATCAACGCGCCTAATAGCAAAAGGGCCAATCCGAATCCTGCCGCGCGCCGGAACAGCGCATCTTGGTCGGTGCTAGAGGCCAGCCAAACGCCGAAGGCCATGCCGCTGAGAGGGTAACTGAGCCAGGGAAATAGCGGAAACGCGACGAAGTCGCCAGTGCCCCACAGCAGTGTGAGTAACCCATCCAGTGGCGGCCACCCGCTCATCCGGCCCCACAACGGCGGCGATCCAACGGCTACTGCCGCCGCCAGGATCAACCAGGCGAGCGGCCAGGGCATCAGTCGCCGGATCAACGCCAAGATGATCAGTGCGAGTCCTGCCAGTTGCAGAATGTCTACGACCCCAAACAGCAAGCGTGGTGTGTAGGGGAGAATGTCGCCCGGCGTGATCACGCCAAGGTTGAGGCCAATAAAGGCTGGCAAAGTGCCACGAAGGCAGTTCAGGAGGTAAGCAAGCAGGAAAAGCTTGCCTCCCCTTTTCAGGCTTCGCGCCAGGGTTGCTCGCTTTGAGAACGACAGCGAGACGCCCATCAGGAACATGAGCACCGGCGCGGCAGGCGGGCCGCCGAGGACTTGGATGACCTTGCCAACTGGCGTGTTATTTGCCGCGTAGTTGCCATACTTGATTAGGACGTGCACCATCACCATGAACAGTACGGCCATGCCTCGGGCCAGGTCGAGCGAGCGGAGCCGCACTTGACGTTCGGTAGTATTGAGATTAACCACAGCCACACCGGCGCGGCGAAAATCCGCTACATCCGTTACCCATCCGTTGCCAAAATCATTTGCCGAGTATTTTACTCCTGATTACGTTTGTTGAATCTACCGATTCAGGCTCATGAAAGTTATGCTAAAATCCGGGCAACCCCGGTCTCCAGTCGGCACGCGCCGGGCGCGCGTCGGCGTCGGGCATCCCCGCCCGTACGAGAAGTGCTGGAGGCTAGCAGTTGGCTCAGTTTGAGGCTGGGACAACGAATGCTTCGCGAAACGAATAAACGAATAGTATGCGACCGTGTGAGGTGAAGCGATATGGCTAACTCCGATGGCGGACAGGAATCAAAGCTGGTAAAGGACTCGCTGGGTGACTTGACTTACAAAGTTATCGGCTTGGCGATGGATGTTCACAATGATCTTGGGCCGGCGCATCGTGAGAACACTTATCACAATGCGATGTCTCAGCGATTTGTGGATGCTGGATTGACTGCCGAACACGAGCCAAAGTTGCCCATTGTTGACGAGAACGGCAATGTCGTGAATTTCTACTACCCCGACCGCCGAGTAGAACAGAGACTGTTGACCGAGTACAAAGCCCACGAATATCCGTTGACAAACGACGGGATCGCCCAATGCATTGACTACTTCGCCGCCTCAGATTGTGAAGTGCTGTTGCTCTTCAACTTTGGCCGCCAACGTTTAGAGTGGAAGCGCCTGTTTCCGCCCAAAAAAGTTTCTGAGCATCGCCGGAAACGCTGGACGCGCCAGCCGCCGGATGAGTAAGCATTCGTTTACGCGAAGCGATTTCGCGAAGCATTCGTTGTCCCACTTCAAAGGAGGGCTACATCTATGACCGACTACCAAACCTTCACCCTCACCATCAACGGTCAACGCCGTGAAGTCAACGCTTCGCCCAAAACGTTGTTGATGGACGTTCTTCGCGATCAACTTCACCTCACCGGCGTGAAAGACGGCTGCGCCACCGGCCACTGCGGCAGTTGCATGGTCATCAAAGACGGCGAGGCCGTGCGCTCGTGCCTGGTACCGATGAAAAAGGTGAACGACGGCGCGGCCATCACCACCATCGAAGGGCTGGCAGATGGCGATACACTGCACCCGATCCAGCAGGCCTACATTGATCAGGGCGCGACGCAGTGCGGCTTCTGCACTCCCGGCTTCATCATGGCGACCAAAGCTTTGCTGGATAAGCATCCCACCCCGACTCTTGAAGAAATCTACGACGGCCACAAGTGGAACATCTGCCGTTGCACCGGCCACAACGCCATCATCCGCGCCATCCAACAGGCCGCCGGTCAACCGGTTCCGCCGACGCCGGCGGTGAAGAAACCGTTGAACGCGATCAGCCGCCCACTGCCGCGCCCGGACGCGGTGGACAAAGTGACGGGCCGGGGCATCTACGCCGACGACCTGTACGTGGAAGGTATGTTGTTCGCGCGGGCGCTACGGAGCAAATATCCTCACGCGCTCCTGAAGAAGGTGGAGGTGAGCAAGGCCAAGGCCCTGCCGGGGGTTGTTGCCGTCCTCACCGCCGACGACGTCCCGGGCCGCAAAGACTGCGGCGTGCACGAGATTGACTGGCCGGTGCTGTGCTACGAGAAGGTGCGTTACGTCGGGGACGCCGTCGCCCTGGTGGTGGCCGAGTCGGAAGAAATTGCCGAACAAGCTTTGCCGTTGATCGAAGCAGACTATGAGCCTCTGCCGGTTGTCACCGGCCCCAAAGAAGCCGCTCAACCTGACGCTCCAATCCTGCACGACCATCACCCAACCGGAAACTTCAAGGCCAAGTATCACCTTGAAAACGGCAACGTCGCCCAGGGCTTTGCCGAGGCTGACGTGATCGTCGAGCGCGAGTATCGCACCCAGACTGTCGAGCACGCTTTCATCGAGCCGGAAGCGGCGCTGGCGATGCCCGAAGCCAATGGCCGCCTCACCGTCTACTGCGGCGGCCAGATTCCGTTCAGCGACCGCGAGCAGATCGCGGCCTCGCTCAACGTGCCTGAAGATCGCGTCCGGGTGATCAATTGTTTGATCGGCGGCGGCTTCGGCGGCAAGGAGGATGTGTCGGTGCAGGTTCATGCGGCGCTGGCGGCGTGGATCACCAAACGCCCGGTCAAGATGGTGCTCAGCCGCAAAGAGTCGCTGGCGGTGCATCCCAAACGCCATGCGACGATCATCAAGATGAAGACGGGTGCGAAGAAAGACGGGACGCTGGTGGCGCACGAAGTCGAAATCTGGGGTGACGGCGGCGCGTATGCCAGCCTGAGCAACCACGTCATGTTGCGGGCGACGACGCACGCGGCAGGGCCATACGAAGCGCCAAACGCCAAAGTGGGCACGTACGCCATGTACACTAACAACTTGCCGTCGGGTGCGTTCCGGGGTTTCGGCGTGACGCAGAGCGGCTTTGCGATGGAATGCCAGATGGACGTGCTGGCCGAGGCGCTGGACCTCTCGCCGCTCGACATTCGCCGCAAGAACATTCTCGCCGTCGGCAAGAAGACTCTGGCTGGGCACACGTTGACCGAGAGTTGCGGCTTGCCGGAGTGCCTTGAAAAAGTGGCCGCCGAAATGGGGAAGCATCCCTTTGTTGCTGTAGAGGGCAACAAGCGCCGGGCGTGGGGCGTCGCTTGCGCGTATAAAAACACCGGCTTCGGCAGTGGCGCTTACGACGCCGCCGGGGCCGAAGTGGAAGTCTTCGCCAATGGCCGGGCGGCGGTTCGCGCGGGCGCGGCGGAGATCGGGCAAGGACTCGTCGGCGTGTTGGCGCAAGTGGTCAGCGAAGAACTCGGCGTGCCTTATCATCAAGTGGACGTGCTGGTCTCCGACACCGACCTGACTCCAGACGGCATGGCAACCACAGCCTCCAGGCAAACCTACGTCACCGGCAACGCCGCCCGCCACGCCAGCATCGAAGTCCGCAAACTGCTCAGCCTGACTGCCGCCGAACTGCTCGACGCGCCGCCGGAAAGTTTGGTGTTCGCCGATGGGCTGGTGCGTTACAATGGGCACAGCCTGTCGTTGAGCGAAGTTGTCAAAGCAACGCGCCGCGAGGGCCGTCAGCCCAAAGTCACCTATCAATACGTTGCGCCGATGGCCCCGCAGTATCATCACTTCGCTTTTGGCTTCGGCGCACAAGCCGCGCTGGTGGAAGTAGACCTCAAGACCGGCGAGACGAAGGTGCTCAAAGTCATTGCCGCCTGCGACGTGGGCCGCGTGATCAACCCGCTGGCCTTGCAAGGGCAAGTCGAGGGCAGTATCTCGATGGGACTGGGCATGGCGATTCAGGAGAACTTTGTGATGAAGGATGGCTGCGTGGTGACCGACTCTCTGTACAAGTGCCGCCTGCCCACCATTGACCAGACGCCGGAAGTCATTACTATCTTCGTCGAAGATGAAACGAAAGATGGGCCTTACGGCGCGAAGGGTGTGGGCGAGTTGGCCTCCATCCCCACCGCGCCCGCCGTCGTCAACGGCATCTACAAAGCGACAGGCATTCGTTGTTATAGTTTGCCTGCCGAGAAGAAGTGGCTCAAGGCTGAATTAGAGAAAGGTTGACCCTTCTTTATTGATGAACAACCAACCGAACTGGCTGAACTGGGGTCGTAAGATTCAGGCGATCGCGCAAACCGGCTTGACCTTCACCGACAACCCCTATGATCGCCATCGTTACGAACAACTGCACGAGCTGGCGTTGGAAATTTTCGCCGCCCACACCGGGGAGACTGCCTCAACCATTAACGCCTGGTTCAAAGTCCAACCCGGCTACGCCACGCCCAAAGTGGATGTGCGCGGCGCGTGCTTCCGCGACGGCAAAATCTTGATGGTGCGCGAAAAGTCAGACGGCGGCTGGTGCTTGCCGGGCGGCTGGGCCGACGTTGGCGATGTCCCGTCCGAGTCGGCGGCGCGCGAAGTGCAAGAGGAGGCGGGGTTCGAGTGTGTGGCGAAAAAAGTGATCGGGGCCTTCGACGCGAATCGGGGCGGGCAGCCGCTGGCGGCTTTCCATGCCGTCAAGCTGATCTACCTGTGCGAGATCACCGGCGGCGGGCCGAATCCCGATCACGAAATTCTCGAAGTCGGCTTCTTCGCCCGCGACGCCACCCCGCAACTTTCGTCGGCCCGCACCAGCGCCGCCCAACTGGCTGAATGCTTCGCCCACCTGCACGATCCACTGCGACCGACTGCATTTGACTGAGATACCTCTGAAAAGGTAGCGCAAGCTTCCAGCTTGCGAAAATGTGGCAAGCTGGAAGCTTGCGCTGTGGACTGATAAGGCGTGCTTGGAGAGGTAAGCCATGAAACTCAATGAAGATTGGCTGGCTGTGATCCTGGCGTTCCTGCTGATCCTGCTGGCAACAATTGGAGTTCTGGGTAAGAGCGGCATTCCCATTTCTTTCTGAGGAAAGCGGAGATGACATCGGCGAACAAAACCGCGCCCGGAGTAGTGTCCGGGCTGGCAATTGTGCTGGCGTTGGCGATTGGGGCCTGGTGGGTGACCCGGCAGGTGAACGGCCTGACCTTGCCGTTGGGCATCCCCGGCAGAGCGCTTGAATATCCGTTGTGGGCGGCGCTGGCCGGCCTGCTGGGCAACGCGGTGTTGAAGATGAGCGGGATGCACGGTTTTGTCAGGCCCGGTTTTCGCACCGAACTGTTTCTCAAAACCGGCCTGGTGCTGTTGGGGGCGGGCATCAGCTTTGCGACGGTGGCGACTGCGGCGGCGGGCGCAATCCTGCAAGGGGTGATCATGATCACCGCCGTGTTTTTCTTTAGCTGGTGGTTGAGCGGCCAATTTAAGTTAGATGACAAATTGCGGGCGGTCATGTCTACTGCCATTGCGGTGTGCGGCGTGTCGGCGGCGGTTGCCGCCGCCGGGGCGGTGCTGGCGAAGAAGGAGCAGGTCACGTACGTTACCGCTCTGGTAATTGTGGTAGCCCTGCCGCTGATGGTGATCGCGCCCCTGCTGGCCGGGGCGATGGGCTTGCCGCAGGCGGTGGCCGGGGCGTGGTTCGGCGGCAACATTGACACCACGGCGGCGGTGGTCGGGGCCGGCACGATCTACGGCGAGCAGGCGCAGACCGTGGCCTCGATTGTCAAATCAACTCAGAACGCTATGATGGGCGTGGTGGCGTTTTTGCTGGCCGTGTATTTTGCGACGGTAGTCGAACGCAGGCCGGGTGAGCGGCCAAGTCCCAAGTTGATCTGGGATCGCTTCCCGAAGTTTGTTCTGGGGTTTGTCGCCGCCTCGTTGCTCTACACTTTCGGCGTGATTGACGGCGGCAGAGGCACGGCCGTCGAAGCGTTGAAGAACTGGGCGTTTACTCTGGCGTTTGTGTGCATGGGCCTGGAGCTGTCGGTGAGCGAGATCAAGAGCATGGGCTGGTCGCCGCTCGTCGTGTTTCTGCTTGTGACCGTGTTCAATACGGCGCTGGCGCTGGGCGTCGCCTGGCTCATCTTTGGCGTCTTATTTCCTGTGGGGGTATAACGATGTTGATCACGAATGCCACGCTGGTTACCTGGGAGACCGAGAACCGCATCCTGCCCGGCCACGCGCTGAAGCTGGATGGCGACCGGATTGCCGAGATCGGCCCATCCTCTGAAATGGCGGCCAAGTATCCTGACGTTGAACGACTCGACGCGCGCGGCCAACTCGTCATGCCTGGCAACATCTGCGCCCACACCCACTTCTACGGCGCGTTCGCGCGCGGCATGGCCATCCCCGGCGACCCACCCAAAGACTTCCCCGAAATTCTGGAGCGGCTGTGGTGGAAGCTGGACAAGGCGCTCACCCTCGACGACGTGCGTTATTCGGCGCTGGTTTGCCTGATAGACGCCGTGAAGCACGGCACGACGACGCTGATTGACCACCACGCCAGCCCTAACGCCATTGATGGTTCGCTCGACGTAATCGCCGAGGCCGTGACCCAAGCCGGGCTTCGCACCTGCTTGTGTTACGAAGTCACCGACCGTGACGGGCCGGAGCGGATGAGGGCGGGCATTGCCGAGAATGTGCGATTCATAAAATCTCAAATCCCAAATCCCAAATCCCAAATCGCAGCCACCTTCGGCCTGCATGCCAGCCTCACACTCTCAAACGAAACACTAGAGGCGTGCCGCAATGCTCATGATGGCGGGTTTCACATTCACGTGGCCGAGCACGAGGCCGACGAGTACGACAGCCTGAAGAAGAGCGGCACGCGGGTTGTAGATCGGCTGGGCCATTTTTCCATTCTCGGCCCGCACACCATCGCCGCCCACTGCGTTCATATTGACTACCGTGAGGCCGAGCTTTTGCGGGAGACCGGCACGTGGGTGACTCACCAGCCGCGCTCGAACATGAACAACGCCGTCGGCGCGGCGGAAGTGGACGGGCTTCTGCGAGCGGGTGTGAAGGTATGCCTGGGCAACGACGGCTTCTCCAATGCGATGTGGGAAGAGTGGAAGGCGGCTTATCTTCTGCACAAAGTCACCAGCCGCGACCCGCGCCGGGCAGGGGGCTACAATGTCGCCCAAATGGCGATCCAGAACAATGCCGCGCTGGCTGGCATGTTCTTCCCGCAGGCCCCGGTTGGAGTGATTGCCCCCGGCGCTTTCGCCGACCTGATCTTCGTGGACTATCATCCCACCACGCCGCTCACCGCCGGCAACCTGCCCTGGCACATCATCTTCGGCTTCGAGTCGTCCATGGTCACGACCACCATTTGCGGCGGCAAGGTGCTGATGAAGGATCGGCAACTGCTGTTTTTGGACGAGGCCGAGATTACGGCGAAGAGCCGGGAGTTGGCGAAGAGGGTGTGGGAGAGGTTTGCTTCGTAGTAGAATGGGCAACGAGATTGCTGTTGATATAGGAGGCCATCCATGATTGACTACGAAACGATTGTTTCCAAAATTCGCCGCTTGCCCGAGCCACTGCTTCGAGAGGTTGACGACTTTATTGATTTCCTCCAAATGAAACGTGGGGGAACCGATACTGCCGCCGGATCACAAACGACGCATCCGATTATGCTGGCATTCGGACTTTGGAAAGATGAAAAAGATTTAGATGATTTGGTAGACAGGGTCTACGCCAACAGGCAACGACAACTTTCCCGCCCTCAAGTCTCCTTATAGAGTATTACCCTTGAAAAACCACCATGACTGCGAAGATTTTTAGGCCGCTCAACACTACAGCGAATTTGGGGATGGAACGAATTCGTTAATTCCTTCAATTCGTTGTAGTGTTTGGTTGCGGCTGAAAGCCGCGCTATGAAAATTCTGGATATACCCCTCCTTAACTCACAACAGACAGCATTTCGAGCGCATCCCTGGCCTTCAAATTGAAGATTGGCTCTATACTGAACGGGTCACTTTCTGCGCTTTTTTGGCAGCGGATTATGTAGCCGCTTCGCGTGTAACGGATTCTTGCGCTACGTATCCGCTACACGCGAAGCGGTTACCACATCCGTTGCCAATAGGCGCAGCTAAAAACGCGCTTTGTGCCCGCGAGGAGTATAACAGTGTGAGGTCAGGCGGGAGGCCGTGTTGATGAGGGTTCGGCAGTTGCTGGATTTGGCCGAGGCCGAGATTACGGCCAAGAGCCGGGAGTTGGCGAAGAGGATGTGGGAAAGATACAACGCGCAATTCTGAAAAGAAAGAGGTGAAAGATGCAAGCATGGCTTTACCAGATGTCGAGCGACTATTACAACCCCAATGAATATCGTGTTGAAGTGTGGGAAGGACGACCGATTGTTTGGAGTGTAGGCAAGGTTGTCGCTCGCGGACTTGGAGAGGTCTTGCTGGGTGATAGCCTAGTGCTCTTTTATGCGAAGAGCCGCAACCTTTACCCCGGCATCTATGGATGGGGAGTGATAGCGCGCTATAGTCAGCGCAGAAGTGAGATTGAGTTTCAGCCGACTTTCCCAAGCGACTACCTGAAGATGTATCCACTCTGGGATAAGAAAGTCGAGAAACTTATTAACGGTGTCAGAGGGCGGATGACGCAGGCAACATTGTGGGGATTGAAGCTGGAAGAATACCGCCTTGTTTGCGAATTGATAAACGAACGAATAGACTAATTACGAGGTGACAATTTGACCACCATTTCCATCCTCGGCGGCACCGGCAAAGAAGGCTCCGGACTTGCGTTACGTTGGGCCAAAGCCGGTCATCACATTATCATCGGTTCGCGCTCGGCAGAGCGCGCGGCCCAGGCTGCCGCCGAAATCAACGCCCAATTGGGCATCAGCACCGTGCGCGGGCTGGACAATGAGTCGGCGGCGCGCGCGGCGGACATTGCCGTGCTCACTGTTCCAGCCGAAGCACAGGTTGCCACGCTCGAAGGCCTCAAGCCCGCGCTGGCCGGAAAAATTCTGATAGATGCCACCGCCCGCGTGGACGCCAGAGACCCCAGACCGCCGCAGGGCAAAGCGTCCGGGCGGCTGGCGCAAGACCTGCTCGGCCCCGAAGTGCGCGTGGTGGCCGCCTTCCAAAACGTCCCGGCGCACTCTTTGAAGAAGCCGGATCACGAACTGGCCAGCGACGTGCTGGTGTGCGGCGACGACGCCGGAGCTTGCGCCGAAGCCGTGAAACTGGCCGAGGCGGCCGGCATGCAGGCTTACGAGGCGGGCGGGCTGGACAACGGCCTGGTAGTGGAAGGGCTGACGGCCCTCATCATCAGCCTCAACAAACGCTACAAGTCGAAGATGGGCGGTATCCGCATTTCCGGCATCAGCAAATGACCCCGGCCCGCCAACTCACCCTCACCGCGCTCCCTAACATTCCGCTCATCAAACCCGGCGACGACCTCTGTGCTATCATCCTCAACGCGCTGGCCGATGCCGGCTTGCAGTTGCAAGATGATGACGTTCTTGTCCTCGCTCAGAAGATTGTGTCGAAAGCCGAAGGGCGGCTGGTCAGAGTATCGTCGGTGACGCCGTCGCCTAAGGCCCTCGAATTGGCGGAGCACCTGCAAAAAGACCCGCGCCACGTCGAAGTCATCTTGCGCGAGACCAAAGAGATCGTGCGAATGCGCCCCGGCGTGATCGTCGTCGAGCACCGGCTGGGCTACGTGTGCGCCAACGCCGGCGTGGATCGTTCCAACGTCGCGCCGCACGGCGGCCTGGACGACGATTATCTGCTGATGTTGCCCGAAGACCCCGACCGCTCGTGCGCCGAACTGCGCGAAAAACTGTGCGCTGCCACCGGAGCGACCGTTGGCGTCATCGTCAACGACTCACATGGACGGGCGTGGCGGTCGGGCACAGCGGGCGTGGCCATCGGCGCGGCGGGCGTCCCGGCTCTGCTCGATCTGCGCGGCACGCCCGATCTCTTCGACTATCCCCTGCAAATCACCCAGGTCGGCCTCGCCGACGAGTTGGCCGCCGCCGCTTCGCTCCTCATGGGTCAAGCCGCCGAGGGCCGCCCCGTTATTCATGCGCGCGGCGTGCCTTATCCATTGCGTGAAGGGAACGCGCAAGAATTGATACGGGCTAAAGAAATGGATTTGTTTCGCTGAAGTCAGACCCTAAGGGTCTCAAAGACCCTTAGGGTCCGGGAGAAGTGCAGGATGATCTCAATTCCAGACGACTATCAACATCTACTCAAGTGGGAGACGAAAGCCTTCGCCTTCCTCGCGCTCACGCTGTCCGACGGCGCGCCGCAAGTGACGCCGATCTGGTTCGATTGGGATGGCGCGCACATTATCATCAACACTGCGCGCAAGCGAGTCAAAGACAAGGTCTTGAGCCGCCACCCGAAAGTGGCTCTGGCCATTCCCGACCCTAAAGACACCTATCGTTACCTGCAAATTCGCGGGCGCGTGGTCGAAGAGACCGAAGTCGGCGGCTACGAGATGATCTGCAAGCTCAATGAGAAGTATCACGGCAAATACGAGTTCCCCAAACGCGAAGGCCAGGTGCGGGTGACCTACAAGATTTTGCCTGAGCAAGTTTCGGTGGATTGATGTGACCCTGCACGAACTGATCCGCTCGCGCCGTTCGATCCGCCGTTACACCGATCAACCCATCGCCCCGGAGATCGTTGAGCGATTATTGATTGCCGCCATTTGGGCGCCCTCGGCCCACAACCGGCAACCGTGGCGCTTTGCGGTGATACAGATTGACTCGGCCAAACTGGCGCTGGCGTCTGCGATGGGGGATCGCCTCCGGGCTGACCGCCTCGCCGACGGCGACCCGGTGGAGGCCGTCGAAGCCGACGCGGCCCGTTCGCGCGCCCGAATCACTTCAGCTCCCGTCGTCATCGCCGCCTGCCTCACGATGGCCGACATGGATCGATACCCTGACACGCGCCGCAAGAAGGCTGAGTACCTGATGGCGGCCCAGAGCGTGGCAATGGCCATGCAGAATCTTTTGCTGACCGCGCACGCCGAAGGGCTGGGCGCGTGCTGGATGTGCGCGCCGCTCTTCTGCCCGGACGCGGTGAAAGAGGCGCTCAACCTGCCTGACGATTGGGAACCGCAAGCCCTCATCACGCTTGGCTACCCGGCGGACAGCGGCAAGCCTGCTTCACGCAAGCCGCTGGAATCAGTCGTGTTATGGCGATAAATCCAAATAGCGTGGGAGCGGGTTGCACTGTGGGAGCGGGTTGTACTGTGGGAGCGGGTTGTACTGTGGGAGCGGGTTGTACCCGCGATGTCGCGGTTGCAAACCGCTCCCACTATCAAACATGACCATTCTTGCTTTCGCCGGCGGCGTCGGCGGCGCAAAACTCGCCCTCGGCCTTGCCCGATCACTTGAGCCAGACCAACTCACCATCGCCGTCAACACCGGCGACGACTTCGAGCATCTCGGCCTGCACATCTCGCCCGACCTGGACACGGTGATGTACACTCTGGCCGGACTCGCCAATCCTGAAACGGGCTGGGGGCAGGTCGGCGAGACGTGGAACTTTCTGGAAGCGGTTGGGCGGTTGGGCGGCGAAACCTGGTTTCGCCTGGGCGACCGCGATTTGGCGACTCACGTCGAGCGCACTCGCCTGCTTCGCGCTGGCGAAACGTTGTCGCAAATCACACAACGTTTTTGCCGGGAACTCGGTGTAACAACTGAAATTATCCCGATGAGTGACGACCCGGTGCGCACTATCGTCCACACCGACGAGGGGCCACTGCCGTTTCAAGAGTATTTCGTCCATCGCCATTGTGAGCCGCGCGTGCGCGACTTTGACTTCCTGGGTGCCGCCTCGGCCCGGCCTCTGCCGCGCCTGCTCGAACGACTGGCCGAAGCCGGGGCGCTGATCTACTGCCCGTCGAATCCGTATGTGAGCATCGCGCCAATTCTGGAACTGCCCGGCTTGCGGATTCTGATCGAGTCGCGGCGAGCGGCGGGAATGCCGGTGTTGGCCGTCTCCCCCATCGTCGGCGGCCAGGCCCTCAAAGGTCCGGCGGCTAAAATGATGACCGAGCTGGGGTTAGAATCCACCGTGACCGCCCTGGCCGGGCATTACGCCGGAACGATAGACGGCCTGGTCATTGATCGCATAGACGAGTCCGCCGTTCCGCGGATCGAATCGCTTGGCCTGAGAGTGCTGGTAACCGACACTGTGATGAAAACAGACGAAGACAAAATACGGCTAGCGCAGGAAACACTGGGATTTGCTCGTGATCTCAAATCTCAACCCGTCAAACGTCAAACGTGAGAGAAGTGTGTCGTTTGACGTTTGTCGTTTGAAGCAATACCCAACACCTGACCATCTGACTACTTGACCACCTGACTACTCGACACCCATGTCCATCTGGGCCATCGTCCCCGTCAAATCCTTCAAGCGCGCCAAGACCCGCCTGGCGCCGGTGCTCTCGCCGGCGCAACGTCAGGAGATCAGCCGCAACTTTCTCACTCACACCCTCGAAGTGTTGAAGCAGGTTGACGAGATTCAACGCACGCTGGTCATCAGCCGCGATGCGTCAGTGCTCCGCCTGGCGCGCAAACACCAGGCCTACACCGTCACCGAATCGGAGCACACCGAACTCAACGCCGCTCTCACCCGCGCCGCCGACGTGGCCGCCCAACTCGGCGCTCATGCCGTGTTAATCATGCCAAGCGATATGCCCTTGCTCGACCCGTCGGATATTCGCCAACTCATCGCCGCCACTGACGAACCGGAGTGCATCACCATCGCTCCCGACTGGCGCAACTATGGCACCAACGCGCTCTTCATGCGCCCGCCGCGGGTCATCCCATTTGTGTTTGGCCCCGGTAGTTTCGAGAATCATGTTACCCTTGCCCGCGACCGCGGCGTGCACGTCGAAGTCTGCCGTTTGCCGGGATTAGGATTAGATGTAGACTTGCCGGAAGACCTGGCATTGTATCGAAAGGAAGTCGGTAAGCAGATAGGTAAACAGGTAGACAGGTAGACAGGTAGACAAGTTTCCTTGTCTACTTGTCTCCTTGTTTCCTTGCCTACTCGACCACAGGAGGCCCCCATGTCCAACCGCGTTGCTCTTTACTTGCAAGATGCGCATCCACTTCAAGACGGGATCAAGTACGCCCAGTACGCCGAGTCCAAAGGCTTCACCGAGGTGTGGCAGGCCGAGAGCCGCCTGGTGCGCGACGCCATCGTGCCCATGGCCGCCTTCGCCGCCACGACCAGCAAAATCAAAGTCGGCTCCGGCGTGATCAACAACTGGACGCGCAACATCGGCCTGCTGGCCGCCACCTTCCTCACCCTCGACGACCTGGCCCCGGACCGCATCATTTGCGGCATCGGCGCGTGGTGGGATCCGCTGGCGAAGAACGTCGGCATCGAGCGCCGCAAGCCTCTACTGGCGATGAGGGAAACAATCGAAGTCATGCGCCGCCTCCTGCGGATGGAAAACGTCACCTTTCACGGCGAGTTCCATCACGTCACCGGCATCGAATTGGACGTGGTGCATGGCCGCCGCGAGCCGCGCAACGTGCCGATCTACATCGGCGCGACGGGCGACCAGATGATGGAAATGGCCGGCGAGATTGCCGATGGCGCAGTGCTCAACTACTGTGTGCCGCCTCACTACAACGACAAGGCGCTCGAACTGTTGGAGAAGGGCGCGAAGAAGGCCGGCCGGGCCTTGGCCGACATTGACCGGCCCCAGCTCATCGTCTGCTCGGTGGATCACGACCGCAAGAAGGCGATCGAGGCGGCTAAGATGTTACTCACCCAGTATCTCGCTCAACAACCGCACATTGCCAAGGCCTCCGGCGTGAGCGAGGATATTGTCAAGAAGGTGCAGACCATCCTCGGTTGGCCGGCTACCAAAGAGCAGGTGCACGAGGCGATGCAGTACGTGCCCGACGACTTCGTGTTGGGCATCTCGGCCACTGGCACGCCCGAAGAAGCCAAAGCGCGGGTGAAAGAGTACATGGATCGCGGTTGCACCTGCCCCATCCTCTACCCGATGAGCGATCCGTATCTGATGATTGATACGTTCGCGTTGCAATAAACGGAAACCTGACAGGTCTCCGCTTGGCTCTGAGATGCGCCGCCTCCCGACCTTTCTGCCGGTCGTAGCACTGGCCCTGCTGGCCGCCTGGCCGCTGATCTCCTATGGCCCGCCCACCGTCTCCGACGATGGGCCGAATCATTTTTACCGATTCGCCGCCCTGGATTGGCACGTCCGGCACGGCGATTGGTATCCCCGCTGGTTCAGCGATGTGCATTTCGGCTTCGGCGGGCCGGTGCTCAACTATTACTCGCCAATCACCTACTACATTCCCGTCGCCCTGCGTCTCTTGGCGCCTTCGTTTCCGACAGCCTTCGCCCTGAGCTTTGCATTGTCGGTGGCCGTTGCTATTTTCGGCATGTATCTGTGGGCCAGAGCGCAGTTCGGGTCAACAGTGGTTGCGCTCACGACGGCGGCGGCGTATGGGTTGGCGCCCTATTTCTTTTTCAATCTGTTTGAGCGCGTCTCGCATCCCGAAGTCTGGGCGATGGCCGGCGCGCCCTGGGTGTTCTGGATGGTGCTGCGTCTGGTGCGCGGTCCGGCGCCCGCGACGCAAGTGACGCTGACTGTGCTATATGCCGCCTTTGCGCTGACCCACAACCTTTCGGCCCTGTTCTTCACGCCAGCGCTGATCGGCTACGGCCTGATCGCCATCTGGACCGCGCCCGATCGCCCTCGCTATAAAACGGCGATCCTGTTAGGGCTGAGTCTGTTTCGCGCCATCGCTCTCGATGCCTTCTTTCTCTTGCCGTTCGTGGCCGAGGCCTCTTACGTTCAACTCTCTCGCGCCGGTCAGATGTTTGATTTTCACGCCAGCTTTCCAAAGTTCGGCGAGACTTTTTCCTGGCCGATCCCCTACGATCCCAATCACGTGATCAACATCTATCCGGCCAGTTTGGCCTGGCCGCAACTGGGACTGGCGGGGGCGGTCTTTGCCGCCGCCTGGGTTTCCATTCGACGTAAGAAAGACGACGCCATCGCCCGAACCGTGATCACGATTGGCCTCGTGTTTTTGGGATTGGTCGCGCTGACGTTTCCTCTGGCCTTGCCATTCTGGGAGACTTTCCCATTGGCGCGGCTGACTCAATTTGTTTGGCGGGTGCTCAACCCGGCGACCCTGCTATTGGCCTGGCTGGCCGGGGCGGCGATCGCTCGCATTCCTTCGCCGACGCTTCAAAAGTTGACGGCATTGATCGCCGTTACCAGCTTCTACTTTTTCTCACTGAGTTGGACGTACCACGATCAGGGCGAGCCTTTTCCGTCACAGGTTACTGCGCTCGAAGTGATTCGGCACGAAGTGGAGAACCCGCATTTGGCTGGCACGACCACCTCGCTGGAGTTCCTGCCCCGCTGGGTCAAGCAACTTCCACCGCCGGACACGCTGCTGCAACGTTATCTCGACGACGCCGACAGAATTCCCTCGCGCCTGGCCCCTCTGCCATCCAATGTCACGGTCATCGCCGAAAAAACAGGATTGAAAACAACCGAATTGACTTACGACTCGGCTGAAGCCTTCACCGCCGACTTTTATCTCTTCTACTTTCCAGGGTGGACGGCAACACTAGACGGCCAGCCGCTTGAGTTCCAAATCGCCGACCCCCACGGCTCGATCAGCGCCCCGCTCCCGGCTGGCCGCCACACCCTGCATTTGGCTCTTCTGCCCACGCCGCCGCAGATCGCCGGCACGCTCATCTCGACTCTGGCCCTGATTTCGCTCATCGCCCCCTTCCTGCTCAGACGCCGCTTCGCGCAAGCCGCTCCCGCGCCGACAAAAGTTTCGCCGACCGGGCTGGCCCCGGCCTGGACGTTGCTCTTTGCCGGCCTGCTCGGCCTGCGCGTCTTGGTGCTGGATCGCTACCAAAACATTTTCTGGCGCACCGAACTGGACGACGTTGCCCATCCGCTGTCTGTCAATTTTGATAACCAACTTGAGTTGATCGGGTTCGATCTGCCCAAAGGCGATAGCTTCGCTTCCGGCGGTAGTTTCCAGGTGAAGCTCTACTGGCGGGCCACGCGCATGCTTGACGTCAGCTATTCCACGTCAGTCCATCTCGTTGACCCATACGGCAATCGTTTCGGGCATTCCGACAGCTATTATCCGGCGAAGCAACCGACGACGTTGTGGGAGCCCGAGCGATATGCCCGCGACGTTCACTTCATTGACTCCCTCTCCGGCATCCCGCCCGGCGAATATCATCTGCTCGTCAGCGCCTACCACCTTCAGGCCGACGGCTCCTCGACTTTTCTCAGCATCCGCGAGGGCGAAAGCCCGGTTGGGATCGAATACGACTTGGGCCTTGTCACGGTGACCCGCGCCTGGCCGCAATTCCCCGGATCGCTGCGCCTCGTCGAGGGCGGTCTCAACGTCGAAACCATCGCCGTCGGCGATTACCTTCCGCTCAATGTGCTGTGGAATTCCGGCAACAGCCCCTTGCCGCCGCTCACGGCTCAACTCACCGTGACAGCCTCCGATGGCCGTCCGCTGTGGGTGACCGATCTCCCGCCCGCTCGCCCGGACTATCCCACCGATCAGTGGACGCGCAACGAACTCGTTCGCTACCCTCTCACGGTGACGCTTCCCCCCGATTTGCCCGCTGGCCCGGCCCGGGTTCAGATTCAATTGTTGGCTGCCGATCGTTCGCCGGCCTCTGAGGCCTACGACCTGGGCGACATCGCCATCACCGTGCCGGATCGATCGTTTGCCGTCCCACCGATGGATCGCACAGTCGGCTACGACTTTAACGGCGCGATTCGACTCTTGGGTTACTCCATTACCCCTGACTCGACCGTTCTTTATTGGCAATCGCTTCAGGTGGTATCTAAACCCCTGACCGTGTTCGTCCATCGCTTCGGGGCCGGTGGCGCGTTTGTGGCCGGGCATGATGGCCCGCCGCCACGCATCACCACCAGTTGGCTTCCGGGTGAGGTGGTGGCCGATCCGCATCCGCTCGTCGTCGGCGATCACTTTGAAGTTGGCCTATACGATTCGGCGACGGGTGAACGTTTCAGCGAGCCTTTCGTCGTGACACCTTGATCCTTTCAGCCTTGAAACGCGATACGCTTCTCTCCCTTTCGCTGGCAGGCCCGATCCTGCTCATTGGCCTCCTTGCCTACTGGCCGACGTTGAGCTATAACAACTTTTGGGAAGACCCGTTCGACATCGGGCAAGCGGGCGCACTGTCGTTCATCCAGATGTTCTTCGTTCCGAACAGCAGCTCGTATTACCGCCCGCTCACCCTGGCGCTGATGAAACTGCTCATGGGTAGTGGGCCGGGTCATCCGCCGCTGCCGTTTCACGTCTCCAATGTGGGCTGGCACTTGTTAGCGGCGATGCTGTTGTTGGGCGCGGCGCAACATTGGTTCAAGGATCGACTCGTTGCCTTTGCCGCATCCGTCCTCTTTCTCCTCTATCCGCCCGCTTTTGAAGCGACCGCCCGCGCCAGTTCCACCCATTCGTTATTCGTCGCGCTCGTGATCGGCGCGTTCTGGCTGTACGCGATTGGGCGCGAGCGTGGACGCCGCTGGCCGATTGCGGCCTCGCTAGGCCTCTGCACTCTGGCCACGTTGATCCACGAGAACGGCGTGTTATTGCCGCCGATGATCGTCGCCCTCGAACTGTATTTGCTCTGGCAGAAACGCCTCAACCGCTTTAGCCTGCTGACTCTCCTCTTTTTCATTCCGGCGATTCTGTTTGCCCTCATTTGGGTGAGCATCCCCAAACCTGTCGGGCCGCCGCAGTTTGGCCTGCATCCGATTGAGGCCTTGTACGTATCGCAAGGGTTGAGCTTCCCATTGGCAAGGCTGATCGGCCAAAATGGCGGACTGGGCTTGAGCGGGGAATGGCAAGCCGGAGTTGCCCTGGTGGTGACGACGACACTGCTCTTCATCGGGCAGAGTCGAACGGGGTGGCCGACTCTGTTATTGGGACTGGGATGGTGGATGCTGGCGATCAGCCTGGCGTGGATCGCGCGCCCGATTGAATACCTCGAAGTCTCGCCGCGCGTGCTGTATTTCGGATCGGTTGCGGCGGCCCTGGCCTGGGCGGGGTTGGCGGCCGGTTCGGGGTGGAGTGTCCGCCGCATCGTCGGCATGGCGATTGTGGCCGCCGTCGCCCTGCAAAGCTGGTCCACCCTGAGACGAGAGGTTGAACTCTATCGCGCCGGGTCAAACTTGATGGCTGAAATCCTGGCCGCCGGGGAGGGCCGGGGGCGACTGCTGTTCGTCAACGTGCCGGATCGCTTTGAATACCGCGAGCCGTTGTATCCAATGGGATATTGGGGGATGTTGCTGGCGCCGGTCTCACAAGACTTGAGCGATTTCGTGCGTTTCGCCACCAGTGTGCAAATGGAAACCGAATCGCTCAGTGACTTTCCGCTCCTGGCGGCGATGGCGGGGGCTTCACCGTATCGGGTGAACACGCGCGGCCCGGATGCGCACGCGACGGAAGTGCTGTACGAAAAAATTTTATGGGCCGACGAAGTGTATTGGACCGACTATCACCCCAATGGCGCAATGACGCTCCGGGCGGTGGGCGATGTGAGCGAGGCGCAACCTGCAACCGAAGCGGCGGGCCGATTCGGCGAGACGGCGGAAGTGTTGAGAGCGGAGACGAATTGGGATGGCAACGTGCTGCGCCTGACTCTGCGCTGGCGTTCGTTGTCGCCGGCGCGGCCCACCGATACAATTTTCATTCACGTCTTCAATGCCGACGGCGAATTGGTTGGGCAAGGGGATGGCGACAGCCTGAATGGATTACTGCCCCCAGGCGCGTGGCGGCCGGGAGACGTGATCGTTGACCGGCGAACGATTGTGAGCGCCGCGCCTCTGTCGCCGGAGGAACACTATCGCCTCACGGTTGGGATGTACGACCGCGCAACGGGCGAACGGTATCCGGCGTTTGAGGCGGATGGCGGACAAGCGCCGGATGGCGAATTGGAAGTGTCCCCTAACGAGGCAGTTTCACCGGCTCGCCGAAACGCTCACCCGTGACCGGATCGTAAAGCCCAACTTGAAAATACTCGCCCACCTCTATCGGATGCGTGCCGACGATCACTTCGCCCGGCAGCCAACTCGTCGTGGGGCGGGGCGGTGGGCTGTCGTGGCCACCCAAAAATATTCCCGAAGCATCGAGCCTATGGACGAACACGGTGAGCCGCACCGGGATCGGCTTCAATCCCTGCCAGTACAGCGTGATGCTTCCCGGATTCAGATCGTAGCCCAGCAACCGGATGACGCCTTCGAAATCATAGTTCACCGGATGCGTCACCGGCGGCGCGGCGAATGAACGGTCGGGGACGGTGATGGTGATCCAGCCCAACTCAAACGGCCCGGCGGCGACTGAACGATCGGCATTCAACAGACTGATCGTGGCTCGCGCCGGGCCGCCCGGCAGGTGGGGCGGCAGGTCAACGGCGTGGGGGTGGCGAATCAATTCGTTCGGCGTCCACTGATCGGAAGGGTAGTCCGGCCCGGCAGGCGGGAAGTCCGTTGAGAAAAGCACTTGCCCGTTGGCGTCGGTCAACATCAAATGGGCCGTCAACCCCTGGGCAGGCGCTGGCCCCGAATCCCACACCGTCGTAAAAGGCAGTCTATCTCCGACGCCGATTGTCTGCGCCGCGAGGCTGGAGTCGATCAGCCGCAGAGGGCCGGACGATTGCAAGCGGGCGCGCGCCACTATGACCGGGCCAAGATCGTATTCGATCCCGGCCGGCGCACTGTCAGCCATCACGTTGAGCGAGATGACGCCGCCTTCGGTCAATTGATAGACCCCGACGACTAGATGATATTCGCCGGGCGGCGTGCCGGAGAGCGACTCCAGTTGGTGCCCGTCAATTGCATACTGGCCGGGCTTCCAGTTTGAGGTCGGCATCAATGCCGGATGTTGATTGTCGGATTGGCCGAAGCGGTTGCCGTGTTGATCTATGAGTTGAACCGTCGTTTGATAGTTAACGGCGAGTGGTTGAATGGCCTGCCAGTAGAGGGTGAGTTTGAGCGTCTCGCCGGAAACGAAGGAGTCGCCCTGTGGAGTGTTGTAGCCGATGAGCGAAAGTTGATCGCCGAAGTTGACGGCGAGCGGATGGGGGATGTTGTCCAGTTCGGTGTGATAGAACGGCGTCTCAACGCGATCCAGCACGACCACCCATAACCCCAACAACCCGACAAACAACCACGTCAACGCCGGCCGCAATTCCGAGGTGCGGATCGGAGTGTGACGTTGGGCCGGGGAGGGAATGAAGAGCGCCAGGGAGGCCAGCAACGAAATCAGACTGCCGATGACTTGCGGCGGCGTCGGCAATAAGGCCAGCCGAAAATTGTGCCGACCGGCGGGCAACTCAACCGTGATCAACCCATTGGGGCTGGAGATTCCGAGCGGCGCTGGTTGACCATCCACCGTCGCCGTCCAGCCCGGAAAATAAAAGATATTGAAGACGGCGGTGAAAGAGTCCGGGGCGTCGTAAATGAGATCGGTGGACTTTACGCCGTTCTGCTGACTGATAATGGTCACGCCGGGTGGGGTCGTCGCCAATCGTGAGGGGATGTCGGCGGTCGAATAGCGCGGCAGCATGATATCGGAGGGCGGCATCTCCTGCACCCAGCGAGGCAGAAACTCCTGGCTGTATGTCGTGCCGGCCGCAAAGGGCGCTTCGGCGATCTCGTAGCGAATGGCGTCGGCGGGTGTTGGGTCTTGAGGGGGCGGCTCGTAAGGCTCGTGATACGTCCAGGTGAGGGTGAAGAAAAAGTTGCCGACGACGAAGACCAACGCCATGGGCCATTGCCAGCGCCCCTGGGGCAGTCCGGCGGCGGCCAACCAGGCGATGAGCAAGATCGCCGGCCCCATCAACCGCCACTGGAATTGAAGCAGGGAGGCCAACGGGAGAACATCCCACACCGGCCGCGATATCCGGTTCATCAATGCGACGACGACGATCAGCGACAGGGTGAAAGCTGCCGATAGTATGGGAAACCGGCGATTCTTCCTCCACGACCCAATGGCGGCAACCGCCAATAGCAGCGGCGGCCAGGCCAGACTCATGGGCCGAACGTTGAGGACGTGGTAAGGGTCGAAATGAATCGGCGGCGAGAAAAGGGTGCGCCACTCCAGGAAGTTGTTCTGATACTGGAAAATTTCCGGCAGCGCCGCGCGATAGAGTTGGACGTATTGCGACTCCAGCAGAAATGGCGCGACAAAAAATGCGGAGAGGCCTATCGCCTGAACAGTGCTCAAGCCGAGCCAGGCCAATGCGCCGGGTGCACCCTGGGGCTTTTCCAACAGCAGGCCCGGACAATACAAAGCCAGCAGAGGCGTGAACAGCAGCGCCGAGAGATTGTGGGTGAGAATCAGCGCGGCGTACAGCAATGTGAATGTGAGGCGCGCCGGGTAAGATGGCTGGCGCACCAGACGAAGGGCTGACCAGAATAACCAGGGAGCAATGGCTAAAGCCCATATTTCCGGCAGGCTGGCGCGGCTCAGCAGATTGAAATACATGTAGGGCGACATGCCGTAAGCGACGGCGCTGATCACCCCGGCGGCGGGCGAGTCGAATTGATCGCGTCCCCAGTGGTATGCGCCGAATGTGGCGACGACGGCGCTCAGCAGAAAGCCGATGTGCAAGGTAGCCGCAAACGAGACTCCGGCGAAGCGAATTGCCAGTAGAACGTAATAAGAGAGCGGCGCGTAAAAGTTGAGAACGGGTGCGCCGAAGCCGTAATGCAGATCGGAGAACCAGCGGGGATAAAAATCGCCGTGTCGAAAATGCCACTCCAACTCGACGAGGCGATAGAGATGATTAGACCAGTCGCTCAGGTTGGCCGGGCCGTAACGAATGCCGGGCCAGATGATCAACAGAGCCAGAGCCGCCAGAGGCAGGTGGGGCAAAAGGCGGCGGATCAAGTTGAATGCGCCGCGAAAGCGCAGGTCTCTCACGATCAACTCGGTGTTTTTCCTCCAAAGGGATTGCGGTGACGTCGGCGTGGCGCGCTCGTCACTTGGCGTTGCGTCTGGCTGATTATACGCCCTGTTGAAGGGACGACTGATGAATGCTACGGTCCGCCGCTCGTTGTCTGTATATATATTTCTCCAAACCGTTCACCGGTGGTCGGGTCGTAGAGACCAATTTCGAAGCGATGGCCCACATCAATGGGATGGGGATCGACAATCACTTCATTTGGCAGCCAACTAGTCGTGATGCGAGGCGGCGGGCTATCGTGCCCGGCAATGAAGGCGCTGTTTTCGCCAAAGGCATGGACGAAGACGGTGAGTGGAATAGTGACGGGCCGGAGCGACTGCCAATAGAGCGTGATTCTACCGGGTGCAATGTTGTAACCGAGCAAACGAATCGAATTGTTGAAGTCGTGATTTGCCATGTGTGAAATCGCCGGTATCGCAAATGTCCGCTCTGGTATAGTGATAGTGAGTTCTCCCAAATCATGAGGCTGGATCACAAGATTGCCGTCGCCATCCAGCAGTGCCAGTGTGACGCGAACGAGACCGGGCGGCAGATCGGGCGGCAGGATCAGGCTGTGTGGGTAGCGCACAAGTTCGTTCTGCGACCACTGATCAGTCGGGTAGTCAGCCGAGGCCGGCGGGAAGGTTGCCGTGTAAGTCTTCCGGCCTTGCGAAGCGAGGAATTGCAGTTGCGCGCTGAGCGGCGGGAGAGGATCGTCGCCGGAATTCCACAGGGTCGTGAAGGTGAGACGCTCGCCGACGCCAATAGTCTCGGTGGTGAGGGCGGCTTCTACCAGCCGCACCGGTCCGGGCGGCTCTGGCTTGGCGCGAGTGATCGTCACAGCGCCGAGGTCGTATTCAACTCCGGCGGGAGCGTCTCCATTAAACCAGGAGAGATGGGAAATCGCATTATCCTGGAGTGCATAGGCGCTGACAAGCAAATGATATTCACCAGGCGGTGTTCCAGAAAGAGGCAGCAAAAGATGCTCGTCCCGGCCGTATTGATCGGGCCGCCAGCGTGATGTTGGCACACCGGCCGGGTTCTGGTTATCGGACTGACCGAAGCGGTTTCCCTCACGATCGACAAGCTGAATGCCGGTCTGGTAGTTGATCGCCAGCGGAGTCAACACCTGCCAGTAGAGCGTCACGTCAAGCGTATGGTCAGCGGAGAAAGCAGTCCCGTGCAGAAATTCAAAACCGATTAACGAAAGTTGATTGCCGAAATTGATCGAGAGGGGGTTGGCGATCTCGTGGAGGCGAGTGTGATAGAAGGGAGTCTCAACGCGATCAAGGACAAGCACGCGGAACAGGAACAGGCTGACCATCAACCAGGTAAAGACAGGATGGAGGCAGGGCTGATGAGGTTCCTTACTGTCTGTGAGCAGGGCCGTTTTTTGAGCAAGGTTACGTGAGAGCAACGGCAAAGGAGGCGCAGCCTCAGCGCGGATTGCGTTCAGATGAGGCAGAAATCTCGCCCAGGAACTTGGCATGATTGAAAGAACAAGCACCGACAAGGATAAGAGTGAGACGAGACTGCCGGCCCCCTGTGGCCCGGTCGCTTGAAGGGCCAGCCGCAATCGGTGTTGCCCGGGCGGAATGTCAACGGCTATCAGACCGTTGGGATCGGTGATGTGGATGGGCGTCGGCTGGTCGTCGAGAGTCGCCGTCCAGCCGGGAAAGAAAAACTGGTTGAAGATGAGGGTCGTCGGTTTGGCGCTATCATAGGTCAAGCTCATGGACTTCAATGATACTTGTTCATTCAATAGGATGAAGCCGGTTGGCGCTTCGGCCAGGCGCGAGGGGATGTCGGCAACAGCATAGCGCGGCAGCAGAGTGTTTGGATCTGGCAATTTCTTTACCCAGCGCGGCAGAAATTCCATAAGGTTAGTCGTGCCTACACGGTAGGGGTGGGTGATTTCATCGCGAATAATATCAGCGGGGCGAATGGCGTCTGGAAATCTATCGTAGGGTTCGCGGTAGGTCCAAGTGACGATGAAAAAGAACATGCCGGTAATAGCAATCAACGCCAACAGGCGCTGGAGGCGCGGCGGCCAGCAGGCAATCGCCGCGCCGGATAGCCAAGCCAAGAGCAGCATAGCGGGCGCAAACAAGCGAAATGAAAACTGGATGATGCTGGCAAATGGCAAGACATTCCACAAGGGCAAGGAACTCGAATGGTTCATGAAAACGAGAAACGAGACGATCAAGCCGTTGGCGACAAAAGCCGTTGCCCGGCCGCGTTGTAGACGCCCCGCAAGTGGTGCGCCCAGGGCAATTAGAGCTAATGCCAATTGCGGCCAGGGCACGCTGTCCGGTTTCTCATGAACGACGCTGTTGGGGTCAAACGGAATTGGCGGTGAAAGCAATCGGCTCCACGACCCAAGGCTGAGACGAATATCGTAGCCGGCCGTCCGATACAATTGAATCGCGGACGACTCCAGCACGAATGGCAGCAGAAAGAACGCCGCGAGACCCGCCGCAAGCGCCAGCTGAGCCCCAACCACAACCAGGGGCCTAAAGCTCGTTTTTTCATTGTTTGCCCGGATTTCCAGCCAAACAAGCAGGCTGTAGATGAGCAAAACGGGCGTGAACAGCAACGCCGACAGGTTATGGGTCAATAGAAGAGCAGCATACAGCAAGGTCAAACTCAGGCGTGCGTCGCGCGAAGGCCGACGCATCAATCGCCAAACGGACCTATACAGCCAGGGCGCGAGTGCCAGCCCCCAGATTTCCGGGTAAGCTGCGCGGTCCATGATGCTGAAATAGAGGTAAGGCGTGAAACTGAAAGCTGTTGCGGCCACCAGACCGGCCAGCGGCGATTCAAATTGATCGTGCGCCCAGTGATACATTCCCAAAATTGCGACGGCTATCGCCAGCACAAAGCCCAACATAAACGCTGTGGGGAACGAGGAAACCAATGCATAAAGGCCCAGCAGGAGGTAGTAGGAGAGGGGCGCGTAGAAGTTGAGCACCGGCGCGCCGAAGCCATAATGGAGATCGGGAAACCAGCGCGGGTAAAAATCTCCATGCTGCACATGCCAGGCCAGAAGAGCCAGCCGGTGCAGATGATTTGGCCCATCGGTAATGTCCTCGGCGACCAGTGGAGGGCCGGCGCGAAGGATCGGCCAGGCCGCCACAAGAGCGAGAACGACAACAGGTAGGTACGCGGCAGAGCGCTTTAAGCGTTCGCGCATGGCGTGATCATGGTTCGACGGGGTTAGCCAAAAGGATTGTTGGGTGATAACGTGAACTGCATCAACGCCCCGGCCGTCGCCGCCGAGCACGGGGTGGCCGTCTCGCAGACGAAGGCCTGCCTCTGGTGGGTTACCCGAACCTGCTCTCGTGCCGCGTGGCGTGGGCGGGCGGCTCGCGGCTGAGCGCCGGGACGCTCTTCGCCGACGAGGAGGCCCGCATCGTTCAGATTGACGACTTCAGGCTGGATGGTCTGCTTGTCGGCTTAGTTACAAATTTGGCCAATTGTAATGTAAATACTGTGCCCTCTCCAATTTCACTTTCAACCCTGATTGTTCCTCCGTGAGCCTGCGCGATACTCAAGGCAATGGCCAGCCCTAACCCTGCGCCAGAGGTTGCGCGTGATTTGTCTGCCCGGTAAAAGCGGTCAAAAATGTGCGGCAGATGTTCGGGAGCAATGCCAATGCCGGTGTCGGCGACTGCTATTTCTACGAATTCATCGGTTGTTCGGGCGGGCGAAACGGCGATTTGTCCTCGCTCGGTGTATTTAATCGCGTTGCCCAGAAGGTTTACAAACATGCGGATCAAACTGTCGCTATCCCCGGCCAGGGTCAGACCTTCGGGAATATGGCACACAAGCTCCAGGCCTTTTTCTTTCGCCGTCGGGCGGAGCGAGTCGGTAATGTCTTCGAGGAGGGTAGAGAGATTAACCGGCTCGTAACTGGCGGCCCCGTGCCCGTCACTTCGGGCCAGAAATAGCAACTCTTCGGTTAATTTGCGTAACCGGCTGGCTTCTTCGGCCAGGTCGGTCAAGGCTTGCTCGTATTCTCCTGGCGCGCGTTGCCGGGCGAGCGTGTTGCTCAGGATAGTTTGCATGGCCGTCAGCGGCGTGCGAAGTTCATGGGCGGCGTCGGCGGTGAACTGGCGTTCTCGTTGAAAGGCGCTGTCCAACCGGGCCAGCATTGAATCAAAGGTGGAGGCCAACCGCCCCACCTCGTCGTCGGTTGGCGGCAAATTGAGCCGGGCTGATAAATCCTCGACCGAGATTCGTTGGACGGTGCGAGTTACGTGGTCAATGGGCGCTAAGGCGCGGTTGGCTAAGAAATATCCCCCGGCGCCGGCCAGGACTGCGACAAGTGGTATCCCAACTAAAAATGAAGTGAGCAATTGACTCAGGTTTTTCTGGATCGCAATCAGGTTGTGGGCAACTTGGATAGTTCCTGTAACCTGGTTTTCTTCGACGATTGGAGACGTAAACAGCCGCACCTGATGCCCGGTTGCCGGGTCGGTATATGTGGAATAAATACCAATCTGATCCGGTGTCGTAAAACTTGCCGAGGATTGCGGCAAGGCCGAGTACGGTCCGTATTCTTGCAGTGTATGCCCGGCCGGGTCCGATATTCGCAGGGTAAATCCTTGTTCGCGCAAAGGCGCGTTGCCTTCGTGAGCGAAAAACCTTTCAATCGAAACCAGTTCCCTGTCTTGAATATCAATTTCGGAAATTAGCTGGATAGCGGTTCGGTTCAGGGTATCGTCCACCGCCCTGGCCAGGTTTTGGGCCGTGTTGAGGTAGACAAAGGCCGCGAATACGACCAACATCGCCAGGAGCAAGCTGGCTGTCCACAGGGAGAAACGGACTCGAAGGGTGTTGAGCTTTTTCACTGTTCTGCGTCCTGGGACGAAAGACGATAGCCCGCCCCTCGCACCGTGTGGATCAGCTTCAAGTCGAAGGGGTCGTCAATCTTGCGCCGCAAATTGCGAACATAGACGTCCACCACGTTGGATTGGTTGTAGACATCGTAATTCCAGACCGATTCGGCAATTTCGGTGCGGGTGAGCACCCGTTCCGGTTCGCGCATCAAGCATTCCAGCACCGCATACTCTTTTGTTGTCAGCCTAATCACCTGGTCGCCGCGGGTTACAACGCGTGTCCGGGTATCCATGATGAGGTCGGCCACTTTCAGGGCTGAGGTTTGGGCCGTATGCGCCGAACGGCGACGCGCCAGCGCCCGCAATCGAGCCAGCAGTTCTTTGATCTCAAATGGCTTGACCAGATAATCGTCGGCCCCGGCATCCAGGCCGATGACGCGGTCGTCTACCGTGTCACGCGCCGTGAGCATCAAAATAGGAACCTGCCGGCCCCGGTCGCGCAGAAGACGGCAAACGGCAAGTCCATCTACTTCGGGCAACATGATGTCCAGAATGATCAGGTCGAACTCAACCGTTTCAACCCAATCCAGCGCCTCGCGCCCGGTGTGAGCCACATCCACTGCGTAGCCCTGCTCCTGTAGCGCCCGTTGGATGTAGTTTGCCGTCTTCGGTTGGTCTTCCACGATCAGCACGCGCATATTCAATGTTCCCTATTGACCCGAATTATAAAATAAGAGAGCCTCGAGTGATAAAGAGGCTCTCTCTAGCAATTCAAAGTTTAGCGGGCCGGAAATCAGTCTGCATCGTCCTGCTCACTGCAGAGGGTGTTGCCGTTCGCCGGATCCAGCACGACCTCCAGGCCGTTGTCCAGTTCAACTTCGTAGACAATCGCGCCATTTTCATTCTCCAGTTCCACCTCTCGCGCTTTGCTCCCGGGATAGGCCGCTTCGGCGGCCGCCCGCGCCTCGTCGGCAGTGATGCCGGTTTGGCCTGGTGAGACATTGGCTTCGTCGGCATCATCTGCTCCATTGGTAGCCTCGTCATCGGGGCAGGTCCCCTGCCGAACCGCTGGCGCGGCATCAACGGATGATGGTTGGCTCAAGAGCACTGCTGCACCCAAGCCGCCCGCCAGCAGGCCGAATAGCAGGACGGCTATGGCAATAATAGTTTTGTTCGTTTTCATTTTTTCATCCTTTCCTTGAAATAGATTTTTTGTAGGGTTTCTCTCTTTCCTCCACCGCTCCGTCAATTCGTCGGCTTGAGTACGGCGAGCAGGTCCAGGAGTCGCGCCGCACCATCAGCCGTGGCGGTGAGGTTCTCGTCGTCGGCGGCTTTTCGGAGGTCGTCGAGTTGGATGTTGATTTGCTCTATTGCGCTGGCGTCAACGGTGTGGCCGACTCGATCCCAGATCCATTCGAGAACGGCGACATCGCCGGTGACCGCACCGGGTTCATCGGCGGCGGCGTCTATGAGGAGCTGACGGGCATAGAGGTCGAGGAGGGCGAGGTCAATCTCGGCGACGGGCCGGTAACGCAACAGGATGTCGAGGCTGGCCCGGGCCACGTTGAGGGCCGCCTGGCGGGACTCTGCGGGCTGGCGGGCATCCACCGCCGCGACGAGTTCGACGAGAGCGGCCCTCATCTGGGCATCGAGCATTCTCGGCACGCCACCCACCTGATACGCCTCCCAGGCGGCGGTCATCGTATCAACGCCGTCCGAGGCGGCGCTCCAGTCCCCGGACTGAGCGGTGTCGAAGATGTCCGCCGCACCCGTCGCCAGAGTCTCGAGTTCGGCTGGCGCGGGTGTGCTTAGCGAATCAGTAGGCACCGCCAGGGCGATGCCCTCAAGGTCGCCTCCGACACCGGTGAGAAACTCGCCATAGCCAGGGGCGAAGACCTTGTCCTCGTAGGTTGCGTCCATATGGAGTTCCTCGACGATGATTGCGCCTTCGACGGGACCACGCGGGCCGCTCACCGTTTCGCCGATGAATTTGACGGTGACTTCTTCGAAGACGAAGCCGGGGATGTTCTCGGGCCGGTACACATCGCCGACCCGGGGATCGCCGGGCATGATCATCGCCGCCGGGCCGTCCCGGCCGGCGAGCCAGGTGCCATGGGTGTCGGCGATGACGCCGTCTTCGTAGTTAAACACGTCCTCGCCGAAGTACCAGACGGCGCCGTCGTCGGCCTGGGCGTAGAAGTCGAGCGCGACCTCATGAATGCGCCCGTCGAGATAGGCGACGTACTGGGAGACGAGCGTCTCGACCTGTTGACCGTTCCAATTGATGATCTTCGTGTCCGGGAGGAGAGTGGTCTCGACGCGGAACGGGAGGCCGTCAACCTTGCCGAGAAGGATAGCCCGGTCAAGCTTACTGACGGGGAAAAGCGAGTTGGTAACGTTGGTGGGGTTCGAGAACGACGGCTCGACGAGGTCTACCCGGGCGCTCTCCGGCGCGGTCGGGAGGTCGCCGAAATCGGCCACTTCCTTTTGAACTTCAATCAGTTCGATTCGGCCAGATCCGCCTTCAACCTGCACCTCCAGGATGAGACCGACTCCCGGCGCATAGTATTTGTGCTCGGCCACACCAGGTTCCAGGGGAGTCCAATCTTTGGTCATCAGGAGATTGTCAAAAGAACCATAAGGAACAGTTTCAGATTCGCTCAAACTGAGCACTTCGGCCATGTCTTCGGCCTCGCCAACATAGTATTCCTGGCGATAAGCCTGCCCCACTTGCGGGTTGGCGGGCATCACAATGCCGGGCAGAGCGCCGTCAACGCCGGCTTCCCAGGCGCCGTGAGTGCTGACGACTACACCATTCTCATACTCTTTTGTGTCCTCGCCAAAGTACCAGACGTTGCCGTCTTTGTCCTGGGCAAACCAATCGAAGGTGTCTTCGATGAGTTCACCATCAAGATAAACGGTGTCGCGAACCACGGTGGTGGTCACGCCCATCACCACTCTGGTTTCACCCAGAATTTTAACTTCAATCCGCTCCAGGCCCTCTTCGGTTTCACCTTCGTAGATATACGTGGCGCCGGGGATGAGAAAATACGGGTTGTCAATGACAGCCACAAAATTCGCCGGGTCTATTTCGGGGTTGTAGGCTTCACCCGTGTTGCCAGATGGAGGGGCGGTTGCTTCTGCTTTTGGAGGGAGGGTAGGCGGGCTACTCGCCGGGGTATTGGTTGCCTGACTGCACCCCACCAAGACGCCCACCAGACCCAGCAGGGTTACTAACTTGATTAGGTGTTTCATCATGGCTCATGCTCCTGTTTGCAAGATTTGATATGGCAGGAGATAACGTCTTAATCTCCTACGGCGTGAAGCGTATCAAACCAACATGAAGCCTGAATGTAGCGAAGATGAAGGATTTCTTCATCCTGCCTGCTTGCGCAGGGCGGCGTTGATCTTGGAGAAGGGCGGCCTCCGAAGAAGCCGTTGGCCGCCGAGAGCGGCGAGGGGTGGGCCGACTGAATCACCGCGTGCCGCCTGGTGTCAATCAGGACGATCTTCTTTGTTCTTCAGCTACGAACTTCTGCAGTTCTTTGTAGTAAGGCTTGCAGGTTCACCGTCAAGCAAACCAAACTCTCACGGCTGCCAATCCGCCGAATAATCATCCGCCGGGTGGGTTGTGAGTTGGCGCAGATCGGAGCCGTCGGCTGTCAAGGAAAAACAACGGATTCGCCGAATTATGCGGATCGCGATCCGTGAATTCGTGAAATCCGTTGTTCTGACTCTCAGGATGTCCGTTGAAACGTCCGCCTGTCACGCGGTTTCCTAAGCCAGAGCCTTCTAAATCTATGCCCATCGGGCTCAATGACGACAAACGCCTTCATCAATTCTTCTTCGGAGTAAGTTTTCAAAACCCGTTCGAGTTCATTGTGAATCGATTGGTCAAGTAGAAACTTCATGAGGGGACGGCTGTGAGGTGAATATCTTCAGCGGCGACGAGCGCAATCGCGTACCGCAAGCAGGCGCGAATATCTTCAACTTGAAGGTCAGGACAGTAGTTTTGAATTATCTCCTTGAAAGAAAGGCCCTCGTTGAGCAACTCAAGCACATTTTGTACAGTGATGCGTGTGCCTGCCACACAGGGCTTGCCGAAATGTATTTTGGGGTTGACTGTAATCCTATCAATCATTTTGCCGCCTCGCATTTGTGTATCGGCGACTCGTATTTTACACCACTTAAAAACGCAATTGCTCCGCGGTCAAGGAAGAACAACGGATTCGCCGAATTATGCGGATCGCGATCCGCGAATTCGAAAAATCCGCTGTCCTCACGGCTGCCAATCCGCCGAATAATCATGGGCCGGGTGGGAGGTGAGTTGGCGCAGGTCGGAGCCGTCGGCGTGGTCTACGACCATCACGTACAGGT